>Ga0187782_10001128_pt1 | contig 19172 bp, 15 predicted proteins | sample 0715_SJ02_MP15_2_FD_132454 | JGI IMG/M metagenome (GOLD analysis project Ga0187782, IMG submission 132454) | Tropical peat soil microbial communities from peatlands in Department of Meta, Colombia - 0715_SJ02_MP15_20_MG | ecosystem: Environmental > Terrestrial > Soil > Wetlands > Peat | place...
CCGCTACCTCGCTCATCTCCACCAAAAATGTCGAGCGGCCCCGCGCCAGGTTGTCGCTTGCCCCGATCCGCGTAAATATTCTGTCCGTGATCGGAAGCTTCGCCTGCCGCGCAGCCACATAGCAGCCCATCTGCGCCATCAACAGCAGTAACGCCGTCTGCCGCAAATAGGTCGACTTGCCTCCCATGTTCGGCCCGGTAATCAGCAAGAGCTGTTGGCGTCCTGGCTCGAAGCATAAATCGTTGGGCACAAATCGCTCGCCCTTCTGCTTCAACAACTCTTCGATTACCGGATGCCGCCCGCCAATGATCAGCAGCTCGCCCGTGCCATTGAATTCGGGCCGCACATAGTTGCGGTCTGCAGCCAACTTCGCAAACGACGCCAGCACATCCAGTTTCGCGATCGCGGCTGCCGTCCGCCTCAGCCGAGAAGCCTTCGCCGCAATGCTCGCCCGTACGTCCACATACAATTGTCGCTCGATCTCCGCAATGCGTTCATCCGCTTCGAGAATCTTCCGCTCATACTCCTTCAACTCCGGCGATGTAAACCGCTCCGCATTCACCAGTGTCTGCTTCCGTTCGTAGTCCACCGGTGCCAGATGCAAATTCGGTTTCGAAATCTCAATGTAATAGCCAAACACCTGGTTGTAGCGAATCTTGAGCGAGCCGATCCCTGTCCTCTTCCGCTCTCGCTCCTCCATGGCAGCAATAATCTGCTTGCTGCCCTGGCTCAGATTCCGCAACTCATCCAGTTCCGCCGAATATCCCGCGCGAATTACTCCTGGCTCGCTGGCCAGAGCGGGAGGCTCGTCTGCAATCGACTTTTCGAGAAGTTCCCGCACATCCGCCAGCACATCAATCTCGTCGTGCAACTCCCCCAGCAGCCCACTCTTTACAGCTCCGCTTTTCAGGCCGGCGTTCTGCTGAGACTCACCGATTCCCGAGTCCCGGGGCGGCGCTCCCTGATATCCGCTCTGATCGCTGGTTGCCGGTCGCTGATCGCCTCTTCCCCCCGTAAACTCCCTGATCACCGGCAACTGTGCTAGCGACTTTCTCAGCGCCACAAGCTCTCGGGGGGTGGCCAGCCCTAGCGTGATCCGGCTCGTCAGCCGCTCCAAATCTTGGATCCCGCGCAACTCCTTCCGGATCTCCCCCCGCACCACGGTCTGCTTCAGCAAATGCGCCACGGCATCGAGGCGCGCTTCAATCGCATCGCGATCAATCAGCGGCCGTAAAATCCATGAGCGCAGCAGCCGCGCCCCCATCCCCGTTACCGTCGAATCCAGGGCGGCAATCAATGTCGTCGGCCCGCTCGCCTTCGCCTCTTCCGTGAAAATGGGGGAGAGCAGTTCCAGATTCCTCACCGAAACCGGGTCCAGCACGAGCGCATCCTGCTGCTCGTAATACCGGATGCGATCCAGATGCTGTAGCGCTTCCACACTGGGTGCGTCGTCCCCGCGAGCGGCATTCTCACGCAGGTAATGGACTACCGCCCCGGCGGCGCACATTGCCTGGATGTGAGCGTCCAGCCCAAAGCCCGTCAACTCCGCGACACCAAACTGCTCCCGTAGAATGCGTTCAGCGTAATCGCGCTGGAAGACCCAGTCCTCCAGCCGCGTCTCGACGCCGCCGGTCCCGTCCAGCAACGTATTCTTCGAGGTCTCGAACAACTGTTGCGGGCGGGGAAGAAGGGTCTCTCGCGGACGCAACAGTTGCAGTTCGTCCCGCAATTCCTCCTCAGCACGCTGTCCCTGAAACTCTGTCGCCAGGAATTCCCCAGTGGACAGATCCACGAGCGCCAATCCAATGACCTGCCCGCCGCGGGCGGTCACATCCTGTGCCACCGCCGCCAGAAAATTGTTTTCGCGAGCGTCCAAGACCGCAACGTCGGTTGCTGTGCCCGGGGTAATGACGCGCGACACTTCGCGCCGCACCAGCTTTTTTCCCGGACCCGGCTGCTCCATCTGCTCGCAAATGGCCACTTTGTAGCCAGCGCGGATCAGCCGAGCGATATATCCATCCGCCGCGTGATACGGCACGCCGCACATCGGAATCGGCTGGCCTTTTTCCCGGTTCCGCGAGGTCAGCGTAATCTTCAATTCGCGCGACGCAATCATCGCGTCTTCATAAAAGAGCTCGTAGAAATCCCCCAGACGGAACAGGAGCAGAGCGTGGGGGTATCTCCCCTTCACGGCGTTGTACTGCTGCATTAACGGTGTAGTGGCTTCACTCATGAACAGTTATAAGTCCATTCGTTCTTGGCTCTCAGCCTGCGCACTAAGTAACCCCATCCGGGCCAGCGAGGTTTGGCCACATCCCCTGTGGACTTCTGGCTCTGTACTCTCTGCGGGGAGTCCTTCCACTTCCACTCTTACACTTCTTCTCCTTTCCTCACCTCCTCACCGCTCGATTCCCACCTCTCTCAACATGAACGCATAATCCAAGGCAATCTCTCTCAAGAAATCGTACCTTCCGCTCGCGCCGCCGTGCCCAGCGCCCATATTGGTCTTCAGCAAAAGAACGTTTCCATCCGTCTTCATCGTCCGCAATTTCGCCACGTACTTTGCCGCTTCCCAGTACATCACCTGGCTGTCATTCCAGGCCGTCTTCACGAGTATCCGCGGATAAGGCCTTCTATCGACGTTCGTGTAGGGGCAATACTGCTTCATGTAAAAATAGTCGTCCGCCACTTCCGGATTTCCCCACTCCTCGTACTCGCCCACCGTCAGGGGAAGGGAAGGATCGAGCATGGTATTCAACACATCCACGAACGGCACATGGCTTACCATCGCACGAAACTTCTCCGCAGCCAGATTCACCACCGCACCCATCAACAAGCCGCCCGCACTTCCCCCCTCAATCACCATGCGTTCCGGGGACGTATATCGCTTCGCCACCAGATAATCGGCGCAAGCAATGAAATCGGTGAAGGTGTTCATCTTCTTGTGCATGCGTCCGGCGTCATGCCACGGCTTTCCCAATTCCCCACCGCCACGAATATGAGCAATCGCGTACATCACCCCGCGGTCCAGCAGACTCAAACGATTCGAACTGAACACCACAGGCATTGGCAGACCATAGCTCCCATAGCCGTAGAGCAACAGCGGCGCGCTTCCATCGCGAACCGTATCCTTCCGCCGCACCAGCGAAATCGGAATCTGCGTCCCGTCTGCCGCCTTTGCGTGCAGCCGCTCGCTATGATAATTGGCGGTATCAAAATCCCCGAGCACCGGCTGCCGCTTTTTCAAGACCCACTTTCCCGTTCTCAATTCGAAGTCGTACACCGACCGCGGCGTGACCATCGACTCATACTGAAACCGGACCGTCTCCGTATCGAACTCCGGATTCGTGCCCATCGTGGCGTTGTAGGCCGGCTCAGCAAAGATCAACCTTTGTGACCCCGACAGCGCGCTCGGGGCCTCGCGCGTCAGGTCCACAATCCGCAAATGAGGCAACCCATCCTCGCGCTCCGTCAGCACCAGATGTGTCCGGAAAACCTCGAGCCCCGCCAGCATCACCCCGGGCCGGTTCGCAATCACCTCATGCCAGCGCGACCGCACCGGATTCTCCGCCGGCGCTGTCACCAACCGGTATGTCCTTCCTTCACTATTCGTCCGAATAAAAAACACGCCGCCCGCTGGATCGCTTGCACTCCCTGGATGATGGTCCAGGTAATATTCGTGTTCGTCCTCCCGCTCCGCCACGATCTGAAACGAGCTGAACGGCGAATCCGCCCGCAAAAACCGCACTTCACTTGTTGTGTGGCTGTTGACCACCAGAAACAGATACGCCCCGCTGCGGCTCCTCTCCACATCCATCCGGAACCGCTCGTCCCGCTCCTCATAAATCAACTCGTCCTTTTGTTCCTCCCGGACCCGTGAAGTGCCAGGGGGTGACTGAGGACGGAATTCGTGCCTCCGGAGCTGATTCGACCGCTTCGTTACCTCATCCTCGGTCACGTAAAACAACGTCCGATTATCCTTTGTCCAAGCTGCACTGGTGACCCTCTCGACGTGTAGAGTGCGTTTTGCTTCCGGTTGTGCCTCCTCCGCTTCGCCAGCTGTTCTCAGCTCCTTTACCTGCAATACATACTGCCGGTACCCCGTCGTATCGACGGCATAGGCCAACCACCGGTCGTCATCGCTCACTTCAAATATTCCCAACCCCATGTAGGTGTGCCCAACCGCCAACTCATTCAAATCCAGGAGCACCTCTTCTTCCGGCTCGCCCGCAAGGCTGGCCTTTGGGCCGACACCTTCGGCAACCCTTGAGGTCGTACCTGATCGTGCTTCGGTCTCTCCTCCGTCGCCTTTCTTCCCCAGACCAAACCCGGCCCTTACCTCGGCTCGCAACTCCTCCATAATCTCTTCCTGGCTCTTCTCTCCTCGTCCCCGCAAACTCCGTGCGTTCTCGAGTGAATCTGCACAGATCGCCGCTTGCTGTTCGCCGGTTGCTCTTTTTCTGCAGTAAATCGGATACTGCTTCCCCTCCTCGGTCCGTGTGTAATACAGATACCCTCGCAACCGGTAGGGGACGCTTAAATCTGTTTGTTGGATCCGCCCCAACATCTCCTGGTATAAGCCCTCCTGGAAACCTTCCGTGCCGTTCATTTCGGCGTCCGCGTACGCGTTCTCCGCGTCGAGGTAAGCCTTTACCCGCGGGTCCTTCTTCTCCCTCATCCAGGCGTAGTGGTCCACTCGGCGGTCCCCATGGATCACGTGCTCCACCGGTTCCCGCTCCGCCAAGGGCGCCTGCATTCTTGTTCCGCCCGCACTGCCCACGGCTGCACCTCTCACGTTCCTGGCCCCGCTTCCAGCCTCGCCCGTAAACTCTCTCTCTCCACCCACTAAGGAAAAACCCACCCTCTCGATTTTCAAATCGATCTTCCTATCCATTGGATTGTCGGATTCTCAACTCGCGGCCCTGTCGCCGCACCCGGAACGGCCTCGCTCCCCCTGCACCTGGAACCAAGCCCATCGTTCGCTATCCTATCCGAACTCCGCTCTCTTTTACAGCATCCGCGGAGGGATCGCTGGTGGCGTTCGTCCTCTTCTCGGCTGATATCCGCTGTCTGATATCTGCTATCCTAACGATGGGAACCCATGCCGGCCGAAATCGAAATCAAGCTTCGCATCTCCAATCCCAGATCCTTTCTCCGAACGCTCACAAAGGTCGGCGCCAAACCGGTCTCGACACGAGTCCACGAGCTGAATCTTCTCTTCGACACCCCCGACGGCGGCTTAGCCAAACACGGCCAGCTTCTCCGCATTCGCACCGAAATCCCCGCGGGTAAAGCCGCCCCAAAGGCAAAAAGGAGGAAGTCCGCGCTGAAAACTCCGGCCGGACGCTACCTCCTCACTTTCAAATCCCCGCCCGAGCAACTCGCCATCGGCCCGGCCGCCCCTCGGCCCGACCGCCGGTACAAGGTCCGCGAAGAACTCGAGACCACCCTTTATGATGCCGCCACGGTGCAAAGAATCTTTGAAGGACTGGGCCTGCGCGGCTGGTTTCGGTATGAAAAGTTCCGCACTCCCTACGCCCTCCCAGCCCGCCACAAATGGGCTAAAGGCCTGCTCATCGACTTCGATGAAACCCCCATCGGCACCTTCATTGAACTCGAAGGTCCCCATGACGCCATCGATCAAGCCGCCCGCCTCCTCGGTTTTCACCCGCGCGACTTCATCACCAAGAACTACCTGGTTCTCTACCTCGACGACTGCAAGCGTCAAAATCTCCAGCCCTCCCACATGCTTTTCCCGCAATCTAAATCCTGAACGCTCCGGTCGTGGAGCGGTGGGCGCACGTCTCCGAGCACAAATTCCCATTTTTTCTCTCCATTTGCCTCTTTCTCCTTGACAATCCCTCGCAGCGAGGTTTATTCCTAACTTCGGAGTGAATTTTCTCTGATGAGCGCGTCTAGCGAACTCGAACCCCACCCTAGTCTCCGAGGGATGGGGCTCCGCTCTTCGCTTGCCTTGAGCCCGCAAGGGCTTGTTCCGGGCGTATGCGACGAGATCGCTGAACTGGTTTTTTCTGAGGCCTTGACGCCCGTCGTCCGGCCAAATCTCTGCTCCGCCCCTGCCCCAGGGCGTTCCCGAGTTTCGGCCACCAGGGGATCCACCACCGGGTAGCATCTGTTCATTCACGGATATGCTTGCCCGCGCCGGTTCCTCCCGTTCGCGGGCTTTTTGTTTTCGCGGACCTTCGGAGTGCCTCCGATATTTGATTACTCGTATCTGATGACTGGCCATCGCACTGCCAACCCGCCGGCACCCGCCGCCGGCAGAAAGGAAGAACCCGATGCTTTACGCCACCGAACTCATGGGTGCCGCCGCCTATGATTCACAATCTGACTATGTTGGCCGTGTGCGCGAATTCTTCATTGAGCCGGCCGATCAGCCTAACCGCATCTCTCATTTCCTCATATCGCGTGGCCGCTTTCAGCCCCTGGTCGCCCGCTACGACCAGGTCGCTAAAGCCGTTCCCGGCCGCATCGATCTCAATGTTACCGAACGCGCCCTCAACGCCTATCAACCGAACGAAGGGTGGCTCGCCGTCCAAAAAGATCTTCTCGACCAACAAATCATCGATACGGCCGGCCGCAAGGTCGTTCGCGTCAATGATGTGGATCTGTCCGAGTTCCGCACCAACGAACACACGGAGCTTCGCGTGGCCCAGGTCGATGTCGGAGTCCCAGGCGCCGTCCGGCGCCTCCTTCAGGGACTCGCCCCCTCGAACCTTGTGCGTAAACTGCAGAGCAAGCTTCCCCAGCGCTCTATTCGTTGGGAATTCGTCAACCTTATCGAGCCCGACCCCCTGCGGCGTGTGAAACTTCGCATCACCCACGAAAAACTCGAAGATCTCCACCCTGCCGACCTCGCTGAAATGATGGAAGAACTCTCCGCCGCCGAGCGCCAGGGCATCATCGCCTCGTTAGACGAAGAGACCGCCGCTTCCGTCCTTGCCGAACTCGATGAACGCCTTACCACCCAGATCGTCGAAAAACTTGATCCTGAAAAAGCGGCGGACATCATCGAGGAAATGGCCCCAGACGCCGCCGCCGACCTCCTCGCCGACCTCCCTAAAGAGACCTCCCAAGAACTTCTGGAAGAAATGCCTAACGAAGAAGCTGCGGACGTCCGCGAACTCCTTGCATTCGATCCCTCCACCGCAGGCGGCATGATGAACACTGAATTTGCCTTCGTGAGCGAGTCCGTCTCCCGCGATGAAGTCCTTGAGTGGCTTCGCAAGCAGGAATTCAATCTCGAACAACTCGACACCATCATCATTCTCGATAGACTTGGGCACTTCGCAGGGACTGTTCCTATCGCGCGTATTCTCCTCGCTGCTCCCGAACAGCTTCTGAGCGAGCTCAAGACCGACCCGCTCGTTTCCATCTCTGCGGATTCCAATGAAAAAGACGTTTTCGAGCTATTTGACAAATACAACCTGCGTACGCTCACCGTTCCCGATAAGAACAGCCACCCCATCGGGGTGATCACCGTCGACGACGTCGTCTCTCGCCTGGTGAACGCATGACAAAAAGTGGCGAGTGGGGGGTGGGGAGTGGCGAGCTGACCGAGTTAGACTTTCGGAATTGTGATGGCGTGCGTGCGCGACGCGCCTTTGTTGCGCTTGGGCAATTCTCTGACGCCTCCATTGCAACAAGCGCAAGCCTTAGCTCTGGCGTCCCAGAGTATGCGGCTTCTTCTCCGGCTCTTGCGCTCTTCTGCTCCTTCACTCTTTTATTTGCTCTCTTCTGTCTCTTCTTCGAACTCGCCACGGACCTTTCAACAGTCGCCACTCTCCCATGACCCTCTCCTCCATCAACGTCTTTATCGATCGCCTCCGCGCCGGCGTCCTCCGCTTTTTCTCCCGCGGCAATCAATGGCGCAGGCGTCTTTTCCTGTTCCTTGCCGTCATCGGTCCCGGCATCATCACCTCTAACGTCGATAACGACGCCGGCGGCATCGCCACCTACACGCAAGCCGGCTCCGCCTACGGCTACTCATTGCTGTGGTCTCTCGTGCCCATGACCATCGCGCTCTACGTGACCATGGAAATGTGCGCCAGGCTGGGCGTCATCACCGGCAAAGGACTTTCGGATCTCATCCGCGAGGAATTTGGTTTTCGTTCCACTTTTTTCGTCATGATCACGGGATTCCTTGTTGACCTCGGTAACGTCGTAGCCGAATTTGCCGGTGTCGCCGCCTCCATGCAGATCTTTGGCATCAGCAAGTACATCTCCGTCCCCATTGCGGCGTTGCTGGTTTGGATCCTGGTGCTGAAAGGCAGTTACCGCCAGGTGGAAGTCGTTTTTCTTGTCGCCTGCGCCTTCTATCTGACGTACTTCTTTTCTGCGCTGCTTTCCCGTCCAGACTGGCTCCTTGCCGCGCGCATGACCGTGGTTCCGAGCGTACACTTCGACACCGGTTACCTGATTACGCTCACCGCTCTCGTCGGCACCTCCATCGCGCCCTGGCAGTTCTTCTATCTGCAGGCTGGCTTCGTTGAAAAAAAGGTTGGCCCGCGCCAGTATCCGCAGGCGAAACTCGACGTCCTGCTTGGCAGCATCTCCTGCATGGTCATCGTGTTCTTCATCATCATTTGCACCGCCGCCACGCTCCACGCCTCCGGTCAAACCAGCATCACGGATGCCGCCGAGGCTGCCAAAGCGCTCATTCCGTTGGCAGGGAAATGGGCCGCCTTAACCTTCGCTTTTGGCCTCCTCAACGCCTCCCTCTTTGCCGCTACGATCCTCCCGCTCTCCACCGCTCACGTCATTTGCGAAGGTCTCGGCTTCGAAGCCGGCCTCGACCACAAATTCCGCGAAGCGCCTGCCTTCTACTGGCTCTACACCATCCTCATCGTCATTGGGGGCGGGATCGTGCTGCTGCCGAACGCTCCCCTCTGGAAGATTTTCATCTTCTCGCAGGTCGGCAACGGTGTCTGGCTCCCCATTGTCGTCATTTTCGTTCTACTCCTGATCAATCGCAAAGACTTGATGGGAGAGCACACCAATGGCCTTGTCTTCAACCTCGTCGCCTGGATCACCTCCATTGCCATGATCATCCTCACTCTGATCCTGGTCTTCCAGTCCATCTACCAAGCCTTCCATCCTGTCTCCACCTGACGTTTCCTCTCCTGCCAGCGTCGACATTCGCATCTCAGGCCGCCGTTACAAATTCCACAACTCACGTTGCGCCCTTCCTCTTCCTGTGTTAACTTTGCGCCATAAAGAGGATTGACTCGGAATCATCGTGTCCCACACGCGTCACCATCTCGCTTCCCCCGAAAATCTCGGGCCCGTCACTGCGGAAGAGGCGCGTCTCCTAGAAAAACTCGACCTTGCCCGGCTCCCCCGCCACATCGCCATCATCATGGACGGCAACGGCCGCTGGGCGCAAAAACGTCATCTTCCCCGCGTCGCAGGTCACCGGGCCGGCACGCAATCTGCTCGCATGGCCATCGAAACCTGCGCGCGCCTCCACATCGAGGCTCTCACCCTCTACGCCTTCTCCGTGGAAAACTGGCGCCGCCCCAAGACGGAGATCGAATTTCTCATGCAACTCCTTCGCGAATATCTCCGCAAGGAGATGCCCCTTCTGCAAAGGAACAATATCCGCATGCGCTTCCTGGGCCGCCCGGACGATCTCCCCGAAGCCGTGCTGAAGGACACGCGCGAAGCCGCCGAAGCCACTGCAAAGAACACCGGCATGGTCCTATGCATCGCGCTCAACTACGGCGGCCGCGCGGAAATTGTCGATGCCATGAACGCGATCCTTGCCGCCCGCCATGGCAACGGCAATGGCCACCCCGCAGGGCCGGGCGAGCTTGCCCTGAGCAAAGCCGAAGGGGCTTCGAACCCGGCGGCTCTTCGCAAGCCTATCACCGAAGAAGATCTCGCCCGACATCTCTACACCGCCGATCTTCCCGATCCCGATCTCCTGATTCGTACCAGCGGGGAAATGCGCGTCAGCAATTTTCTGCTCTGGCAAATCGCCTATGCGGAGATCCTTGTTACGGAAACGCTCTGGCCTGATTTCAATCGCGCCCGTCTCTTTGAGGCTCTTCTCGATTACCAAAAACGCGAACGCCGCTACGGCGCCATCGCCCCGCCGGCTGCCTCTGCTGCCAGATAATCGCCCCTTCCAGATATCCGGTATCTGTTATCTGATATTCTTCTCTTCACAATATCCATGACCTTCACTCGCGTTCTCACCGCGCTTGTCCTCATTCCCGTGGCCGTCGGCATCGTTCTCTTTACTCCCACCTGGGCCGTTGCCATAGCCGTTGCCGGCCTCACTATCCTTGCCCTCTGGGAGTATTTCGCGCTCGGTGACGCCATCGGCCACCGCGCCTACCGCTTCTGGACCGTCTTCTGCACGCTCCTTTTGATCTACGTTCAATGGTTCAGCTCTCATGTCTTGAAAGTAGTCACAATTGCCAAACCTGAGATCGACGCTGCGGCAGTGCAAGACTCAGCCTCATTTCTCATGTTGGCTAGTCTCTTCCTTGTTTTCATCTTCGGGCTCACCTTCCTAACACTTTTCACCCGGCGCCCTCTCGTCGAATCCCTCCCTTCGGCCGGCATCTCCTCAGGCTCTTTTCTTCTCGTTGCCTTCCCGCTCTCCTTCGCCGTTCGCCTTCACAGCCTTCCGATTTACGGTCCCCGCCTCCTCCTGTTCGCCCTCGTCCTCACCTGGGCCGCAGACACCTTCGCCTATTTCGTCGGCCGCGCTGTCGGCAAACACCCTCTGGCGCCGCATATCTCTCCCAAGAAAACCTGGGAAGGCTCCATTGGCGGGATGATCGGCTCTCTTCTCGTCGCGTATGCCTTCAGCTTCTTCCTGAAAATCCCGCTTCCTCATCTCTTTGCCATGGCTGTCCTAGGCAACATCGCCGGACAAATGGGCGACCTGTTCGAATCCGCGTGCAAACGCAGTGCCGGCGTGAAAGACTCAGGAGGCCTCCTCCCCGGACACGGCGGAATTCTCGATCGGATCGACGCGCTCATCCTCTGCATCCCTGTCATCTGGTACTATTTGGTTTTGGCGAATCCACGAACCTCGTAGGACGCCGCTCCTCGATATCTGATCGCTGATGTCTGATATCCGTAATTTTGCGGCTTGATTGGACAAATGAAGCGCTGCGCTCTCGAAGACAGTAAATTATGAAGAAAATCTCCATTCTTGGTTCCACCGGCTCCATTGGCCGCCAAACGCTGAAGGTGGTTGAGGCACTCCCGGATCGCTTTCAGATCGTCGCGCTCGCTGCAGGCAACAATCTCGACGAACTTGTTTCGCAAATCACCCGCCACCATCCCGAGGTGGTCTCTGTCGCCTCGCCGGCGCTCGCCGACGAGCTCCACCGCCGTTTAGCGACCGCTCTTCCGCCCGGCCATCCTGAGCCCGAAACCCACCATGGGCGCGAAGGCATGCTCGCCGTCGCAACGCATCCCGACGCTGAAATTGTGCTTTCGGCTGCGGTGGGGGTCGTTGGGCTCGAAGCCACTTACCAAGCCGTACGCCTTGGCCGAACCGTCGCTCTCTCAAACAAGGAAGTCCTTGTTGCCGCCGGGGAGCTGGTCATGGCCGGGGCCGCAAAATCGGGAAGGGAACTGCTTCCCGTCGACTCCGAACACAACGCCGTCCACCAATGCCTGCGGGCCGGCAAGCGCTCTCAACCAGGTGACGCCGGCTCCTCTTCCTCGCCCGCCACCGCCCTCTACCCGGAGGTTCGGCGCATCGTCCTGACCGCATCCGGCGGTCCTTTCCGCAAGACTCCCCTCGCCCAGCTCTCCCACGCCACCATCGACCAGGCCCTTGCTCATCCCAACTGGAAAATGGGGAATCGCATCACCATCGACTCTGCCACCATGATGAACAAGGGATTCGAAATCATCGAAGCCCGGTGGCTCTTCGGCATGCGTCCCGATCAGATTGACGTAATTATCCATCCTCAGTCCGTGATCCACTCTTTCGTCGAATTAGTGGACGGTGCCGTCCTCGCCCAGCTTGCTCCTCCCGACATGCGCATGCCCATCCAGTACGCGCTCACCTATCCTGACCGCGTCGAATCCCAACAGGTGCAGCTCGACTGGGCCAAGCTCCGGCGCCTTGACTTCGAGAAGGCCTCTACCCGCCGCTTCCCCTGTCTGCGTCTGGCCCGCGAAGCCATGAAAAGGGGAGGCGCTATGCCCTGCGCTCTCAACGCCGCCGACGAAGTCGCGGTCGCCGCTTTTCTCGACCATCGTCTCCCCTTCCTCGGCATTCCTGAAGTGGTCGAAGCGGTCCTCGAAAAAACGCCAGGCACAAAGTTCAACTCCATCGAGGACGTTCTCGCCGCTGATGCCGAGGCTCGCCGGCAGGCCCACGAGGCCGTCTCCCACCGCGCTTCCAAACCTGTCTCCGTGTAACACCGGGAAGATAAAGACCAACTCGGCCCCCCTACCCTCCTACCTGCTCCCCGCATCTAACTTTCATGGCAATGCAGTTCCCGGCACATCGTCACCGAACCCCATTCGGCGCTGTCCCGGCTTTTTGCTAGAATGAATAGACGGAGCCACGCGCACGCATGAACACAGCTATTGGCATGATTCTGGTCCTCGGGGTGATTATCCTCGTCCATGAGTGGGGACATTACATCGTCGCCCGCTTTTTCGGCGTTCGCGTTGACGTGTTCTCCATCGGCTTTGGCCCGCGTATCTTCGGCGTGAAGCGAGGTGATACCGACTGGCGCGTCAGCGCTCTGCCGCTAGGGGGCTACGTCCGCATGGCTGGACAGGACGTCACCGACATCGACTCCGGCGACCAGAAGCCCACCGGAGCTCCCGACGAGCTCATGAGCAAAAAGCGCTGGCAGCGTGCTCTTATCTCTGCGGCCGGTCCCGCCGTTAACCTGATCTTTCCGCTTCTGCTCCTTGGTTTCTATTACATGGCGGTCGGCCTGCCTACCGATAACGCCCTCTCGAAGCCCCTAGTCATCAACGGTCTTCCCGCGACCCAAGCCAGCAGCCCGACCAGCCTTCAAGTGGGCGATACGGTCCTCTCTATCAACGGCACGAAGAACCCGACCTGGGAAAAGGCCCTGAGCATCGCCATGCAGGCTACTCCGGGTAGCGCGCTCAAGCTAAAGGTCGCAAATCAGGGAACTACGCGCGAAGTCGAGGTCCCCGCCAGCAACAATCCGTACGCGCGAACTTTCGGCTATTCGCCGATTCCCGCCAAGATTGGCGAAGTTGCTATCGGCACCCCGGCCGACCGTGCTGGACTCCATGACGGCGATGTCGTCCGAACCGTCGATGGCCAACCCATCCAATATTGGGACCAATTCGTCGACCTCGTTCGCAATTCCGGTGGCAAGACCCTCCAGATTGAAGTCGAACGCAACGGCAAAGAGGCTGCTCTGTCGGTCACCCCGCAGAAGGGAATTGTGGACGGCGCCGAGAATTACTATCAAATCGGCATTCAGCGTGAATTCGCGCTTACCTATCAGCGCGTCGGACTCGTGCAAGCCGTAAAGGCGGCGGGCCTGCAGACGGCTGGGATTGTGTCGCAGACGATTGACGTTTTCAGCAAACTCCTTAGCGGTCGCATTTCCGTCAAGCAGCTTCAGAGCGTTGTGGGCATCTCTCGCACCGCCGGGCAAGCCGTTCAGCAAGGCGCCTACGCGGTAATCGGTTTCATGGCCCTCATCAGCGTGCAGCTCGGGATTCTCAATCTTCTACCCATTCCGATTCTCGATGGCGGCCACATTCTGCTGCTCTCTCTTGAAGGGATCCGCCGCCGCGATTTCAGCCTGACATTCAAGGAGCGCTTTATTCAGGTCGGCCTCGTCTTTCTCTTGGCCCTGATCGTCTACGTCACTTACAACGACGTAGCTCGACTGCTTGCCCGTCACTCCTAAGGAAGGTAGTTACGGGTGTTTGGACCTCTTACGATTATTCATCCATAGACTACTGGCCGTAGGCTTTTCCCGTCCTGCATTTCCATATCGCCGAGTCACCTGCTAAACTCTCCTCGAGGTACCTCGCTCCATGTCTGCAACCGTACCATCCCGCCGCGTCTCTTCCGGTGAACGCATCAACGCCGCCGAGCCCGCCGCCCATCTCCAGGACGCTCTTCGCAAGCGGGGCATTCGCCTTACCCGCCAGCGTCGAGTCATCCTCGAAGTCATGGATTCCGCCGAGCAGCACCTCGATGTCGACCAAATCCTTGAGCGGGCGCAGAAAATCGATCCCGAAGTCCATCTCGTCACCGTATACCGGACCATTGACCTGCTCAAGCGTCAGGGCCTGATCGACGAGCTTGATCTTCTCCACCTTCGGGGCGACCGGCATTACTATGAGACTCACGGGCCGCGCGATCACATTCACGTTGCTTGCCTGCGCTGCGGGAAGGTTCGCGAATTTGAATCCCGCCTCTATGAGCAGCTGAAGGAACAAATCTCCCGAGACTGCCAAATCGAGGTCACTGTTTCCCGCACTGAAGTCGGCGGCATTTGCACGGACTGCCTCGCCAAAGAGCAATCCTCCGCGCCCACCCGCCACTCCTGACTTTGTGCCAGCGGTCTTCAGACGCCTGTTTTTCTCTTGGGATTTTCTGGAGCATGGGGCTCTTGGGCTTGCCGGAAACGCCAGTCTGTGTATTGGGGTCGTCTCTGCCTCAAACTGTCAACTGTTGACTACCACTGATCAGGCGATCCTCTCGCTAAACGCCCCATGTGCGCGGATTTCGCCGCTTTTCCCCTTTGCCATCCTCGCCCGAATCTTCTGCAAGCGGACTTGGGTTTCCGGCCGGCCCCTCTGCGAACTTAGCAGAAAAGGCTTCGCCGCCTGTTGCTTCATTGCCTCTCGCTGCGACGCCAGCTTGCTTTGCATCGCCGCGCGCTTGTCTCCGTAGGTCCACTGGAATAAGAAATAGATCAGAAAATCCACGCCAAGGATACAAAGTGTAAGGAATATGCCGAGCCACATCGTACCATCTCCAAACAGTAGGAGATTCCTCCCCTACCTTTTCGAGAGTAAGAATGTCCATGCTGGCAAGTCCTGAGAAATTCGTGAGGATTTTGTTAAGTCCGAACTGGTCTACGGACCACCCATTAGCTTCACACTTCCGACTTCAAACTCTCATTCCCACCCCGCGTCCTCGCCCTCCTCAACCTCGCAAAGTACGTATTTGCCCGCACGATGTCCTTTGCGATTTGCTCCCGCAACTCCTCCGGCCCAGAAAACCTCTTCTCGGCCCGCAGTCTCTTCCAGAAGCGCACCTCAATTCGCCGGGGGGTAAAATTTCCCGAATAGTCCAACAGGTGGGTTTCGATGCTCAGTCCCGATCCGTTAAACGTCGGCCGAACTCCCACGTTCGTCACGCTACGGTGGCTGCTCGCTTCTCCATCGAGCACTGTCCGTGTGATGTACACCCCCCGGCTCGGCAGCAACTCCTGTTCCGGCCTCAAGTTCAGTGTTGGAAATGTGAACTTCCGTCCTGTCCCTGTTCCGCTCACCACTTCGCCCGTGAGCTCAAATGGCCTCCCGAGCAACCGTGCCGCGTGTCCCACGTCTCCTTCACTTACCAGCTTCCGGATTAGGGTGCTGGACACGACTTCTCCCTCGAGCATGACTGGTGCATGCACCACGACCTCGAACCCCTCCCGCTTGCCCATCTCCCGCAAAAACTTCACATCCCCGGCCTGCTTGCTCCCAAAGCGGAAATTGTCTCCTACCACCACGGCACGTACGTGCAACTGCCGGACCAGAATCTCCTTCACAAACTCCTCGGGTGTTAGAGCCGCCAATTCTTTTGTGAACGGCAACACCACCGCCGCTTCTATGCCCACCGCGCCAAACCAATCCATCCTCTGCTGATTCGTCGAGATTCGCGGAGGCGCCGACTCCGGTCGCAACACTTTGACCGGTGGCGGCTCAAATGTCAGAGCTGTCGCTACCGTGCCAATCTCCTTCGCCCGGGAGATGGCAAACTCCAGCACTTTCTGGTGTCCCAGATGGATGCCATCAAACGTTCCAATCGCAACCACGCTTCCTCGGCCGCTCTTCCCGTATTTCTCCGCCCAATCCGCCGCCGAATAAAACACGCTGATCCCTGCCGTCGGTATATGCACATGGACCGACAGCGCCTTTGCGGCCCGCTCAACCGCCGGTGAGTCCGTGCCTACCTCCAATTCCAGACCGTCATACGCCAGTTGCACGTGCGGATATCCCGCCTTCCGCAAACGCGCATTCGTGGCTTCGTGCGGCAGGTCGTGCGCAATATGCGTGAACCACGCCCGCTTGGGGCTCAACCTGTCGATCAGTGCCAACGCCTGCTCCACCGTCTGGTGCATTGGATGCGGTACATCCCGCAGGGCATCCAGGATCAAATCGTCCAGATCCTCGAGCAACGGGGCGCTCGATTCCGGGAGGCGGCTGAAGTCCGTCAGGTAGGCCGCGCGCCCAAACCGGAAACCCAACACCTCCATTTCCCCGTGCAGCAAAGGCACAGGAATGAACGGAATCCCGAGTTGCACAAACGGCCCGTCCACCTCTCGCAATTCCACACTCGGAATGCTGCTGAGCGTCGGCCGCGTATCGAAAACGTACGAAAACACCCGCCGAATCACCTGAAACGTGTCGTCCGACCCGTACACCGGGATCGCGCCTTTTTGGCGGAAGTTGTATGGCCGCAGATCGTCAAATCCCAAAATATGATCCGCGTGACAATGCGTCAAAAGCACTGCATCCAGTTTGTCCAATTTCACGCGCAGTGCCTGAGTTCGAAAATCCGGCGTCGTATCAATCACCACATTCTGTCCGCCGCGCGACAGCAGTAGGGAGGGCCGCAATCTTTTATCCCGGGGATCCGACGACTCGCACACCGTGCAATGACACCCCAACGTTGGCACACCCATCGAAGTGCCGGACCCCATCACTGTGATTCGTATCGCTTCCGCCGCCATTCTCCTATTCTATCCAGTTCGTCGTTGAAGGGCCCCCGCTCAACTCTCCTAAACTCCACAAGAACAAAAACGGCGCGATCCTGGTCGCGCCGCCCCAATCAGTCTGCCTGTTCTCCGCGCCTCTGCAAGACCTCTACTACCTCTTCTCTCCCTTTGCCTGCGCAGTCACCTTCGCCATCTCTGCCGCCATGGCCTTCTGCACTTCGAGGTAGGTCAGCTTCAGTTTCCCGAGCAAATCCAGAAGCATTTCCGACTCTTCTGGTGCCAGGTTCCCCTTGGTTTTCTGCTGTAGCGCGTCCAACATGTCGATCAACTCCCGCGCCGCATCCGGATCAATCATCGGCTGCCCGGTATTCGGGTCCGCATACGCTCCAAGCACCATCGCAGCGTTGCTCCCAATCATCCGCACCAGATTCTCAAAGGCCGCCAGCTTTTTGGGTGCATCTGGCGCAGGCTTGGCCGCTTCGGCCTTGGCATTTTCCGCCGCAGCTTTTGCTTCTTTCACTTCTTCACGCTTCGCCTCCCGCTCCTGTTCTTCCACAACTTCCTTGCGGATCTCGCCCTCGGCCGTGAATGGCCGCCGGTCAATTACCTTGAATCCCTCGTCTTTGTTGTCCGACACGTCGCATTTCCTCTCAGTGAATTTCTAACCAGTCTAACACGGAAGGGAATGCCCATTCCCCGGCCGCGAGCCCGGGCCGCATGTAGCCCATATGTCTTCCGACTAGCTTGTACCCCTATCCGATGCACCCACCATGCTATTCTGTATGTCTAATTAACGAAACCATGCGCCGCCTGCCCATTTTTCTGGTCGTTCTTGCCTTTACCTCTGCCGTCCACGCGCGCCAATTTACCACGGCCTCCTCCTTCCCTCCCTTTGAGAAATGGCGGGCCGCCGTCCTTGCCGGCGATCCTGCGGCCATTTCCGCGCTTTACACGCAGTCTCCCGCCCCTCAAATCACCGGTCCTGGCAAGAAGCCCATTGCTCCCGCTGAGGAAATAGCTTTCTGGGCCGCCTGGAAGTCCCAGGGACTCACCAATCTGACCGCGCAAATCGTTCAGCAAGACCAGCCGAGTCCGGACATCCACACCGTCGTTGTTCAGCTTACCCTCACCTTCAAGAAGGGAACTACTCCTGCCAAGCAGTTCGTCGCCATGCAGCAGAACTGGTTCCGGCAAGGCGACCAGTGGTACCTCGGGATCGTCAGCCGGTCCGCTGCCACCCGCCTCCGCCAGCCTCTCGAAAACAAGGAGATCTATCCTCAAAACGTGGATGCGAACCGGGAAATTGCCGAAACGCTGCGCGCCGCGGCCGCCGCCCATAAACGCGTACTGCTTGTCTTTGGGGGCAACTGGTGCTTCGATTGCCACGTTCTTGACGAAGCGTTCCACTCGCCCGAAATCGCACCCACGCTCAACAAATCATTTCTTGTCGCCCACATCGACATCGGGCAGATGGACAAGAATCTCGATATTGCCAAGAAATACGATATCCCTCTCGAGCGTGGCGTCCCCGCTATCGCCGTCCTGGACTCCGACGGCAAGCTCCTCTTCAGCCAGAAACGCGGCGAATTCGAAGCCGCCCGTTCCATGGCGCCCGATGATATCCTCGCTTTCCTCAACAAGTGGAAGCCGACTACAGCTGCAGCCACTCACGGCCCCGCCAAGTAACCCCCGGTCTCTTTGTGGGCCTTCTGTCTTGAACTCTTCCGCTTCTTATTCCTTCACGACTTTGCTTCTTCACGCTAAACTCTGTGCCGTATCCCAAGGAGCTCCGCCATGCGTCGCTCGCGCTTCTTCGCGCTTCTGGCTTTTCTTTTCGTCCTCCCCGCAACGTTTCCCGCCCAAACCGACAAGCCCGCCCCCAATGAGAAACTCAGCGTAGAAGACAAACTCACTGTCATGGGCAAGCTTACCCGCATCATGGCCATCGGGGGAGAAACGTCCGGCTGGGCCATCGAACTCAATCCCGTCCTTACCGTCGACGGGAAACAGGTCAGTTCCATCGAAGTCGTTGCCGTCGACTCCAAGAAGCTTGAACCTCTCGAAAACAAAACTGTCAAAGCCGTTGGCAGACTCTCCAATGCCTACGGTGTCGAAACCGGCCAACGTCCCGTCCTTGCCGTCTCCTCGATCAAGCCAGTTAAAGAAAAGCCCACCAAAGAAAAACAATAACCGCCGGCTCATGGCGGCGCGTTTCCGTCGCTTCAGGTGCTA
>Ga0187782_10001129_pt1 | contig 19148 bp, 17 predicted proteins | sample 0715_SJ02_MP15_2_FD_132454 | JGI IMG/M metagenome (GOLD analysis project Ga0187782, IMG submission 132454) | Tropical peat soil microbial communities from peatlands in Department of Meta, Colombia - 0715_SJ02_MP15_20_MG | ecosystem: Environmental > Terrestrial > Soil > Wetlands > Peat | place...
AGCGCGCGTCGAGAGCGCGATCGTGTGGGTGGGGTAGCTTGGCCGGAGCGAGGCTCCTAGAGCCCCGCTTTGCCGAGCAAATCGATCAGCCTGCGCGAGCTCGCGGCCAACGTGGGATGCGCCACCTCGAACTGCACGGCGATTTTCTCGAGCCGCTCGGACAGGGGAATCGCCCCGCCGGGGGCCGCTCGGCCCGGCACCGCCGCGCTCGAGCCGCGCTTGAGGAGGCGTTGAATGTCTTCGAGGACCTCGGCCAGCAACTCCGTCGATGCCGGGTCCACGTCCCGCACGTTGACGAGCTCCTCGTGCAGTTGGGCGAGCTGATCGCGCAAGAGCTTTGGATCCATGGGCAATAACCTCCGCCTCCTATTCTGCCATTCGTTCTGGCGTCAGGCGTGCGACTTGTACGTAGCCCGAACCCGAGGGAGCGATGCCCGCGTGGATGGCCGCATAGGCGCTCGCCAGGTACTCGTCCGCCCCGAAGGGCGGATTCACGATCATCAAGCCCGAGCCCGCCAGGCCGACGCCCGCATCGTCCGGGCGAACCGCGAGATCCGCGCACAGCATCTTCGGGATGCGCAACGCCTCGAACCGCACGTGCACGGTGCGGCGTTGCGAGGCGCTCACGATGGGGTACCACACGAGGAACACGCCGACCGGAAAGCGACGATACGCATCGGCGAACGCCTGAAGCAGGGGCGAGAGCTCGTCCTCGCTCTCATAAGGCGGATCGATCAGCACCAAGCCACGCCGCTCCGCGGGCGGTAGGTTGGCCCTCAACGCCTGGTAGCCGTCGCCCACTTCCGTCCGGATCCGCCCACTCGATGCGATAGCGCGCGCGCCCGCGCGCGCCTCCGCGGGAACGGATTCGACGAAGAGCGCGCGGTCCTGCGCACGCAGCCCCCCGGCAATCAGTGCCGCCGACCCGCGATAGCTCGCGAGGCGCTTGCCGCGCCGCGCACCGATGGCGGCGAGGTACGGCGCAAGAGGCTTCGCGTCGAACGCGTTGCGAATCAGGCGCTGCACACCGGACTCTGCTTCGCCGGACTTGCAGGCCTCGGCGGATTGCAGGTCGTAAAGGCCGCGGCCGGCATGGGTGTCGAGCGCAAAGAAGGCCGCCTCCTTGCGCTTCAGCGCATCGAGGCAGTGGATGAGCGCCACGTGCTTCGCGACGTCGGCAAAATTTCCCGCGTGATAGATGTGCCGGTAATTCATGGCAAGCTATTTTGCCCTCTTGCTCAGAGAACCTGAGCAAGAGATTGCGCGCCCATAGCGAGGACCTCAGAAAGGGTGTGCGCCAACGAAGCCCGGGAAACCGAGCATAATCGCGATCGGTGGTGATCCATTCACAGCCGACCTCGATCGCTAATGCGGCATTCCAGGCATCCTGGACGAGGTTGCCGTCGGCGCCAACGTCGAGACAGAGCTTTTGGAACAAAGGCCAGTGTCGCTCGCCGGGGTGAATTACGGTCGCATTGGGCTGCCTCAGCCATGCATCACAGAACTCGAATACTTCGACCGCCGCACTGGGTTCCTTGAAGATTCTCGGATGGGTGCCGATGCGCACGACCGCAGAAAGGATTTGCGGATCCGGAGCTGATGCGGGTATGCGGCTCCCTACTTGCGGGGCCTCTTGCGGCGGGCTTAGCATTGAGCGCTCGATGTACCAGCTCTACATTGGAAACAAGAATTACTCGTCTTGGTCGCTGCGCCCATGGGTGCTCATGCGCGAGCTCAAGATCGAGTTCACCGAGCATCTGATGCGCTTCGGGGACCCCTCGAGCTGGGAGTCTCTCAAGAAGATCTCTCCGAGCGGCAAGGTGCCGTGTCTCGTCGACGAGAAGAGCGTTGTGTGGGACTCGCTCGCCATCACCGAATACCTCGCCGAGCGGCACGTGGGCGTTTGGCCGCAGGACGCGCACGCACGGGCCTGGGCGCGCAGTGCCGCGGCCGAGATGCACTCGGGATTTGTCGAGCTGCGCAACCGCTGCTCGATGAGCTGTGGGCTGCGCCTGCGGCTCAAGGAATTTCCGGCGGTGCTCGAGCGCGACCTCGCGCGGATCGATGCGCTGTGGAGTGACGGGCTCTCTCGCTTCGGCGGATCTTTCCTGGCCGGACGGGCGTGGAGCGCCGTCGATGCGTTCTTTGCGCCGGTCGCGTTCAGGATTCAGTCGTACGGCCTCACCCTCGGCCACCCCGCGGCCGCGTATGCCGAGCGGCTGCTCGCCGTCCCCTCGATGAGGCAGTGGTACGCGGATGGGCTCCGAGAGACCTTCCGCGACCAGCCGCACGAGGAGGAAATCCGGCAAATGGCCGATGTCATTGACGATCTTCGGGCGCGATAGACTCCAGTCGGGCGCCACGTTCACCGTAGCGACGACGGGCAGCAAATGAGTCGCGAGACCCGGATCGAGGTTGCCCGCCGCTCAGCTCAGCCATCCGAGGGAGATCGCGACCGTGAGCGCGCCCACGATCAGCGCCGCGACGGCGGCGAGGAGCACCGCGCCGGCCGCGCAGTCCTTTGCGGTTTGTATGGCGGCATGACGCTCCGGGTGCAAGCGGTCCGCCAATCGCTCGAGGGCGGTGTTGACCAGCTCGAGCGCGAGCACTGCGCTCGCAGCGAGGACGAACAAGGCGATCCACACGACGGGTGGACGGAGCAGCGCGAGTACGACGGCGCCCGCGATACCGAGCATTGATTGAATACGAAAGCTCGGCTCACTCTCGATCGCCGCTCGAATGCCGCTCAGGGCAAATCCGAGCCGGCTCAAGAAGCGCTGATCCTTCATCCGCGAGGCTCCAGCTCCGCAAGGTAATCCCGGGGCCGCAAGAACTCATACAGCCTCGCCTCCGGCGAGCCCGGCTGCGGCTGCCAAGCGTACTCCCAGCGAGCCAGCGGCGGCATGGACATCAGGATCGACTCGGCGCGGCCGCGCGATTGCAAGCCGAACAATGTGCCGCGGTCATAGAGCAGATTGAACTCGACGTAGCGGCCGCGCCGATAGAGTTGAAAGCTGCGCTCACGCTCTCCCCAGCGCTCGGCCCTGCGGCGCTCCACGATCGGCATGAAGGCCGGGAGAAAATGATCGCCGACGCTGCGCATGAGGGCGAAGCAGCGCTCGAAGCCCCCTTCGCAGAGATCGTCGAAGAACAATCCGCCGACGCCGCGCGTCTCGTTCCGGTGCGGCAAGAAGAAATAGCGATCGCACCATTGCTTGAAGTGGGCGTACACCTCCGGCCCGAACGGCTCACAGGCCTGTCGCGCGGTCCGGTGCCAGTGCAGCACGTCCTCCTCGAACGGGTAGTAGGGAGTCAGATCGAACCCGCCGCCGAACCACCAGAGCTCGGCACGGTCGCGCGGGGTCGCGGCGAGAAAGCGCACGTTGCAATGCGTCGTCGGCGCGTAGGGGCTTCTGGGATGGAAGACCAGCGACAACCCCATCGCCTCGAATGGGGCATCCGCGGCGTCGAGCCGGCGGTTCGAGGCGGACTGCGGCAGGCGCTCGCCGGAGATGTGGGAAAACGACACGCCGGCTCTTTCGAACACCTCCCCGTCGGTGAGGACGCGACTCTCGCCTCCGCCACCCTCGGGCCGTTGCCACGAGTCACGCCGGAATCTGACGGTATCGAGCCCCTCGATCGTGGCGGTGATGCGATCGTGCAAGTCCTTGAGGTAACGCTCCACGGCTACCGGACGCTCGGCGGAGGGATCCGCCCGTGTTTGCGTGGGATCAGCCATGCTTCAAGGTTTTGCGGGTCTTCAGGCTCCGCTTGGTCTTTGATCTCGAGCGAGGGCGCTCGCTCGCTGGTGCCCGCTTTTTCGCGGCCGCCTTCGAGCTCTTGGCCGCAAGCCGTTGCGCCACGGGGGCTTTGACGGGCGCCGCGCCCGGGCCGGGTGCCGCTCGGGCGGCGTGCGGTGCGGGTCGAGGGGCGTGCGGTGCGGGTCGAGAGGCGTGCGGTGCGGGTCGAGAGGTGGCGCCCACCGCGTCCCCGGTCGGAGCCTTCGATCCGGCAACCTTGCGGTTTCGCGACGCGCCCTTGCGCCCCCACTTGCGTACCGGTGCTTCGGCGAGCAAGGTCCGGCACTCGGCCAATGTGAGGGTCTTCGGATCCCGGTCCTTCGGGATCTTGGCGTTGCGGGTCTTGTCGGTGATGTAAGGGCCAAAGCGACCATGCAGCACCTGGATCCCGGCATCGGGAAAGTCCAGGATCAAGCGGCTGGCATCCGCCACCTGCTTGTCACGGATCACCTCGAGCGAGCGCTCGAGCGTGATGGTGTAGGGGTCGTCGGACTTCAGCGAGACGTACTTGGAGCCGTACTTGATGTAAGGTCCGAAGCGGCCGATGTTGGCGGTGATCTCCTCTCCCTCGGCGGTCGTCCCGAGCTTGCGCGGCAACTGAAACAGCACCAAGGCCTCGGCGTGGGTGATCGTATCCATTTTTTGGCCGGGCCGCAGGCCCGCAAACCGCGGCTTCTCCTGGTCGTCCTTGGTCCCGATCTGCACGAAGGGACCGAAACGGCCCATGCGCACGCTCATCGGCTTGCCGCTCGCGGGATCTATCCCGAGATCGCGCGCCTGGGCAACCTCATCGCGGCTCACCGAGGTTTCGGTGTGCTTGACCAGCCTGACGAAGGGTTTCCAGAATTTATCGAGCAGCGGCACCCACGCTTCTTCGCCGCTCGCGATCGCATCGAGCGAATCTTCCATCTTCGCCGTGAAATCGTAGTCGACGTAGGTGGTGAAATACTGCGTCAGGAAGCGGCTCACGATCTTGCCGATGTCGGTCGCGGTGAAACGCCGGCTCTCGATGTCCACGTACTCGCGGTCGCGCAGGGTCGAGATAATCGAGGCATAGGTCGAGGGGCGGCCGATGCCGTACTCCTCGAGGGCCTTCACCAGCGAGGCCTCCGAGAACCGCGGCGGTGGCTCGGTGAAATGCTGGGAAGCGGTCACGCCCAGCAGCTTGACCCGATCGCCTTCGGCCATCGGCGGCAGCACGTGGTCCGAATCGTCCTCGACGACATCGTCCAAGCCTTCCTGGTAAACCGACATGTAGCCGGGTTTGACGAGCGTCGAGCCGGTGGCGCGCAGCACCGAGCGCTTGGGGCCGGCGGCGCCGGCCAGTAGCTCCACCGCAACCGTGTCGAACACCGCGGGCGCCATCTGGCACGCCATCGTGCGCTTCCATATCAGCGAGTACAGGCGGTACTGATCCGAGTCGATCTTCTTCTCGATGTCCGCCGGCAGGATGCGCGCGTCCGTGGGGCGAATCGCCTCGTGCGCTTCCTGCGCGTTCTGCGACTTGGTCCGATAGGCTCGCGGCTCCTCCGAGAGCCCCTCCTCGCCGTAGAGCTCGACGATCAGCTCGCGGATCTGGCCGACCGCCTCCTGCGCCAGGTTGAGCGAGTCGGTGCGCATGTACGTGATGAGGCCGACCGCCCCTTCGCCGATGTCGACACCTTCATACAACGCCTGCGCGACGCGCATGGTCTTTTGCGCGCTGAACCCGAGCTTGCGCGCGGCCTCCTGCTGGAGCGTGGAGGTGGTGAAGGGCGGGGCGGGATTGCGCCGCCGCTGCTTGCGCTCGACGGTGAGGACGGTGAGCTCGCCGCGGGCCGCGCTCTTCAGGGCCTGTTCCGCACCGTGGGCGGCGTCGGCTGTGGTGAAGGTGAACTGCTCGACCTTCTCGCCCTTGAACTCGACGAGCTTCGCCGGAAATTTCTGCTCCGAGTGCGAAAGCTCCGCTTCGATGGTCCAGTACTCGCGAGCCACGAACGCGGCGATCTCGTCCTCGCGCTCACAGATCATGCGCAGCGCCGGGCTCTGCACCCGGCCCGCCGACAGACCGGGCCGCACTTTCTTCCACAAGAGGGGCGATAAGTTGAAGCCGACCAGGAAGTCGAGCGCGCGCCGAGCCTGCTGCGCATTCACCAAGTCGACCGACAGGACGCGCGGCTCTGCCATCGCCTCGCGCACGGCGTTCTTGGTGATCTCGTAGAACGCCACGCGCCTCACGTCCTTGCCCTTCACGGCGCCCCGGGACTTCAACAGCTCGAGCAGATGCCAGGAGATGGCCTCGCCCTCGCGGTCGGGGTCGGTCGCGAGGTACAGCGACTTCGCCTTTTTCAGGGCGCGCACGATGGCGTCGACATGCTTCTTGTTGCGCTCGACTTCCTGGTACTTCATGGCGAAGTGGCGCTTGGGGTCGACGGCGCCCTCCTTTGGCACCAGATCGCGGACGTGCCCGTAGGAGGCGAGTACTTCGAAGTCCCTGCCGAGGTACTTCTTGATGGTCTTCGCCTTGGCCGGCGACTCCACGATAACGAGGTTGCTGCTCAAAGTCGTCCAGGGTCGCCTAATGAATCGCGTCGGAACGCTCTTCGAAGACGAGGTCCTCCATCTGCGCGTAGGCGGATTCCTGCCCGGGCTGATTGAACAGCACCATCAAAACGACCCATTTCACCTGGTCGATGTCGATTTCGTCGGCTTCGAGCGCCATCAGGCGATCGATCACGAGCTCGCGCTGCGCGCCCGAGAGAATCTTCACGTTCTCCAGATACATGAGATACCCGCGCACGTCGGTGTCGAGGCGCAACAACTCCTGCCCGCTGAAGATCCGCACCGCCCTCGCCGTCGCTTCCGCGACCTTGCCGAGTTGCTCCCCGGACAGCCCGTCGAGCCACTCCAACGCCCGCTCCACGTCGCCTTCCGCAAACCCTGCCTTGTCCAGCTCGATTTTCAAGGTGTAGCGATCGGGCCTCGGCTCGTCGTCGGCGCTCATGTAATTCTCGAACAGATAGATGAGCAGATCGAGAACGTTATCTTTCACCTCCGGCTCTCCTGTTGGCGACTCGGGCGTAGCGGCCCCCGGGGGCGGCCTGAACGTGGCCTTCGAGCTCGAGGATCAGCATCATCGAGGACACGGCTTGCGGTTTGAATCCCGTGCGAACGATCAACATGTCGAGGTCCACGGGGTCAAAGCCGAGCGCATCTAACAAGATTTTGTGTTCCTTGTCCATGCCCGACGGTTTGCCTTCCCGTGAGGCAGCACCGGCGCCCTCGCCCGAGCGGCCGGCAAAGAATGGCGAAAAGCTCAATCCGCACAATATGTCATCGGTGGTTTCCGTCAATTTCGCGCCGCTCTTGATGAGCTGGTGGCAGCCGCGGCTCAAGGGGTTCCCGATCGAGCCCGGGATGGCGAACACCGCTCTGCCCAAAGCCCGGGCGGCGCGCGCGGTGATGAGCGAGCCCGAGCCCAAGGCCGCCTCGACCACCAGAATGCCGAGGCCGAGCGCGGCGATGAGACGGTTGCGTCTTGGAAAATGGGCGCGGCGCGGCGGCGTTCCGAGCGCAAATTCGCTTACGAGCGCGCCTTCATACACGATGGCCTCGCACAGTCGGCGGTTGCTCGAGGGATAGATCACATCGGCGCCGCTCCCCAGGATCGCAAGCGTCGTTCCCTGCGCCGCGAGCGCGCCACGATGCGCGGCGGTGTCGATCCCCTGCGCGAGCCCGCTGGTGATTGCCACGCCGCGCTGGGCGAGGGAGTGCGCGAACTCGAAGGCGCTGTCGATGCCCTGGGGTGAGGGATTACGACTGCCGACCATCGCGACCTGCGCAGTGGCGAGCGCGTCGAGGTCCCCGGCCAGATACAGCGCAATCGGGCGATCGGCGAGCCCGGCGAGCAGCTTCGGATACTTCGGATCGGTGAACGGCAGCAGGTGGTGCCGCGGCTCCTCGAGCCAGCGGCGCTCGGCCTCCCTCACCCGGGCAGCGCGCTCGAGATACGCGCGGGCGGCAGCGGGAATTCCGGCGCACTCCCGGGCGGCGTCCGATGCGGCGAGAATGCCGCCGGCCGAGCCTAGCCGCTCGAGCGCCACGGCGAGCGCGGGCGCTCCGAGCGCCGGTGCCCGGGTGAGTATCACCCACGCGAGGATCTCGTCGCAGAGCCGCATGCGCGCAATTATCGAGCAACGGCTGCGCGGGCACGCCGCGCGCAAGGCTCGTCAACGTCGAGTTTCTCGAGGTTAGGGGGACTCGACCTTGTCGGCTACGTGAATGATGTCCTTCGCTTCCATGATCAGCCCGTAGCTCATCTGATCGAAAGTCTTGAACACCATGAAGGTGCCGGTGCGCTCGTCCGGTAGGTACACCTTGCGGGCGAACACCATGGAGGTCGGATTCGCGAAACCCTTCGCGGAGTTGTCGTACACCGGGTCGCTCGCCGAGAGTACGGCGAGAACGTTGCCCGGCGCGAGTCCGGCCCGCGAGCCACGGTTGATGATCACCACTTCATACTGGCCGATCACGGTGACGCCGTCGTACACGGCCATGATACGTCCATGGACCGCGGCCTTTGGAGGACTGGGGATGAAATCGAGCGGCACCACCACATCGCCCGCGAACAGCTTGTCCCCGGGATAGGTCTCGCGGGCCGACTCGGTCATGATGAGGGTCGTCGGGTCCCCGAGGCGGGTCACGCGGCCGGAGCCGGTGTAGATTCCGCTGTATCCCAGGATGCGATTGTCATCCGGATCGCGCAGCGCGTCTCCGACCCGCATGACGTTGTAAGTCGCACCGACCTCGAGCGGGGGGCTGAAGCCGGTCGCGTAGACCGTGTTGCCCTCGGACATGATGACGTGAGAATCACGCGTGGCGAGCACGTGCGGTGCGGTCCGGATCTGCTCCTTCTCGAGGACTGCCGGCTTTCCCATGAAGGCGGCGACGGTCTCGTAGGGAATCGTCGTGATCGCGCCCTCGATCGGCTCACTGCGCACCCGCGGCTCGACCCGCGCGCCGTTTCCGCGCTGCATCCCCGGCTGCAGCAGCAGTCTCGGACGGCCGTTGACATACACCAGATGCAAGGTGTCGCCGGGGTAGATCAGGTGCGGATTCTGCACCTGCGGATTGACTTGCCAGATCTCGGGCCAGTACCAGGGGTCGCGCAGGAACACCTTGGCGATGCCCCAGAGGGTGTCGCCCCTCTTGACGGTGTAGCTGTCCGGCGCGTTGGGCGCGAGCGGCACGCCGCCCGTGTCGGCAGGCGGCAGCGGGGTGGTGGAAGCCCCCGAGCCCGAATCGGTGGCCGCTTCCATCGCGGTGCGATCATCACCCACGACCGTGCCCTGGATGGAGGTCTCGCCCGTGGCCGCGGTTGCAGGCGGCGCCGGCGGGGGCTTCGTCTGGCAGCCGGCCAGGGTGATGACGAGCAGGGCAAGTGTGTGGCGTTGCATTCGTCTGAGCTCCCTCAAGAGTCCAACCCGTCTTATGGTGCCGGGGCGGCTGGTATACTGCCCGCCTGCGACCAAGGACTGGAACGTACTGCCCGTTTTTGGCGCTCGCACGGCCGACGTGCGCACCGCCGCAACGGCATTAAGTTAAGCAGCGCCGGAACTTTAGCAACATTCTCGGGCCAAAAACACGATATCCATCGCATAACTCCCATGACGAAGCTGGTTATTTTGGAGTACCCCGACCCTCGCCTGCGGAACAAGGCCGAACCCGTCTCGGTGGTGGATGATGCGGTGCGCCGCCTAGCCGACGACATGCTCGAGACCATGTATGCGGCCAAGGGTGTGGGCCTGGCGGCGAGTCAAGTCGATGTGCACAAACGCCTCATCGTGCTCGACGTGAGCGAGACGCGCGATCGTCCGCTGGTGCTCATCAATCCCGAGATTCTGGCGGCCGAGGGCCGCGCGGCCGGTGAGGAGGGATGTCTCTCGGTACCGGGTATCTACGACAAGCTCGAGCGAGCGGCCCGCATCAAGGTGGCCGCGCTCGACAGAAACGGGCAGCGCTTCGAGATGGATGCGGAGGGCATGCTGGCGGTCTGCATTCAGCATGAGATGGATCACCTCGAAGGGAAGCTCTTCGTCGACTACCTCTCGGAGCTCAAGCGCCAGCTGATCCGCCGGCGCCTGCAAAAGGAGCGCAAGCAGCGCTCGGCGGGAAGCGAGATTCGCGCTTCCGTGCCCGCTCTTTAGGGGAGGTCCGCACTGACGCCAGGCTCGCTCCGGCTGGGCTTTGCAGGTACTCCGCAATTTGCGGTTCCCGCGCTCGATGCGCTGGCACGCTCCGCCCACCGCATTGAAGTGGTCATGACGAAGCCGGACCGGCCCGCAGGGCGGGGCAGGCGCCTGCAGATGAGCCCGGTCAAGCACCGCGCGCTCAGCCTCGGTCTTCCCGTTCTCGAGCCTACGAGCCTCAAGCCGCCCGAGGCCGCGGAGGCGCTCAGAGCCTTCGAGCTCGATGCGCTCGTCGTCGTGGCCTATGGTCTGATTCTGCCTCCGGCCGTACTCGGCGTTCCCCGTCTCGGCTGCTTCAACATTCATGCCTCGCTCCTGCCGCGCTGGCGGGGCGCTGCTCCCATCCAGCGTGCGCTCTTGGCCGGGGATCCCGTCACCGGTATCACCATCATGCGCATGCAGGAGATGCTCGACGCCGGCCCGGTTCTCGAGGTGCGCGCCATCGACATCGGAGCGCACGACACGGCGGGGACCCTGCAGGAGCGCCTCGCCGCCTTGGGTGCCGAGCTCATCTGCCACGTGCTCGATGCGCTCGCGGCCGGCCGCGCCGTCGAGAGACCGCAGCCCACGGCCGGGGTGACCTACGCCGCGAAGATCTCGAAGGACGAAGCGCTGATCGATTGGCGCGAGAGCGCCGTCGCGGTGCTGCGCCGGATCCGCGCCTTCAACCCCTTCCCGGTCGCTGAAACGCGCCTCGGTGGAGCGCAGGTGCGGATCTGGGAGGCCGAGCGGGTATGTGCGTCGCACGCTGCGCCGGCGCCCGCAGGGAGCTCCGCGCTGGCCGCGGGGAGTTCCGCGCTGGCCGCGGGGAGTTCCGCGCTGGCCACGGCGGGCGCTCCGCCCCCGGGGAGCGTGCTGGCCACATCGCCGGGGGGAATCGACGTGGCGTGCGGCGAGGGGGTGGTGCGGGTCACTCGATTGCAGCTCGCCGGCCGCAAGCCCTTGACGGCGGCGGAGTTTCTCCACGCGCAGCCGCTCGCCGGTGCACGCTTCGCGAGCGTATGAGCGTTGCGGCCGCAGACGCGCGTAGCGCGGCTGCCGAGGTGGTGGCCCGAGTCCTGCGCGACCGAGTGACCCTGGAGGCGGCTTGCGCCGCGCGCGCCGGGCCGGCGGCCCTTGGGCCGGCCGTGCGCTCACTCTCGTACGGCGCGGTGCGCGGCTACTATCGACACGAAGCCCTGCTCGAGCGCCTGCTCTCGCAGCCGGTCGCATCGCTCGATGCTCGGGTGCGAGCCCTGCTGTCGATCGCGCTGTTCGAGCTCGAGGACGGCTTGAGCCCCGAGTACGCCGTGGTGCACGCTGCGGTGAGCCTTGCGAAGCGCGTGAGCCGCGCCGGCCCGCTCGTCAATGCGGTGCTACGCCGCTACCTGCGCGAGCGCCAGGCGCTCGATGCCGAGATCGCGGCGAGCCCCGCGGCGCGCTACGCAGCGCCCGCCTGGCTCGCGCAGCGCCTCAAGCAAGATTGGCCCTCTCGCTGGATCGACTTGCTGGCGGCCGGCGACCGGCAGGCTCCGATGTGGCTGCGCGTCGATAGCCGTCATGCAACGGCGGATGCCTACGTGGCGACGCTGCGCGCGGCCGGCATCGAGGCACGCGCGGAGCCGCGCGTGCCTCAGGCGGTCGTGCTCCAGGCCCCGCGCGAGGTGGGGGAGCTGCCGGGATTCGCCGAAGGTCGGGTTTCGGTGCAGGATCTCGGCGCGCAGTGCGTTGCGTTTCCGCTCGCCCTGGCGGCAGGCCAGCGGGTGCTCGATGCATGCGCGGCGCCGGGCGGCAAGACATCGCTCATCGCCGAGCGCGCGCCCGAGCTCGGGGGGCTCGTGGCCGTCGATATCGACCGCGAGCGGCTCGAGCGCGTGCGCGAAAATCTCGACCGCGGGCATTTGCGGGCCGAGCTCGTGGCCGCTGATGCGGCTGCGCCCGAGGGCTGGTGGGACGGCAGGCCCTTCGATCGCATCCTGCTCGATGCACCCTGCTCGGCTCTCGGCGTGATCCGGCGCCACCCGGACATCCGCCTGCGCCGATCCCCCGAGGACATCGAGCACCTGAGCGCGATTCAGAGCCGCTTGCTCGCGAGCCTGTGGGGCTTGCTCGCCCGCGGCGGACGGCTGGTGTACGCCACCTGCACCCTCACGCGGCGCGAGAACGGCGGCGTGATCGGCGCCTTTCTCGAGCGGGCGAAGGATGCGCAGCTGGTATCCGTCGACGAATGGCACGGATGGCCGGGCTTGGGCGAGGGCGACGCGTTCGGACGTCAAATCCTGCTCGGTGAGGCGGGTGCCGACGGCTTCTATTATGCTGCATTGACGAAACAATGAGATTCCTGCCGACATTGACCCAGCTCCTGGTGGCGACCGCGGTGGTGGGAGCGGCGGCGGCGCCTTGCCGCGCCGACGGGCTCGAGGGGCGCTTCGAGGTCCGTTCGGCCGACTTGGAGCTCCAGGACGGCGTCTATCACTTGAACGCCCGCATGGACTTGCCCGTGGGCGAGGCCGTGCGCCACGGCCTGGCGGAAGGCGTTCCGCTCACGCTCGAGGTGGATCTGGACGTCGAGCGGGTGCGCCAGCTTTTGCCGAACGCGCGCGTGGCCGAGCTCATGCAGCGCTACGATCTGCACTACAACCCCGTGAGCGCGCGCTACATCCTGCGCAACTTGAATAGCGGCCAGCAACAGTCGTTGGGCACGGTCGATGCGGCGCTCTCGCTCTTGTCCGAGGTGCATAGCCTGCCCGCGCTCGACAAGTCGCTGTTGTCCCCCGATCGGCGCTACGAGGCGAGCGTGCGCGCCAAGGTCGATTACGGCAAGGTGCCCTTCAGCTTGCGTTTGTTGATGTTTTGGGTCAGCGAATGGCATCGAGAGAGCGATTGGTACACATGGACGCTGCAGCCCTAGTGCGCAAGCACGGCGCGACCGTGCTCGGGAGCCTGGGCGTGGCGCTCTGGCTGGCGGCGGTGTACCTGCTGTCCACCGCGCAGAACTCGGCCAAATTCGACCTCTGGCTGCCGTGGATTCTGCTCATCAATATCTCCGGCCTCCTCGTGCTCGTGGTGCTGCTCGTCTCGAGGCTGTGGCGCCTGGTACACGACTTTCGCCGGCACGTGCCGGGCTCGCGCCTGAAGGGGCGCACGGTCGCGATCTTCAGCGCGCTCACGGTCGCCCCGATCCTCGTGGTGTACTACTTCGCGCTCCAGTTCTTGAGTCGCGGCATCGACACCTGGTTCGAGCTCGAAGTCAGTCAGGGTCTCAAGGACACGCGCGAGCTGTCGAGCTCGGCGCTCGAGGTGCGGGAGCGCGAATTTCTGCAGCGTACCGAGCAAACCTCGCACGAGCTGTCGGGCTTGCCGGATTTCGACTTGATCGGCACGCTCGACCGTGAGCGTCGCGAAAGCAACGCGCTCGAGCTCACCGTGGTCGGTGCCCAGAGTCAGATCATCGCGACGAGCTCCGATCGGCCCATGGACACGCTGCCGGTCCCGGCGACCGATGAGATGATGCTGCAGGTCCGGCGTGGCCGCTCTTACGTCAGCATGGACACCGATTCGGTCGGCGGTTACCTCATTCGCGCGGCTGCGCCGCTCGACGCCAACGCCCCTTCGCGCGTGCTGATCGCGCTCTACCCCGTGCCGCCGCAGCTCAGCCAGCTCGCCGACACCGTGCAGCGCTCCTACGCCCAGTACGCGAATCTGGTGCAGCTGCGCCGACCCCTCAAATCGACCTTCGTGCTGATTTTGAGCTTCGTCGTGCTCATGTCGCTGATCGCAGCCGTCAACGGTGCCTTCTTCGCGGCACAGCGCCTGGTACAGCCGGTGCAGGACCTGATCGCCGGCACACGCGCCGTCGCCAAGGGCAACTATGACACCCGGCTGCCTCTCCCCTCGCGCGATGAGCTCGGCTTTCTCGTGACCTCGTTCAACGACATGACCAAGCGGCTGGCCCGGGCGCGCGAGGAAACCCGGCGCAGCCAGCAGGCGGTGGAGGCCGAGCGAGCAGGCCTCGCGGTGATTCTCGCGCGGCTGTCGACGGGCGTCGTGTCGCTCGCGCCGGATCTCACGGTGCGTACCGCGAATCAAGCGGCCAGCGCGATTCTGGGCGTCGATCTGGAGGGCGCCGTCGGTACGCGCTTTGACGAGTCGATCTCGGCGAGCGCACTATTTTCGCAGTTCCTCGCGGCCGTCAAGGCGCGCCTCGGCGCGGAGGAGCTCGATTGGCGCGAGCAAATCGAGCTCCACTCCGAATCGGGCAGACGCGTGCTCATGTGCGCGTGTACGGGGTTGCCGAACGACGTCGGTGGGGCATCTGGCGTGGTGCTGGTGTTCGACGACATCACGACGCTGCTGCAGGCGCAGCGCGATGCGGCCTGGGGCGAGGTCGCGCGCCGCCTCGCACACGAGATCAAGAACCCCCTCACGCCGATCCAGCTGGCGGCCGAGCGCATGCGGCGCAGGTTCCTTGGCAATATGAGCGCGGAGGATGCGCAGGTGCTCGAGCGGGCCACTCACACGATCGTGGCACAGGTGGAAGCCATGAAGCAGATGGTGAACGCTTTCAGCGAATACGCGCGCGCGCCGGACATGCATGTCTCCCGTTTCGACTTGAATCAACTGATCACCGAGGTCGTGGATCTGTACCGCGCCCAGGAGAGCGCCCCGGAGCTCAAGCTCGGATTGAGCCCGAATCTGCCCCCGATTACCGCCGACCGGGTGAGGATCCAGCAGATTCTGAACAATCTGGTCACCAACTCCCTGGAGGCCCTCGAGGGGCGCGCCCAGCCCTTGATCGAAATCGAAACTCACATCGCAGACGATGGTCCGAAGCCTATGGCGGCCATCGTGGTTTCCGACAACGGCCCGGGCTTCCAGCGCGATCTGATCGGCACGGTCTTCGACCCTTATGTCACCAGCAAGCCCAAAGGGACCGGTTTAGGGCTCGCGATTGTGAAGAAGATCGTGGAAGAGCACGGCGGGCGGATCGAGGCGGATAATCTACGCACCGGCGGTGCGCGCGTGCGAGTGCTGCTTCCCCTGGGCGAGGGGCTGCGCGCAGCGCTGAGCGGGCGAGAGCCGCGAAAAGGCGAACAGAGGAGAGAACGGGTATGACCGCTTCGAGGATCTTGGTGGTGGACGACGAGGCGGATATCCGCGGGCTCCTCAAGGAGATCCTCACCGAGGAAGGCTATGAGGTGGAAGTCGCGGCCGACGCCGTCCAGGCCCGTGCCTCGCGAGCGACGCACGCTCCCGACCTCGTGCTGCTCGATATCTGGATGCCCGACACCGACGGCATCACGCTCTTGCGCGAGTGGTCGGTGACCGAAGGCTATGACTGTCCCGTGGTGATGATGTCCGGGCACGGAACCGTCGAGACGGCGGTCGAGGCGACGCGGCTCGGCGCTTTCGACTTCATCGAAAAGCCGCTCTCGCTCACCAAGCTTCTGCGGACCGTCGAGCGCGCGCTCGATGCGGGCCGCCGCAAGCGCCTCTCCGAGCGCGCGCAAGGATCGAGTCTCGCGGTGCCCATCGGCAAGAGCAAGCTCACGGTGGCGCTGCGCGAGCAGGTGCAACAGGCCGCGACGAGCTCCTCGCCGGTGCTGTTCATCGGCGAGCTTGGGTCCGGGCGAGAGGCCTATGCGCGGCATCTGCACTCGCTCTCGCCGCGATCCGCCAAGCCCTTTGTCATGGTGGTGGCGGCCAGCTTGGGATCGGAGCCGGCCGCGGCGCTGTTCGGTACCGAGCGCGACGGCAAGGTGGTGCAGGGGGCGTTCGACCAGGCGGCGGGCGGCTCGCTGTACTTGAACGGGCTCGAGGATCTGTCGAGCGAGGCGCAGCGCGCGCTCGTCGGTGCGATCGAGCAAAACGGCTATACGCGGGTCGGCGGCCGCGAGCGGCTGCCCCTCAACGTGCGCTGGATCAGTTCGGCCCAAGAAGGATTCGAGTCGCGTGCGAACCCCGAGCCCTTCCGCCGCGATCTCATCGCCCATCTCAACGTGATCACCTTGCGCGTTGCGCCGCTGCGCGATTACGCGGAGGACGTGCCGGACCTGTTGCGCTACTACGTCGATCGCCTGGTCGACGATCAGCACTTGCCGCTGCGCCGCTTCAGCGTTGCCGCTCAGAACCGCCTGCGCAACTACCCCTGGCCCGGCAATCTGGGCGAGCTCAAGAGTCTGGTGCAGCGGGTGCTCGTGCTCGGAGCGGGGGAGGAGATTCGCCTGGAGGAGATCGAGCGCGAGCTGGCGGCAAAGCTCGCCCACGACGAGCCGCTCGTGAAGCAGGACTTGCTCGCGCTGCCCTTGCGCGAAGCGCGTGAGCAGTTCGAGCGCGCCTACTTGCAGCAGCAGCTTCTGCTCTGCAACGGCAAGGTCGGGCAGCTCGCCAAGCGGGTGGGCATGGAGCGCACGCATCTTTACCGTAAGTTGCGGGCATTGGGTGTCGATTTTCGCCAATTAGGCGAGGACTGAGCGCGATCCAGTGCCTTACCGAGACTTCAGTCTCCGACCCGGATCACGAGCACATCCACGTCGGCCTTGCGCAGCACGGTGCGCAGGCGATTGAGCTCGTCCAAGTTCGAGATCGGGCCGATCCGGATGCGGTGCCAGGTATCGTTGTCGACCGAGACCTTCTGTACCTTCGACTCGATGCCCTGCAAGGCGAGCTGCGCGCGCACCCGGTCGGCATCCGCAAAATTCCTGTAGGAGCCGGCCTGCAGCACATACGTGCCGCGGCGCGTCTCGGGCACGGCGCGAAGGTCCGGTCGCACATCTTTCTCTTTTTCCGGGACGACGACCTCGAACTTCGGAAGCCCCTCGTAGAAATGATAGTCGCGCGGGGCCTCTTCCGCCGGTCCCGCATCCGCGCCATCGGCCTCAGGCGGCTCGCTCACGCGCGGGCGTTTCTTGTCGGCCTTGGCGGCGTGCGCCAGGAGGGTGCCCGGCCGATGGTCCTTGATGTAGACGAAAGCAGCGACCGCGAGACCGAGCGCCAACCCAACGGTGAGGCCCGTCCATCCCGAAAACCCGCGGGCCGGCCTGCGCTTGGGCTTGTAGTCGCGCGCCATCGAGGATCCGATCCTGGCCGCCTACATCGTGTCGGGCGCGGAGACGCCGACCAGGGCGAGTCCGTTACGAACGACGGTCTGCGTGGCGAAGGCAAGGCTTAAGCGCGCATCGCGCAAGCGCGCATCCTCGACGAGGAACTGGACGGCGCTGTAGTAGGTGTGAAAGTCGTTCGCGAGGTCGCGCAGATAGTGCACCAGGAGGTGCGGCGCACGTTGCAGCGCGCCCTGCTCGACGATCTCGGGAAAGCCGCTCAAGCGTTTCATCAGCTTGATTTCCTGGGGCTCCTTGAGAAGCGCGAGCGCCGCCGCGCCGCGTGCCGCATCATGCACGAGCCCACGCTCCGCGATCTGCCGCCTCACGCTCGCAACACGCGCATGCGCATACTGAATGTAGTACACCGGGTTGTCATTCGAGCGCGCCTTGGCGAGATCTAAGTCGAAGTCGAGGTGCTGATCGTTACTGCGCATGACGTAAAAGAAGCGCGCGGCGTCGTTCCCCACCTCCGCGCGCAGCGCACGCAGCGTCACGAACTCCCCCGAGCGCGTGGACATCTGCACCTTCTGGCCGCCGCGGAATAAGGTGACGAACTGCACCAGGCGCACCTCGAAGCACTCCGGCGGCCCGCCGAGCGCGATCAGCCCGGCGCGCAGGCGCGCAATGTAGCCGTGGTGGTCCGCGCCCCACACGTACAGCAAGTGCTCGAAGCCGCGCTCGCGCTTGTTGAAGACGAAGGCGATGTCGGATGCAAAATAGGTCTTGATGCCGTTCTCGCGCACCATCACGCGATCCTTCTCATCACCGTATGCGGTACTACGGAACCACAGCGCGCCGTCCTTCACATAGGCGTGACCCGCGCTCTCGAGGACGCCGATTGCGCGATCAATCGCGCCCGAATCGATGAGCGAGCGCTCCGAGAACCAGGAATCGAAGGTCACGCCGAACTCCTCGAGGTCTTGGCGGATGTCGCTCAAGATCGCACCGAGCGCCAGGTCCTGCACGCGGCGAAACGCCTCCGTCCCCAAGAGCGCCTTCGCCCGAGCGATCAGCGCATCGATATAGAGATCCTTGTCCCCGCCCTGCGGCTCATCGGGGGGCAAGTCCTTGAGGAGCGTCGCCGCGCCGTGCACGAGCGCGCGACCCTCACGCGCCTCGAGCTCCTGCGCGATGGCGAGAAGGTACTCGCCTCGATAGCCGTTAGCGGGAAACGCGAAGCGCTCGCCGCAGCGCTCGAGATACCTGAGCCAGGTGCTCGCGGCCAATATCTCCATCTGGCGGCCGGCATCGTTCACGTAGTACTCGCGCGCGACCTTGAAGCCCGCGGCCTCGAGAAGGTTCGCGAGGCTCGCGCCGAAGGCGGCGTGCCGCCCGTGGCCGACGTGTAAAGGTCCGGTGGGATTCGCAGACACGAACTCCACCAGCACGGAGCGGCCTCGGCCCGCGTTCGATTGGCCGTATGCCGCCCCCTCGGCGTGCACTCGGCCGAGCTCGGCGTGATAGGAACTCTCGCTCAGGAAAAAATTGATGAATCCCGCGCCCGCGATCTCGACGCGCTCGAGCGAGGGGCTCGCAGGAAGCGCGGACTTGAGCGCCTCGGCCAGCTTGCGCGGGTTCTGCCGCGCCGCTTTGGCGAGCTGCAGCGCGAGGTTGCTCGCAAAATCGCCGTGCGCGGCATCCTTGCTGCGCTCCACCTCGATGCGCACGGAGCGCGCGGCGGCGGGCACCAGCGAGTCGGGGAGCGCCTCGAGGGCCTGGCGCAACCATGTCTCGATCAGGGTCTTCACCGCGATTCCCGGGGCAAAAGGTGGGCAGTGTACCTGAGGCGCCCGTCTGAGTAATCCGCGTGAGCCGCGCCGTGATCAGTCGACTTCGAGCGGGTCGACGTCGATCGACCAGCGCAGGCGCTTGGATCCGGCCAGCGACTCGACCCTGGGGATCCACCCGCGCAGAAAGCGCTGCAAGGGCGCTCGCGAGTCGCTCTCGATCAGGAGGTGGGCTCGGTGCTGATCGGCGCGCCGGGCCATCAAGGCCGTGGCAGGGCCCCTCACAGCGACCGTGCCGTTGGCCAGGGCACG
>Ga0187782_10001130_pt1 | contig 19145 bp, 20 predicted proteins | sample 0715_SJ02_MP15_2_FD_132454 | JGI IMG/M metagenome (GOLD analysis project Ga0187782, IMG submission 132454) | Tropical peat soil microbial communities from peatlands in Department of Meta, Colombia - 0715_SJ02_MP15_20_MG | ecosystem: Environmental > Terrestrial > Soil > Wetlands > Peat | place...
CGCCGGCCTCGAATCCTGCTTTGGAGGCCGCCGAATTCTCCAGCACCCAGCCGATCACCGCAGGCTGATCCAGAAAGTACGGATGCTCATAGCGCACCATGAACACGCCGGTGAGCAGCGCGATGGCCAGCCCAATGTTCATCGCCGGCCCGGCGATGGCGATGAAAAAGCGCTGCCAGCGCGGGTGCGAGAGGAACTCGCCGGGGTCGCCGGTGCGCGCATCCATTGGGTTTTCGCCCGCCATCTTTACGTAGCCGCCCAGAGGCAGCACGGCGACGCGGTAATCGGTATCGCCCCTGCGCCATCCGAACAGGCGCTTGCCGAAGCCGATGGAGAAGACTTCCACACGCACGCCGAACAACTTGGCGGCAATGAAGTGACCCAGCTCGTGGATCAGGATCAGAACCCCGAGCACCAGGGCCACAGCCCATAGAACAGTGAAAGCGTTAGACATGAGAGAAACGGTTCCGTCCCTATTTTGCTACAACGGGACGGCGCGTGCCTGCCTTTCTGGATTTCAGTTGCTGGACCCGGTCCCTTGCCAGTTGCCGGGCTTGGGAGTCTGTCAGAAGTACCTCTCTGATAGATTCAGGATGCCCGCCGCGGGTTTCCTTAAGTACGTCGCCAATGACCCAGGGGATCTCGTTGAATCCAATGGATCCATCCAGGAACGCGGCCACTGCCACCTCGTCGGCGGCGTTCAGGGCCACGGTCTTCGAGCCTCCGGCCTCTGCAGCCTCGTAGGCCAGGGCCAGACAGGGAAACTTTTGCATGTCGGGCGGGCGGAAATCCAGATGACGTAAGTCATTGACCGAGTAACGAAAAGAGGACGGGATGCGCTCCGGCCAGGTGAGGGCGTAGAGGATGGGCAGGCGCATGTCGGTGACCGAAAGCTGCGCCAGGATGCTGCCATCCACGAACTCGACCAGCGAGTGGATGGTGGACTGCGGGTGCACCATCACCTTAACCCTGCTGGGCGGCAGAGCGAACAAGCGGCAGGCCTCGATTACCTCAAAGCCCTTGTTCATCAGCGTGGCCGAGTCGACGGTGATGCGCTGGCCCATCTTCCAGGTGGGATGGTTCAGGGCCTCTTCCACCGTGATGCGCGAAAACTGGGAGGCCGGAGTGTCCAAAAACGGCCCCCCCGATGCGGTCAGCCAGACGGCCTGCACTTCCTCGAGCCGCCCGCCGCGCATGCACTGGTGGACGGCGTTGTGCTCGCTGTCGATGGGCAGGAGCGGCTTGCCGTGTTTCCTGGCTTCCGCGGTGAGCAATTCGCCCGCGGCTACCAGGCATTCCTTGTTCGCCAAACCTACGGCCTTGCCCGCGCGCACCGCTTCATAAGTGGCTTCAAGTCCGGCGACGCCTACGATGGCGCTGACCACGAAGTCCACTTCTGGGTGGGTGGCAACGCGGATCGCACCCTCCGGCCCTGCGGCCACCTCCAGGTCATCGCAACCCGCTGCTTTCAGCCTGCGCGCAAGCTCATCGGCAGCGCGCGCCGTAGCCATCGAGATCACGCGCGGTCGCCAGCGCTTCACCTGTTCGAAGGCCGCTTCCACGTTCTGGCCGGCGGCAAGGGAGACGACGGAGAACCGCTCCGGATGGGCTTCCACTACGCTCAGTGTGCTGCGACCGATGGAGCCAGTGGACCCCAGAATGGCAATGCGCTTCATGGAGAACAGACTATCGGGGACCTATTGCGGCGGCAATCTGCGCATAGTACCACAGCACCGGAGCCGCGAAGAGCAGCGCGTCGATGCGGTCGAGCATTCCGCCGTGGCCGGGCAGGAGCGAGCCGGAGTCTTTCACTCCGGCGCCGCGTTTCAGCATGGACTCCACCAGGTCGCCGAGCTGCGCCGCCACATTGATCGCGGCGGACAGCAGGATATAGACCCACACCGGCCGGGGAGGTGGATATGACCCAACGCTCAGAATGCTGCCCCACTGCGCCGCCAGCAGTTGGGAGCTGCGCAGGAACGAAACGATCCCCTCCGCCCCCAGCAGGATAACAGTCCCCACAGCGGTAGCGCCGGCCAGGGAGGCCACTGTGCCTTCCCAGCTCTTGTTGGGACTGATTCTGGGAGCGAGCTTGTGCTTACCGATCGATCTGCCGATCATGAAAGCGAAAATGTCGCCCACCCATACCACCACCAGAAGGTAGAACACATAGAACGCTCCCGCCGCGCGGGCGCGCACGGTGATGAGCAGCATGAAAGGCAGGCTGATGTATGCCAGTCCCAGAGCTGACACGGCCGCCCCCGGCAACGCCGACCGCAAGTCTTCGCGCGTCAGCATCGCCACCAGAAACACAAGCGCGGCAAGCAGCAGGGAATCTCTTGCCAGAGAGGCTGCATTGAGGGTGAGGAAAATATAGGGATGCTGCTTGGGCAGAACGCCGCGCAGCAGGATCGAAGACGGAAGCCGGCTCAACTTCGCTTCCGCTATGAACGCCACCACCGCGCTGGCGAACAGAAGCGCGGTCAACAGGTAGGTAAGTATCCTCGCCGGCTTGATGCCCCAGGCATCGGCCAGACCCAGATATTCACAGGTCGTGATCAGGGCGACCAGGCCCACCACCGCGGCGAACAGCCACAGCGGCGCGCGGAAGACAATCAGAAGAACGATAGGGATGAGGACGACCGCGGTCGCGACGCGCTTGATCACGGTTGGGCGCCGTTCCCGTTGCCCAGGCCTCCATAGCGCCGCTCGCGTGTCTGGTACTCCGCGATGGCTTCCAGCAGGTGCCGCCCGCGGAATTCCGGCCAATGCGTGGGCGTGACGTAGATCTCGGCGTAAGCCACCTGCCACAGCAGGAAATTCGAAAGCCGCATCTCGCCCGAGGTGCGGATCACCAGGTCCGGATCGGGCAGGTGACGGGTATAAAGATGGCGGTCGATGAGTTCCTCGTCGATCTTCAAGTGGCGCAACCCGCCATTGTTGGCCGCGGCATGCACGATAGCGGTGAAGGCATCCACCAGCTCCATGCGCGCGCCATAATTGAGAGCCAGCGTCAGCACCATGCCCGTGTTCTTGGCGGTTGCCTGCCGCGCCCACTCCATGCGCTCCTGCACTGCTTCCGGCAACTCGTTACGACGGCCGATATATTCCAGGCGGATATTGTTCTTGTTGAGCGTGGGGACCTCGGCCTTCAGGTAGCGCCGCAGCAACCGCATGAGGAAGTCCACCTCGCTGGCCGGGCGCTTCTTCCAGTTCTCCGAGGAAAAGGCATAGAGGGTCAGCGCCGGCAGGTGGATGCGAGCGGCAGTCTCCACCGTGGAGCGCACCGACGCCACGCCGGCGCGGTGTCCGGCGATGCGCGGCAGGTGGCGCTGCCGCGCCCAGCGGCCGTTGCCGTCCATGATGATGGCGATGTGTCGCGGAAGCCGCTCGCCATCGAGGCGGGAGTAAATCTCAGATTCTTTGCGGTCCAGTCCTGCCGGGGTGGATATGTGCAAGGCTACCTCAGAATTCTATAAGTAGCATAGCGGTCTTTTCTGCGCAATGAAAGGGCGGGAGTGTGCAGGAACCTACCTCGGAATCCGTCCCGTTGCGCTCTCGATGCTACAGTTTCGGTGCAATGCCCAGATTGGTACCGGCCTCCGGCCCAGACCAGGTTCCCCTGCCATGAACACGCCGCATGGCCCGGTGGCCCGAAGTCATCTCCTGTCCAAGTCCAGAGTGCAGAGGTCAGTGATGAAAAAGCTCAGTCTCCTTCTATGCGTGTTGTTGGGATCGGTCCTGCCCGGCTGGACCCAGCAGCCGGGTTCGGGCAGCGTCCCGGCGCCGACCGCCTGCTGTGATGCCATCGAGCAACACATGAAGGCCATGGAGGACCGCATCATTTTGCTGGAAGGGCAGGTGCGCCTGCTGAAGCAGCAACTCGCCCAGGCGCAAAGTGCGCCATCCTCGCTGCCGCCCTCGCAGGCGCAGGCCACAGGCGCGGCGCCGACTGGAGAGACCACCGCTACCGCGGCAGCCGCGGGAGTTTCCGGCGGCCAGGCCGTCGTCACGGGCGAAGCGGGGGCGCAGTTGCCCAACTACGGCGGCGGCGGGGCTGCTGCCGCCAAGGCGCTGAACCCAGACATCAGCGCGATCGGCGACTTCATCGGCGCCGCTGGCCACTATCCCACGCCACCAGGCTCGCTCATCCGGCAGGCGGGGTTCAAGTCGCTGAACATGTATGAATCCGAAGTGGGGATCCAGGCGATCATCGATCCCTATGCGCGCGGCGACTTCTTTATCGACTTTGGCGAGTCCGGCGTGGATCTGGAAGAGGGCTACATCACCTTCACCGCGCTGCCCGGCGGCTTCGTGGCGCGCGTCGGCAAAATGCTGGAGGCGTTCGGGAAGGTCAACACCATGCACAATCACGTACTGCCGTGGGTGGACCGGCCGCTGGTCAGCGAGAACCTGACGGGCGGCGACGACGGTCTCGACGACACCGGCGTCTCCATCCAGCGCATCCTCCCCGCGCCTAAGGGAATCTTCCTGGAAGCCATCGGCCAGGTCTTCCGCGGCGACACCGGGGAGCAGACATTCTTTCTGGCGAATGGCGCCACCACCCAGCAGACCGTGTTTACGGCCACCAACAAGAGCGATGTGAGCACGACCGAGCACCTGCGCGCGTACCGGGACATCACCGAGTCGACAAATCTTGATCTTGGTCTCTCGTATGCGCGCGGCCACAACGAACTGGGCAGCGGCTTCCTGACCCAACTTTACGGCATGGACGCTACGCTGCGCTGGAAGCCGCTGCGCCGCTCCATCTATCACTCCTTTATCGGCCGTACGGAGGCCATCTGGAGCCAGCGCCAGCAGCCACGTGTATTGCCGTTCCCGCTGAGCACCATCTCGGCGCCGGGCGAGCAGCGGAGCTTCGGCATGTACGCCTCCGGCGACTACCAGTTCGCACGACGCTGGTTTCTGGGTGGACGCTACGACTACTCGCAGCGCGCCCGCGACGACCGGCAGCTGGACCGCGGCGCCGCCGCCACTCTTACCTACTGGCCCAGCGAGTTCAGCCAGATTCGCGGAGAGTACCGGTTCACGCGCTACGCCGAGGGCATCAACGCCAACGAGCTGCTGATGCAGGTGCAATTCTCGCTCGGAGCGCACGGCGCGCACCCGTTCTGATACTTTAAGGAGAACTCATGGAACACTTTCAAGTTCGTCTCCGCGGGCCCCTAGCGCTGGCTGTGCTCATCTTTGCGGCCGCTGCCTTTCCCGACCGCTGCGCGGCCAAGAAGCTGAATGTGGTCACCTCCACTACCGACATGGCCGCGCTGGCCGAGGAAGTGGGCGGAGATAAGATCAATGTCGAGGCCCTGGCCAGGGGGTATCAGGACCCGCACTTCGTCGAAGCCAAACCCAGTTTTCTACTCAAGCTGAAGAATGCGGACCTGCTGATCTCGGTGGGGCTGCAGCTGGAAATCGGCTGGCTGCCGCCTTTGATCACACAATCCGGCAACCCTCGCATTCAGGTGAGCGCGCCCGGCTACCTCGACGCTTCACAGTTCGCCGAGATCCTCGACATCCCCAGCGGTCAAATCACGCGCGCCATGGGCGACGTTCACCCGCTGGGGAATCCGCATTACTGGCTCGATCCCGATAATGGCCGCCGCATCGCACGCGGCATCGCCCAGAAACTCGGTGAAATGGATACCGCCGACAGCCAGTACTTCCAGCAGCGGTTCCAGGACTTCGACAAGCGTCTGACCGCTGCGGAGAAGACCTGGGACGCGCAAATGGCGCCATACCGAGGCCGCAAGCTGGTGACCTACCACACCTCCTGGTCAAATTTCGCCAAGCACTTTGGTCTGCGCATCATGGGCTTCATCGAACCCCGGCCGGGCATCCCGCCCACTCCCGCACACACGCTCGAGATCATCCAGCTCATGAAGCGGGAAGACATCAAGGTAGTGGTGGTCGAGCCGTACTTTGATTTGAAGACGCCTAACAGCATCGGCAGCGCCACCGGCGCCAAGGTCATCGTGCTGTTGCCTTCGGTGGGGGGCGAAAAAGAGGTGACCGACTATTTCAAGCTGTTCGACTACGACATCAATCTGCTGATACAAGCCTTCAGGGCCACGCAGTGAGGTTCGCGAATGCATCTAAGAGACGCTAGACCATGGAAATCCTGCAATTCCTTATTTTGCCGTTTCTGGCCAGCCTGATCCTGACCGGCATCCACGCCTATCTGGGCGTGCACGTGGTGGAGCGCGGGGTGATCTTCGTGGACCTGGCGCTGGCTCAGATCGCCGCCCTGGGCGCCACTGTCGCCATTTTGATTGGAATGGACCCGCACGGCGGCACAGCCTATTGGATCAGCCTCGGCTTCACCTTTCTCGGCGCGTTCCTGTTCGCGCTCGCCCGTATGCGCCGCGCGCACATTCCGCTGGAAGCTTTTATCGGCATCACTTATGCCGTGGCCTCCGCCGGCGCCATCCTGGCCATGAGCAAGGCCGTCGGCGAAACCGAGCACCTGAAGGACATGCTGGTGGGAAACATCCTGGCCGTCTCCCGGCACGACGTGATTAAGACAGCGATCCTTTACGGTGCAATTGGCCTGTTCCACTACATTTTCCGGCGCAGGTTCCTGCTGATCTCCATCAACCCGCAGCAGGCCGAGGCCGAGGGCGTGAATATCCGCCTCTGGGACTTTCTGTTCTACGCTTCCTTCGGGTTCGTGGTGACCTCGTCGGTGGCCATCGCCGGCGTGCTGCTGGTGTTCTGCTATCTGATCGTGCCCTCGGTGGGGGCTATGCTGTTTTCGGACAAGATCGGCAAGCGGCTGGCTGTCGGCTGGACCATGGGCACGCTGGTCTCGGCGCTAGGGGTCTATCTGTCGGTGGTGATCGACCTGCCGACCGGAGCGACCATCGTATGCACCTTCGGCGGCGTGCTGCTGCTGATGTTCGTCCTGCACCTGGTGATCTTCCATCGCAGGAACCATCCGAAGCAGTTCGTCGGGGCGGCCACGGACGAGCGTTCGCTTCAATAACACAAGTGACCGCCGCTTACCAGCGTGGGGCTCCCTGGCCGGCGCTACGGATTCCTAGGCGTGCCGGCGCGGACGTAACGTCAGATCGCGGACCTGGCCGAGGATGGTCGCCTTCTGCATGGCATCGAGCGTCGCCAGGAAGGGCACCAGTTGCGCCACCAGGTCGTCGCGCATCAGTTCGCGGATCTCGTCCTGGCGGGCGCGGTCGCCGCCGCTGAGCAGGTCCGGCACCGTGACTTCGAGGGCGCGCGCCAGCCGCTCCAGCGATGACAGCGTGGGCGTGGCCTTCTCGTTCTCGATCTTGGAGACGTAGGTGCGCGGCACTTGCATGCGCAGAGCCAGTTGCCGCTGGCTCAAGCCGCCACGCTGGCGCAGGGTGCGGATGGCGGAAGCAATCTGCAGATGGGCATGGCCGTTCCCGTTGGCTGGCAGCGACGCGGCAACCGGTGGCGCCAGTATCGCCGGCGGCTCCTCATTGTCCAGCGAGGTACGGCATTTTCTGCAAAGATTGTTGTTGGTCCGGAATTGGACCAGGTGACAACGGTCGCAACGAACTACTTCTCGTGAATCAACCGGGGCGAGTGTCGTTGCCATCAATGGTGCGCGAGATGCCAGAGCAGGCAGGTCGCCTACCAGGGCCCAAAAAACAGTGCAACCCACCATGAACCAAAATGGGTGCACATCCTGAAGCGTACTTTGTGGGAACATGGCTGTGGAAGTCAAGATAATTTTGGATAAAAACCCGCACGAGCTGTGGGTAAAACATATAAGTTACCCGGAGAAAACACGGGGAAAACAGGTAAGCAGCTATGAGTGACCGCCAGGCGGGGTGGAGTTTACTAACCGAGTTCACCGCGTCGGAGAACCTGCGCAAGCACGCGCTCGCCGTCGAGGCTTGCATGCGGGCCTACGCCCGCAAATTCGGCGAGGACGAAGCAATCTGGGGCGTGACCGGGCTGATCCACGATTTTGACTACGAAAAGCATCCCACTCCCGAAGAACACCCCTTCGTCGGAAATAAGATTCTCGCCGAGCGCGGCTGGCCGGAGCCGATCCGGCGCGCCATCATGTCGCACGCGCAATATTCGGGCGTCGCGCGCGTGAGCAACATGGAAAAAGCATTATTTGCTTGTGACGAACTTGCCGGCCTGATCACTGCGACCGCGTTGGTGAAGCCGGGCAAGTCCCTGGCCGAGGTGGATGCGAAATCCGTCCGGAAAAAGATGAAAGACAAAGCCTTCGCCCGCAGCGTCAGCCGCGAAGACATCATTCAGGGGGCACAGGAGCTGGGCGTGGACCTCGATGAGCACATCGCGTTTTGTATTGAAGCCATGAATGGGATCGCGGGAGAGCTAGGATTGGCGGGGAACAGCGGCAGCTAGATGTTGCCTGTCATGCTGAGCGAGGGCGGGCCGGTTCTGCCCGCACGAGGCGAAGCACCCCTATTCCAGTGATATTCTTCGAATAGGGGTCCCCCGACTCGCGCACCAAAGCTTGCCCTGAGCGAAGCCCGAGCCGGGCCCGCGAGGCGAATACGAAGACACGGCCTTGATGAGATGTGCGATACGACCGAAGTCCCCGGAGCCAAGGCCATGGAACAAATATTTCCTGCAAACATGCCTGGAGAAGTTGCGGCAGCCGCAAGGGTGATTGGGGACGAGGCAGCATGGCAACAATCGGACTGTCCCGCCGCAATACGCTCCCTCGCCGAGGCAGGCTATGCGATTCTCGGCTGGGAGTTATGGTTGTTGCGCACAGATGGTCGCGTGCAAACCACGGTAGCTACTAAAGATGGGCTCGCGATTTGGAGCGCAAGCTGCGACCCGTTGCCAGATGAGCAATGGGGCGATTATGTTCAACGCTCGGCACAACTCGCCGCCGAGGGGATAGCAGCATTCAATTGGCCTCAGAATGCTTGCGAACCGCCCCTCCCCGTCTACTTCAACATCACATGGGCGGACCGCACCCGGTTCCGAACACAATAAGGGGAAAATTTTAGTGCAGCACCTCCGCCAGTTTCCCTGCCGCGATCAGCTCCGCCACGCGCGCGAAGTCGCCAGCCAGCACGCGGTCCTGCTCAACGGGAGGCGAGATCGAGCGGATCGCCGCGACCGCCTTTTGCCCGCGCGCGCCAGTCTTCAGGGGCGCAAGGAAGTCGAGCGCCTGGGCAGCCGCGATGGCTTCGATAGCCAGCACGTTACGTGCATTGGCCAAGATGCGCTTCAGCTTGAGCGCGCCGGTCATCCCCATGGAGACGTAGTCTTCCTTGTTGCCCGACGTGGTGATCGAATCCACCGACGCGGGATGGGCCAGCACCTTGTTCTCGCTGGCCAGCGCCGCGGCCGTCACCTGGGCCATCATGAAGCCGGAGTGCAGGCCGGCGCCGGGTGCGAGGAATGGCGGCAGGCCTTCGTTCAGTGCCGGATTCACCAGCCGCTCGATCCGCCGCTCGGAAATGCCTGCCAGCGAGGCGAGCGCGATCCCCAGAAAATCCAGCGCAAAGGCCACCGGCTCGCCGTGGAAGTTGCCGCCGGAGAGAATGTCGCCTCCGCCATTTTTTGCCGGGAAGACCAGCGGGTTGTCCACCGCCGAGTTCATCTCAGTATCGAAGACGCGGCGGCAGTGGGCAAGGGTGTCGCGGACGGCGCCGTGCACCTGCGGCATGCAGCGCAGCGAGTAGGCGTCCTGCACGCGGGTGCAGGCGCGGTGCGACTCGCGGATCTGGCTGCCCGCGAGCATCCGCGTGAGGTTCTGCGCCGTGTGCGCCTGTCCGGCGTGTGGACGGACCTTCTGAATGCGCGGATCGAAGGCCACATCGGTCCCCTGCAGGGCGTCGAGGGTGAGCCCGCCGATGACGTCCGCGGTATCGGCCAAAGTTTCGGCGGCGAGCAGCGCCAATGTTCCGACCGCCAGCATTGCCTGCGTGCCGTTGATAAGTGAGACGGCTTCCTTGGCTTCGAGCACCAGCGGATGAATGCCGGCGCGCCGCAGACCTTCGCTGCCGGAGACGCGCGCGCCTTCAAGGATGGCTTCGCCTTCGCCGATCGCCACCAGTCCCAGATGAGCCAGTGGGGCGAGATCGCCGCTCGCGCCCACGCTGCCCTGCGACGGCACCACGGGATGCACAGCGCGGTTCAGCATCTCGCAGAGCGTGTTGATGACCACCGGCCGCACGCCTGAGAAGCCCTTGGCCAGCGAGTTGGCGCGCAGCAGCATCATGGCGCGGGTCTCGAGTTCGCTCAGCGGTTCGCCGACGCCGACCGCGTGCGAGCGCATCAGATTGAGCTGCAGCTCGCGGACGTGCTCGGCCGGAATGCGCACCGTTGCCAGCTTGCCCACGCCGGTGTTCACGGCATAGGCCACGCGCTCCTCGGCGAGCTGGTCTTCGACCACGGCGCGGGCGCGCTCGACGGCTTGACGTGCGTCGCCGGCCAGCAGCACCGGACGGCGCTCGTACACGACCTCTCTCAGGTCTTCGAGCGTCAGGTCATTGCCGTTGATGTGCAGGGCCTGCATGACGTTGTGAGATGTCATTCTTCCGCCGAGCAAAGTGAGGCGGGAGAATCTGACGATGCTGAGAGCACCACCAGCATCGGTGGCGCCGGCATGTCCGTCAGATCCTCCGCTCGGCTTCGCCGCGCGAAGGATGACACCTTCAAAGGGATCATAATCATTACCCGAGCGCCCTCGCGAACGCCTCCCTGTACTTCGCCGGCAGCTCCCGGCGCTGCAACTGGGCGTCGGTAACGATGTGCGTGGTCTCGCCCTCGGCCAGCAGCGTCATGTCCGGCTCGCGCAAAATCTCGTAGCCGAAGTGGATGAGCGAAGCGCGCAGGTTCTTGAAGAAGGTGCGCACCAGGATCTGGTCGTCGTAGCGCGCTGGGACCTTGTAGCGGCAGCGGGCGTCCACCACGGCAATATAGCAGCCATCGTCGAGCTCCATGTCGCGATAGGTGAAGCCGAGCTGGCGCAGGAACTCGACGCGTCCTACCTCAAACCAGATCAGGAAGTTCGTGTGATAGACGACGCCCATCTGATCGGTTTCGACGTAGCGCACGCGCAGCCGCGTTTCGTTCACGGCAAGACGGCGCGCTGGTTCGGGAGCAGACATTTACTTGCCGCTCCAGCGCGGCTTGCGCTTTTCGAGGAAGGCGGTGATGCCCTCGCGGAAATCATCGGTCGAGCGGATACGCGCGTTTTCTTCCACGGCGAGCGCGATGCGCCGGTCGAGCACGTCCTTGGCGAAGGCGGAGAGCAACCGCTTGGTGGCGCGGAGCGATGCCGGGCTCGCCTGCATGAGCGTTCCTGCCAGCTCGCGCGCCCATTCCATGAGCTGCTCGCCGGAGACAACGTCGGTCACGATCCCTAGTTGCTTGGCTTCTTCGGCGGAAAAGATGCGTCCGGTCATCAGCAGGTCGCGGGCACGCTTCTCGCCCACCTGCTGGATGAGAAAGGTAGAGACGATGGCCGGCAGGAATCCGATCTTCACCTCGGTGTAACCGAACTTGGCCTCATCGGATGCCACGGTGAAGTCGCACAGCGTGGCGATGCCGCAGCCGCCGCCCATCGCCGCCCCGTTCACCGCCGCGATGGTCGGCCTGGGAAACTCGTAGATGGTGCGAAACAGCCTGGCCATGGTCTCGGAGTCGGCGCGATTCTGCTCCGGCGAGCGGCTGGTGATGGCGCGCAGGTTGTCGAGGTCCATGCCCGAGCAGAACGCCATGCCCGCGCCGGTGATGATAAGCACCTCGGCGTCGGAGCGCTCGACGGCCGCGAGCGCGAGAAACATTTCTTCGATCAGTTCATAGCTGATGGCGTTGCGCTTCTCCGGCCGGTTGAAGGTCAGCGTGGCGATGCGGGCGGATTCGGTGAGGAGAATGGTTTTCAAATCCATGAGGGTTCCAAAAATCGCCGTGGCTATTCGTAGGCGTGGCGCCGGTGCGCGATCCGCGTCACATCCACCGTTTTTGCCGCGTCGTCAATCTCATAGACAATACGGTAGTCACCAAAGCGAACCCGCCATTCCTTATCGCCGCCTTTAAGTTTTCTGCAGCCGGGAGGCCGAGGAGCCGCCGCGAGACGCTCCAGACGCGGCATGATGCGAGCTATCACCTTCGCGGGCAGTTCATGCAGCTCCCTTGTCGCGCTTGCGGTTAAGGCGACGCGATAGCTATCCACGCGCGAGCTTGCCGCTCTTGATGAGGTCTGCTTTCACTTTGTCCAGCGGAATACGCTTCTCGTGCCGCCGCGAACGGGAGACCAGCACATCTTCGATGTCTTGCCACAGTTCCCGATGCCTTTTCAGATCGATTTGAACGGCCACCTTGCGGCCCTTCGCATCGGTGACATACTGGATGCCGGTCATAGTCGCTCTCTTGCGGAAACAACTCCTGCAAATTCTACTGTACCCTGACTTTGCTGCCTCCTGCAATTTCAGGCATTGAAGATGCTTACTGTTTGACCGGTGCGGCGTGCTTGTCGGCGATATCAGCGTTCATTTTGAGCACCGAATCGAGCGGCTTGCGGATGGGCAGATCGGCTTCGCGCTTGGCGAGCGTCTCAAGCACGATCTCTGTGGGAATGTTGCCGACCAGCAAGTCCTGGGCGAAGGGACATCCACCTAATCCGCCCACGGCCGAATCGAAGCGGCGACAGCCGGCATCGTAGGCCGCCAAGATTTTCTCGGCAGCGTCTTCGCGGCGGCCGTGCAGGTGCACTCCGATCTCTACCCCGGAAAATTGCGGTACCACGGCGGAAACCACGTCGTCGATACGGTCGGCGTCGGCCAAGCCAACCGTGTCAGCCAGCGAGACCGTATCAATCCCCATATCGGTGAGCAGCCGCACAGCTTCGACCACCTCGCCCGGGTCCCAGGGGTCGCCGTAGGGATTGCCGAAGGCCATCGAGATGTAGGCAACCACGCCCATGCCGATGCTGTCCGCCTCCTGCTTGATCTTTTCCAGAATTTCGATGGATTCCTCAAGCGTCTGGTGCACGTTGTTCTTGAGGAAGGTCTCCGAGACCGAATAGGGATAGCCGACCACGGTCACGGTCTCGGTGTTGACGGCGCGCTCCATGCCGCGCTCGTTGGCCACGATGCCGAGAATCTCCACGTCGTCGGGCGGATCGAGCTCGCGCAGGACCTCTTCGGAGTCAGCCATCTGCGGCACCGCCTTCGGTGAAACGAAAGAGACGGCATCCAGGTGCTTGAAGCCGGCGCCGATGAGAGCGCGCAGATAGGCCACCTTCACCGCGGTAGGGATTATCCCCGCCAGGCCTTGCCAGGCATCGCGCGGACACTCGATCAGTTTGACGCGGTCAATCAAAAAATCCACCACCGAGACACTGAGGCACGGAGACTACAGAACTCGCCTGACAATGCCTCGTGACAACACCTCAACTTTGAAGTTGATAATCAGTCCCACTCGCTTGCCCGTCATCTTCAGATAGGTCATCAATTGCGCGACATGCACGGGAAGCACCCGCTCAACGCACTTCAATTCCAAGATGACTGAATCCTCGACGACCACATCAAGCCGATACCCGCACTCCAGCTTCAGTCCCTTGTACTCGACTGGCAGCGCTACTTGGCGCTCAAAGCCGATGCCGCGAAGACGCAGCTCGTGACAGAGACATTCTTCGTATGCCGATTCCATCAGCCCAGGACCAAGTTCTTTGTGCACCTCGATAGCGGCGCCGATGATCTTGTTAGTGAGTTCCTCAAGAACAAGCCCCCTCCGTGTCTCTGCGTCTCCGTGGTGGGTGTCCTGATTCATGTTTGCAACACTCCCACCTTAAACTCCGGCACGTCGGGGTTTAGTGCAGCAGCTTCCAATGCGCGCACGATGGCGTCACGTGTCTCCATGGGATCAATAATGCGGTCGATCCACAGGCGCGCGGCGCCGTAGCGCGGGTCCTGCTGCGCGTCGTACGTTTGCTTGACCGACTCGTACAGCTCTTTCTTTTCCTCGTCGCTGAGCTTCTTGCCGCCGCGCTCCAGTTGCTTGATCTTGATCTCGACCAGCGTTCCGGCTGCCGAATCGCCGCTCATGACCGCATAGCGCGCGGTCGGCCATGCGAACAGGAAGCGCGGATCGTAGGCCTTCCCGCACATGGCGTAATGGCCCGCGCCGAAGGAGCCGCCGATGATAATGGCGATCTTCGGCACGACTGAATTCGACACCGCATTGACCATCTTCGCGCCGGCCTTGATGATGCCGCTCCACTCGGCGTCGCGCCCCACCATGAAGCCGTTGACGTCGTGCAGGAAGACCAGCGGCACCAGGTTCTGATTGCAGTCCATGATGAAGCGCGCGGCCTTCTCGGCTGACTCGGTATAGATGACCCCGCCGAATTCCACCCGCTTCTGGCCGTGGTCGTCGACCACCGTGACGTGCTTCTTCTGATTCGCTACGATGCCTACGGCAAAGCCGCCGATGCGCGCGAAGCCGCAGATGAGCGTTTCGCCATACTCCGGCTTGTATTCATCGAAGCGGCCGCCGTCCACGATGCGCGCCAGGATGTCCTTCATGTCATAAGGACGCGCGGGATCGGCCTCGAAGATGCCGTAAAGTTCTTCGGGGGAGTAGAGCGGCGGCTCGGGCTGCTTGCGGTCCCAGATCGACTGCCGACGGTATCCCATCTTCTCCACCAGCGAGCGAATGCGCGCGATGCAGGCTTCGTCGCTACCCTCGCGGTAATCGATGGTGCCGGAGATCTGCGCGTGCATGGCCGCGCCGCCGAGGGTTTCCGCATCCACTTTCTGTCCGATGGCGGCCTGCACCAGCGCCGGACCGGCGAGGAAGAGGCCGCTGCCATCGGTCATCAGGATGTGGTCGCACATCACCGGCAAGTATCCGCCGCCGGCCACGCACATGCCCATGATGGCCGCGATTTGCGGGATACCCATCGCCGACATCACCGCGTTGTTGCGGAAGACGCGGCCGAAATCGTCGGTGTCGGGGAAGACGTCCTCCTGCAGCGGGAGAAAAACGCCGGCGGAATCCACCAGGTAGATGGTGGGAATGCGGTTCTCGATGGCGATGTTCTGGGCACGAATCACCTTCTTCGCCGTCATAGGGAAGAAGGCGCCGGCTTTCACCGTGGCGTCGTTGGCGATGATCATCAGCAGCCGACTGTGGATGCGCCCCAGGCCGGTGATCACGCCCGCCGCCGGCGCCCCGCCCCACTCTTCGTACATGCCGTGCGCGGCGAACAGGCCGACTTCGAAGAGTTCACTGCCGGGATCGAGCAGCAGCGCGATGCGTTCGCGCGCAGTCAGGCGTCCTTTCTTATGCTGCGCGTCAATGGCCTTCTCGCCGCCGCCCTCGCGGATTCTCTCTTCCTCCGTACGCAAGGCGGCTACCAACTCGGCCATGGAGCGCATGTTGCGCTCGTAGCGTGGCGAAGTCGCGTCCACGGTGGACTTCAGGATGTTCGCGGGCAGACCGGCGGAAGCGCGCTGGGAAGGACTCGTCATCGGGAAGAAGATTAACGGTACAACAGCGGCGCGAGCGCGCGCAAACCCGGGCGCAGCGCGCCGGGAAAAACTGCCGGCATCCTGCGCCAACCTCCGCCCATCCAATTGCGCAGACTGCTCAGGAGGTCCTATGGAGGAACAGAGAAGAGATCAATCCAACCGTGTGGGTCCTCGCGTCGAGCAGGAAGAGGAACACGAGAAACGGGAACGAGGGATGGACCAGACCCTCGAAGATACCTATCCGGCCAGCGATCCGCTGTCCACGATTCCAGACCCCGAGGAAGACGCCGAGGCAGCCTAGGCAATCGGGGCATTGGGTGATCGGGTCACCCGGTGATTTGTTGGGCCGAAGCCCAGCGGATCGCCTCCTTGACCGGATCCTCCGCGACCCTATCCAGCAGCCCGTACCGCAACGCGCGCTCGGCGTGCACCTTCTCGGCGGCGATGAACATCTCCGCGGCGCGAGCGCGGCCTATCAGGCGCTCTAGGCGCTGCGTACCACCCCAGCCGGTGACCAGGCCCAGCGCAGCCCCGCGATGTCCGAAGATGGCGTGCGGCGAGGCGATACGGTAATCACAAGCCAGCGCCAGGTCCATGCCGCCGCCCATGCAGTAACCATTCACGGCTGCGATCACGGGGGCCGGGAATTCGTCGACGGCATCGGTCATTGCCTGTCCGGCTTTCGAGAATGTGAACGCGCCGGGGCCATTGAGCGCAGCAATCTCGTTGAGGTCGGCGCCGGCGGAAAAGAAATGCTGGTTGCCAGTAATGATGAGTGGGCGCGGGCTACGCGCCAGTTCCTGGACGGCGTTCGCCAGGGAGATCACACAGGCGCGGGTGAGGCGGTTAGTGCCGTCCTCGGAGGTGAGGCGAAGGAGGGTTACGCCATCTGTGTGCTCGATTTGGAAGTATTCAGACACGAAGGAAGCACTCAACAATCAGCACTCAGCAATCAGCAATCAGCAGTCAGTTCATTCAATCCACCTCTCCACCCTCGTCCCATCCTCAGTCAGCTCGAAGTTGCCGATGCGAATGCCGCCGCCGATGATTCTGCCGGTGGAAGGATCGCGCGTGACGCGAGTAATCCACTGGTATCCTACGTCACACTTGTTGGCGGTGTACCAGGTCTGCGGCAGCACCGTCACTTCGCCTGCACGGGGACGCAGCATGACGACGGCGCAGGCAGCGTCGTCGTTGGTGGCGGCCGGGTAGAACCCGATCAGCAACAGCTCCTCGATCCCGCGGAATTCCGGCGGGACTTCGACCGGGTGCGTGCCGGCGGTGAGCCGGGAACTGATCTCCATTTCGGCCAGGGGCACGGTAGTGGAATAGACGCGGTCCTGGGACTGCTTGAACCATCCCGCGACATCGTGCAGGGGAAACGCCTTGAGCTGGTCGGGATCGAAGCACATCAGTCGCAGGTAGCCGGGCTCGGGACACCATAAGCCCAGCCGTCCCTCAGGCACGAGGAACGGGCTGCTGTAGGTATTCAGCGCCAGCAGGGCTGCATCGGGCGCCTGGCGGCGGTAGAGCGTGATCAGGAGTTCGATCGCGGGATCGCCCTGGTGGCAGGTCCAGGCGTAGCGCTGGCCGGATGGGCTCGCGAATTCAGGGTAGGTCTCCCAGTACCACGGCGCCGGGCCGATGGTCTGCTCGATGAGCTGGCGCTGCCGGATGGCGTCCTCAGACGGCGGCCACGCCGCGCGGCTTCACGTTCTCGCGGATGAACTCGACGATCTCGTTCATCGGCGTGCCGGGCAGGAAGATGCCGGCCACGCCCGCCTGCTTGAGTCCGGGGATGTCCTGGTCGGGAATGATGCCGCCGATGATGACCAGGACGTCGTCCATTTTGTTCTGCCGCAGCAGCTCCATGACGCGCGGCAAGATGGCGTTGTGCGCGCCCGAAAGGATCGACAGACCGATGACGTCCACGTCTTCCTGCAGCGCGGCGTGGACCACCATCTCCGGAGTCTGGCGCAGCCCGGTGTAAATCACCTCCATGCCGGCGTCGCGCAGGGCGCGCGCGATCACCTTGGCGCCGCGGTCGTGGCCGTCCAGGCCCGGCTTGGCGACCAGAACGCGGATCTTCTTCTCAGCGGGCATAGTGGCTGGGGCTACAGCTGACTAGGATACAACACGGATTTCTGATTTGCGATTGGTGATTTGTGATTGGGCGCGACGCTGTGATCGAAATCACAAAGCAGAAATCACAAATCAGATGGTTGTCTCCCCGCTCCGCCACAGATACCAGCACGCCACCGAGCAGTAAGGATGCCAGGCACGCGCCAGCTTTACGATGTAGTTGTGGTCGGGGAGCTTGCGCTTGCGGTACTGCTTCTTGATGGCGGCGCGCACGCCGTAATCGGCCGTAGGCAGGACGTTGGGGCGACGCAGTGCGAACATCAGGAACATCTGCGCCGACCAAACGCCGATGCCCTTCACGCGCGTGAGGTGCTCGATCACCTCTTCGTCGGACATCTCGGGTAACCGCGCAAAATCGATCTCGCCCGAGCGGGTACGCTCGGCCAGATCGCGCATGTAGGAAAGCTTTTGCCGGGAGAGCCCGGCGGCGCGCATCTGCTCGGGAGTAAGCGCCAGAATCGATTCGGGCGTGAGCGTGCCGCCTGCGGCCGCGACCAGGCGATCGAAGATGGTCTTCGCCGCCTTGCCGTTCAATTGCTGGAAAGCGATGGAGCGCACCAAGGTCTCGAAGGTCGGCTCGCGAAACGTCAGGCGGTACGGACCGACGCGCTCGATAATCGCGGCCAGTACGGGGTCAGACTTCTTCAGATGACGGACTGCATGACGCATGGGGAATCTAGATTCACCACGGAGGCACGGAGGCGCAGAGAATCGGGAGGTAGCGCCGGCGTCCCGCCGGCCCGATGCGCGGGCGAGACGCCCGCAAGACAGCCGCCGAGACGGCGGCGCTACGTAATGCTGACTTCCGTATACGTTCCGTACACCTGCTTCAGCGCCTCGCAGATTTCGCCTACGGTGGCGTAGGCGCGGACGGCATCGATGATGTACGGCATGGTGTTGGCGTCGGAGATCTTGCCGTCGGCGCGGACCTGCGGGTCCTGGGCAGCTGCTTTCTTGAGCGCGTCGAGGCGGCGCTGGACTTCTTCATTCGAGCGGCGTGCGCGCAGCTTCTTCAGCTTGTCTGACTGCTGGCGGGCAACGGTTTCGTCGATGTAGAGGATCTCCGGCGTCTTTTCTTCGATAACGAAGTCATTCGCGCCGACGATGATCTTTTCCCTGGCCTCGACCGCCCGCTGATACTGATACGACGCTTCTGCGATCTCTTTCTGCGGGTATCCGCGCTCGATGGCCTTGACCATGCCGCCCATGGCATCGAGCTTCTCAAAATAATCGAAGGCACCCTTTTCCATATCGAGGGTCATGCGCTCGACGAAGTAGGAGCCGCCGAGCGGGTCGATGGTCTGCGCCACACCGGATTCGTAGGCGATGATCTGCTGCGTGCGCAGTGCGATGCGCGCGGCGTCGGCGGTGGGAAGGGCGAGCGCTTCGTCGTAAGCGTCGGTGTGCAGCGATTGCGTTCCCCCGAGCACGGCCGCCATCGCCTGCAGCGCCACGCGGGCGATGTTGTTCATCGGCTGCTGTGCCGGCAGCGAGACACCCGCGGTCTGCGTGTGGAATCTC
>Ga0187782_10001131_pt1 | contig 19131 bp, 14 predicted proteins | sample 0715_SJ02_MP15_2_FD_132454 | JGI IMG/M metagenome (GOLD analysis project Ga0187782, IMG submission 132454) | Tropical peat soil microbial communities from peatlands in Department of Meta, Colombia - 0715_SJ02_MP15_20_MG | ecosystem: Environmental > Terrestrial > Soil > Wetlands > Peat | place...
CGAAGCCGGATTCGGCAAGACGCATTTCGAGATTCTGCGACAAAAAAGCATTGTGGAAGGTTCCACCGCTGAGGCAGACCTGGTTCAAATGGGTTTTGTCCCGGAGAAGAGTTGCGATTTGCGTGAAAGCCGCAACGAGCCCAAGGTGGAATCTGCGGCTCATGACGCCTTTGCTGACGCCTTGGGACAGATCGTCGATCAACGCCGCGAATAACGGCCGAGTGCCGATAATCCAGGAATCGCCCTCGGGCAGAAGCTCGCAGGGATACCCGCTAGGATCATCCGAGGGCTCGATCGCCATCTCCAGTTCGACCGCAGCCTGAGCCTCGTAGTTCACTTGCTGCCGCACTCCGACCAGAGCCGCGACGGCATCGAAAAGACGTCCGCAACTGGAAGTGAGGGGCGAGTTGATTTCTTTTTGAATCATCTGGAGCAGAAGTCGAGTTTTTCGTTCGTCTAGGTCGCGCACGAATGGGATGTCTATATTCCAAAAATCCCAGCCGAAATGATGGGCCAGATAACTGACGGCCATGCGCCACGGCTCATGGATCGCCGCCGCTCCGCCCGGTAGTGGCATGTATTCGAAATGTGCGGCACGGTCGAAATTGGCGTAATCGGCAACCAGGACTTCCCCTCCCCAAATTTTCCCGTCCGTTCCATAGCCGGTTCCGTCAAGAGCGAAGCCGATGACCGGACCATCGAGGTGATTCTCAGCCATGCAGCTTGCGATATGCGCATGGTGATGTTGCACGCCGAAAGTGCGAAGTCCCGATTGCTCCAGCGCCCACTTGGTGGAAAAGTAGTCGGGGTGCAAATCATACGCCATGGCTTCCGGCTGGATTTCGAGAATTCGCTTGAGGTGCTCGATGGCCTCTTCAAAGAAGCCATAACTCTCCGTGTTCTCGAGGTCCCCGATATGCTGGCTGAGGAACGCGTGTTCGCCTTTGGTCAGGCAAATCGTATTTTTCAGTTCGCCGCCCACCGCCAGAATTGCCGGCTGCTTCTCCTTGAGAAACACCGGCACGGGGACAAAACCGCGAGAGCGGCGCATATGCCGGGTAACGCCTTTGACGACTCGAACCACGGAATCATCGCAGCGCAGCAAAATCTCGCGATTGTGAACCAGAAGAAAGTCAGCCAGGCTTTGCAGCCGTGAGGCCGCCTCCGCATTGGCAATCGCGATGGGCTCCTCGCTCAGATTGCCGCTGGTCATCACCAAAGCTTTGAAGTTGCCGCTCTTAAACAGCAGGTAATGCAGCGGCGTATAGGGCAGGAACACTCCCAGGTAGTGGTTAAAGGGCGCAACTTCTTCCGTAATGAGATCAAGACTTTTCTTCAGCAGCAGGACAATGGGCCGGTTCGGCGATTGCATCACCTTTTCGGCTGCGGCGTCGGTTTCGCAGATTTCCCGCGCGGCAGCAATGTCGGGAACCATTACGGCGAATGGTTTTTCCACGCGCCGTTTTCGTTCCCGCAGCAGAGAAACTGCGGCGGGATTGGTTGCGTCTGCGGCCAAATGAAATCCGCCGAGGCCTTTGACCGCAACGACCTTGCCCGCTTGCAACTGCCGGGCAGCTTCCGCCACCGGATCTTCCACGTCGATGACGCGGCCGGCGGGGTCCCACAATTCCACCTGCGGGCCACACTCCCAGCAGGCATTCGGCTGAGCGTGAAAGCGGCGGTTTGACGGGTCTTCATATTCACTTTGGCAGGCAGCACACATGGGAAAGGCAGCCATGGAGGTGCTGGGCCGGTCGTAGGGAATATTGCGCACGATGGTGAATCTCGGCCCGCAGTTGGTGCAGTTGATAAAGGGATAGAGATTGCGGCGATCGGACGGGTCGAACATTTCGCGCAGACAGTCGGCGCAGATGGCGACGTCGGGCGAAATCAGCGTGTGCACCGCTTCTCCGGCGTGGCTGTGAATGATCGAGAAGCCGAGGTCACCGTTGCAAGGAATTTCTCTCACCGATACATTCGTGACGCGAGCCAGCGGCGGCGCTTCGGGAGCAATTCGGTCAACGAAGTCCTGTACGGTTTCGGGCGGGCCTTGAATTTCGATCACGACGCCGGCCGGGGTGTTGCAGATGTTTCCTTTGAGTTGCCGCTCGCTAGCCAGACGGTAAATATAGGGACGGAATCCAACTCCCTGGACGATCCCAGAGACGGCGATTTGGCGACGAACCTCCATAGCTCGTCAGCGCACAGCTTCTGCCTGCGTTTCCTTACGGGCCTGCCGCCGTTTCTGGAGCCAAGTCAACCATTCGTCGAGCCCGTTACCGGTGAGGCAGGAGACCTTCACGATCTCCATTCCGGGATGAACCTTGCGTGCGTTCTCCACCACCAGTGTGGTGTCGAACGGCACGTAAGGCAGCAGGTCGATTTTGTTCAGGATCATCAAATCCGACTTGAAGAAAATCGATGGGTACTTGAGCGGCTTGTCTTCGCCTTCGGTGACGCTGAGCACCACGATCTTGGCCTCTTCGCCCAAATCATAGCTGGAGGGGCAAACCAGGTTGCCGACGTTTTCAATCAACAGGAGATCGAGTTGGTTCAGCGGCCAATCCGCGAGATGCCGCTCGATCATGCGGGCGTCGAGGTGGCAGGTGCCGCCGGTGGTAATCTGTTTGACCGGGAAACCGTACACTTTGAGCCGGTTGGCATCATTCTCAGTCTGAATATCGCCGGTGAGAACCGCGATCCTCTCGCTCCTGGGAGAACTGGCCAGCGTCCGCTCCAGCAGGCTGGTCTTGCCGGAGCCGGGAGAGCTGATGAAATTCAGACAAACAATTCCATGCTCCTGAAAGCGGGCGCGCAACTCGGCTGCGATGCGGTCGTTCTCACTCAGTACTTTTCGTTCCAACGGCACTCGTTCCATATTCCTCCACCTCCAGATACGCGATGGCTAACTCGTCTCCGCCGCAACATTCGGTTTGCAGACTGGCGCACTGCGCACAGCGGATATCGTAGTCCCGGACAATAAATACCTCTCCGCACTCCCGACAGCGATGCTTGCGCGGACAGAATTCCACCTCCAGTTGCAAGCCCTCGAGATCGGTCTCGCGCGACAAGACCTCAAAGGAAAAGCGCAACGCCTCTTCATCGATGGCGGACAGTTCACCGATGCGTACGCAAACCTTGGTTGCATATTGGCCGGGGTATCGCGACACTTCGGTCCTGACCGCCTCCAGGATCGAATTGGCGATGCCTAACTCGTGCATGTTCCTCAGCAGATGCGCGGCAACTGATCTCCGGCCAGCATGTCAACGATGCGGCTGGTGCCGAGCGTGGTGCGCATTATCACCATGCCCGGACCCACGTCCTTTTCCTTGACGGTGCCGATGATGGCTGCATCCTTACCGAGCGGATGTTTTCTCATTGCCTGAAGCACCGCATCCGCCGCTTGCGGCGCTACGATGGCCACCAGCTTGCCTTCGTTCGCCACATAGAGCGGGTCGAGTCCGAGCAGTTCGCAGGCTCCGCGAACCTCTTCGCGGATGGGTATGGCCCATTCTTCCAGTTCGATGCTGACCCGCGACTGCTGCGCGATTTCGTTGAGCGTGCTTGAAACGCCGCCGCGCGTCGGGTCGCGCATGCAGCGTATGCCGTGGCTTGCCGCCAGCATGGCGGCGACTAACGTGTGCAGGGCTGCGCTGTCACTTTGGATGGTGGTTTCAAATTCGAGGCCTTCGCGCTGCGCCAGAATCGCAATGCCATGCTCGCCGATTGGGCCGCTGAGAATAACTTTGTCGCCCAGCCGGGCCTGATCCGCCGACAATTCCAGACCGTGGGAGACGATGCCGATCCCGGTGGTGTTGATGAACAATCCATCGCCCTTGCCCTTCTCCACGACCTTGGTGTCTCCCGTCACCACCTGAACTCCAGCGGCTTCGGCGGCGCGGTGCATCGAGTTCACAATGCGCTTCAGATCTTCAACCGCCAATCCTTCTTCGAGAATGAAAGCCGCGCTCAGAAAGAGCGGAACGGCGCCGCCCATGGCGAGATCGTTGACCGTTCCGTGGACTGCGAGCGAGCCGATGTCACCGCCGGGGAAGAACAGCGGTTTCACGACAAAAGAATCAGTTGTAATAGCGACTGCCTGGCCGTTGATGCGCACGATCGCCTGATCGTCAAGCCGGGCCAGCACGGGGTTGGTCAAAGCGGGCAGGAAGACGTCTCGCACCAGTTCGGCGCTCAACTTTCCGCCACTGCCGTGGCCGAGCAACACGGTATCTTTCGCCGGGAGCGGGGCAGGGCAGCTCAGCTCGGCGATGGTTTTCATGGCCACAAGTCTCCTCCTACCGGGTCACCGCATGGCGCCGGTATTGGTAGTAAGCCGCGCACGCCCCCTCTGCTGAGACCATGGGAGCGCCCAGCGGACTCTCCGGCGTGCAGCGCACTCCAAATGCGGAACATTCCGTCGGTTTCTTCAAACCTTGTAACACCTGCGCGCTGATGCACTCGGCAGGTTCGTCGACTGTCATTCCTTGCAGCGCAAAAAGCCGGTCGGCATCCATATGCGCGTATTCCTTGCGCATCCGGAAACCGCTCTGCGGAATCGGGCCTATGCCGCGCCATTTCTGGTCCGCGACTTCAAAGACTTCCATCATGGCCTTCTGGGCGGGAAGCGTTCCTTCATAGGCGACCGAGCGTACATACTGGTTTTCCAACCTGGCCTCACCCGCCTGCAGTTGCTTGACCAGCATCAAAATCGCTTCCAGAAGATCGATGGGCTCGAAGCCGCCAACTACGATCGGCACTTTGAAATCTTTCACCAGCAGTTCGTACTCGCCGCAACCCATAACCGTGCAGACGTGCCCGGGCGCAATAAAACCCTGCACACGGTTCTCGCGTGATGCCATGAGCGCACGGATTGCCGGAGGCACGAGCACGTGCGACACCAGCATGGAGAAGTTCGTCAATCCATCGCGCTTGGCCTGCCAGGCAGCCATGGCGTTGGCGGGAGCCGTGGTCTCGAAGCCGATCGCCAAAAACACAACTTTTCGATCGGGCCGTGCGCGCGCGATTTTTACCGCCTCAAGAGGCGAGTAGGCGATGCGAACGTCAGCGCCCAGGGCTTTGGCGCGAAATAGATCAGAATGCGATCCCGGAACTCGCAGCATATCTCCGTACGAAACCAGGATCACGTCCGGCCGCAGCGCCAGTTCGATGGCTTTGTCGATGGTTTCCAGCGGTGTGACGCAGACAGGGCACCCCGGGCCGTGAACCAGTTCCACCTCTCGCGGCAGCAGTTCGTCGAGACCATAGCGCATAATCGTATGAGTCTGCCCACCGCAGATTTCCATCAGCACCCAGGGACGGGTAGTGACCTGGGCAATTTGTGCCACCAGAGCGTGAGCGATGCGCTGATCCCGGTATTCGTCGAGATACTTCATGGAGGCAGTCCTCCCGAGAACTTTAGTGTACGGCAAACCATCCCACTGTGATCTGGGTCACGCGAGCCTGTGAAGTGCAACAGGGACAGCCCCGGGACGTCAGGGTTGAAAGACCAAGGTGGGAAAGGGAGGTTCCTAAGATACTTCTGTGGCGGGAGCGTCAAAGGGTTCTTCCAGCGCTCCCATCTCTTGCAAAAGCTGATAAGTGCGCTGGGCTTCCGCGCGGTCAACCCGGCTGATGGCAAAACCGACATGGACCATCACATAATCGCCGGGTTCCGCCTCAGGGACAAAGTCGAGGCACACCTGGCGCACAATTCCCCCGAACTGAACGCGTGCGGCGCGCAGACCCGACTGCTGCTGGATATCGAGTATTTTCCCGGGTATGGCAAGGCACACGGGAGCTCACCTCGTGGGATACTACATCACTTCCAAGAACTTTGCGCTGTGACGCGCGTCACACAATAGAACAGAGTCTGGTCCGGAGAATTTCAGCTATTCTTCCAAAGAGTTTGGTTCACGCCGCGCGTGCTGCCACAATCGCCTCATACTCGCGTTCCGATTCCCGCGGCAGCAGCACCCAAAGCGTGTAGACGCCGATCGCCGTGCCGAACGGAACATTGAAGAGCGCGATAAAAGCCATAACGATCGCAAGGATGCGTGCCCAGGAATCGCGCTGCATTAGTCCCCATCCGGTGAGGAATCCGACCGCCGCTTTCGCCAGTATGAAAAAGCCGATCACGCTCAGCAGCGGACGGAGGAATGCGGTGGGCGGTCCTTGTGGGCCGAGCTCGAAGGGATGGGCAAACAAGGTATTAGCGATTACGTAGAGACCACCCCGCCGATGATGTTAAGGGCAGAAACGGCCAGCCAGAGAATGCCTACCAGCTGGACGTGGGCCTGCACGCGCCCGGGCCGCTGCGGAATAACCGCCACCGGCCCGACAATCTGCTTGCCGCATCGGCTACAAAAGGCCTGGCCAGGTTGCACCTGCGCACCACATCCATCGCAGAACATGGATTCCTCCCATCGGCAGTCGAATGCCTGACAAATGATACGCGTATCGGGGCAAAACAGTTCCGGAGAAGAAAAGTTTCGAGGTTTCAAGGTTGCAAAGTTTCAAAGTTCGACCGGCAGGGCTTTTGCTTTGAAACTCTGAAACCTTGAAACTTTGAAACCTCAACCGCCGAATACCCCGAGATCCCCGAGCGCTAAACGAAAAGGCCACCCGGCAACCGGGCGGCCTTCTCTTCAAGGGAGAATAGTTCCAACGGAGGCTTTAGATTCCGTCAAAACTTTCTTGGACAAAATCTTATGAGCCGAAAAAGCAGGGTGTCAAGCTATTTTCTTGGAAATAAATTACTTATTTTCAACGATTTACGGAATCGGTCAACAAGCTCGCTGAAGTGTTTCAAATTGAGACGAGAGACGGTAAGAACCGCCATAAGCCGATATTGTGAAAGCACTTAAGAACGGTTGGAGCCATGGCTTGCGCCCGCTGGCGGTGCTGGCGAGCGCTCGCCCAGGCCGTCGTCAATGTGGAGGGCGATAAAATCGTTTTGCTCGGTCTCGCCAAAAACCGAACGGGGAAAATAGCGCCGCAGCAAGACCCGCACCCCGCCGAAGGCCAACCCTGCCGCCAACGAGATGGCGCACACGATAATGCAAAGCAGAATGATGTTGAATAGCAGGTTGGCCAGATTGTTTTTCTTGTCGAAGTAAGTGTTCTCATTCCAGGTGACGCTGGCCTCGTAGTTCACAGCACCCAACAGCGTGCGCGCGTCGCTCTCAGAAACCGGACCGGCGGCAATGGCGAGGATTGGGCCGCTGCGCTTGGCGAAAAACGGACCGACATTCTCCACCGCATTAACGCCGGCTTGCGGCTGCGCCACGTGATGCGCGGCATCAATGCGGCGCAAATGCTCGATGGCAAGCGCGGGCGTTGCATATTCTATCAGCACCAGCGTGACACCGCCGCCGGGCGTGGAGTATTGTCCCAGCGCAACTTCAGGGTTCGAACTGAAGTCGACGAGATCGGCATCCAGAGGCGAGCCGATGGTCCCCAGCGCGATGGGCCCTTGCGCGTACTTCTCGGTGTTGGCCTGATAGCCGTGATGCGGCATGTAAGCCAGGATGGGAGGCAGGTTGGCGGCATTTCCGCCGGGACGCGGCAGGCTGCCGGCAAGATCGCGTAATTCCGCGGCCGACATTGCCGATAACTTGCTGAACACGGCTTCCACCAGGATATGCCCGCGATAAAACAGCACGCGCTGGTGCTGCGACGCTCCCTGATCGCCGATTTCCTCGCGCGCCATCTCGGGCTGCAAGTAGAACGTATATGCCCCGAACGCGCCGCTGGCATCGGCGAAGCGAGCCGCGCGGAGCTTGAGGGTTCGGCCGTCGTCGCTCTTATAGGTGGCGGCTTCGAAATCGGTGAGGCCATATTCGTTGAGCAGAGCAGCGTTGGTGGGATCGGCGGCAGCGGCATCTTTGCTGACGTCGGCGGCGCCATCCATCTGCCATCCGGCGAACCGTTTGGGGAGAATCGGAGGGCTGGACAAAGCCGGATTCGCCGCGGAGGCGGTAACGGCCGCAGCAAGAATGATTGCGAAGCCGAGGGAAACAACGAAGATTCGCATGAAAGTCGGCCGCCGGCGAGGCACAAAATGCCCTTCGTCTATTAGACCACAGAGAAGGGGAAAAAGTTTCCGGCGCGGATCGATTGCTCGCTCGGCGGCTCTGCTCGATGGCGGCTATTGCGTCCCGCCTTTATCCATTTTGCTGGCCACCTTCACCCCGCTCAGGCCATTGGCATATTTGGCGATGCCGCGGTAGAGGGACTCGGCGATGCGCTGGCGGTATTCCGCGGTCTCGAGGCGGCGTTCGTCGGTGGGATTGCTGACAAACGAAATCTCGGCCAGAATCGAGGGCATGTTGGCGCCGATGAGCACAATAAACGGAGCCTTTTTCACGCCGCGATCGCGGATGGCGGAGCTTTTCGCCGCCAGGCCGCTGTGCAGCGCCTCCTGCACGTCCCCGGCAAATTCCCGCGATTCCTCGATTTTTTCTTTCATCGCAATTTTCTTCACCAGGTCTTGCAGTTCATAGATGGAGCTCTCAGAGACCGCGTTTTCGCGCGCGGCGACTTCCAGGGCCTCCGGCGATGAGGTGAAGTTCAGATAATAGGTTTCGACGCCGCGCGCGGCGCTGTCATGGCTCGAGTTCGCATGAATCGAGATAAACAGATCGGCGCGAGCCTGGTTGGCAATCGCGGTGCGGGTTTCGAGCGGGATGAACGTGTCATCCTTGCGGGTGTAAACCACATCGGCGCCCAGCCGCGTATCCAGCAGTTTGCCCAGCCGGTGGGCGACATCGAGCACCAGATCCTTTTCTTCCAACCCGTTGGGACCGATGGTGCCCGTGTCATGGCCACCGTGCCCAGGATCGATCACGATCTTGCCGATCTTCAGGCCCAGGGTGCGAATCAAGGAGCGGTCACCGCTCGCCGTTGGCCTGGCGGCATGAATGGCGGAATCGTAGCCGCTTCCCTGCTTGCCGGAAGCGAGCGCGCGAGACACAGGCTTTCGCGACGAGTCGTTTGCCGCGCCGACAGCTTCGTGCGGCTGAGAGTCAGCGTCTGAGTCCGAGTCAGTGTCGGGATCGTGGTGCGCGCGCTTCGCCGAAGCCGTGGAGTTCCGGGTCGATGCGGTTTTCCCTCCACGCTTCGCTGCCCGCGCAGAAACGTCGTCATCGTCGTCGTCGGCTTCGACCACTTTTTTCACGACCCCCGTTTTTTGTTTCGGAGCTTCGGCGGTCGCCCGCGAGTTGGGCGGTCTATCGTCAACGTTGCTCTCCGGTGTGGCAGCGCCTGCTTTGCCGTTGGTCGAATCTGCGCGTTCGGAAGCAGCCGGCTTGGCTTCAGCGGAGTTCGGATTCATGTTGGTGGGAGCCGCATTCGCTGAAGGTTGCTCATCCGACTTTGCCGAGGTCGCCTCGTCCGAACCTCTCACCTGCTGCTTCGTCCCATTTTTACCGTGGATATCGATAATCAGCCGGTAAGGATTCGGCAGAAGGAACGCGTCGTAATCGGACAGGTTATCGACGTCGAGCACAACGCGCGTGCGCCCGGGGGAAAACCGGGCGACCCGGATTTTTTTCAGAAAACCGTCATCGACATCAAAACTCTTCCCCACCAGGGTGGAGGCCAGTTTGGTCTCCCGCAGATCGAAGAAGATTCGTGCCGGACTCTCGATTCGCTGCGAAGAAAATCGCACCTTGCCTTCCACATCAATGGCCACCCGGGTGTAATCGGGCGTGGACCAATGGCGAATGCCAGTCACGCGCACTACATGTGTGGAGGCCGCCTCCGTGCGCTCTTCCTTTCCACTCGCGCCCTGCATGGCATGGTGATCCGGAGCGGAGTCGGAACCGTCTGCTTCGTTGTCATCGTTTTTTGCCGGCGGTTTCTTTTCGGCGTGAGGTGATGCTGCCGCCGCTGTCTCATCCTTTACTTGCCGGTCGAGATCAGCGATCGCCTGCCGGGCATCGTCGGCAAGGCGATTGTAAGGATAACGGCGCAGGAAATCCTGAAACGTCGAGCGCGCCGCCTGGGGATCATTGAGGTCGTCCTTATAAATCTCTCCGATGGTGAACAGGCCGTCGCAACGGTACTTGCTGCCGGGATATTCGCGGCGCAAAAATTTGTATTGCTCGATGGCTTGGTGCAGGATTTTGGTGTCGTCGAACCGGCGCCCCATTTCCACCAGCGTTTCCGCCACCGCAACCACACTGGGATCGGCTTTGCCGGAGGTGGGTGCGCCCAGGTAAATGGTGCGATAGGCATTCAGCACGCGCTGGTAATCGTGGCGGGTGCGGTCAGCGGGAGGCCTGCCGTTCAGCGCCTCGCGCATGCGTTCGGCGGCAGCGAAATGATCGCGCGCCCAGGCGTCGGAATGGTGCGCTCGCGCCGTTGCGGGCGGGACGGCGAGCAAAGCGAACGCTGCGAGCGATAGCAGCCCGACCCACCGACGATGCCGCCGCGATGTGCTCCTCACCATCACCAGCCCGCGCTTTCTTTCCTGCTTGTTCGAACCTTGGGTGCCAGAGAGATTAATTTGAAGATGCCGCCAGCCTAATCTGTGTTGCTGATGTAAAGCACGCCCCGCGCATCACGCTGGACGATCACGGGATTGCGCGAAGCCCCGGAGGCGAAATCAGAGCTGCCGTAATACAGGCTGGTGATGCGGCGGACGTAGTTCTGGGTTTCCGCGTAGTGCGGAACGCCGGAACTGCGCGCCACCGCCGATGCGCCTGCATTGTAGGCAGCTAAAGTCAGTTTGATGTCGCCGCCGTAATTCTCCAGAAGCTGTTTCAGATGGCGCACCCCGGCATCGACGTTCTGCTCGGGGTCAAACGGATTGGTCACGTTCAACTGCCGTGCAGTTGCCGGCATGAGCTGCATCAAGCCCATCGCGCCCTTGCGCGATACCGCGTTGGGATTGAAGTTGGACTCGACTTTCACCACCGCCCGCACCAGGTTGGGATCCACGTTGTGACGGGCCGCGGCCTGCTCGATGGCGGTGTCAATATCAACCTGCGTCGCCAGTGGGCCGCGCGGGTAGGCAGTCGGCCGGGCTGACTCCGAATCCCGCCCAAGATACTGGTTGACTTCCGCGGCGGCGGTCTTGGCGGCACGCATCTGAGCGCCATTGGGCGGAGGCACGGGCTTCCAGCGATTTTCTTTCGCGCTCCAGTACATCAGCGAGCGCCGGGGCGCGCCCGATGTCTGCACGTGCGGAGCGGGCTTCTCGACTCCATCGTTCGTGTAGATCGTGCGCCCGTGATCGTCGGTGGCCGTGATGGTTCCGGAAGGGCCGTCTCCGTTTCCGGCGACGCAGAGTGGGGGCGCGAGAAGAATAGAGGTCGCGGCTAGGGTGCTGGCCATCGCCATCAGTGCGATTTGCAGGCGTTTTCGCATACCGGGGTTATCATGCGAAGGGCAGACCTCACCCTGCGCACCTTCTACCCGGAACCTGACGGAGAATCCTCAACCAGAGTAAGCCGATTATAGGCCCTGGGCTGAGGCCGGGCAATCTCTCTGAAGGTCGTAGAACCACCGGAGTAATCGCTGTATGTGCATGAAAATAAAGCAGGTTGCAACTGACGGTTCCCGATAATGCAGTGGGGCAACCCCAAAATCAAAGCTGGGCCAGCTGCGATAGGCCTCTACCCCACCTTCTCCATCCCCAGACCGAACGCATCCAGCGACAGCGACCGCAGCAGATTGCGTCTCATGCCGCGTTCCACCTCGGCGAGGCGGTCTGACGCCGCGGCGATCCAGTCGAAATCGGCGGCGGCGGCCATCTTCGTAAGCTGGGTTTGAATGTCGGTGTTACAAACCAGTTCTGTCGCGCCCGACTTCAGAAACATCAGATCGCGCAATAGCAAATAGAGGGTGCGGACAAGCTGCTCCGTTTTCTCCCGTCCTTCGGCGCCGGGGCGGTAGGACTCGGTGATCTTGAAGAGTTGGGTATGGTCCGCTCCCAGCAGGGCCGAGTTGAGAATGGCCAGCGCATCGCTGCGGGCGGCGACATAAGCTTCCACGTCGAAGCTGCGCGCCCGTCCCACCGCGCCCTCGCAGAGCCGCGCCACCAGCGCGCTCTGCGCCAGCTTCCACTCAGGACGATGCTTGGCCAAATAGCGATCGACTTCTTCGGCAGGCAGAGCCTTGAGCGGGAAGATCATCGCGCGCGACCGGATGGTTGGCAGAAGCTCGCCGGGATTTTCCGACAGCAGAAAAATCGTGGCGAACTCCGGAGGCTCTTCCAGAACTTTCAGCAGTGAATTCGCCGCCTCCTTCATGAAAGCGGAATCGGGGAAGATGTAAACCCGCTCGCGCGCCTCGGACGGGCGGAAATAGATGTTCCCTATCACACGCCGCACCTGATCGACCTTGATCATCATCTGCGGAGGGTCGGGAGGAATGATCAGCACATCCTGGTGGGTCTGCACGAACAGGCGCGTATCTTTTTTGTCGGCCTCGCGCAGGCCTTCGCGCGCTTCCAGTGCCTCCGCCAATCGGGCCTCGAGATCAGCCGATTGCGCGATGCGCCGGCAGTTGGCGCAATGTCCACAAAAATCAGGCAGACCATCGGTTTCCGCCGGCGACAGGCAATTCAGAGCCTGCGCCAGCATCAACGCCAGCGTGTACTTGCCGGAACCGCGCGCACCGGAAAGGATCACAGCGTGGGGAAGGCGATGCCGCGCCAGCATGTCACGCAGGCGATGAACGGTTTCGGCGTTGCCGTGAAAGTCGGAGAAGGACATGAGTAGAACCAAAATCTACCACAGAGGCACAGAGACGCAGAGAAACTCCTTTTCAGGAAATTCGATGATTGGCCGATTCAGAATCAAGCTACCAACCGAAAACTCCTGATTTTGCCTTCTCTGTGCCTCTGTGTCTCTGTGGTGAATTACGGATTTCTTGTCCCCAACTTCAGCTTACGGCCAACGGCCTCCATAACCCGCCGGTGCGTCTGGCCGGGTGTGCCACTGGCATCCACGGCGACGACGCGCTGTGAATTTCTAGCGGCAATTGCGCGGTAGGCTTCGCGCACGCGAACAAAAAACGCGCGCGTTTCGAGCTCGAACCGGTTTTCATCGGCACACCGTTTTCCAGCCCCGGAAGTGGATCCGGAGCTCGAGGCCCGCCGATTCCGCCGGCGCGCGCGCCCAAGACTCATCACCGGATCGGAGTCCAGCAGGATGGTCAAGTCGGGTTGCAAGTCTGCGCAAAGAACATGATGCAAATGCAACACGGCCTGGCTGCCCAATTTGCGCCCGCCGCCCTGGTAGGCTTCCGTGGAATCAGTGAACCGGTCGCAGAGGACAATGTATCCGCGATCCAGCGCCGGCCGGATCACCTCGGCGATATGCTGGGCTCGCGCGGCGAACATCAACGCCATTTCTGCCAGCGGGGTGAGTCCCTCCGTCGCCGAATCGAGCAGAACACGGCGAATCTTTTCACCTGTGCTGGTGCCGCCGGGCTCGCGCGTTTCCACCACCTTGTGCCCCGCCGCGCGCAGTGCCGCCGCCAGCTTGCGCATCTGCGTGCTCTTGCCGGTTCCGTCGAGTCCTTCAAATGTGATGAACTTCCCTCGCCGCGGCATCGTCGAATGATAGCAGCGCAGGTGCCTCCCTGTACCGCCGCAGGCACCGGGCTGCTAGAATTTGAAATTCTGTAAAGTCGTAAGTAAATCGGTTTACGAACCCAGGGGGCGTCAGGATGAAACTCTCAAGCATCTTGGGAGTGATCTGTTCTGTCTTCTTTTCTTTATCGAGCTGGCCAGCCACGCCACCAACCGTCACTCTGTTCGTCGATGCCACTTCAGCGCCGCGCAAAATATTTCACGCCCGGCTCAAGATTCCCGCCAGCCCCGGCGATCTCACCCTTTACTACCCGAAGTGGATTCCCGGCGAGCACGCTCCCGACGGACCCATTGTCGATCTCGCCGGGCTCAAGTTCAGCGCCGGCGGCAAGTCGCTCGAATGGCGCCGCGATCTGCTCGACGGCTTCACCCTACATGTTGAGGTTCCGGCGGGGGTATCAGAGGTGGATGCCGAACTAGATTTTCTTTCTCCCGCGACTTTCGAGGGAGGATTCTCGGCCGGGTCTTCTGCCACCGACAAGATGGCCGTCATCAGCTGGAACCAGGTTCTTCTCTATCCGAAGGGATGGAAATCGGACGACCTCACTTACGTTGCGACGCTGAAGCTTCCCGCTGACTGGAAATTCGGCACGCCGCTGCCGATCGCATCCACGAGCGGCAACGAGATTCAATTCCAGCCCGCCTCGCTCACTACAGTAGTCGATTCTCCTGTCATCACGGGAGAATTCCTCAAGGTCGTGAAGCTGGCCGACGACCCACCGACTGAGATGGACATCGCCGCCGACAGCGCCGCCGCGCTCGAGGCGCCGCAATCCGTCTGGGACCATTACAAAAGCCTGGTCGAACAGGCACAGAAACTTTTCGGTGCACATCACTACCGCGATTACCACTTCCTGCTCAGCCTTAGCGATCATGTGGCGCATTTCGGACTGGAACACCACGAGTCCGATGACAGCCGCACCGACGAGCGCGGGCTGGTGGATGAAACCGCGCGCAAGATGTCAGCCGGCCTGCTTCCCCATGAATATGTACATTCTTGGAACGGGAAATACCGCCGCCCGGCGGATCTGGCCACGCCTGATTATCAACAAACCATGAAGGACGATTTGCTTTGGGTGTATGAGGGCTTGACGAATTATCTGGGCGCGGTCCTGACTGCCCGCAGCGGCCTGCTCAACAACGCGCAGGCGCGCGATGACCTGGCGTTGACGGCGGCTGCGCTGGACCACACTCCCGGCCGCGAATGGCGCAACCTGCAAGATACCGCCGATGCCGCTCCGCAGCTCTATTTCACTCCCGAAGCGTGGCACTCCTGGCGGCGCGGCACCGATTTCTATGACGAAGGTACTCTGGACTGGCTTTGGGTGGACGTGATCATCCGTCAGCAGAGCAGCGGCAAAAAATCCATCGATGACTTCTGCCAGCTCTTCCACGGCGCTCCCAGCACCGGCCCTATGGTGAAGACTTATACATTCGATGATGTGGTCAACACTCTCAATCTGGTCGTGCCTTACGACTGGCGAAGCTTTTGGACCGAGCGCCTAACCACGCACAACCAACATGCGCCCCTGGGCGGCATCCAAGGCAGCGGATGGAAGCTGGTCTACGATGACACGCCTTCCGAGATGGAACAGGGCGGCCAGAACAGCTTTCATTTCGTCGATGTTGGGTATTCTCTCGGGTTTTACTTGCGGGAGGACGGCATCATCACCGATACGGTCCAAGGCATGATCGCGGCCATCGCTGGGATCGGCCCCGGGATGAAGCTGATCGCGGCCAACGGACGCAAATACACGCCCGAAGTGTTACGGGATGCGCTTAAGGCCGGCAAGAACAGCACGGCCCCGCTGGAACTTCTGATCGAAAACAGCGATTATTACAAGACCTATAAGCTCGATTACCACGGCGGGGAGCGTTACCCGCACCTGGTGCGCGACGAGTCGAAGCCCGATTTGCTGACGGAGATCTACAAGCCGAAGTAAATTCGCAAGAGGAGAACCCGATATTGTGAACCCCAACCCGGGCGCCGCCCCTCCGCGTTCCCCGCGGCCGTTCTCCGCATCCTCTGCGGTTCAAGTTTTTTGTAAAAGACTCATACCCGGAGAGCGCGGGGAAATGCCGCGGAGGTCGCGGAGAGCCGCTGCCTTGGCGTTGCTGTTTTGCGCAGTCGTTACCTATTCCCAGACCCCGATTCTCGGCTTCACGCCAACTTCCGCCGCGCGCGAAGCCGAAATCGAATCCAAATACAAGTCGATCCCTTCGCCCGACGAGGAGCGGCGCCAGCATCATATTTTCACCGCCGAGCCGCACGTCGCGGGTTCCGCGCGCAATAACGAACTGGCGCGCTACATTGCCGACGAGTGGCGCAACGAAGGCCTGGAAGACGTAGTCATCCGCCGCTACGATGTTTATGGCTCCAATCCCAAGTCCACGTCGCTCGAAATGGTCGCGCCGGTGCACTACCGTGCCGGGCTGCGCGAGTTGCCAATCCCGGGCGATCCGGATTCCAAAAATAAAAAAATCGGCTCGGCCTGGAGCGGCATGTCCGCCTCCGGCGAGGCAACCGCCGCGCTCGTGTATGCCCACAGCGGCAACCCCGAGGATTACGAACTTCTGCGCAAAAAGGGAATCGACGTCAAAGGAAAGGTTGTGCTGGTTCGCTATTCCAACCCCTACAGCTATCGCGGGTTCAAAGCGCTTACCGCGGAGCGCGAAGGCGCGGCTGCGCTTCTGATTTACAGCGACCCAGCGGAAGACGGATACAAGAAAGGCAAGGTCGACCCCAACGGTCCGTGGGGCCCCGAGTATCACATTCAGCGCGGAGCGATCACTTACGACTTCATGGTGCCGGGTGATCCGCTCACCCCGGGATGGGCTTCGATTCCGGGCGCGAAGCGAATTCCCGTTGAAGAGGCGGTGTCCATTCCGAAGATCATGGCCCTGCCGCTCTCCTGGCACGACGCCAAACCGTTGCTTGCGCAAATGGACGGACCGCTCGCTCCCGACGACTGGCAGGGTGGACTACCCTTTAAATACCACCTGGGCGGCGGACGCGTGCGCGTCCACGTGAAGATCGAAATGGACAACTCCACGCAACCGTACTACGTGGTGGAGGGCCGCATTGGTGGCGTAGAGGCTCCCGACGAATGGATCGTTCTCGGCAATCATCGCGACGCTTGGGTTTTTGGCGGAGTCGATCCCTCCAGCGGCACGGCGGCGTTAATGGAGATGACGCGCGCCTTCGGCAAGCTCGCGAAGGAGGGTATTCGCCCGCGGCGCACGCTGATTTTTTGCAGCTGGGATGGCGAAGAGGTCGGACTTACCGGTTCGACTGAATGGGGCGAGCAGTTCGCCAATGAACTCCGCGACCGGGCCGTCGCCTACATCAACGTGGATGAGGCTACCTCGGGACCCGATTTCCATGGCCAAGCCGTAGCTTCTCTTGCCCCGTTGCTGGTGGAAGCTACGCGCACCCTCCAGGATCCTGCCGGCAAATCGCTGTACGAAGCGTGGAAGGAGTCAACGGCACGCGAGCGCGCCGCCGCCCGGCAATCTGAACCCGTCACCGATTTGAACCTTGCCGATACCCGTATCGGCAGCGGCTCTGACCACACCGTGTTCCTGAACTTCATCGGCATGCCGGTGCTCGGCCTGGGATTCGAGGGCCCTTATGGCGTTTACCACTCCGCCTACGACGATTTTTTCTGGATGAACCACTTCGGCGATCCCGGCTACCGCTATCACACGCTGATGTCGCAATTGTGGGGAGTGCTGGCGCTGCGGCTGGCAAATGCCGATTTACTGCCCTTCGATTTTGCCGGTTACGCCGCGAATATCCGAGAGTTTGTGAACGAGATGGCCAAAGGCAAAGACCTCAGCCGGCTCGATCTCAAGCCGGTGCTCGCCGCGATTAATGATTTCGAAGTTGCTGGGAAGCGTCTTAAAGAATCAGTTGGCCGAAGTCTCGCCTCGGGCACAATCGATCGCAAGCTTGCAGGCACCATCAATCACGGCATGATGCAGGCGGAACGCAACTGGCTGAACCCCGAAGGTATTCCCGGCCGTCCCTGGTTCAAACATATTCTTTATGGCGCGCGTTTCACTTATGCGCACCTCGAACTCCCGGGCCTCACCGAAGCGGTTGAAAAGCAGGACTGGGCGGCGGCAAAACAGCAAGCCGAGATCTTGCGTCAGGCGCTGGACAGGAATACACAACTGCTGCAAGAACTCAACGCAACTTTGAGGTGAGGAGACGTTGCAAGCAACGTCTCTACGGGTGGAATAGCGTGCAAATTCAAACTCAGCCAGTACCTAACTCCTCATCAGACGGCGGATTCCCTTTACGCAAAGGCTGGCAAGACCTGTGCTTAACAGGTAGAGCGACGAAGGCTCAGGGACCGCAGTCGTCGCCTGGCCAATCGTGATATCTGCCAGGCCGAGCCCATTGGCAGGCCCGGTAAAAGTTACGGAAGCGGCAGTGCCCGAAAATTTGATTCCCACATCGGTCCAATTGCAATAGGTCACCGTCAAGCAATTGGCGTCATTAGCAGTCAGATTCAATGTGGCCAGCACCGTACCCGTGCCGTTGGCGCCGCTCCAAACCTTCATCGTCTCGGCAAATGCCGCTGTATAAAAAAAGTTGATCCCCGAGCTAAAGCCGTTGGTTACATTCATCGTGCCGGTGGCAGCCGTGCCAGTCGGGCCCAGAATAAAGATGACCGGGGTTTGGGACGGGTCGGGCAGGAAAAAGCCGCTGCCACCCTGAAACACTGAGGTGAGGCCGTAGAAATTGGAGGAAAAAGACACTCCAAAATTGGGCACGGTCGGGTTGCCGCTTCCGCCGTTGTAGAAATTTCCCACCTGCTGCATATTCTTAAGGTAATTAAAATTCAGCAGATCCACGGAGTTTGCGCTCGCAAAGGATGCGCACAGCAGCAACGGCAGCAGGAAGGCGATGGCAATAGTCGATCTGCGGGGCATGAAAGTTCCTCTTAGGAAGCTGGGATCTCGAGCGGCATACAGTCCCAGAGAAACAGTATCGACCCGCTACTGTTACAGGCGAATGACGTGAATGTTAACAATGTGTGAAATTTGTTCCGCCCCGGTCGAGCCAACCATCGCGTAGTCAGAGGGCAGTTTCATCTTTCGTGTTGAAAACAAGAAAGTTGTTGGGTTCGTTTGGTAAAAGTAGAGGCAGAGGACGGCCGAGAAAAGTGTTAAGGTGGTTTCAAACTAGCCATTTGTCATGTCGGCAGCGCGACCGACGGCAAAGACATCGGGACCGACATGAACGAGCTTGAGAAAAGAATGGACCGCATAATCTAGTGCCCGCTCACGCACAAACCGGAAGCTCGCGACAGGATCCCATCAGGATTCTGAGCGTTGTCGGCGCGCGGCCAAATTTCATGAAAATCGCACCCATCGTGGAGGCGCTGAAGAAGTATCCTGACATGCAACACTGTCTGGTCCACACGGGTCAGCACTATGATGAACTGCTCTCGGGCAATTTTTTTACCGGCCTCGGCTTGCCGCACCCCGATGTAAATCTGCAGGTCGGCTCGGACACA
>Ga0187782_10001132_pt1 | contig 19119 bp, 20 predicted proteins | sample 0715_SJ02_MP15_2_FD_132454 | JGI IMG/M metagenome (GOLD analysis project Ga0187782, IMG submission 132454) | Tropical peat soil microbial communities from peatlands in Department of Meta, Colombia - 0715_SJ02_MP15_20_MG | ecosystem: Environmental > Terrestrial > Soil > Wetlands > Peat | place...
CGGCCATGCTGATTCAGCTTTGGGTGTCGCGCACACGGGAGTACGAGGCCGATGCTTCAGGGGCGCATTTGACGGGCAATCCGTATGCGCTGGCGTCGGCGCTCGAAAAAATCTCGACTGCGAGCCGTCAGGTTCCGTTGCTGGCCTCGCCCAGTTCGGCGCATCTGTTTATCGTGGCGCCGCTGCTTTCGGGCGCGACGCTGGCCAACCTGTTCAGCACGCATCCACCGATCCAAAAGCGGATTGAGCGGCTGATTGGGAGGCCGTCGGTGTACGGGTTGATCGGCAACAGACAATAGGCTGGCGAGAAGGGCCGGCAGATATTCCGGCGCCTGCTCAATGTGCTCGCGCTTCCCTTCCCTTGCGGGCGTGTATTCTTCCTGAATGAAGACGCTGCTGCGTACGCTGCTTTTTCTTGCGCTGATTGTGTGGTTGGGCGCGGAGATCTTTTTCCCGATCGTTGCTGCCATAACGTTCGGCACTCTGATGCCCGACGTTCATGCTGCCGGAACAATCGTTGGGCAGTTGATTCGCATTCTGCACGGGATGGGGTTGGCGTCAGGGATGGTGGCACTGGCGGTAATGGCGTTGTCGCCGGCCTGCGGAGTGTACAAGCCGCGCGCGATGCTGGCGCCGATGATTCTGGTGGTCCTGATGATGGCGGGAACAGTCTACTCGCAGTACGGCATTATTCCGGCAATGGAGCGCGATCGTCTGGCGGCAGGCGGGACGATTGACACGACCGATGATGCGAACCCGATTACGGCGGACTTCAATAGGCTGCACCAGCGCAGCGAGCACGTGGAGGGCGCGGTTTTGCTGTTTGGGTTGGCAACTGTGGTTCTGGTGGCGTGGGCGGAAACGACGCGCGCATAGAACGAATAATTGGGGAGTCGCGATTGGGTCAGGAAGCCACCTGCATCTGCGAATGGAATGCCGAGGCAGCGCGTGTGAAGGCGCTTGTGGAGCCGCCGGAGTTGATCCTGCGCGGGGAGATCCGCGTCACAGACGCACCAATGTGACCGCATCTAAAATAATCGGCAAATGAGCCCAAACCTGTCTTCGCCCGATCAGGCCTCGCCGTTGGCCGCACAACAACTCAATCTGCCCGCAGCGATCCGGGAGCGCGTTGCCGCGGGGCGAATTTTATGGGCTGGGCCTGTGGTCCTGGTATGCCTGCGCACGTCGATGTGGATGGCGACGCAGGGACTGCTGGCGCTCATATTTCTCCTGCGCCACCACGCGTCCCCGTGGCGCGATGCCACTTATTGGTTCACGGTATGCGGCACGGTGGGCGACGTGACGTGCCTGGCGGCGACGAACTTCTTGACGCACCGCGAGGGAATTCGATTGCGCGATCTCGTGGGACCGATTTGTATGCGGTTCGGACACGATTTATGGCTCGGACTCGCTTGCCTTGCCGCGATGGCGGTGAGTTTTATCGGGGGCGGAATGTTGTCGCAGAGAATCTTCTACGGCGCCTCGAACATGAACCCCGGCGCGTACCTGGTTCTTCCGCACTCGCTACCGCTGTGGGCGGTGATTTACAACCTGGCGATCTGGTGGGTGATCCAATCGCCGACCGAGGAACTGACCTATCAGGGCTACTGCCTGCCGCGACTTGAGGCGCTGACAGAGCGTGCTTGGGGCCGGCGGTGGATTGGCGCGGCGGTAGTGGTCTTCTGGTTTACGCTGCAGCACTGCTGCTTCGGCTTTGTGCCTGATGCGCGCTTTCTCATCTATCGTTTCTGCGCGTTTCTGCCCGGCGTTGTGCTGGCCGTTGTGCTTTATCGCCGGATACGGAGGCTGGCGCCAATTATCCTGGCGCACTGGCCGATGGACATTCTTGTGGCCTTCATGACCAGCACGCCGTTTCTGATCCGGTAGCGAATGTCCGCCAGCCGCGCCGAGCGACCGGGCCGACCGTGAACCGTGCCCTCCGTCGAATGTCCTGTAGAATCGGAGAGGCCCGAGAGTGCGCTGAATTCCCTGCTGGGGCCGCGATGGAACGAATATGAAGACCGGCATTATCGGCCTGCCGCAGGTGGGCAAGACTTCGCTGTTCAAAATCCTGACTAAAGCCAAGATCGAGGAGCATGGGCACGCAAATCCGCGCGAGGCGCACATTGGCGTGGCGCGCGTGCCGGATGAGCGGCTGGAGAAGCTGTCGGCGCTCTACTCGCCGAAGAAGACGACGTTCGCGACGGTGGAATTTGTGGACGTGGCGGCAATCGGGCAGGAGGCGCTGAAAGAGACGACATACTTGACGAACTTGCGCAATGTGGATGCGCTGATTCACGTGCTGCGGACGTTTGAGGACGAAGCGATTGCGCACGATGGGCCTATCGATCCGCTGCGCGATGCGAAGAATGTGGAATTCGAATTGATGGTGAGCGATTTGGGCCAGGTGGAAAAGCGGCTGGAGCGTGTGGAGAAGGACCTGAAAAAGGCGCGAACCGGCGAATTGGAGCGCGAACAGGCGTTGCTGCTGAGATCGAAGGAGTCGCTGGAAAAGGAGATTCCGCTGCGCGAGTTGGAGATGACGGCGGAGGAAAGGAAGCCGATCAAAGGCTTTATGTTTTTGTCGCAGAAGCCTATTTTATATGTGCTTAATGTAAGCGAGAGCGCGACACTGGGAAAAGATTTGGAGACTGCCGTGAGCCGCAACAAACTGGATGCGATTGCGCAGCGGCCCAATGCAGGGGCGACGGCGATTTGCGGCAAGGTAGAGGCGGAGTTGGCCGAGATGGACGATGCCGAGGCCGTAGACTTCCTAGAGAGCTATGGACTGCGAGAGAGCGGTCTGGTGCGACTGATACGGAAGAGCTACGAATTGCTGGGATTGATCAGCTTTTTTACGGCGGGCGAGGACGAGTGCCGCGCATGGACGGTACCGGCGGGCTCGAAAGCGCCGCAGGCGGCGGGCGCAATCCACACGGACCTGGAGCATCATTTTATCCGCGCGGAGACGATCCGGTGGGACAACCTGCTCGAGGCCGGCTCGGAAGCCGCGGCGCGGGCCAAGGGAACGCTGCGCCTGGAAGGAAAGGAATACGTGGTGCAGGACGGCGACGTGCTGCACATCCGGCATAGCGGATGAACGGCAGGGTTCAGGTTTCAGGTATCAGGTTTCAGGTTTCAGGTACCAGGTTTCAGGAAGCAGCGGGCAGCGTTCGGAGATCGGCCCCGACCCGGCCGCTTTCATGTTGAAGGTTTCTCTCATTCTCGGTGCGGTTGCCGCGCTAGCCGATGTGGCCGGGGGCGCGGTGCTGGTGCGGGCGCGCGGCGTGGAGCGCTACTTGCGCTACTTCGTGGCTTTGGGAGCAGGGTTCCTGATGGCGACGGCGCTCTTGGAGATGGCGCCTGAGAGCATGCGGCTGAATGCGCGGGTGGGACCGGCGTTGATCATGGCGGGGTATTGCGTGATGCATCTGCTGGAACATACGATTAACGCGCACTTTCACTATGGCGAGGAGACGCATCGCGCGGAGTTTGTTTCCGCCCACACCAGCTATTCGGTGCTGGGCGGGCTGAGCGTGCACGCACTTTTCGACGGCGTGGCGATTGCGTCGGGTTTCGCGTTGACGAATTGGCTAGGATGGCTGATTTTTCTGGCGATTCTGCTGCACAAGGCGCCGGAGGGATTCACGATGGCCAGCGTGATGCTGGCCGCCGGCCGGGGGCGCGGAACCGCATTCTCATCGGCCGTTGTGCTGGCAGCGGCGACACTGGCGGGAGTGCTGGCGATTCAACTGACACCAAGTTGGGTTCCGTATGGATTGCCCCTTTCAGCGGGAGTCGCACTCTACGTGGCCGCCACGGACCTTGTGCCGGAGGTGAACCGCGAGCCGGGCATCGGCATGGCGCTGGTGTTTTTTGCGGGAGTGGGCGCGTTTCTGCTGATGCGCGCGCTGTTGCCGGAACTCTGAAGCAGGCAGCATCCAGCCTGGCTCCCTTACGGCATTTCTTCTTTAAGTATGGTTTTTTGAAATGCCGTGCGGGGCCGCGATTTCCGGAGGACATGGGAACTTAACGGCCGAGGGTTCGGTTCCCATCTGAAAGAGAAGTACTTTAGGATCGGCTGTAGCGTCCGGTTCCAGCAAAGTTACCACCGCCTCGGCCCGAGGGGGCTCCACCGGCGCGGCCGATTTTTAGCCATTCCCTTTCCATTTCGATCTCGAGCTCGGCGCGTCCGTTGCTGAACTCCTCGATGTTTGGCGCCGTTGCGTACCTGAGTTTTGTTGCCAGCGACCTAACCTGCGCTGCGTACAAGAAATACCAGTTAGAGCGCTCCCGAATCCCGACGATTCGTTGAAGAGACGCGGCCCCTGCCGGAATGGCCGCGACGGCCGCGACTATCCATCGAGCTACGTCTTTCTGGTCCGACGTCGCAAGAACCGCCGCGACGAGGCTGGCAAGGACGGTAACAATCGTTAAAGAGAGATCGATGATGTTATTCCAAAACCCCGCGCTAAAAAGCTCCCTCCATCTTCATCGAGCTCGTGAATTAGATTGTCTCTTTTAGATTCATTCGGCATTGCAGTGCCTCGCACTTGGAACAGTCTAGTTCAATGCCGGTCAGTTCCGCGCGCGTGCTTTCCTCCGACCCATCCCCAAAGGGGCCGCTTCAGGGCGATAAGCTAGGGAATGTGGCGCACAGCTCAGCAACTCTCCCGGAAGTAGCCGCGAAATCGCGGTTGCGGCACGAGCACTTCCCTTCCCAGTTTCTGGGCGTGCTGGTTTTCACGGTGCTGGGATTCCTGGTAATGGGATACCACCCCGGCCTTGAAGACGACGGAGTTTACCTCACGGCGGTCAAAGCCGAGTTGAATCCCGTTCTCTTCGCTCACGGGGAGAGCTTCTTTCGATTGCAAATGGAAGCGACGCTGTTCGATTGGGCAATGGCGCATTTCGTCCAGTGGACGCGTGTACCCGTCGAATGGGCGGAGCTGTTGTGGCAACTGGGTTCGTTGTTCACGATTCTTTGGGCAGCGAAAAGGATCGCCAATCGGCTCTTCGTGGAGGAGTATGCGCGATGGGCGGGAGTGGCCATGGTTGCCGCGATGTTTACGTTGCCCGTGGCGGGAACCGCACTATTGATGGCGGACCAGCACCTGCATCCGCGGACGATGGCAACCGCAATCATATTGCTGGCAGTCGAGCGCATATTGAGCGGCAGGCGACGGCCGGCGGCGCTGTTGCTTGGCACGGCATTGGTGTTGCATCCGTTGATGGCCGCGATGGGGATTTCATTTTGCCTGTTTCTCCTGATGACGTTTTCGGATGCACTGCGAGCGAAGCATCGCGCGCGTTCCAGTTCTCCGGCCATTGTTATGCCGTTGGGCTGGGCATTTGAGCCTGCCGGTCCTGCGTGGCGCAAGGCTCTGGACACGCGAAGGTACTTGTGGTTGTACAAATGGACCTGGTACCAATGGGCGGGCGCATTGATCCCGTTGTTTTTCTTCTGGGCGATCTGGCGTCGAGCGCGCAGTCGCGGGGAATTCGTTTTGGAAAGGTTTGCAGTGGCTGTGTTTGTCTATGGCGTGTTTCAGCAGGTGGTGGCAATGGCGCTGCTTGGGTGTGCGCCGCTGGTGCGACTAGCACCCTTTCAGCCCATGCGCTACCTGCATTTGGTGTATCTATTTTTGGTGTTGGTGTGCGGGTGCTTCTTGGGGAAGCTCGTCTTGCAGCGAAATGTTTGGCGCTGGGCGGCGTTCCTGGTGGCGGCGAACGGCTGCATGTTCGCTTGGCAGAGGATGGAGTTCAGCGCCAGCCCGCAACTGGAACTGCCGGGATTAGAGCCGGCAAATCCGTGGCTTCAGGCGTTCGCGTGGATACGAACGAATACGCCGGTGGACGCGTATTTTGCGCTCGATCCGCAGTATATGGAGGCGCCAGGAGAGGATTACCACAGCTTTCGCGCGTTGGCTGAGCGCAGTCAAATGGCCGACGCGGTGAAGGACCCGTCTGTGGTAACGATGGTGCCTGAATTGGGATCGGTGTGGGACCGGCAAGTTACTGCGGAGACAGGCTGGACCCGATTCAGGCTGGCGGACTTCGAGCGGTTGAAGACGAATTTCGGGGCCGATTGGGCGTTGGTTTCCTATCCTCCACCGGACGGACTCGGCTGCCGATGGCATGACCGAAAGTTGGCAGTGTGCCGGATTCCATGAGCCTGGGGCGGCGCAAGCGGAAAGCGGGCTTTGCAGGTAGCAGCCGCATCCGCGAGAATGAGGGAGTCAATACTGCAGCGGCGCGGATGGGACAATGCTAAACCTTGCCCAGCGACTCATTCTCGGATGTGTGCTCCTGTTATGCCTGACTGCCTGGCTGGTGGCTGTCGCACATCGGGCACTGGCAACGGCCGGCCAGCTTCACGTGGCATATACGGTACTTGGCGCGGCGGCGGCGATTGCGGCTGCGACGATTTTCTTTGTGCTGTGGCCGATCCGCACGCTGGCGCGCGACGCGCACCGCATTGCACAAGGAAATCTGGAGCATCGGATCGAGTGGAGAAGCCGCGACAGCTTTGGAGTGATTGCGGGCGAGTTGAGCCGGATGGCGGTGCGGCTGAGGGAACTGCGCGACACCGAGGCCGGACGCCGGCAGATGGAGTTTCAGCTTTCCGACGCGGTGCTGCAATCGATCTTTGAGCCGATCATCGTGACCGACGGCAAGGGGCACGTGCTCAAGGTGAATCAGGCAGCGGAGGAATTGCTGGGCGAGGCCGCCGGTGACCGGATGGCACTGGCGAATACACCTGGGGGAGAAAAGATCCTGGGTTCGATTCGCGACGCCGTTTCCATGCAGAAAGCCGTGGCGGCCGAAGGCGCAGCGTCGATGCTGCCGATGCGGATCGGGAAGCAGGAACGAAGCTACAGACTGCGGACGACGCCGATGCGCGACTCGGAAGGCCGGTTGCTGGGCGCGGTGACAACGCTGGAAGATGTGACGAGCCTGCAGGATATCGACCGCTTCAAGACGCAGTTTATCTCCGTCGCCAGCCGTAAGCTGCGCGATCCGCTGCTGCAGTTGCGGCGCGGACTTTACGCGTTGGCCAAGGGGTTCAGCGGGGAGATGACCGCGCTGCAGACGGAACTAGTGGATTCGGCCGGCAAAGAGGCGGAGAAGCTCGACGACCTGATGAGCGATTTGATCGAGGTAGCGGAATTGGATACCGGGAAGCGGGCGCTGAAGTTGGAACGCCTGCGGCCATTGCAGGCATTGAATGAGGCGCGCGACCGGATTTGCGACGAAGCAGCCAAAAAACATATTCGTTTGGAGGTAAGGGCATACGCCGATCTGGCCGCAGTCAAGGCGGACCGGCGAGCGTTGCGGACCATACTCGACAACTTGCTCTCGAATGCAATTCGGTTCACGCCCGAAGCCGGCGAAGTCCTGTTGACTGCCGAGGAGATCAAAGACTTTGTGCAGTTCAGCGTGCGCGATACCGGGCGCGGAATCGAGGCAGAGCGATTGAGTTCGATCTTCGACAGGCTGAACCCATTTTCGGAAAAGGGTACGGGGCTGGGCCTGGCGCTGGTGCGGCGGCTGGTGGAGTCGCTGGGCGGGCAAACCGCGGTGGAGAGCCGGCTGGGACACGGAACGACATTCCGATTCACGCTGCCCGTGGCTCAACTGGAGAGCGTTCATCATCCCGTCGAGGTGGGCTGAGCGATGGCGGAGATCAAGCTCGAGACGAAAGAGGAACCGGCAAAGCTCCGCATTTACATTGGCGCGGCCCCCGGCGTGGGCAAAACTTACGTGATGTTGAACGACGCCTACTTGATGAAGCACCAGGGGGGCGTGGATGTGGTGATCGGGCTGGTTGAGCCGCACCAGCGCAAGGACACGGAGGCGCGCATCCGCGATCTGGAGATCGTTCCACTCAAAGTGATTCCCTACCGCGGCGTGAACCTGAAAGAAATGGATTTGGACGCAATCATTGCGCGTCATCCGCAGACCGTGCTGGTGGACGAGCTGGCGCACACGAATGTGCCGGGAAGCAAGAACCGGAAGCGGTACGAGGACGTGCTGGAGCTGCTGGAGGCGGGCATCAATGTAATGACGGCGGTCAACATCCAGCATCTTGAAACGCTCAACGACGCCGTAAACCGATCGGCGAACACCACGATCCGCGAGACGGTACCGGACAGTTTCTTCAAGCGGGCTGACGAAGTGGTGAACATCGACATCACCGTGGACGAGCTGCGCAACCGGCTGCGGCAGGGAAAGATTTATGCGCCGGAAAAAGTGGAACAGGCGCTGGCGAATTTTTTCCGCAAGGGCAATCTGAATATGCTGCGCGAGCTGTCGTTGCGAACGACAGCGGAACAGGTGAGCAGCCGCGCAGCAGAATACCGGCGAACGCAGGGGTTGGAGCAAGCGCCGATTCCAGAGAAGGTGATGGTGTGCCTGAGCACGAGACCGGGCACGGAACGGCTATTGCGCGTTGGCGCGCGAATCGCCGGGCGCCTGGCTACAAACTGGTACGCGGTTTACGTGAGCCCGCCGGAAGACAAAGGGCACAGCGATCCGGAGGCGTATCACAGACTCGAGGAGTACATGCGCATGGCACGCGACCTGGGCGCGAAAGTGGTGTCACTTACGGACCGCAACGTGTCGGACGCGCTAATCCGCTTTGCGCAGCAGGAGAACATCTCGCACGTGGTGTTTGGGCAGTCGGCGCGATCGCGATGGGACATTCTGTTTCGCGGATCGGTGCTGAACCGGTTCTTGTCGGAGGTCCGCGACGTGACTGTGCAGGTAGTTCCGATGATGAAGCCGCTAAGGCGGGCGCAGTGAAGCGGGGAGCAGGCAACAAGGACTAAGCAATAGGGAGTAGCCAGTAGAAGTACCTCACTGGCGGCTCCCAACCTCCTTTTTGGGGGCCAAGGAGCAACGCGCGCTTTCTTCGCTGTCGTTTGCTTCTCTACTCCCTATTCCCCACTCCCTGTTGCCTGTTTTATTCGCAGAAGACGCGGACCTTGGCTTTTTCCTCTTTGGCGTCGACGTCGACGGAAAGATCTTCGAGGTGGTCGATGAGTTCCTCGAGATTCTCCGGCTTGATTTGCGAAACCGTGAGCGGGACACCGTGGCGGCTGAGGGTGGCGTCCAATTGCTCCTGCGCCTGCGCGGGAATAAGGCTGGCGAGACGGACACCGGCGCGCAGCAGTTGCATGGGGACGCGGACATTGACGGTGGTTGGCTCGCCTTTTTCGTTCGCTTCGACTAAAACACGCAGGTATTTTGCGCGTGTTTTGACTTTTGACTCGGTGGTGCCGTTCGATCCGGCAAAGCGGCTGGTGAATTCGCCTGCTGTTGCGGTTGAGTCCGGTTCGAGGGCGGCGAGCAGACGCTCCGCTTCGTCGACGGTAATTTTGCCTGCGGCGAGCAAATCCAAAATCTGACGGCGATTCTCGTTCATAAGAGTTCTCCTAAAGAAATTGGTCGGATTAGAGAATACGAACCAGGACCTTCGTGTCCTCGGTGGTTACGCGAACATGGGTGCCGGGGAGGGCGCATGAGAGATCCCAGAGGACGCGGAAGGCGCGCCATGGGTTGATCTTCCCGGCGATGGAAAGGCCGAAGATGATCAGGAAGATGAGCGGGGACAGCAGGATTAATGGAATCCACAGGAGAAACAGGGGAATCCAGAGAGGGATGGAGCGCCATTGCGGAGTTTCGATGTGGACGAGGGCGAGGTTGGGAGTCACTTGAGAGCCTCCAGGGCGCTGATGGCTTCGGCTGGCGTGATTTCTCCCTGCTTGAGGCGCTCGAGCACCTCAGAGCGAGAAGGAGACGGGTTGACGTCGATGAATTCGAGTTGGCTGGAGATGCGATTGAGACGGGCTTTGATGGTGGGATAGCTGACGCCGAAGGTCTGCTCCATCTCCTTGATGGTGCCGTGGGAACGGAGAAAGGCGGTGACGAAGACCTGGTCTTCGAGGGTGAGGCGAGCGAGCTCGGGCGGGTTGAAATGACCTTCGACAGAGATGTGCTTGTCGGGGATAAAGACTCGCTCAATGACGATGGAGGAGCCTTGAGCGATGCGAAGGAGGTCTTGCCAGTCGGAGGCGAGTTTCGGGTTGGTTGGCATGATTTTGCTACAAATTTCAATTACATTGCTTATAATGCTTAATATTATGAATTTTGTCAAGGATAATTATTAATTTTATTATTCCTAAAGGTCTGTGAGGAGAAACAGCGTTTGGCTTTGGAAAAAACTGCTCTTATGCCCATTCAACCGAATGGGTAGAATTAAGTCGCCTTTTTTGAAAGAGTTTCCCTAGAAGCTCAATCTCTCAAGCCGGGATGCTGTTGGGCGGAATCATCGTTCGCTCCAGCGCACGCCTCGAAAGCCGCTGGCTGCGGGTGCGGAGAGGCTTTTGACCCACCCAGCGAGGCTTAAAAAATCATCGGCCAGGGCGGAATTGGGCGCGTAGTCGATCACCGTCATCCCTTCGGCCAGCGCCTCGCTAACGGCAGGAGTGCGACGCAGCACGAACGGGAGCAAGCGGTCGCCTAACTCGTCGCGGAGTACTTCTCGCATGTCAAGATGCAAAGGGAGCGAGGAATCGAACCGATTGAGCACGTAGTGTGGAAGCGTGAGCTTGCCGGGGGAATTGCTGTTGGTGTGGAAGAAAGCGTCAATGGAGCGGACGCTGACCACGGAGTTCATGTCGGGAACCAGGGGCACAAGAATCTGCGGCGAAAGCGGCTCGATGCGGCGAGTGGTGGAGTCGGCACCCGTAGCCAAATCGACGATGATGCGGCCGACTCCGCGGGCGTGTTTGGAGATTTCAGCGATGAGCGCATCCGGTGCGGCGGCTACCGGCCCGAACGAAGCAGGATCGAGGGCGATCATTTGAACCGGAGCGTCTCCGCTCGATGCCGGAGGGCAGAAGGTGCGCAATAGCGCAGGACGCTGATCCCATGCGCCGAAGAAGAAGGGCAACAAGCTGTAGCCGGCAGTATCAACCAGCAAGACACGTTCGCCGCGTGCGGACAGCGCGCGACCGAGCGTGGCGACGAGACTGGTTTTTCCGACTCCGCCGGCAAGGGAAAAGACGGCGAGGACCGGAGGACGAGCGGCCGATTCCGATTGGGCGACTTGAGCCGGCTGTGCGCCGTTAAGGGCTCCGCGAAGCGCAAACCACCTTGAAGCAAGTCGCGCATCCGACCCTTGCAACGCGTCCTGAGACGCTGAAGGAGAGGCTAGTTGGCTTGGGGGTTTCACGTGCTCGGACGTTAACCAAGCGGGACGGGCGGCAGCCTCGCTGGCGCCGGGATTTTGCCAGGGAATGCGCGGCGGGACATAGTTTTCTGCCTGCGCTGGATGTTCGGGCGACTGAGCCGCGGTGAACGGGAAGTGAGGAGCCGATGCGATACCGTGAGAGACGGTTGCGGAATCGTCGCTTGGAGCCGGATCAGGCCGAGGGGGCGTATCGGACGCCGGCGCGGACCAAGCTCGGGAATCCGATTCCGGTTCGCTCCGGGCCACGGGTTGCCGTGCGGTAGGCTCCAGTTTCTGCTCGTCGTCTTCTCTTGACGTGGGATTGTCCTCTTCCGTCCGTGCAAGATCGGGACGAACCGCCGGCGAGGCTTCCTGACGCGTTCTCAACCGTTCCTGCTCGAGTACTTGCTCAACGCGCTGCCGGGCCCTTTCTCGAATCTGTGCCTGCGACGCAGGGAAATTGCGGTATGCGGTGCTATTGAGATTCGCCCAAGAGTAGATTGACGCTACGTCATCCAAGGTGCTGCTCACGTCCGGTGGACCGTTGCGTTCCATCATGTTTACCTCGGCAGCTTCCGTCGTGGAGTGGTCTTCTTGCGCATTCTGCTCTCGCGCAATGTTTTGGGAAGCCGTGAGAGGCCTTTGCTGAAGTGTCGCCGCTTCCTGCGCGATTCCCACCCCAACGACAAAAACCCGCCTTTGGGGATCCCCGAACGATCCGATCCCGATAACAAGGGCCGGGTATGGGAAACCGCGTTGATTCCGTTCCAACGACGATGCCCGTCGTTCCGCCTTAGAAACGACGGCCGCTTTGGAGCCCGGTCGTTGGGCATCCCAGATGGTCTCTCCCCAGTGACGTAGACCCGTCCCCAGGAACCCGATTGGTTGCGCCGACTTTGCGTCAGTGGTCTCGCCTGATGCATTGCCTGAGCTGTGAACGCGCGGCAATGCACACCCCAATGGCGAGTGTGCTAAGAGCTATCGTAGTGGGACGATGGATGCGTGGAAATAACGCTTGCACCACCATTTTGGTAACAGTTACTTGTGTTGGACGTGAGGAACTATCGGGGCGTGAGCGGGCGCGTGTCAGATAAGTTGTATAAATACAATAGCTTGCGCGCGAGAGTGCAAGAGCTGGCTGATGCGACTCAATGTTGCCAGTTTTGCACAAGCCATGCACCCACGAAGCGATGCGGATAGCGAACGCGGTTATTGAGAATGATCGGGGACTTCGACGGATAGAATTCGCATCTCGACGAGATCACGGCACTTGCCGGCGAGAATCATTCCGGAAAACGAGCCTTCTTGGGGCCGCAGGCGCGTGCCTATCCCGATTGCTCGCGAAGGAGCAATCCCTTCGAAGATGACCACGATCTCTTCGCTTTGCCCGATGGCCGGCTTCGCTCCGCGCAACCCGAACTTAACCGAGGCGCGGGGCGACCAGAACTAACTTGAGCAACGCGCGAGACGAAATCACTTGCCCGTGCCAGGGATCCGCACAGGGCGCAGGCTCATGCGCGACCTATCGAACTTTTTGGGCTCCAGCTCTCCCCGCCTGTTGACGTCGAGCCGATCGAATTCCGCAGACATAAAAGACATCCATTCCTGCTTGCTGATCTTCCCATTCTTGTCTGCATCCATCAGGAACAGCATGGCCATGGCATTGTCATTTGCCAACGCAATTCTGTTCGGGGCTTTCGGCGCGCTCTCCTTTTGCGCGGCTAGTGCGAACGCAATGACCGATTGTGAGGCCACCGGCATCTTCAACGTGAGCCGAAGATCTTGCCGCGCGTCCAACACGATGTTGTCGATCACAGCGTCGGCGAACCCTGTCTGCTCCGCATGAAGGCTGTACTTACCGGCCTTTACATTCTCCAGAACATAATTCCCGGTGTCGTCTGAGCTACTTTGCGGTCTGTATTCTCATCGATGCTGTGCAAAATGACCTGTGCGCCTGAAACAGCCGCCCCGGAGACATCTTCGACGTTTCCTCGGATACTCCCAAACGTCGATTGCGCCCGAGCCGGTGCGCCGCCCAGAGCGATGAGTAGCAGCAGCACGACCACTGCCCCGAGAACGACTTCCATCGGAATGCGCCGCGCGCGTTGAGATTTCATTACTTGCGCGACTGGTTTATGAGACGCCGCGCCCCCGAGGATCATAAATCGCTCCATATGCAAAACCATGACTGTGTGCGCAGTCAGCGGGGAAACTGCAGCTCGATCGACAACGCCGATCTTTGTCGCACCCTTCACTTAAGCCTCCATTGAGCCGGGGAAACCCCGGCACAAGCGATTCGATATCCGGACCCATTACGACTGGGTAACGATCACCTTGCATTTATGGTTTCTTTGCCACTTTCAGGAGACCGGCGAAGTAGGAATGAAGTAGGAAGGGCACATACCGGGGGCTACGTTGAATCGTTACCCAATCCTTACGGATTTGGGAGTATTGTTGTAGTTCGGGAAGACGTATATGAAAGGCGCAAGACGCCTTCTTCGGGGTGCGGCAACCATAACCGTCCTGGTCCTGGTAACCGCTATCGACTATAGATTCCATTCGAGCCCGCTGACTGCGGGGTTGGGCGATCTTCTCCTTGTCATGCTGGCGGCGTTTCGATGGGGATTCATCGAGGCGGCTGCTGCATCCGTCGGCGCCGTCGCTTCTCTGGATTTTTTCTTCATGCCGCCGATCCTGTCGCTTTATGAAGAGAAGCCCCAGGACTGGATCGCGTCGGCGATCTTCCTTCTCATTGCGCTTTTTGTGAGTCAGTTTGCCGACCGCCTGCGGAAGCAAACGATTGCCGCAGATCGAGAACGAATGAGATTGGAACGGCTCTACCTCACCAGCCGCGACATCATTATGATGGACAGGGGCCGGGAGATTGGCGCGCAGCTTGCGAGCCTGGTCTGCGACATCTTCGAGGTAGATGCAGCCGCAATTTGGGACGCGCGTGAACCGCGGATGGACAAGGCCGGGAGTGAAGTTGTACCGGAAGATGAAATTCGCGCCACTTACTTTAACGATGCGCCTGAGACCGATCTCATCGCGCGGCGATTCAAACGCGTGCTCCGCCTTGGAACGAGGCCCGTGGGCGCTCTCTACATCGCTGCTTCCTCCCGTGATAATTATGTGGATTCCAAGTCCGTCGACGCGATTGCTTCCTTGGCCGCTCTTGCTCTGGAGCGCGCGCACTCGTTTGCCGCCGAGAGCAGCGCGGAAGCAGCGCGGCGCAGCGAACAACTCCGGTCGGCCGTCCTCGACGGACTCGCGCACGCGTTCAAAACGCCGTTGGCCACGATACAAACCGCGAGTTCCGGCCTGCTGGAGATTCAACGACTGGGGCAGACGGAAAAGGAGCTTGCCACCCTGATCGACGGCGAGGCGACCCGTTTGGCTGAGTTAACGAGCAAGGTTTTGCAAACGGCCGAGATGGCCGAAGCAACTCTCAAAGTGGACTATGAGAAGATCGACCTTCCCCATTTTCTCGATCGCTGCCGGGAACGCTTTATGCCTATTCTGCAGGGCCACCGGCTTTGCCTTTCCCTGGAGACCGAAATCAGGTTTGTGTGGGCCGATCCCCAGCTTGTGGAGATGGCGCTGTTTCAGTTGATTGACAATGCCGCAAAGTACGCCCGCGCTCTATCGCCGATCGCCCTCGGCGTTCAGGCCAGCCATTCTGAGATTGTATTTAGCGTGCGGAACGAAGGCTCATATATTCCGCCCGAGGAGACGCTGCGTATTTTTCGGCGTTTTTATCGTTCGCCGGCTGCGCAGTATAGCGCCCCCGGAACCGGCATCGGTCTCGCGGTGACGAAAAGAATTGCCGAGGCTCACCACGGAAGCGTATGGGTCGAAAGCATCGCCGAGGGGAATACGACATTCTTCGTGTCATTCCCGCAAATCCGGAGGGAGGCATGAGTTCCCAAGGACCGAAAGACAGGGTCCTCATCGTCGAAAACGACACTTCGCTGCGCCGCAGCCTTCGCGCCACACTCGGCATTCTCGGATTCGAAGTGGGTGAAGCCGGCAATGGCGAAGAAGGCCTGGCTGGTTTGCGTGCGGCTCATTACGATGCCGTCTTGCTCGATATCAATATGCCGGGTTTGGGAGGCATCGAAACCTGCATCCGCATGCGGCGTATCTTCACTCGTCTTCCTATTCTCATGCTTACTGTCCGCGGCAGCGAAGACGACAAAGTGAAGGCACTTGAGTCCGGGGCGGACGATTACATCACGAAGCCCTTTCGAATTCGCGAACTCACAGCGAGGCTGCGCACCGCTATCCGCCGCTACCATGCCCCGGAAACGCCGGCGGAGTTACCCATTACGGTCGGTGATCTTACGATTGATCCTGGGCGTAGAATTGCTCAAAAAGCCGGGACTGAAATTCACTTAACCCCATTGGAATTCGACACGCTTAAGGTCCTGATGTCGCATGCGGGTCACCCGGTTTCGCACACCAGACTGCACAGCTTGCTTGGTCTCTCAGGCGATTTTTCGAATCGCGGTCACCTTCGAGTGCTTGTTGGCCAATTGCGGAAGAAATTGGGTGACAGTTCGACCAATCCCACTTACATCGTCACCGACGGCTACGTCGGATACCGTTTTCGCAATTCATCCATTCCATCCGTATGAAAGGAAGAAAGCGAATTCCTGGCGGTAGTAAGAAAAAGGCGGACAGCTCTTCGGAAATGATGGATGAAGCGACGGACATGGCGCGCATCGAGCTTGGTTTGCCTCCGGACTCGACGCCGTTTCATTTGAAGTGCGGGGGCCTGCTTCAGAACCTGCGCAAGAGGTTAGCCACGGCCCTCGATTAAGCCAAGATCGAGAACGCCCACCTGGCACACTCTGCGGCATTGGCTAGTAGGTTGGTGATGGGTGGGGTAAACTTAAAGATGGTAGGTAAGTTGAAAATTGGTGAGAGCTCGTAGCTCAGTTGGTAGAGCAACGCCCTTTTAAGGCGTGGGTCGTGGGTTCGATTCCCACCGAGCTCACCACACAAACTAAACAACTTAATAGATGGTGATCGAAGGCTTACAAAGGCTGCTGTGATACAAAAGTGATACTCGGCTTTCTAATAACCCGGGCCGCAACGCGGCCACGCTAAGCCGTCAGGTTTAGGGGTGGTGTCTACTCGCGCCCACATCGCCGCAAGCGCCACCGATGCCCGCTGCGGCCCCAGAGCTGCGTGCTCCGCTGCCGGACCGAAACTGCGCTGGGCCCTACACTGCTGCTTCAGAGCAGCGCCGTTGCTGGCCCGCTGCCGCGCGTATCGCCGCCTGGCCGCGCCGCTGACGCCGCCCATTTTCCCATCCCATTTTTTCGATGGCTGGAAGCAAAACAGGAGCGCATGAGGGAGCCGGGTCAAGGGCGCGCGTGCGGTGCGCGTTCATTGGAGCGTGCCAGGGTTCCCGCGCGGGTGGTCTTTGCCCACGTGGGATGGCGTAGCGGAAACCCTTGACGCGGCTCCCGCGCTCCGTACACTCCCCAGCCGGAAAAATGGGATCGCCGCTTTGGGCTTCACCGCCTGCCGCCGCCGCGCGGTTCTTCTCGCGCCTCGCGCGCCAGCGCGCCGCCATGATCGCGGCGCCGGCGACCTCCCCGGAACGCCTTCAGCGATGCGCCAGATACTCCCGCAAGCGGTCTCCGGCCACCCGCGCCTTCTCCCGTTTCACCTCGGCGACCAGGTTGTCGTAGGCCTCCTCCGCCATGCGCTGCCCCATCGCCACCGGACGCAGAAGATGCGTCAGCAGCAACCGGCACGCCGTGATCTCCGTCAGCTCCAGGCTGGGCTTGATGCCCGGCTTGTCGCGCTCGATCTCGGTCAGGATCAGGCCCCGAATCAGCTCCGCGTGCGTCTGGTTGCGCTTGGCCGCCAACTCGTCCAGCGCACGGCCCTCGGCCTCGTTCAGCTTCGTTCCCACATGCCGCAGACGGAACTTCGCCCGCCGCGCCAGCTCCCCCACCGACACCCCATCATCCAGAAGCGCCATCCCCAAACCTCCCTGTTTACCTGCCTAACACAGGTTTCCCCAGGTGGACGCGCTTCCAGCCAACTTGTTTGCTTGATTGCCGTTATCGAAATTCGCCGCCGGGTTTCCCCGCGTGTCCCTCCCAAGGGGTGGATTGTCGAAATACACCCGATGCGCAAGCGGCGCGCCCTTCCCCGCCGCCGAACACCGCCCCGGCGATGCCGACGGACTTCGCGCTCATGGCCATCGAGACCAGCTCGATCTCCGAGTCGTAGGTGAACGTCTTACCGCCGGAGAAGGTCACGTTGCCGCTATCCCCCGGTCCTCAAATGCCAGGGACGGGGCCACCCTCAGCGTGATTTGGAGCCCTCATCGAGACCGGAGCCACCCGCCTCTTCCCCGCGGTCCTCCTCGAGGTACGCTAGCTTCGCCTTGATTCGGGCGCTCATAAAAGATTCATGTTCAGCCTGCTGCCTTTCTCTCTCGGCAAGAACGCGTGCTGGCGACATGGGCGATTTAGGTTGGGTTGGACGCGGTTTCATTTCCAAAGTACAAGCCCTAAGCCATTGGACATTTAGCCTGTACGAGAGTTGATCCGCGTCTCCTGGCACTTGTAATGCCTGGAAATCCGGCTTCTCGCCACTCTCGATGAGCTGAATCCATTCCTCGATCTGCGGCCTGTACTGCTGCCAGACATTGTGACATTCGGTCAGGTACTTCAACACCTCAATTCGTTTGCCGAGTTCTAGAAGCCTTTTGGCAAGATCTAGATTGGGAGGGAGAAGGCTGCATTGGATGGAAGAATCCACATCTGCTTGGCAGGCTTTTGTTGAGCTGTCTAGGCAGCGAATTGCCTCATCAGCCCATCCTTCCTTCAAGGCAATTAGCCCCTCGACCACGTAGACGTTGTATAGTTCCCGTGAACTCAGTTCAAAGGTTCGAGCCTGCTGAATATACGTGCGTGCCCGTTGATAGTCCCCAACCCCAGTAGCAAAAAGCGACAGGTCAACCCAAAATAGCTGTTGTGCCCGGCCCATCACATGCGAGGCGATGTGTTCCATTTTGGAGAATATGTGCTCGGGCATTAGGCAGAGAGAAAACACCCCTGACTGTTCTAGGGCCCCTGAGATTGATGCTCGATCCTCAGTGTTGATCGCTAGAAGTAGATTTTGCACCGCCCTATTCACGGCCTCGTATTTTGGCAGGGCCTCTCTCAGGCCGAGAGATTCTCTATTCTCCTCATAGCAAGAGAGCGGCCCGAAATCGCAGATTGAGCGTATGCACTTGCTTATTGTGTAGGCACCAAATAACGAATAGAACTCGCAGAGAGCAATGGCTAGGTGGTCGTCGACCATCCCCAGCCGCTTACGATACTCCAACAGAGATTCATGGGTTTTAAAAAGAGCTCCGAATTCAAGTATTACCTTCCTGATCTCGTCGCGTTTGTTCATGGTTGCACCGCTAAAAGCCGTAGGCGAACAAGCAAAGAGTAAGCGCAGTGTCTGGGCTTATACCGTTGGCAATATCCCTCGCTGCACATTCGAATACCCTTACCAAACTTCTTTCCGTTCCTTCCATTGCTTTAAGGCCAGCTGTATCCTCTTCACCCTCCTCGACGAGCATCTCGATCAAGCCCTTTCCGGTAGGATCGATTATGTTTACTGGATCTCCGCCGGCATAGAGATATTTGTGAAGCACTTTCGGATCGATTGGCTTCCGATTTGTGTCAAGAGGCTTATATTCCTTCGGATCTCTGGACATGAACCTGCCGGTGGTTGGGTTATAGTATCTGGCGCGCTACTACGACTCCCGCACCGGAACCTTCTGCTCCGCCGACCCGCTGGCCGGTGATCCGAGCGATCCGCAATCGTGGAACCGGTATCCGTACGGCAGGAACGATCCTATC
>Ga0187782_10001133_pt1 | contig 19102 bp, 17 predicted proteins | sample 0715_SJ02_MP15_2_FD_132454 | JGI IMG/M metagenome (GOLD analysis project Ga0187782, IMG submission 132454) | Tropical peat soil microbial communities from peatlands in Department of Meta, Colombia - 0715_SJ02_MP15_20_MG | ecosystem: Environmental > Terrestrial > Soil > Wetlands > Peat | place...
CCTCCGCCTTGCGGTTTGGCGCGCTGGAGAAACGACACGATGCCGACGACGATCAGAACGCCGCCGATAGCATACAGCAGGATTTTGACCGGCGGCAGATTGCGCTTGGCGGTGCCGAACTCGTCTCCGATGTGGATGGTGGGGCCGGGTTGCGGGGTGGGTTTGCCTTCCGAAGGCGTTGCCGGAGTTGGCGAAGGACCGGGGGCGGGTTGCCGTAACGGATCGCTCATGTTTCCCGATTCTACTCCTTAATTCGACGGCTAAAGTTCAGACCGCGGACAAGAAGAATCTTCAGATTCGGTCTCTGTCCTCGACATTGCAGGAGCACTGCCGGCTGACGTAAGGTTCCTCACGGCGCTGTGCGCGGGTTCGGAATGACATCGCGGTTAGCGCGATTTCCATCTTCGCGCCATGCTAAGAAAGCTCTGATTAAGTCTTGATGAGATCCCTCAGCGACTAAAGTCGCGATGATTTTGCGGCATTTACGGACGGCCTGAAAGGCCGTCCCCTTCAAGACCAGACTTTAGTCAGAGCCTCCCTAAGACTCAACTTCGCCCGCGGCGCAATTCCCTCCGCCACTCAATTCCATATGTAACTCAGTTCCAGCCGTGCTTCATGGCTTGGGCGAATTTGTCTGGGGGCAGGGAATTCAGCACATCTTCTTTTGTCAGCCAGGCGCGGCGGGCTTGCAGGACGCCGTAGCGGATTTTTTCCAGGTGCGAAGTGTGGTGGGAGTCGGTGTTGATGACGATCTTGACGCCGCGCTGTTTCGCCTGGCGCAAGTGAACATCATTGAGATCGAGGCGGTCGGGATAAGAGTTCAATTCCATCGCGACTCTGTGTTTTGCCGCGGCGGTCAAAATGGCGTCCATGTCGAATTGATAAGCGTCGCGGCGGAGCTGAATGCGGCCCGTAGGATGGCCGATGATGGAAGTGTTGGGGTTCTCGATGGCTTTGAGCAGACGCTCGGTCATCTTGGCCGGCTCCTGATTGAATACCGAGTGCACGCTGGCGATGACCACATCCATCTGGGCGAGAACGTCGTCGGAGAGATCGAGGTCGCCATCGGCGAGGATGTCGACTTCGATGCCGGCAAAGATCTTGATGCTGCCGATTTTTTCGTTGGCCTTGCGAATACGCTTGATGTGGGCTACTGCGCGCTCGTCATCGAGGCCATTGGCGAATGCCAGGTTTTTCGAGTGATCGGTGATGGCGATGTATTTGTAGCCGCGAGCCCTGGCAGCCTCGGCCATTTCCTCGATGGTATTCTTGCCGTCGGTTTCCACCGTGTGCATGTGCACGTCGCCTTGCAGGTCTTCGAGCGTGATCAGTTTGGGCAGCGTATGTTTCTCTGCGGCGTCAATTTCCCCCAGGTTTTCGCGCAGCTCGGGAGGGATGCAGTCGAGCTTGAGCTTGGCGTAGATTTCTTCTTCGGTTTTTCCGGCGACGGGTTTTTCGGTTTTGAGGTCTGCCAGGCTGTACTCATTCAGCGTGTAACCCATCTTAAGCGCGCGCTGGCGCAAAGCAACGTTGTGGGCCTTCGATCCGGTGAAATACTGCATGGCAGCGCCGAAAGACTCTGGAGGAAGCAGGCGAACATCCACCTGGAGGTCGCTTCGCAGGCGGAAACTGATCTTGTTGTCGCCCTGAGCGATCAAGCTGATCAACGCCGGATACTTGGCGACATAGTGCACCGCCTTGGCCCGTTCGGCGTCGCTGCAACAGGCGGGGCCAGTGACCAGAATGTCGAGATCGCCGACGGTCTCGCGGCCGCGGCGCAGCGAGCCGGCGGGGGTGATGCGATCGATGCCGGGCATTTTGGCAAGGTAGGCGGTGAGTTTTTCCGCTTCGCTCTCGGCGACGTCGATGAGAAACCGGCCGGAAATGCGGCGATAGTCCTCGATCGCCTTCAGCAGCTTCTTTTCCTGCTTTTCACCCATGCGCGGCAGTTCGCGAATCTTGCCCTCACGGGCCAACTTCTCGACGCCGTCGACGTCGCACACTTTGTAGGCGCTCCAGATCAGGGCGATCGTCTTCGGCCCCAGTCCTTGAATCTTCAGCAACTGGAGCATCGAGGGGTTGTACTTCTTCAGTAGTTCGGCCTGCACTGTAAGTGTGCCCTCGCGAAAAATCTCCTGGAGATTGACGAGCATGCCTTTGCCGATGCCAGGGATCTCCAGCACTTTCTTGGGTTCGCCGATGATGTCTTTGATCTGCTCCGGCAGATTTTCGATGGCCTGCGCTGCGTTGCGGTAGGAGCGGATACGGAAGGAATCCTGGGCGTCGATTTCGAGAAGATCGGCGGTTTCGTAGAGGATATTGGCGATGGCCTTGTTATCCACGCCTAAAGATTAAACAAGATCGGAGTGGAGTGCCAGCGGCCACACGAAGAGCAAAAGAAAACTATATCTCCCGCGGACGGCGGATTAGAGATGCACGCACCGGAAATCAACTCGCCGAAGGTCCAGTGACCTTGGCAACGTTGGCTGCCTGTGGTCCTTTCTGGCCTTCGGTAATCTCGAATTCGACCTGATCGCCTTCCTGCAGGCTCTTGTAGCCTTCAGAGGTGATCGCGCTGTAATGCACAAAAACATCGGGACCATCTGCGCGCCCGATGAACCCGTATCCTTTGGCGTTATTGAACCACTTCACGGTACCTTTCAGACGTTCCACAGAACCCACTCTTTCTGCACGCTTTCACCGCGGGGGCCTAAAAGACGTGCCCTACTAAGATGCATTTTGTAGCGATCAGGATGGGTCAGTCAAGGCGAAACAGGACGGAGAAGCGGGAAATTCCGGACTGGGTTTTGCCTCGGGAAAATAGGGGAAATTAAGGAAAATCCCCCGGCGAAGGCTTGCGAAGCATTACAGAATTCTCTAGCGGTGAAGCCGGGAAGAGGATATGGAGCTTTTGTCTGCCAGTTCGCGGTCGAGCCAGAGGATCGACGAGATGGTCTTGGCATCGCGAATAGTCCCGTTCATCACCATGCGAACCGCCGTGGAGAGCGGAACCAGGCGCTTGAGGATCATCTCGTCGGCTTCGGGCTGCGCCGGGCCGGGGCGCAGGCCGGTGGCGAGATAGACCTCCATGGTTTCGGCTACGAAGCCCGGGCTGGCATAAAACTTAAGAATGCTCCGCCACTGGCCGGCGGTATAACCGGTCTCTTCCAAAAGTTCGCGCCGGGCCGCAGATAGGGGCTTTTCGCCGGGATCGATGCGTCCCGCAGGAAGTTCCCAAAGATAATCTCCGGCGGCATGGCGGTACTGGCGCTCGAGCAGGACGCGCGGTTCAGATTTGGTTTGGTCGACCGCCAGCACCACCACTGATCCGCTGTGATGAATAATGTCGCGGCGGGCGCGAATGCCGCCGGGTTCCTGCACGTGGTCGGTTTTCACCCAAAACACCGGGCCGCGGTAGACGGTGCGCGAAGAAAGCACGCGCACCTTGGCATGAGAGCTGCGTGGGGACTGAAGTTTCGACTTTACCATCGGAACAATATAGCAGTCAGCACTCAGCGGTCAGCATTCAGCCATTCTGGACCTTGCCGGCTGAATGCTGAGCCCTTCGGAAGCCGCTATAACCGATTGCACACTCCGCTTCTGTTATTCTGCCGTGCATGCCCGCAAAGCCGAAGCCGCGAATCACGATCGTGGGAGCCGGCAATCTGGCCCATGCCCTGGCTGCGCAGCTGCACCGCGGCGGGTATGCCATCGATCAAATCGTCGCTCGCGGACCTAAGTCTTCTTTGGTGCGAGCGCGCAGTCTGGCTCGCGCAGTGGGAGCGACGGCTACGGTGGCCGCGCGTGCACGGTTCCGGGCCGAAGTGATCTGGTTGTGCGTGCCCGACCGGGCCATTGCCGAAGCCGCAGAGTCTTTGGCGCACGCGGCCGATTGGAAAGGAAGAGTTGCCTTGCATTCCAGTGGCGCTCTAACCAGTGACGAACTGGCAGTGTTGCGAGAGAAAGGCGCGGCCGTTGCTTCTGTGCATCCGCTGATGACGTTCGTTCACGGTTCGCACGCCTCGCTGGCGCAGGTGCCATTTGCGGTTGAAGGGGACACAAGAGCGGCGCGCAGCGCGCGCGCCATCATTAAGGACCTGAAAGGGCGGGCGTTTTCCATCCGCAAAGAGAAAAAAGCGGCGTATCACGCCTGGGGAATGTTTGCCTCACCGCTCCTGTGTGCGCTGCTGGCCGCGACGGAGCGCGTGGCGCTGGCCGCCGGAGTGAAGCGGGAGGCAGCGAGGGAGCGAATGCTGCCGATTCTGCGGCAGACTTTGGCGAACTACGCACGCCTGGGTGCGCCGGCGTCGTTCAGCGGGCCGGTTGTGCGCGGCGATGTAGCCACTGTCCAGAAGCATCTCAAAGTGTTGCGCGGAGTTCCCGGGGCGCGGGAGGTTTACATGGCTCTGGCGCGGGCGGCGCTGCACGATTTGCCGGCGAAGAAGCGTGGCGCGATGAAAAGGATTCTTCGGGATGCGAAAAACTTTTAGCGCGGAGAGCGCGGAGAAAGGCCGCCGCGGGCGCAGGGGTATGCGTAGTAGATGCTACCCTGATTGCAGCCCGTCATCTTTAGTTTATTAACTGAATGGAGTAGCCCAAAGTTTGCCAACTGAATCAGTGACCGAGCTTACGAACTGAACAAGTGGCCCAGCTTGTCGCGCTTGGTTTTGAGGTAGTCTTCGGCGTGGCGACTGGGCGTTACTTCGCAGGGGACGCGCTCGACGACCTCGACCCCTCCCCGCTGCAAGGCTTCCACCTTATCGGGATTATTCGAGAGCAGGCGAATTCTGGTCACGCCGAGCGCTCCCAGTATCTGGGCGGGGAGGGCAAAGTCGCGGTGGTCGGCCTTAAAGCCCAGACGTTCGTTGGCTTCCACGGTGTCGAGGCCGAGGTCCTGTAGCTGGTAAGCCTGAAGCTTTGCCAGCAGGCCGATGCCGCGGCCTTCCTGTTGTTCGTAAATCAGGATTCCGGCCCCGAGATCGCGAATCATGGTCAGCGCCATCTCGAGCTGCTGGCGGCAATCGCAGCGCAGGGAATGAAAGACATCGCCCGTGAGGCACTGCGAGTGAACCCGCACCAGTGGAGGTGCGGATTGAACGTCTCCCATCACAAGAGCTATCGCTTCCTCGGGATCTCCGCTTTCCGGCTGGCTGCGAAAGCCGTAAATGCGAAACGTCCCCCAGCGCGTGGGGAAATCGGCGGATGCGATCTGTCGAACAGACGAGGAAGTCACAGCCTCATTATAGCGGGCTGTGGCGAGGGGCCGAGGCTGAACCAGTCTCTACTAACTCCGCGCGCCTTGAAGGGGAAAATGGCGTCCTGTTTGGAAGCGATGGGCGCGCCGTTACGAGTGGCGGGCGCGAAGCGCCATTTGTCGAGAGCTGCCAGGCACTTGTCGTCAATTTCCCTTCCCATACTTTGCAGGACGGTTTTGCGGACGACCTCCCCCCGTTCGTCGATGGTGATTTCGATGACGACCTTACCCTCTGATTCCGGCCGCTCCCAGGGATAGACCACGGGATCGGAGGTTGCAGTCGGCAACGCCGGGCGAATCTCATCGCCATAGATAGGACTGCCGGGCAGAGACCCGTAGGGAAGTCCCGCCGCCGCACCGTGACCGAGCTTGGAGAGAGTGGCCGTGGTGGAGCTGTCTTCAGCTCCCGCGCGGGCCAGCGTAGCGGGAAGCTGCGCGGGGTGGGCTTTTGCGGCAGGCGCATGCCAAGTTAATTTTTCGTGTCCGAGCCGCTGGCGATGATAGACCTCGGTCGCCTGGCTGGAAGAGTTCGTTGTGCTGTCGTCGGGCGTTGCCGCGGGGAAGTAAACGTGTCCGAGCACTTTGCCGTTGTGCCCGGGCGCAACGGATGATGCAGTCAGCAACCGAGGATCCAGCGGATGCAGAAGCCATGCGAAAACCAAGGCGTGCAGGGCCAGCGAGGCGACCATGATGCTGCCGCGTGGCGATGTCGCGGAACTCAGTTGGGCAAACATTCGAGATCCCCAGTCAATACCTTCTTGTCAGGTTAGACGCCGACGGGGGCGATTCGTCAAGGCTTTGTGAGGGCAAAGCGCAACTGCGGTAACCGCTGCCAGCGGAAGGCTGTTAAAATGAAGTGGCCCACCGGGAATTTTGCGCGTGTGGGGCTATAGCTCAGCTGGGAGAGCGCATCGTTCGCAACGATGAGGTCGTCGGTTCGAGCCCGACTAGCTCCACCAAGTTTTCAAGCGGCCTCGATTGTCAATTGGTCTTGGTTCCCGACATGCCAGCAAGTAGCGCCGGCTTCCGGCCAGCGCCGTTGCGGGCAGAGGCCCGCTATTCAACGAGCTTGAAAATGCCGGCGGGACACCGGCGCTACAGCGGCTCCTTGGTTTTCTCCGGCTGCGGAATCAACCAAACTTTCGACATCAGCCAGCTCACCAGCACGCCCACCATCGCACCGAAAATCACCTCCGCCACTTTGTGCAATCCGCGGTAAACGCCGCCGAGAGTGGAGTTCACCGAGATGCCGGCGGCGAGGACGATGGCCGCCGTGATCGGCGCCTGCCGCCACATGGTCTTGATGCGCACCAGGGAGGTCGAGATCAAGACGGTGAAGGCCAGCGCGAAGGGAACTGTCCAGTGGCTGGGTCTGCCCAAAAGCAAAAAACCGAACCCCACGGCGCAGCCGACCAGCACGTTGACCAGGCGGCTGTGAAACAGGCGGCGCGCTTCTTCGGGTTGCGGGTCGGAGGAGGCGATCATGGAAGCGATGGCCCAGATCGGATCGCTGTCGCTGATTCTGCGCAGCGTGAACCAGACGATGGCGGTGGCAAGAAACACGTTGACGGCAAAACGAAGTCCGTAGAGATGATCGTGAGGAAAACCGAGGCGTTCGGCGAGGGCCTCGGTTTTGCGCGACAGCGAATGCAGCGCCATCATTCGTGCGACTTGGGGGGATTGCCCAGCAAGCGATATACCGTGGCGGTTTTGGTGGCATTAAGGACGACGTATTGCTGCGCCGCATACTGAAGGTCGATGAAAAATGCCTCCCCGCGCCTTAGGGCCTCGCTTCCCAGTTGCGAGCGATCCTTGAAGCGGAATTGAAAGCCCAGTTCTCCGATGAGCGGGCGGTGCTGGCCGCGGGTGCGCCAGAGCGCCACACTGGCCTTGCAGCAGATGCCCTGGCCGAAGTCGAGAATGCCGACATCCTGAAGCACCTCCTCGATGACCGTATTGCTGACCAGTCTGAGCCGCTCTTTCGGTTCTCTCTTCACCTTGGCGAGGGCGGGAAACAGCTCGACCAGCGAGTCCATTTCGTGCATGCTGCCATGGCCCAAGCCGATGGCGGAACTGGGGAACTGGACGTTGTGAGAGAAAAGCAGGCGAATCCCGCCCAGTTTTTCCTTCAGCGGGAGCGCCTGGCACTTGAACTTCACCTCGTGGTCGCCGCGAATGTTGGGCCGCACATCGGTTTCGGCCGCGGTCTGCAAAGTAGGATGGCGGAATTTGAAGACGATCTCGGGTTCGCCGACCGGGAAGCCGTCCTGATAGAAGATGCGGCGGCGAAGGATGAAGGCGTTGTTATAAAGGCGGAAGTCCTCGGTGTCAATGAACAGCACTTCGCGAATCTTGACTGGCCGCTCATCGAAGCCTTTGGCCGTGAAGTCGACGCCGTGCTCCTTGGCGGGGGCGCGCATGACCTTCCCGAGCTCAAAGAAGCTGTCGCGGGAAACGAATTTATTTGGCCGGAGAATCAGTTTGCAGCAGAGGTATTCGAGGTGATGGATGGGAAGTCCGTCGGCATAGAGGGCGGGCTTGAGTTGAGGGACGCGCCCCACCCAGCTGGGGGTGACGGGCCGCCCGTTTGTCGGCGGTAGTTTGCCGTTCATGGCGTGGCTGCGTGCGCCTTTTTTGACGGCTAGCATGGTCACTCGCCCCGGGGTGCTAGGGTTTCCCCGCATGAGTGTACATCAGAGTAGGGTGCCGGAAAAGCGCGTTGGAGGCTGGGGAAGGACCGTCCTGTCACTCGCGGAGAGGCGAGAGCGGGCGGCGCGTGTAGCCATTTCGCGGGGAGATCCTCACTTCGCCTGAAGAGCGGCTACGCTCGCGATGACGCCGCTGGACGGAGGTTCGTTGGTGGACAGACGTGAGAGAATGGCTGACATCTTCAGGCGTGATCGGGGCGGTAATTCTTAGAAAAGAGCTGCCGCTACGGGAGAAGGCCATGCGCATTTGGGGATACGTAATGCTGGGGCTGGGCATTGTTTTCCTGATTCTTCTTGCGCTGGCGCAGCTGGGAGGCGGCCACGTGGGCGTGATGCCGTTCATCATTGCAGCGATTGTGATCGTGAGCGGGGCGAAGATGGTGAGCGGAGGCCGAGGACTTGTGCAGGCGGAGCCGGATGCGCCTTCAGGATTAGGCAGCGCTGGAGTGCCCGGCATAAGTACTGCAAGGGTGCAATCCCCCGGCGCCGGGCAATGGACCGTCGAAATGCCAATGTCCCCGCAGGTGGCGGCGGTGGTCACGCAGCAAAATGCCCGTACGTGGAAACTGGTCATGTATTTGTGCGGCGGCTTCGTCGTGTTTTTTGTTGGATTGGGAGCGGTGTTGGCGATCTCGGACAAGTCCAAAGATGCGCCGATGTTCCTGGCTATTTTCGGGGGCGTTGGGATCGTCACGAGCGGACTGATCGCCGGCCTTTCCTGGATGACCTCGCGCCGGCCAGTGCTAAAAGACCTGAACGAAATGAATTACCTGCGGACCACGGGACCGATCAGCGTAGTTCCGATGTATGGAGGCGCGATGCTGCGCCTGGCTGACCGGGCATTTCTGATGAACGGCAAGGCGGCGATTGCGCCGCTCAGTAAACTGGGGGAGGGAAGAGTGGACTACACTCCTCACGGTCACGTGATCCTGGCTGCATGGGACAGCTTGGGACGCCGCGTGTACTGCGCGCCGGGATATGACGTGGGGTATGGCTCGTAAAGTAAGTGGGGCGGGAATAGAACTATGCGCATTTGGGGATATGTGCTGCTGACTCTGGGTATTATTTCCCTAATCTTCTTCGGGTACATGTGGCTCGAGGGCGGAGACGTCGAGCTCCGCGCCTTGGCCATCGCGGTGCTCTTTATTGTGACCGGCTTCCAGTTTGTGCGATCGGGCGGAGGCATTCTAGAGGAAAGACCATCCGACCTGACGGAAATAGCTGACGGTACATCTCCGAGCAGACCGCTGACGGCGGAAGTGCCGATGTCGCCCCAAGTGGCAGCGGTAATCAAGAAGGAGGGCGCGCGCACCTGGCGGGTATCGCAATTTTTTTGCGGCGGCATGCTGTTGCTGTTTGCTGGTTTTTTCGGTGTGCTTTGGATTCAGAACGCCGGCAAGAGCCGGGAAACTTTACGAGTGATGGCGCCGGTGATGTTTGGGATCGTTCTATTCATTTACGCAATCCTGTGGCTCACAACGCGAATGCCAGTGCTGAAGGACATGCGCGCGGCCAGCTACCTGCGGACGACCGGGCCGGTAGAAGTGGTTCGGACCTGGAATGGCGCCATACTGCGGCTACCGGACCGCGCATTTCTGGTCAACGGAAGGAGGGTGATAGAGCCGTTGAGGAGTCTGGACCAAGGAACAGTGGATTACACCCCTCACGGACATTTGATTCTCGCGGCTTGGGACAGCCAGGGAAGCAACGTGTACCGCGCGCCGGGATATGACGCCGATTACGGCTCGTGAGGGGACCCTCAGCGACTAAAGTCGCCATGATTTTCTGGCGCTTACGGACGGCCCGGAAGGCCGTCCCTTTCAAAACCGACTTAATAGCCTCGTTAGCCCTTCAACCCTTCGCGCTGTTTTCGATCACCTGCTCCGAGGTCAAGCCATACAACGGCGGGGTCGGCACTTGGAGCATGGCGAGGTAGATGTAGATCTGGCCGCGATGGTGGGCCTCGTGCTCCACCATCGCCCGCATCCACTTCCACTTGGTAATGGAAGCGCCATCCGGGGTACGGCACTTGGCGTTCAAATCCGTTAAGCCAGAGAGGATTTGGAACGTCTCGCTGTGAAGCTTCTCCATGAATGCCATGATCTGTTCGTAACTGGCGGCGAGGTCTCTTCCGCAGCCGGAATAGCGGCATGGCTTGCCTTGCAGCGGATCGGCAAAAATATGGCGGTTGGCAGTGGCAATGTGGCGGGCGACATCGCCCAATGTGAACTTTCCCTGCTGGTAAGACCAGTCGACGTTATCCTCGGGAATCGAGCGCGCCACGCGCATGGTGCGCTCGTGGACCTTGTTGAAGTATTCAAGAAATATGCCGAGGTCGCGGATTTCCATGCCTCACGCTCCGTTTCTGTACTTGCCCTCGACAGATTGGATCGCGCCAACCCGTTCCACGATTCGGTAATGTGACTGGCTGCTCTGGCATCGGTCCACAACCGGACTCTTCGCTTAGGATGGCACGCGAGCCAGTTAGCCCACTACCGACCTGGCGGTGCAGTTTGACAAGGAAGCGGGCCAAACGCGCGATTGTTGCGGCGCAAAGAGCGCACTGTCCGTGTGGCGTCCGCTTCTCGCTATTTATTCGCTGAACCGCGGTATGGCCAGCGCATCGGCCGATACAGGGATCACTTCCGCAGAAAACACACCCGATCCGTCCAGTCGCACTCTCGCAATTGCAAGTAAATCTGAGACAACCCCTTGACCAACCCTCCGATATCGTTTGGGGAGATGGTTTTCTCATCCACAAAGATTACTCCTAGGTGCTGAACCCCTTCTTCGGTCCATGTTTTCAGCAGTGGAGGAATCGTTCTGCGGTCGTAGGTGACCAGAGTTAGTCTCTGGAAAGCGGCTTCCAGCAGGCAGGAGGAGTCATCCTGGCCTAGGAAGTTGCCACCTTCCCAGTCGACCAGGCAGTGAACTACGAGTTGGGGATGGCGGCGTCGCAGACCAGCAGCCACGTCCGGCGCGATGTGCTCATCGAGAAGAAGTTCGAGCATTGCGTCGGCGTAGCGATTTTTCGGCGACAAACTCCCGTGCCTGCGGCAGCATTCGCTTCAGGGCGTCGAAATCCATGGCGTCGTTCTCGGACAAGGCTTCTTCGATTTCGCGAGGGAATGCCTGCGCATAGTGAACTGCCGCGCGAACCTTGGCTTCCGGCCAGCGCAGATGCCGGGCAACGGCGGAGGTGTCTCCGTGATAACTCCGCAAAAGCAGCATTACTTCCCAAACCGCCAGCGTGGTGCCCTGGATGCCAGCCTGACGGCCTGCGTGCGAGTCGCGAAAATCGATGAAGGCGAATTCGGACCGGCGCAGTCCTTCCTCCACCAGGTGGGCGCTGGCATCGCTCGGCGTCCAGCCGTGGCGATTGGCCATGCGTTTCAGTCGCCTCCCGCTTTCGACGGGCAGCCGCATGCTTAGGACCATAGATCGGGTTGGTTTCATAGATTATTCGCTTACATTGTAAGCATTGTAGCACACTAGCTGAGGCCGTAAAATGCCGCGATCATTATGTTCACGGCAGCGACGCCAGTTTCGATTATGACAAGAATTTCAATGCCGTTGTGTTCTTTACGGAAAATTTGGAGTTTGTGTTCGGCGCATCGGACCTTATCGAAGCTGGATGGGATATAAAGAAATGGGCCGCGACTCCGACTGGAATGGCGCACCCATTCGGCGCCTACGGTGACCCCGCCAGCTTCTTTTTAGGACCCGTATGACACCATGCAGTGACTCACGTGGCTACCCACATCATTTGCTGGTAAATTGTTGGTAAGTGCGAGAAAATGACGGTTTGTGTCGCAGCATGCCGTCCCCTGGCATGCCTGGGCTGCGCGCGGCAGTGCCGTCCCAATATCTGCGCCTTTTGCTTCGGCGATACCGCGTCTGGCGTGCAGCTTGACTTCGAGCGTTTCGCAGGCTGTACTGCGGGTTCGCTTTACCGGAGAGAAATTCACCATCATGGCCACCACTACCATCGAAGTTGAAGCTGCGGCAGGGCGGCCGCGTCACGCCAAACTTGAGCGCTGGGTCAACGAAATGGCTCAGATGTGCAAGCCCGAGCGCATTCACTGGTGCGACGGCTCGCCCCAGGAATATCAGGCGATGCTGCGGCTGCTGGTGCTGACCGGTACGGCAATTCCGCTGGATCCGGTCAAGCGGCCGGGCAGCTTCCTGGTGCGCTCCGATCCGGCCGATGTGGCGCGCGTCGAGGATCAGACCTTCATCTGTTCGCGCGGTAAAGAAGATGCCGGGCCCACCAACAACTGGGAGGATCCCGAGAAGATGAAGCAGCGGCTCCGGGGTTTGTTTTCGGGGGCGATGTCTGGCCGGACGATGTACGTCGTTCCCTACAGTCTGGGCCCGATCGGCTCGCATATTTCGAGGATTGGCGTCGAGATAACCGACTCCGCCTACGTGGTGGTCAGCATGCACATCATGTCACGCGTCGGGATGCACGTGCTGGAAAAGCTGGGGCCGGACGATGAGTTCGTTCGCGGATTGCATTCCGTGGGTATGCCGCTCGCTCAGAATCAGCCGGATGCGACCTGGCGTTGCAATGCCGAGAACAAGTGGATTTGCCACTTCCCGGAGACGCGCGAGGTATGGTCTTTCGGTTCGGGATACGGGGGGAACGCGCTGCTGGCCAAGAAATGTCACGCGCTGCGAATCGCCTCGGTGCAGGCGCGCGACGAAGGCTGGATGGCCGAGCACATGCTGATCCTCAAGATGATCAGTCCTTCCGGCCAGGTGAAGTACATGACCGGCGCGTTTCCTTCGGCCTGCGGGAAAACGAATCTGTCGATGATGATTCCGACCATACCCGGCTGGAAGGTGCAGACCATCGGCGATGACATCGCGTGGATGAAATTCGGCGCAGATGGGAGGCTTTACGCCATCAATCCGGAATACGGTTTCTTCGGCGTCGCGCCCGGCACCAGCATGAAATCAAACGCCAACGCCATGCTGACCGTCACCCGCAATGCCATCTTCACCAATGTGGCATCGACGCTCGATGGCGACGTGTGGTGGGAGGGAATGACCGACGAAAAGCCGGCCAAGCTGATAGATTGGCTGCGCCGGCCCTGGACGCCGGAATCGGGATGCAATGCGGCGCATCCGAATTCCCGGTTCACCGTTTTGGCTTCACAGTGTCCGGTGATAGCTCCCGAGTGGGAGGATCCCAAGGGCGTGCCCATCGACGCGATTCTGTTCGGCGGCCGGCGCGGAGGAATTGTCCCGCTGGTGACGGAAGCGTTCAACTGGCAGCATGGAACGTTTCTGGGTGCTTCGCAAAGCAGCGAAACCACGGCGGCGATCACGGGAAAAGTCGGACAGTTGCGCCGCGACCCCATGGCCATGCTGGCCTTTTGCGGCTATCACATGGGCGATTACTTCGCTCATTGGATCAAGATCGGTAAACGCTCCGGCGCCAAACTGCCGAAGATTTTTTACGTCAACTGGTTTCGCCGCGACCAGAGCGGCAAGTTCCTCTGGCCGGGTTTCGGAGAGAATAGCCGCGTGCTCAAATGGATCTTCGAGCGCTGCGACGGCAAAGTTCACGCCAAGGAGACGCCCATCGGCCGCATCCCGGAGGTTTTGGATCTGGACACGACAGGCCTCTCAATCGACGCACTTCACGTACAGGCACTGCTGAGTGTTGATATCAAGGGATGGCTGGAAGAGGTGCCGCGAATCAGGGAGCACTTCGCCAAGTTCGGCAGCCATTTGCCTGAGGAACTAAATGCCGAGCTGAGGGGATTGGAAGAGCGGCTGGAGGCGGCGAAGTAAATTGGTCGAGGTTGGTAGGCTTCCCACGTCTCGCAAAGGCGGCGAGACGTGGGGCACCCGGCGCTGGCGTCCATATGGTGGCTTACTCGCCTTCGTCCTCGAGAGCGACGCCAAGCCACATTTTTGCTCGTTCTCCCTGCATTTTTGCTATAGTTCCCCACTGTCATGGCGCACGCTGCGATGGATGAGCCAAGCCCGGGTCCGATTCCTGTTCCGTCGACTTCGACCTCTCTGACGCGCAACCAAATCCGCGGCTTCTGGGCTTCGTGGGGCGGATGGACGCTCGACGGTATGGACTCGGTGATCTACGCTCTCGTGCTCGTCCCGGCGATGACCACGTTGCTTCCGCACAGCGGCATTGCCGCCACGAAGATCAACATCGGCTACTACGGATCGCTATCATTCGCCCTGTTTTTGATCGGCTGGGGGCTGGCGTTCTTATGGGGCCCGGTGGGAGACAAATTTGGCCGCGTGCGCACGCTGATGGCGACCATCGTGTGGTATTCGGTGTTCACTTTCCTGAGCGCATTCGTGACCACCTGGTGGCAGCTTGCCGTTCTGCGCCTGCTGGCCGGAATCGGCATCGGGGGAGAGTGGGCCATGGGCGGAACATTTGTGGCCGAGGAATGGCCGGAGAACCGTCGCCGCATGGGCGCGGGATTCATGCACACGGGCTACTACGTCGGGTTCTTTCTGGCGTCGCTGGCGAACTACGCCATCGGCAGCCACTATGGATGGCGCGCCATGTTCATCGTCGGCGGCCTGCCGGCGCTGTTGCTGGCCTGGCTGCGGCACGGAGTGACCGAGCCGGCCACGTGGAAGAAGAAAGAGAGCGTGGTGCGTTCCTGGGCGATCTGGCGTCCATTCGCCGCGCTATTCACGTCCCAATGGCGGCGGCGCACGATCCTGAATGCGCTATTCATGCTGGCTTCAATCTGCGGATTGTGGGCGGGCACCGTCTATGTGCCAACGGCGATTACGACGCTGGCGCAGACCGGAGGGCGCGCTGCCCCGGTGGCGGCGCAGATTGCGTCGTATGGAATGATGTTGATCTCGTTTGCCACCATTCTTGGTTGCCTCGTCATGCCGTGGCTGGCGGAGCGCCTGGGTCGCCGCGGTGCACTGGCCTTCTTCTTCACATTGATGCTCCTGTTCATCGCGCTCACGTTTGGAAAAATCTTCTACATGGGACCGACGGCGCTGCCGCTGTTTTTTGTATGCCTGTTTTTCCTGGGACTGGGCGGAGCGAACTTTGCTGTCTACACGCTGTGGCTGCCGGAGCAATATCCCACCGAGTGCCGCGCCAGCGCGTTCGCGTTCGCCACGTCATTTGCGCGCTTTGGCGGCGCGGGGATTTCTTTTCTGGTGGCAAATGGCGTGCGGCACTACGGATCATTGGGAATTCCAGTGGCGTTGACGTCGATTGCGTTTGCGATTGGATTGATCCTGATTCCGTTCGGGGCGGAAACGCGCGGGCAGCGGTTGCCAGGATGAATTGGGCTCGAGGCAGAGTCCTGAATTCACATCCAGCCGGAATCGCCTGGCGACAGGCGGCGATCACGTTTGCGGCGCTGCCGCCGAGGGCTAGGCGACAGACGGTGTTCTCCCGGCCAAACCAGGGACCTGCGCCTCGGCTACCGAGGCTGCGATGGTGCGCGCCGCCAGCGGCTTCAGCCACAGCAGCGCCATGAACGCGGCGATCAGATCGCAGACGATCATCGCCCAAAATACACGCGTCCACGAGCCCGTCTTCTCGAACAGCCAGGCCGCGCCGGGAGCGGCGAGAAAGGTCGCCAGCCCCTTCGCGGTGTAGAGGAAGCCGTAGTTCGTGGTCGCCCACCTTCTCCCGTAGAGATCGCCGGTGATTGACGGGAAAAGCGAGTAGATATTGCCCCAGGCAAAAAAGCACAGGCCTGACAGGGCGATGAACCAGATGGGATGGCTGATCAAGCGGAGCAGGGCAAACACCGCCATGGCTTCGAGGACGAAGGAAATAAATATCGCGTTCTCGCGGCCGATCCGGTCGGAAACCCATCCCCAGAACGGGCGCGTCAGACCATTCAGGATGCGATCCAGTTCGATGGCCAGCGTCAGAGCGCTCATCCCCCAAATCAGGATGATTTTATCGACATGGTACGAAACAGCCATGGGGCTGAGCTGCACGGTGATCACCATGCCGCCGAAAGCCAACATCGTCAGCATCAGATAGAGCACATAGAATGAAGGCTGACAAAGCATTTGTCCAGGCGTCATGTCCACCCCCGAGGTTTGCACTCGAGCCTTGATAATCGCCTCTTTTTCTTTCCATGCCGGCGGCGTCCAACCCTCTGGGGGCCGCGCCAGGAACAAAGCCGCAAACAGAACAACCACACCCTGGATCGCTCCCCAAACGATGAAAGTATGCTGGTAGCCGGAAGCCTTCAGCATGTTGCTGACGGGCAGAATGGTAAGCGCAGTACCGACACCGTAAGCGCCGGCGGTGAGACCAACGCACAATCCGCGATGGTCGGGGAACCACTTCAAAGCGTTGCCGATGGTTCCGCCGTAAACCATGCCTGCGCCCACGCCGCCTAAGCCGTACCAGAAGTACAATGCGGACAGGCTTTCCGCGTAGCCGGCCCCCATCCAGCCCAGACCCACCGCAATCGCGCCTACACCCAGCATCAGGCGCGGCCCGATGCAATCCACCAGATAGCCTTCAAAAGGAACAAGCCAGGTTTCGAGAGCGACGAACAGAGTGATGGTCCACTGCACGTCGGTCAAGGTGGCGTGCAAATGGGTCTGGATAGGTTTAGTGAAAACCGTCCACGCGTATTGCAGATTGGCGATCGCCATCATCGCAAAAATGCCCGCGACGAGCTGCGCCCAGCGATTGGCGATGCGAGACGGGTGAATCAGGGGAGCGGAAGATGAAGCCATGAACAAACCTCCTGGGAACTGAGAGACTCAAACAGCGCGCAACGAACGCAAACCATTCTGCCGGCCGCCGCTTCTGTTCCTCAGCCTGTGGGGTTTAGCTACCGCCCCGCTCCTGCTAGTTTGATGCGTCGTCGGCCTCCACTTCCGCCCGGAAGGGAATCACACCGGGAACCAGCCACTTTTCCCACATTTCATCAACTTTGCTCTGGAAGTAATCGATATCGTCGTTGGTAAAGTGGGCGAATCGTCCCTGCTTGAGCAGGTAATCGCGCACCGGCTGCCGGGGGACTTTCTTGGCGGCAATCTGCTGCGTCCTACCGGTAAGTTTCAGCACGCCGTCTTCCACTTCATACAGCGGCCAAACCCCCGTATTTACGGCCAGTTCGCCCAGTTCATGAGAGATGTAAGGGTCGTAATCCCATCCTTTTGGACAGGGATCGAGCGAGTGAATAAATGTGGGCCCGCCGATAGCCAGCGCCTTGCGAATGGAATTCATGGCGGCCAGACCATACGACATGCAAACGGTTGCCACATAGCGGCAGGTGGGATGGCCGGCGGCCATCATGCCGGCCATGTTCTTTTTCCAGCGGCGGTGCATGATTCTGCGCACGCTGCCGGGCGAACTGAAAGTCGTGTTCGCGCCCCACGGGGTGCTGCCGGAAAGCTGAATATCGGTGTTGGCGTAAGACTCATTGTCGTACATCAGGATCAGGCAGTTGTAATCGGGATGGGTGAGAGTCGCCGAGATCGCGCCCACGCCCATATCCGCGCCGCCGCCGTCGCCGCAGAAGGCGATCACATTGATGGGCTCTTTCTTCATCTTGCCTTTGCGCATGAGCGCTTTGAAGGCGGCAGAGGCGCCCAGCGCCGCCGATCCGCTGCTGCCCAGCTGTGTATGCATCCAGGGCAACACCCAGGAGGTGCTGTAGTACGTGGTATTCGCCACATACATGCAGCCGGTGCTGCCCAGCACAATGCTTCTCGGGCCCGCGGCCTTGGCCATCATCTTCATCACCAGTGCCGACTCACAGCCCTGGCAGGTGCGGTGACCGGAGGTGAAATATTCCTCCAGCGGGATTTTCTTCACCGCTTTGAATGCATCCAGCTTCTGGGTGGGATCAACTTGTACGTAGGTGTCCATAATTTGTCCTCTTAGATATCCGCAAACTCGTTGCTGGCCATCTACTGTTTCAGGAGATTCCTCCTGTCTCACTGCGCTCGCGCGTCGGAATGACAAAAGAGAGATCGACTACTCTCGCAGTCCGATCCATTGGGTTAAGGGTTGCGGCTTGCCATCGGCTGCGTTATAGACAGCGTCTGCCATTTGCTCCACGCTCGGCACCGTGACTTCACGCCCACCGAGGCCGCAAATGAATCCCACCACCGGCGGCTTCTTGCCGCTTCCCGGATACAGCGCGTGGCGAACCTCGCCCGCCAGCACGCCTCCGAGATATGGCGAGCCGAACGAGTAATCACGATCGATTACGCCAATGGCTGCGAACCGCTGCAACGACTTCGACAACTCTTCCGCCGCAAACGGCCGGAACCAGCGCATGCGCACAAAGCCCACGCGCTTGCCTTGCTTGCGCATCTGCCGGATTGCCACCTTCACCGGAATCGAAAGCGTTCCCATGCCGACGAGGACAACGTCGGCGTCCTCGGTCATGTACTCCTCGAAGAACGGATTGCCGTAGGAGCGTCCGAAGATGCGCTCGAAATCGGCGTAGGCTTCCTTGATGACACCGTACGAGCGCTCCATGGCGGCGTAGTTCTGGCGGCGGATTTCCATCACCCAGTCCTCGTTGCCCTGGGGGGCGACGGTGATGGGGTTGTCGGGATGGAGCAGCAGGTCGCCACGGTTGTACGGCGGCAGAAATTCATTCACCTTGTCTCGGGTCGGAATCTTGACCAGAGCCTGGGAGTGAGTGAGAAACGCGCCGTCACAACTGATGGCCAGGGGCAAAAAGACGCGGCGGTCTTCGGCGACGCGATAGGCGATGAGAGCGGTGTCGAGCGCCTCTTGCGCGGTGTCAACCCAAACCAGTTGCCAGCCGAGATCACGCACGGCCAAGGCGTCATTGTGCTCGACGCCGAAGGCGCCCGGATCATCCAGGGCGCGGTTGCCGACCATGGCGACCACCGGAATGCGCAGCGCGGGAGTGACGGTAAGTGCTTCCATGGCGTACATCCAGCCCACGCCGCTGGAGCCGCAGAACACGCGGGCGCCGCAGGCGCAGGCGTGCTTCACAATTTCGAACTGCGAGTGTTCCCCCTCGGCGACGATATACTCGCAGTCCATTTCGCCGTTAGCGACCAGCTTGCAGACGTACTGCATCACGGTGTCATACGGCCGGATGGGGTAAGCCGTGATCACGTCGACGTCCGCCAGCTTGCACGCCACCGCGATGGCCTCGCTGCC
>Ga0187782_10001134_pt1 | contig 19101 bp, 13 predicted proteins | sample 0715_SJ02_MP15_2_FD_132454 | JGI IMG/M metagenome (GOLD analysis project Ga0187782, IMG submission 132454) | Tropical peat soil microbial communities from peatlands in Department of Meta, Colombia - 0715_SJ02_MP15_20_MG | ecosystem: Environmental > Terrestrial > Soil > Wetlands > Peat | place...
AGCCGGCAAGCGGCGTGGGGCGCGCGGAGCCACGATTGGGCGCGAAGCTATTTGCGAAGCTGTTATAGAAGCGCAAATCGGTGAATTCGACGGTAGTCCAGGTCCGGCCAGGCGGGAGATTGGGAGGGGCCAAGGCTGGAAGGGGCTCTTTGCCCAGGTCGCGCACCACGGCCCACGATCCCCAGTCGAGATATACCTGGCCCAGCAACGAACGCTTGGCAGCTTCGACCGCGGGTGTGTCTGCGGGTTTGTAGAGCACGTCGCGGTGAGGATCGCTGACAATCGAAGCGGTTAGCGTGTCGATTTCGGCGAACTGGTAGAAATGGGCGGTGTCAAGAATGGCGTGCCAGCGAAAGGGATCGATCATGTAGGGTTCGATGGCGACGCGGTTGACCGGCTCGGAAGTGAGTTGCACGTTGTCGATCATGGCCTGAGCCTGAGCGTGTTCAGCCCAGCGCCAGCAGCCGAGTGCGAACATTGCGGTCAAGGCAAAGATGGCCCAGCCGCGCCCGCGAAACGGCTTTCTCCGCGCGCCGATTTCACGGTCGGCAAGACCGAGCACCCAGGGCACGAAAAAGGCGACAAAAAAGAGCGCCCAGAGTAAGGGTTCGAATATGAACATGAAGCTGCCCGCGTACCAGCGCGGATTTATTGGAAAGAACGGACGCAGGCCGTAGTTGTTGGTCCAGTCGAGCAAAAGATGGCTAAGCGCCGCGACGAAGGCGGTGAGATAGAGCCAACCCCAGTGAACCGGCTGGCGGGTAGAGGATGAGTTAGGTTCGGGATCGGGTGCGCTGGACTGGGCGCGCGATCTTGTGCGCCTCCAGCGATGGAGCGCCCAAACAGCGCCGACAACGACCCCCGCGACCACCGGTACTGCCCAAAATGTGTGCGTGATGCCGCGATGGTGCTTGAGCCCCTCGACAGGCCCGGCGAACCCCCAGAGAATGTCCAGATCGGCCGCCTCGGCGGCCAGCGTAGCGGCAAGTGTGGCGTACGCCGTTTTGCGATTGAAGCCGGCCCGGCCCAGGCATGCGCCGGTAAGGAAATGAGTGACGGGTTCCATGAATGGAAGCGGTCCTCTATTGAGGATTGCACACGGGTGTGGCGATGATGGTGAAATGGTGCGGCGCGGCCATGAGGGTGGCAAGGTCGCCTACAATCGTGGATGGATTCATAGGCCGATCGAGGGGCCTGTACAGCCATGACGGGAGCGCAATTGGGCAGGATGACGAGGGGAATTCTGAGAACAGCGATCTTACCCTTGCTGGGAGCTGCGGCAGCCGGAACATGCACCGCGCAAACTCAGAACCTGGGGTCCAGCTTTGGTCCGAGCAATCCTTTTTATGCGCCGAGCACGCTGCCGCTTGAGGCCCCGCCTTTTGACAGGATCAAAGACAGCGACTACGAGCCGGCGATCGATGCGGGCATGGCGCAACAGATCGCGGAGGTGGAGGCGATTGTCAACGACCCCGCGCCGCCGACATTTGAGAATACGATGGTGGCGCTGGAGCGGTCGGGCCAGTTGCTTACACGCGCTTGGAACGCGTTCAACTGCATAACCGGCGCGAACACAGATGAAGAGTTGCAGAAGGTGCAGGAGTACGAGGCCCCGCGGCTGGCGGCGCATCAGGACGCGATTTATTTGAATGCGAAGCTCTTTGCGCGGGTGAAGGCGATCTATGAGAAACGCGCGTCGCTCGGGCTCGATGCGGAATCGTTGCGTCTGGTGGGGTATGACTACCAGCAGTTCGTAAAGGCCGGCGCGAATCTTTCCGAGACGGACAAAGCCAAGCTGAAGAAGATCAATGAAGAGGATTCGACGCTCGAAAACACCTTCATGAACAAGCTGCTGGCGGGCACCAAGGCGGGTGCTTATTCGACGACGGATCCGGCGGCACTGGCGGGCCTGAGCGATCCGCAGCTTGCGGCCGCTGCCGAGGCGGCGAAGACGCGAAAGCAGACAGGCTGGGTGGTGCCGCTGCAGAACACGACGCAGCAGCCGGATCTGACGTTCCTGACCAATCGCGCGACGCGGCAGGCGATTTTCGAGAACTCGTGGAACCGAAGCGAGCATGGCGACGCGAACGATACGCGCGACACGATTGCGAGGCTGGCGCAGCTCCGTGCGCAGAAGGGGGCGCTGCTGGGTTTTCCGAGCTATGCGGCGTGGAATTTGACCGACCAGATGGCCAAAACGCCGGAGGCCGCCATTCACTTTATCGACGCGCTGACGCCCGCGGCTACGGCGCGAGCAACCAAAGAAGGCCAGGATATTCAGGCGCTGATCGATTCTCAGCACGGCGGATTTACGCTCGAGCCGTGGGATTGGGAATTCTATGCCGAGCAGGTACGCAAGGCGAAGTACGATTTGGACGAATCGCAGGTGAAGCCGTATTTCGAACTGAATAATGTGCTCGAAAACGGCGTCTTCTACGCTGCACACCAGCTTTACGGGCTGACATTCAAGGAACGGCAGGACATTCCTGTTTACCAGGCGGACGTGCGAGTGTTTGAGGTCTTCGATGGGGACGGAAAACCGCTGGCGCTGTGGTATTGCGACTACTTCAAGCGCGACAACAAGAACGGGGGAGCGTGGGAGGATTCACTGGTCGGGCAGTCGAAGCTGCTTAACCAGTTGCCTGTGGTGTTCAATGTGGCCAACTTCGAGAAGCCCGCGCCGGGGGAGCCGGCGCTATTGAGCTTCGACGATGTGACCGGGATGTTCCATGAATTCGGTCACGCGCTGCACTCGATGTTCGCCAATACCGAGTATCCCAGCTTGTCGGGGACGCAGGTGCCGCGAGATTTTGTGGAATTTCCTTCGCAGTTTAACGAGCACTGGGCCAGCTATCCGGCAGTTTTTGCGCGCTACGCGCGGCACTACAAGACCGGCGAGCCGATGCCGGCCGAGCTGGCGGCGAAGATCGCGAAGGCGAAGACGTTCGACCAGGGCTATGCATTGACGGAACTTCTCGCGGCGGCCCGGCTGGATATGGAGTGGCACACGCTTCCAGCAAGTGCGCCGCTCGAAAACCCGGACACGTTTGAAAAGAAAGCGCTGGAACAAACGCATCTGGCGCTCGGCGCAGTGCCGCCGCGCTACCGCTCCAGCTACTTTTTTCACATCTGGGCCAACGGTTACCAGGCCGGCTACTACGCTTACTTGTGGAGCGAGATGCTGGACGACGATGCCTTCCAGTGGTTTGAAGATCACGGCGGGTTGACGCGCGCAAACGGCGACCGGTTTCGGCAGATGGTGCTTTCACGCGGCAACACGGAGGACCTGGGGAAGATGTACGCGGCGTGGCGGGGCGGAGAGCCGAGCATTGAGCCGATGCTGAGGCTCCGCGGGCTGAAGGAAAAGGGCGCAGAATAGCGGGGCACGATGTTCCGTCGCGGCGCATTCGGCGCCGGCGAGGCTTGCCATGACCGATGCAAATGCGGCAAAGAAGATCGAGAGGCTTCGAGAAGAAATCCGCCGGCACGAGCATTTGTATTACGTTTTGGATGCGCCGGAGATCTCGGACGCCGAGTACGACGCGCTGGTAAACGAGCTGAAGCAGCTGGAGGCGGCGCATCCCGAGCTGGTGACCGCGGACTCGCCGACGCAGCGCGTGGGCGGCCAACCGGCCGCGGGATTTAAGAAAGCCCAACACTCGCGGGCGATGTTGTCGCTTGACAATGCGTATTCGGCCGAGGAGCTGACTGATTGGAACAGGCGGGTGCGCGAATTGGCTGGTAACCTACCGGTTGAATATACTGCCGAGCTCAAACTCGACGGGTTGAGCGTAGCGTTGCGCTATGAGGCCGGCGACGACGGCGCGCGGCTTGCGATGGGGCTCACACGCGGCGATGGGCAGACTGGAGAGGATGTCACTTCGAACATTCGCACCGTCCGCAGTATTCCGCTAAGCATAGCCGGCGAGAAGGTCGAGAAGGCTGGGTTGCGCGCGGAACAAGGATTCGAGGTGCGTGGCGAAGTGGTGATGCCGGAGAAGGCCTTTTTGCGTACCAATGAGGAGCGGGAGCGGGAGGGCCTGCCGCCATTTGTGAATCCGCGCAACTCTGCCGCGGGCACCGTGCGCACGCTCGATCCGAATATCGTGGCTACGCGCGGGCTGGTATTCTTTGCATATTTTGTGCTGGTCGACGGCGAGTACTTCGCTGCCGGGCAGACGGCGACGCTCGATGCGCTGACTGCCCTCGGTTTTCGCGTGAATCCGCATCGTGGGCGCGTGGATAGCGTCGAGGAAATGAAGAAGTTTATCGACGAAGTTGAGAAAAAGCGCGAGACTCTGGGCTACGAGATCGATGGCGTGGTGCTGAAGGTGGACGCGCATGCAACACAGCAGCGCTTGGGATACACCGGCCGCGCGCCAAGGTGGGCCATCGCCTACAAATTCACTGCGGAGGCGGCTATCACCCAGCTTGAAGACATCATGATCACCGTGGGCCGGAGCGGCAAGTTGACGCCGACCGCAATGCTGAAGCCGGTATTTGTGGGCGGTGTGACGGTGAGCCGGGCTACGCTGCACAACGCGGACTTCATCGAGCGGCTGGGCTTGCTGATCGGCGACTGGGTGAAGGTGGAGCGCGGCGGCGATGTGATTCCGAAGGTGGTTGAGGTAATTAAGGACAATGAGCACGCAAGGGGAACGCGGAGGTTCGCGTTTCCGGCGAATTGCCCGGAATGCGGGAACGCTGTGGTGCGCGAAGAGGGCGAAGCGGACTGGCGGTGCGTGAACGCCGATTGCCCGGCCAAGTTGCGCGAATCGCTGCTGCACTTTGGCTCGCGCGGCGTGATGAACATCGAGGGATTGGGCGATGCGGTCGTTGAAGAATTGCGCAACAAACGACTTATAGAGAGTGTCGCTGATCTCTACAACCTTAAAGACGAGGACTTAGTATCTCTAACAACTAAATTCATCTTTAAGAACAAGAAGACCGGAAAGGAGGAAACAAGGAATCGCCTACTTCTTGGCCCCAAGGGGACAGCGAATCTTCAGGAACAGATTCGCGCCTCGAAGCACGCGGGTCTGGCGCGCGTGATCATGGGCCTTGGCATACGTCATGTAGGCGAAAGCACGGCGGAAGCGCTTGCTCAGGAGTTTGGCGACATACGCGAACTTGAGAAAGCGGATCCCGACAGACTGGAGCAAGTTGCAGACATTGGGCCTGAGATATCTCATGCGATATACGATTTCTTTTCGAGGCCCGCAAACAAGCTTCTAGTCGGCCGGCTGAAGGATGCCGGCGTAATGATGACGGCGGAAAGGAAAAGGAAAACCTCGCAGCTTGACGGATTAGTATTCGTCCTGACGGGAACGCTGCCGACTCTCACACGTGAAGAGGCGAAGGAAAGGATCGAGGCGGCTGGCGGCAAGGTCTCCGGTTCTGTGAGCAAAAAGACAAACTATGTAGTCGCCGGCGAGGAGGCGGGATCGAAGCTCGAAAAGGCACACGAGCTCAAGATTTCTGTGATCGATGAGGATCGATTAGTTCGCCTACTTCAAGGTGAGTAGCCTATAATTACCGCAAAGTACAAACATCCCTTTTATTCTGTTTGTCCCGATCGCGAGGAAGAGTTCAGGCATGGACTTCGTGGTTGTGGATGTCGAGACCGCCAATCCCGACCTGTCCAGCATTTGCCAGATTGGTATCGCTTCTTTCTGTGAAGGCGAGTTGGTAGACGGTTGGGAGTCGTTAGTCAACCCGAAAGACTATTTTCATCCCATTAATGTCTCGATCCACGGAATTGACGAGGATTGCGTGAGAGATGCACCAACTTGGCCCCAGGTGTTTCCTCAGGTGAACGCTCGCTTATCGAGCCAGGTAGTGGTTTCACATACCGCTTTTGACCGAGCCTCCCTGGGGAAAGCATGCTCGAACAGCTCTTTGGAAGGTTGCAGTTGCAGGTGGCTTGACTCGGCAAAGGTAGTGAGGAGAGCCTGGCCGGAGTTCTCCAGGTCAGGTTATGGGCTTTCCCACGTCGCAGCGCACTTCTGCATCGTGTATCGCGCGCACGATGCGCTCGAGGACGCGCGCTGTGCTGGGATTGTGCTACTTCGCGCTATTGCGGATACGGGCTTGAGCGTAGAGCGGTGGCTCGTCCGTGTGACGCAGCCGATCCATCCATTCGTTCACGATCATTCGCAGCACGCTAGAGACGGTAATCCGGATGGCGAACTGTTTGGTGAAGTGCTTGTTTTCACTGGCGCCCTTACTATTCCTCGCGGCGAAGCCGCGGACCTGGCAGCGGCGGCGGGATGCAGGGTTGACGTCGGCGTAACGAAGCATACAACGATGCTTGTCGTTGGCGATCAAGATTTACGAAAGCTGGCGGGCCGCGAAAAGAGCTCAAAACAGAGACGGGCCGAGTGCCTAATTGCAGACGGGCAGCACATCCGCATCCTCGGCGAGAGCGATTTCCGACACATCGTTTCCGCGGCCCGGGATATCTCGGGATCGTAGTGGCCGCGCGGCGCGGCTATCTGCGCAGGGAGGGCGGAGTTTGCGAGCGAACCTGGGTACTCAACAGCAGTGGAAGCAGGGCGGCCAGGGCGAAGATCAGATCGATCGACATAAGCATTCTCCTTCGCAAGGTTGATTAGGCGGTGGAACGGCGGCGCGCGGCGATCTCGGGATGATTTTCGATGGCGCGCAGTTCGCGTTTACGTTCTCGCTCCCAGGCTTCGGCGCGCCAGTTACGCGCGTCGCGCGCACTATTGGCCGGAAGAGGAGCGGGTGCGTCGGAGTGCGGTCGCAGCGGCATGGTCGCGACTTCAAGCTGCGGGCGGACGGCGGGCTTGGGCGGGATGGGCGCGGAGCTGGTAATCAATCGCGCCGACGATTCCGGTCCTGCATAAGCCGCCGAGGAGGTAAGGCTGGTATCGGTCATGCTCGACGATTCCTCTTCAACGTCATCGATTGTGCGCTGGACGGGTGCGGCGGCAGTTTTGGCTACAAACTCATCGACCAGCTTATGAAGACAGGTTTGCCCGCAGAGGTGTTTGGAACCCGGACGCAGCTTGTGGCGCGAGCTCCATCCGCTAACGCGCAACTCTCCTCCCTGTTCATAGGCGACGAACCAATGGTTGGTTTGGCGCTTCTCGGATGCGCAAATGTCGCACGAAATTGCCTGCCGGATCACCTTGTTTCCCTCACTCCGCAGCGCCGTTCAAACGACTCGCCGATTCGCGGTGAATTTTCTGCATTCTCATGCGGCCCGTAGCGCAGAACACTAAGAGCGAGCCAGAAATCGGGCGGCATTCTCCGGTCCCGCACTCACTATTCTCATCGGGCAAAGAAGGGAATGCTTGAGAGGGCGGCGAAGGGAATGCATTTGTGTTTCAAATCGAAACAAACCGTGGGGCGGCGTCGTGAAATGGGACGCGCGGCAGCGAGGGGCTAAAACACCGCTAATGGATCCGCGGGCCTGGCGATGGCCGCGCTCTTTGAAAATTGGGGTCGAACGGATGACTCGAAAGCGCGGTAATTCTTGCCGCTATTCACCCGTCGCAAAATATCCCTTGCGGGCGCGAACGGTGTACCGCCGGTCGTAGCAATAGAGATAGATCGTGCGGAAGGAGCCGTCAGTCTTGAAATCGGCGGGCGTGTAGACAAGCTCGTACTGACTGCGCAGCTCTTGCTCGATATCTTTGAAGCTGGTAGCCATATCCTCGACCGAGGGAGGGAAGAAGACCTCGCCGCCGGTATCCTCGGCGAGCTGCTGCAACACTTTGTCGCTGCGGCCGCGGCTGGGCGTCCAATTGGTGCTGACGGCGTAGATGATGGTTTCGGCGCGTTCGCATTCCTTGATGGCTTCCGATAGATAAACGCGGCTTTGGTTGTCGTCGCCGTCGGAGATGAGGATGATGGCCTTACGCACCGGCTCGGGGCCGCGCGCGGTGAGCAGCTTGTCGCGGCAAGCGGTATAGACAGCGTCGAAGAGGGCCGTGCCGCCGCCGGGTTCCAGCTTGTTGATGCCCGTTTCGAGGGCGTCCATATCGTTGGTCCAGTCGGTGGTCACGGTGGGCGTTACATCGAAGCCCATAACGAATGCCCGATCGCTTCGGGCCTTCAGCACCTGAAGGAGAAACTCGGTGGCCGACTGCTGTTCGAACTGAAAGCGGGAGCGAATGGAGGTGCTGGCATCGATCACCAGGCCCACGCGGAGCGGCAGATTGATCTGCTGGTGAAATGAGTTGACCCTCTCCGGCGCCTTCTGATTGTCGAGGAGAGCGAAGTCGTTCTGGCCCAGGTTGGGGATGTAGTGCCCGTGGCGGTCAGTGACCGTAAAGATCAAGGGAACCTCGTTGACAGTGACGGGCGGCAACTTGTAGACAGTGGAGCCAGCGTCCGATTGCGCCGGTTTGGCAGCAGGTTGACTGGTTTTGGGCGGCGGGGCCGATGCCGGCTGCTGTGCCCGTGCGCCTGCAAACAGAACCGCGGCAGCTAACGCGAGGTTAATGAACCTTCGATTCCACGAGGCTGCGCAAGCCTGCGGGAAGAGAGAATTTTCGGTCATGACTCTCTTATTTTAACAATGGCGGACGTGGCGCTGCGCCGGAACGTTCGTCCGCGTAACATCGACGGCCTGCGGTGCAGATCGGTGTGCGGGCACCGCCTCCAGCCGCCCCAGAAGACTGGTCAATTCCAGGGGCAGCGGGGCCTCGAAACGAAGCGGCCTGCCGGTCAGCGGGTGGGCGAATTCCAGGCTTGCGGCGTGGAGGAAGTTACGTCCAAGGTGCAGCGACTCCGGTTGGGGGGTGAAGTTGCTCGGCGTGGCGCCGGTTCCTGGCCGCGCGGATTTCGAGGTTCGGTGCGGCGCCATTTCGTCGCGTAGTTGCGCTGTGGCGCCGTAGAGCGTATCGCCGACGACGGGATGACCGATAGAGGCCATATGGACGCGAATCTGGTGGGTGCGCCCGGTCTCGATGCGGACACTGAGTAGCGTGAACTTGCCGAAGCGAGTCGCGAGGCGGCGCAACACCTCGTAATGAGAGACAGCGGAACGAGCGTAGGGGGTGGGACGCGTGGTCATGCGGGTGCGGCGGACAGGATCGCGGCTGAGGGCGGCGCCGATAGTGCCCTTGTCGCGGGCGACCGAGCCATGCACGAGAGCAACATAGGTTTTTTGGATGCGGCGGCCTGCGAACATCGCGCCGAGGGCGGCGTGGGCGCGATCGTTTTTGGCGACGAGAATCAATCCGCTAGTGTTTTTGTCGAGGCGGTGTACGATGCCGGGACGAAGCTCGCCGCCGGCGGAAGAAAGCGTCTTGAACCGGTGGAGCAGCGCGTTGACCAGTGTTCCGCGCGCGCGGGCATCGTCGGTCTTGCCTGAGCCCGCATGCACCATCATGCCGGCCGGCTTATCGATGACCGCAAGGTCGTTGTCTTCGTAGACCACATCGAGCGGAATTGCTTCCGCTTGAGCCTTGAGCGGCGCGGGATGCGGCCCGCCGGCAATGGCAATGCGCTCGCCGCCGCGCAATTTGAGCGAGGGTTTTTCCCGGGCGCCATCGACGAGAACGCCGCCTTGATCGATGAGGAGCTGGACGCGAGAGCGGCTGACAGAATCGAGTTGCGCGGCGAGGAAGCGATCGAGCCGCAGCCCGCTTGCTTCAGACGGCACATCGATGGTGCGGGTGGAGGTCATGCGGCGCCTCGGTTTTCGCCGGCGGCGCCGGCGGGGTGCCGATCAAGGGGCCCCGATTTGCGTTCGCGCAGCGCAAGCGCGCCAGCGAGCACGAGCAAAACAGCGCCGATTTGCGGACCGTCGATGGCGCCGCTCAGTAGCGAACCGCGGCCCTCGGGATCGCGCCAGAATTCGGTGAGGTAAATTGCAATGCCGGTTCCCATCAGCCAAAGGCCGGCAATGTCGCCTGGACGGCACCGAACGGGAAGCCAGACGAACAGCAGCAGGGCCAGCGCGAGGAAGGCGAGAGCCGCGTAAGCCTGCACCGGATGCAGCGGGACGCCGAGAGGCGCGCCGCTCCAGATGGCGGCCAGTGGATTGGTATAGGTGACAGCCCAAGCTAAGCCGGGATCGGCATCGGTGCCGAAGCCGGAGCCGGCCGCGAGGGCGCCTAATTGCTCGAAGGCGAGGCCGAGGGCGATTGGAGGGGCGAGTGCATCGGCAGTAGGGGGGAAGGGGAGCCCAGCGCGGCGCGCGTACCACACGGCAGAAGCGGCAGCGGCCAAAGCGCCCGCGGCGGCAAGAAGCGGATGATGCACCATGGCGAGGCCGAGCAGCCAGCCGGGATGATGGCGCAATGCGGTCAGGTTGGCAGCGACCAGAAGCAGGCGCGTGGCAGCAAGCGCGGCGAAGAGGCCCAGGATCGAGAGGTTCCAGACCTTGCCCGCGTCTATGTCTACGATGCGTGCGGTACGCTGTGCGAAGGCCAAAGCGAGCAGCACGCCGAGCGCCGAGACGGCGCCGTAGGAGGGAATCAACACGCGCCCGATGTGAAAGAGGACAGGATGCACCTGAAAACAGGATACGGCAGTCAGACAGAGAAGTTAGCGGTGATGGCGTTGCCGATGTGGAGGAGTGATCAGCGGGCGAACCAGGCCGCCGAGTACTGGCAGAAAGTAGAAAGCCGGCCCGCTGGGCCGTGGGCTGCGTGCTGGTGAACCCGTCCTAAGACGGTGGGGCTCCCCGCGGTTCATTAGGCATTCCGGACTGGCGGACACGGCACACAGAACCGATAGTCGAGTCGAACCCCTGTTCGTTGAATGTAGGTTCAACCAGCTTTAGCAACCCACCTGCTTTGCAGGCCGGTTTCTAATGCGGATAGTAGGGGCATTGAGGAGAAATTGCAAGTCTTGTGGAAGATGGGCAAATTGTGGTAGGGTTTTGCGGCGCTTCTTGGGGCTGCTGCTCAAGCTGGGAATCGCAGCGACGATTCCGGCCTGGAAGTTGTATGGGTGCGAAAAGATGGTTCGTGGCTCCGCAAGGAACGAGCCGGGGACGAAGTCAGCGCATCCCGAGGGCGAAAAGATGCTATGATTCGGCCTATTCGCGTTCGGCAATCAGATAGCATCTGAGGGTGCATGGGCTTTGGAGAAGTGCGAGGGATACGGAACGCGCTGGCTGCGATAACTGCACTTCGCAAGCGTAGGCCGCTGGTTGCGATTCTTCAGGTTGCCGGCTTGGCAGTGGCCGCTTGGCTGGCCGGCTGCGGGACCGCGGCATTGCTCACCTATTCGCCTCGCGATCCCGACGGCGAAGTTCCTCCAATTCCAGGTTCTCCAATCCGGCACGTCATTGTGATCATGCAGGAGAACCGCACCTTCGACAATTTGTTCCATGGATATCCCGGCGCGGATACGGCGCAAAGCGGGATGAGCAACGGGGTCGAAGTTCCACTGACGCCGGTATCTCTTGCCGAGCTGCAGAATCTCGACAATTCGCATCCAGGCTGGTGGCAGGATTGGGACAACGGGAAAATGGATGGCTTTGCGCGGGCTAGTTATAATCCGCCTACGCTGGCATACTCCTATGTGCCCGAGCAGGAAGTGGAGCAATACTGGACCATGGCAAGGCAGTACGTTCTCGGCGACCGCATGTTCCAATCGAACACCGGTCCGAGCTTCCCGGCGCACCAGTACATGATTGCGGCGCAGTCGGCGCTGGTAGTCGATAATCCCGACAGCGAGCAGTGGGGCTGCGACGCTCCGCCCGGATCGACGGCTGCGGTGCTGGGCCCGTATGGGACGGAGCTACCCGGCATCTTTCCCTGCTTCGATTACTCGACCACAGCGGATTTGCTCGATGAACGTGGAGTGACCTGGCGATACTATTCGCCACCGAGCTACGACGGCATTATTTATTCAATTTCCGCCTACCAGGCGATCCGTCACATCCGCTACGGAGCCGACTGGACCAACGATGTGATCACGCCGCAGACGCAGGTGCTCACTGATATTCAAAACGGCGAGCTTGCTCAGGTAACTTGGATCATTCCGGATGGCGCGCACTCGGACCATCCCGGGTCGGGGAGCCTGGAGGGGCCGGACTGGGTGGCATCGATTGTGAACGTAGTGGGCCAAAGCAAATTCTGGAACTCGACGGCCATCTTTATCTCATGGGATGACTGGGGCGGGTTGTATGACCATGTGGTTCCGCCGAAGTTGGACGCGATGGGACCTGGATTCCGCGTTCCGCTTCTTGTGGTTTCGGCCTACGCAAAACCGGGCTACATTTCACACAACGCGCATGAATCCTCAGGCTTCATCGCGTTTATCGAGCACAATTTTGGATTGAGATCACTGGACCAGCGGGATGCGGTATCCGACGACTTTGCGGACTGCTTCGATTACAGCAAAAAGCCGAGGAGCTTCGCACCAATTCCGACCAAGGTGCCGATAGAAGTGCTGATCCACGAGAAGCCGAACGGGCCGCCGGACACCGACTGAGAAAGCCGAGAACGAGTTACTCTGAATCAACGCACCATGGGCGGCTTGCCGGACGATTCTATTCGACCTTGGTTCGGAAAGACCTTTGCGCAAAGCTAGAGATTTCCTGCCTGTTTCATCAATCTTTCATCTGGGGCTGTTAGGGTGAGGCGCGGTACTGGACGTACCCTTTCGCGCACCATCCCCAATCGATTTCCAGTAGGAGGATCCATCATGAAGCGCAGTTTGTCCGGCGGTGTGTTTTCCCGTCGAATTGCATTGGCGTGCTCTGCCGCGGTTGCGGCTGTTGCGCTCTCCGCTCCGATTAGCCTTTCCGCGCAGGATTTTGGCTTCGGCTTTGAGCGGCCGCATTTTTTCCCAGGCAATCTCGTCGTGAGCCGGAGCGTGTACGACAACCTGGCGAATAACGTGACAGTGGGCGAGCAATTGCCGCCGGAGTGCACGGCCGCGAATTGCGTTTCGGCCACTGCCGACGGTACGTACCCGTTTATTTTTAACAATGCGCTTGTCGATGGCAGCTTCGGAATCACGTCGCGGATATTCCTTGACCAGATCACGCCATTCGGTTTCCCGATCAATACGCTTGAAGTGCCGAACAGTCTGTTGCGCGGGATCAGTAGCACGAGCGATCAACTGGTGACGAGTTTCAGCTCCAAGTCGGAACTGGAGGTACATCTCTCCACCGATGGGCAGTTCTTGAGCTTCGGAGGCTACGTGGCGCCGGTGAATGCGCTGGACGTTTCGAATGCCAACACGCCGGGCGTTGTGGATCCGACCAATCCCGACCCAGGGACGTTTTTCCGGGCCGCGGCCCGCGTCGATGTTTGGGGACATTTCGATTTCACCGAAACTAATGCCTACAGCGGCGATAACCTACGCGCAGTGATTCTGAACGATACCACCGGCAACCCGGTCTTTTACTCTGCCGGAAACGCCGGCAACGGAAGCAATCCGCAACCTGCGGGCGTGGTGCTTGGCGCGGGAGCGCAGATTTTCGATTTCGTCGAACAACCCGAGTCGAAACAAGCTCCGGGCCAGCCGACGCCGGTGGGAAATTTTTCCGTAACCGAGCTTGGCGACAAGGCCGACAAGGTTGGCAAGGACGACAACTTCCGCGGTATCGCCATCTTCAACCACGTGCTCTATTACACGAAGGGATCGGGCGGCAACGGCGTTAACACCGTCTATTTCGTCGATACCACGGGGACAGCGTGCCCCAACGGGGTCGGGTTGCCGTCCGCATCCGCGGCGCTGCCGACCACGCCTTTCAGCTTCAACACGACTACGGGAACACCGACGAACATTTGCGTGCTGGCCGGCTTCCCAACGCTTTCGAACAAGAACGGCAACCCGGCGAACTTTCCCTTCGGCCTGTGGTTTGCCGACGCCAACACGCTTTACGTTGCCGATGAAGGCGACGGCACAGCGGCGTATGACGCCGCCACGAATACCTACACCGACGCGGCTACAAATCCCAACGCCGGGCTAGAAAAGTGGATTTTCAATTCGACGTCGAAGACGTGGACTCTGGCCTACACGCTACAGAAGGGTCTCGATCTCGGCACGCCGTACACGGTTCCCGGCTATCCGACCGGAACCAATGCTGCGACCGGTCTTCCCTGGTCTCCGACGACCGATGGGCTGCGCAACATTGTGGGGCAGGTGAATCGCGAGGGAACGGTGACCATCTGGGCGGTTACTTCGACGACCAGCGGCGGCGGGGATACAGGCGCGGACCCGGATAAGCTGGTCGTAATCACCGACAACCTGGCGAATACGACTGCTACCGGCGCGGCGAATGAAAAATTCTTTACCCTGCGCACGGCCCGATTTGGCGAGGTGTTGCGCGGAGTGACGTTCACGCCGGGAACAGGCGCGAATGACGGCGGATTTTTGGGCGGCCTCTTTTAGTGGGAGGTTTGCCGGTCAAACTTTGAGCTGGATCTCCGTGCTTTCTTGGCAAGAAAACGCGAGAAGGCACGGGGTGATTGAGCGATTCGCTCAGAAAGCTGCGGACACCCTTCAGATTGCGCTTTGAATGACGGCCGTTCAGCGATCGGTGTGGGGAACCGAGCCGGTGACGGCGCCAGGATTTCCATCGGTGGCGCTGAAGGAAGAAAAACCGAAATCGCTCCAATTACCGTCGTAGCTGTCGTAGAAGCCGATGCCTGGGTTTCCGGACGTAAAGGGTCCGTAGGCTCCAAATCCACCTCCGGGAGCCCCTGTGTCTTGAGCCTTCAAGAGCAACACGCCGTTCTTCCAGAGAGAAATTTGGGTCGGATTTCTGCCGGTGACCGTGGCCGTAATACGATCGCCGTTCACCAGGTAGGCCGCGCTGCTTCCGGTCTCGAAGTTCCAATAGCTGCCATTGGGACCGTTCCAGCGGGCAATGTGGCAGTAGGGCTGATCGGGCATCACGCTGCAATAGGCTTCGTAACCAGTGATGCTGTAGTTGGAGATGGTTGTTCTTAGCCGCAACTCGACTTCCTTGCAGCAATTGACGGTTGGCGTCTTCACGATTTTTACAGTAGCCACGACGGCCTGATCGGGGCCCCATGCGCCGGTAAGTATGGCTGTGGGGTCGCCGAATTGAGTCGGTTCATCGACGCCGAACGCAAGTCCTGAAGCGGTTTGCACATCGCCCCAGAGGCGCCCTTCCTTCGAAAGATGTCCTCCGGCCGATATGCTGGCTCCTGCAGCGGATCCCCCTAGCCAGGTTCCCTTTTCGCCGATGGGGTTTTCGGTTTGTGGAAACGCGGTGCTGTAAGTGCGCACACCCGAGGCTGCCGTGACAGCCGCTTGGCTGGAACCTTCGACATGGTCTCTGTCGTTTCTGCATCCGTTAAGCAGAGAAAGGAGGCAGATGAAGAAGGTGACTTGCGAACTAAAAAGAGGAAGCGCTTTTGTGGCCACGTTCGCTCCTCGATTCTATTTGCGTTCGATTGACAGTGCCGGACGCGCTGCGCGGCGTTTTCCGGCGCCAGAGTCGGGCTCGACACGCACATCTGCTAAACGGGCTGCGGAAAACCGTGGGCGCGGCAGATTGTTGTCGCCGATGGCATGCAATCGCAAGAAGTTCGTGGAACCGGATTTGGTGCGCGTGCCGGCAACGATTGCGATAACCTCGCGCGGCTTGACGTGGCCGCCGTTTTCGAGTAGTGATTCTGCGCAATTCACCAGCGCCTCAGTAGAGGTGACCTTGGGACATCGAACAGGCGTGGTACCCCAAAGCAGGTTGAGGCGATTGATGGTCGTTTCCAAGGGGCTGAGGGCGAAGATGCGCGCCGAAGGGTGATACTTGGAGAGTTTGCGGGCAGTGGCGCCGGACTCAGTAAACAGGGCGATGCCGCGTAAATCCAAATCGTCGGCGGCATGGGCAGCGGCTTCGCAAATGGTCTCGGAGATGGAGAGGCGGCTGGGACGCCGATTCGGTTCAGCGCCGCCGTCTTCCTGGATGTGCCGCTCAGCCTCAGTAACGATTCGGGACATCATGGCGACGGCCTCGACAGGATACTTGCCGATGGCCGATTCGCCGGAAAGCATGACCGCATCCGTGCCGTCGTAAATGGCGTTGGCTACGTCGGAGACCTCGGCGCGCGTGGGGCGGGGGTTTTCGATCATGGATTCGAGCATCTGGGTTGCCGTGATCACGGGCTTGGAATACTCGGCGGCGCGGCGAATGATGTGCTTTTGAATCGCGGGGACGGTCTCGAGGGGAACTTCGACGCCCAAATCGCCGCGCGCCACCATGATTCCGTCGGAGACTTGAAGGATGGCGTCGAGATGCTCGACTGCCTGAGGCTTCTCGAGCTTGGCGATAATCCAGGTGTCGGAGCCATGCGCAGCGACGCGGTTGCGCACGATGCTGACGTCTTCAGCGGTGCGGACGAAGGAGACGGCGATGGCGTCGACATCGTGATTGAGCGCGAATTCGAGATCCACGGAGTCTTTGTCGGTGAGCGAGGGTGTGCGCACCAGCACTCCGGGAAGATTGATGCCCTTCGATTCGCCTAACATTCCGCCGTTGACGATGTCGCAGACTACGTCTTCGCCGTCGATCTGGTGGACGCGGAGTTCGATAAGGCCATCGGAAAGCAAGATGCGGGATCCTTGTTCGACGTTTTCGGCGAGCGTTTTGAAGGTGGTGCCGACGAGAGTTGTAGTGCCGGGGACGTCGCGGGGAGTGATGGTAATGCGGTGACCGGCCTTGAGGAGCACCGGTTGATGGTCCTTGAGCAGCGAGGTGCGAATCTTTGGTCCTTGGAGATCCCCAAGGATGCAGAGCGGCTTCGACTCTTCGCGGCTGACCTTACGGATTTTCTGGATGACGGCGGCCTTTCGTTCATGCGTGCTGTGGGAGAAGTTCAGTCGAATTACGTCGACGCCGGCGCGAATCATGTCGCGAACGATAGGCTCGGTGTTTGAGGACGGTCCAAGCGTGGCCACAATCTTCGCGCGGCGCTCGGAAGAGCATTGCAACGATAGGCCATTGGTCGGCATGGGGACAGCTCCAGAGTCGGTTCAATTTGAACGAAAACAATTTTGAGCAGGTAAAAAGGGGTCCGGGGAGCGCTTCTGATCGTATTGTATCCGGTGCGTCGAGAAAACAAAGCAGGTGGCAGCAGAGGAATGTAACAAAAGCGGCCGATGCGCCCGCGCCTCCCCGCAAAGGCGAAGTGGAGACAGTTCAGCGGGAAACTTGAGCGGGTTCCTGGAGCGGGGGCTCAACTGGGATTCGAATCCGGCGATCCCAGTAGAGGACGCCATTCAGCTCCGCGCCGACAAGAACGCTGAAGGACGTGAGGTAAAGCCATACGAGCGTGGCAATTCCGGCGGCAAAGGAGCCGTAAAGGCGGGTGTAATCTGCGACTCGAGTCACGTACCAGCCGTAAGCGAGAGTTGCCGGAAACCAGATAACGGTGCCCGCGAAGGCCCCAGGCGCAACTCCGAGCCAGTGTTCCTTTCGTCGCGTGCCGAAATGGTAGAGGGCCATCAGCACGGTGAAGATGGTGGAAAACGTGATGGACCATCGGACCATGCGCCAAAAGAAAATGACAATGCGGCGCAGGTCGTGGCCGGCATTATCGACCATCCACAATTCGATTTGATGGCCGAATACAATCACCAGCGAAGCCAGCGACATGGGGACAAGGACTACAGGCACAAGGAGCAGTGCGCGGGCGCGCCGTCCCCAGAAGGTCCAGCTTTCGGGTGGAAGACGGTAAGCGCGGCGAAACCCCTCAATGAGCGAGAGCATGACCCCGAGCCCGGCAAACAGACTTAGACCGCTGGCGGAGAGGATTAATGGGCGGGAGCTCAAGTGGTGGTTGAGGATGGAAGTCTGAACGAGATCGAGAGTATCGCGCGGCAGGAACTGTGCCAGGACGGAGCGGACCTGACCCACCAGCGTGGGGCCCTCTTCCACTTGAGCGACCAATGTGGTGATGACAAGGAGCGCGGGGAAGAACATCAACATGCCCGAATAGGCAGCCGCCTTGGACGTGTTTACGACGTCGTGGGCAAAGGCCTGCAGAAACGCTTCACGGATTTTCGCAAAATAACTGCGCATATGCGCTATAGGCCAGAGTAGAGCATCGGAGCGGATTATGGCGACAAGTATCTCGAAAATCTACGGTGAAAGAGCAGACAAGCAGAAAAGCTAGCCGTCAATCTCTCAGCTTTGATGGAAATCCCAGCAGAATCAATTGCGAAAGAAGGCCTCAGCGATCGGTGCAGGAGTAGCAGGGATCGATGGAAGCCTGGATTAGCGGCGTGTCGGCGAGCCGCGCGCCGCGAACCATCCAGCGCACCGCCGGCATGTTGGCGTAGGTGGGCGTGCGCACGTGAACACGAGCCGGGTTGCGCGAATTCTCCTTCCAGGAAACGCTATACAACACCTCGCCGCGCGGCGCCTCGACGCGGCTGGTGGCCGTGCCGGTGACAAAGGCGAATTTGTCGCCGCCGGTGAAGATCTCGCCGGGAGGGATTTTGGTAAGGGCCTGGCGGAGGATGCGGCAGCTCTCGATGATTTCGAGCGCGCGGACGAAGAGGCGTGCGCGGACGTCGCCGGCCTGCTCGACGGGGACGTCGAACTGCATTTCCGCATAGGCGGCATAGGGCGCGTCGCGGCGCAGGTCCTGAGGAATGCCCGAGGCGCGCGCGGTGGGTCCGACGACGGCGCAGGAGACGGCCTTTTCATGGGTGAGCACGCCGATGCCCGCGCAGCGCGAGCGCGCCGTGGAGCTGGTGGTGAAGATGGGAATTACGGTGCGCATCATTTCGCGCTCGAGTTCATCGACCATGCCGACAAGGGCGAGGGGATCGTCGATATCGCGGTTGACGCCGCCCACCCGATTCATCGAGTAGTTGACCCGGTTGCCGGAGATGGCCTGGAGCACGTCCATGACTTTTTCGCGGAGCGCGAAGCAGGTCATGAACATGGTTTTGAACCCCATGAGCTTGGCGGCAATACCGGCCCAGAGAACATGAGAGTGGAGACGCTCCAGCTCCGCCATGACGACGCGAATGTATTGGGCGCGGGGCGGGGCTTCGAGGCCTGCCAATTGCTCCATGGACTGGCAGAGGGTGAGAGTGTGAATGAACGAGCAGATGCCGCAGACGCGCTCCATGAGCGCAATGACTTGCACGTAATTTCGCGTCTCCGCCAGGTGCTCGATG
>Ga0187782_10001135_pt1 | contig 19088 bp, 9 predicted proteins | sample 0715_SJ02_MP15_2_FD_132454 | JGI IMG/M metagenome (GOLD analysis project Ga0187782, IMG submission 132454) | Tropical peat soil microbial communities from peatlands in Department of Meta, Colombia - 0715_SJ02_MP15_20_MG | ecosystem: Environmental > Terrestrial > Soil > Wetlands > Peat | place...
ACTGCTCACTGCCTACCAGAGATTCCAAATTCCGGATTCAACACACACGCGCTTCAAGATTCGGACCTCGCCCCGTACCGTCCGGTACACGGCCTGGGACGATCGTTGGACCTGTTTCGCCAAGGCCGGGGCAGAGCCGCTTTTGCCGTATGGAAGATCTCTTCCGCGAGAAGTTTCCCGGGATCAGCCGGGTCCGTTGTCTCCCAGGCCGCGCTGCCGAAAACCCACGTCACTCCCAACGAGAAGGCAAACGCTGTTCCCAACAGGACAATCAGAGTGCGGGGAGGAAATGATTTCTTGTCCGGAAGGTTGGGAGGGTCGAGCACTTTCACGGTTGGGATTTCCTTCGCTTCCTGCACTTTGGCCAGCTCGTACTCTTGTGTCAGAGTCTCGAAAACCGCTTCCTGAACTTTCGTCCTGCGGTACAGGTCAGCGTAGGTGACGCCGAGCAACGGCAGTTTCCTGATCGAGGGATAGAGTGGATCGGTCAGCGTGGCGCTCTCGAGCGAGCTGCTTTCGCCTTTGCCACCGATCTTTTCGAGTTGGCTCTCAAGCTCAGCGATTCTGGCTTCCGCAGCGCGAACCCGAACGTTGCTGTTGGTGTAAATCTGCCTGAGGCCTTCGAGTTCAGAGCGAGCAGCAATGAACTGTCCCTGGAGAGTGGCCGCCGCGTCGACCATAGCCCTGCCTTGTTCCTTGATGTCAATCGCCGTGTTCTTGCTGGCGAACTGACTAAACTCCTTTTCGGCAGATTCCAAGTCTTGGTTGACCGTTTTCAACCGTCCTTCGAGGAAAATCCGTTCGCGCCGTGCTGCGGACGTGCTCACCTCAGCCACCAGGTGGTTCAGTTCTTCAACGTAGGCTTGGGCCATGGCCTCCGCCCTCCGTGGGTTCTTGTCGGTGACCGTAATGGTGATGATCTGGCTCTTGCGATCTACGGCAGTGCCGGTATGGGACGCCAGAGCCTTGCGCGTGTCCTCCATCCGGCGGTCGCCATATACCTTCTGCAAATTAAACTTCTGGATGAGATTGTCGGCCACCGTGCGGCTGCTCAAGACTCCCACAAACAGGTCGCTGGTGCTCTTGAGACCAAGCAAGTCACCTGCAATTCCTGCTAGCCCGCTGGCTTGGCCTGACAGTGCGGCAGCCGCCGTTGCCAAGCCGGAGCCGGACTGGTTATCGGGCGGCATCAAGCGGGCGACCGACTGATAACGACTGGGAATGAGGAACGCCACGACCGCAGAAAGCAGCAAGCCGGCGCCTGCGACGCGCCCCAAGAATCGGCGACTCTCCCACAGCAGCCGGAGATGAGCAACTGTCCGTTCGCGAGCCGCCCGCTGGTCCAGTTCAGGCTGGGGTCCAGAATCACCGGAAAGGGTGCCGACATTCTCTGGGCGTGCAGTGATGGAGGCCTCGTGGTCCGAAGGCCCAGGCGGTTTATTTGGGTCAGGTTCGTTCATCAGGGTCCTGTACCGTGCTTCCTTGGATTCCCGCTTTCGCGGGAATGACCGCAGCGTCCCGTGAGATCCTTCTCACCACGGAGGCACGGAGGCGCAGAGAAAGAGCCTCTTGCATTAAAATCTCTTTGCCTCTGTGTCTCTGGGGTGAAAGCCTTGCTCCGTCATTTCGTAATCCCCCAATGCCGGGGCCAGTAGGTGAGTTGCAACGATCCCGTCACATTGTTCTTGGTCTCCGGAGCGAGTACAGTCACCAGCCATTGTTCGTACTGGACAAACGCGGATAAGGTCAGCCCGCTGCCAAGCTGATAGTCAAATTTCACCGAACCGTCATTAAGCGTGCCGCCGTGGGGAATGAAAGTACTCGCCACCTGGGCGTGCCGCCATCCAAACTGAAGGGAAGTCCGGGGGCTGAACCAGTACGTGCTCCAGCCCTGGTAGCCCGTCCCCACCCGGCCAATCCAATCGCCGACCAGATTGTTCTTGTTCGTATAATCGTCACGATAGAAGTTCTCCCAGTAGGCGAACTGCCCGGTCTTGTTTTGTCCGTTGCGAGGATCCGTGGTCACCCCCTCAAACCGGAAATCCAGCCGCGGCACATGCGGGAAGTGAGGCACATAGAAACCGGTACTCATCAGCGCACGCACGGGGAAGAACGCGAAGAGTGGAGTGATGTCGTCGCGCGACATGAGTGTGGCGTAAAGCGCCAGCCAGTTGCGCAGCCCCGGCGTCCGGTAAGAAATATCGAACCCGCCGTTGCGCTGGCCGGGATTCTGCGACTCGGGATAGTGTTCTGAAGGATGAACGCCGAAATAGCTATTGATGATTGCGCCGAGGGTCAAGGGCCGACCCACGCCGCCAAATTCCGCCGTGCGCGAAACGCCGAATTCCAGGTTTTCCGTCGGCTTTAAGCTGATCCTCTCGCCATGGAAGAAAGGCCGTGGCGGGAAATGGTTCCCCGCGAGCTGGCCGAAAAAGGCCTCCGCTTTCACCGGCCCAAGCCGCTGAAACATCCAAGGAAGAGTGAAAGGGATATCGCGAGCAACACGAAACATGCAGATGGGTTCGGCATTGTCACTGAGCAGGAGGGACCCTCCCCGGTTCGGGCCCCACCACAGGCTCTGCTGGCCAAAGGAAAAATCCCAATTCGCGATTTTGGTGAGCGCATAGGTGTCCAGAAGCGTGAAGCGGTTTATCTCTGGGACGGGGTGGGCCGGCTGAACCGGTGTGCCGTCGAGCTGAGCGATTAAATCCTGAACGCCCTGGGAATAACCGGGCGCTGCGGGCGAATGTTGGTACTCGCCACGCGCGTAGAGAGCGAAGTGTCCCCAGTTGGCCCATCCGGAAAATCCCGTCGCAGGATTAAACCCTTCGGCATAAGGGCGGCCGAAATCGTTGATGAGGGTTTGACCGAAATGATAGCTGTCATTGAGCGGTTGGCCGGAAATGCCCAGCATGCGCGTGTAGACGGACTCCACATGCAGATTGCGGCTCGGTTCAGCGCCGGGGGGATCCGGGTCGGAAGTTTCCGGGACAAGCGAGAACTCTCGCGCGAGGGCGTCGTAGATGCGGTTTGCTTCCGTGGTGTTGGATTCCTTCTCTCCAATCGTTGCGCCGGCTTCTTCTACTAGGCGGGCGCACTCGGTCCTTGTCCAAGGCCGCATGCTCAGGAATTCTGTGTGGATGTAACCGAGGGCCGCCAATCTCTCCAGGTCCGGATAGATCCAACTATCGAGCGGGACATAGGGTGAGGCCAGTTTTTGAGGATTTTGGGATTCTCCGCCACTGACATTTTCGGATGGGCCGCCCCAAGCTTCTCCCCCCAGGTTCGAGTCGTGATGTTTCTGGTACATTTCCCGCGCGGTTAGCCATCCCATGGCTCCGCCCACAAGCACGTCAGACGGGAAGTGCTCATTCCCTGTAACGCGTGCGACGCTTACGACGCCGGCAAGCCCGTAAGCAAATAGCTTTGTCAGTGGGCCGGGATACTGATGGGCGATCATGCTGGCGATGGACCAAGCAACCACAGAATGATCCGACGGAAATGACGTCCCGCCCCTAAAAAGCCTTCCTTGCGCGCCATCTGCGCCGGGACGTTCGCGGCCGAGGATGCTTTGAAGGACCATGCTGGCCGCAAGAGCATTTAAAGCCGATTCTCCGCTCAAGGAGCCCGTCTCTTGTTCGTGATCGTCCCCCGCCTTTTTCCCCCACAGGTAGAGTGCGCCGCCGACGCCAACAAGCGCGCCCACACCAACATTGGAGAAATCTACGCTCCTCCTCGTGTTGACCGCCGAAAGGGTGGTGTGTTGCATAATGGAGTGATCAGCGACCATTAAACTTGCGGCGGCTCCCCCCAGCATCAACAGCCAATTTGCGTCGTTCGATCGGATTCGATCCGGGCTCGTCCAGAGATCCCGCTCGTCTCCCGCAAAGCGCTTGATCCACTGCTTGGCATTGTCCGCGTCCAGTGACCAGTGCCGCTCGGTCCCGCCTGCCGCGCTGCCTTCCTGAACGGGCGCGTCCTTCAACGCCATCTCCTGCCCGCGTGCCAGCGAGACGGCGAAGACGGACATTGCCAGCGTCGCGGCGAGAGCTGCAAGCCACAGCCATCGACACGATGGGGCACTAGAAATTAGGCAACCTCCCGATGCGCAAGCCTTGTGTTGCAAAGCCCTCACCCCGTCCGTCGGTCGACGGAGTCCCCTCTCCCGCCGGAGCGGGAGAGGGGATCGGGGAGAGGGAGGGGACGCTGACTCCCCGAAGGAGAACACTTTGAGTAGTCGTGCAGGCGCGGGCGAAACCCGCTGACGGGAAGACATCTTGGATGTAGCGCGGATGTCTCGCCCGCCGTACCCGGAGCGTCGCCCTCCCGCAAGCGGACTCGGCCAGGATGCGCGCCCCGCAAGGGGCGAGACGCCCGCGTTACGAGGGACGCACATTGCGTCGAATTGACTTCCGCTTGGCTGGGTTTTCCCGCTCATGGGACCACTGCTGCCGTAATCGCGCCTGCCTCCGCTACCTGTGCAAGCGCGATAATGTTTTTCCAGCGGGTGCTGCCGAGCACCGGCCGCTCCGGGACCACAACGGCATCACCAGGATTAACCGCCGCGGAGAGCACGTTGCCGGACCACCACCCACCCCGATGACGGCTTATGACTTCTCCATCCGCGCGCACAACGAAGATGGCGCTCTTGTCCGCCAAGCGGGTGGCGCCACCGCCCTGCGAGAGGTACCAGCCGGCGTTTTTGCCCGGCGTGTAGGTGATGGCATTGGTGTTGTAGACTTGGCCGACCACGAGGACGAATCCCGGGTGCTTTGGAATCTCAATCGAGTCGCCGTTACGCAGCTCGACGTCCTGCGCTGAGTGTTCGAGTCCCTTCAAGCCCGGCTGAAGGCGAATCACCAGTCGCCCGCTAACGGGCGCACGCCGCAAGGCCTCGAGGGCGCGCTCGCGTTGCTGCAAGGCCTCCTGCTGGAGCGCGGCCTCTTCCGTTCCGGAGGCCGCAAGGCTCGTCTTTACCAACGGGCTTTCCTGCTCGAGGCGCTGGATAAGATCCTGCCGGCTCTTTTCCTGAAGTTCTCGGACCGAGATGCGCGTGAAAATGATGCCCTGCGGATAGGAGGTGGGAAGCAATCCTCCAGCACGCTTCAAAACGGAGCTCAAATGCTCGCCCGGCCGGATGCCATACACACCGGGATTTCTGACCTCGCCCTTCACGGAGACGGCTGCACCCAGATCGTTCCACCCGGGCAGTTGCGGCACGCTTAGGACGTCTCCATCCTTGAGGCGAAGGTTGCGGCCCGCATCGTGGGAAACTGCGGTCAGATCGACGCTCTCGTGCGTGCCTGACGGCGCGTTGCCGCTCGCCGCCTGATACCGTGTGAGGTCGGCATCCTTCAGGTCGGCGCTCCTTTTCGCGCCGCCCGCGGCGCGCAGCAAATCCGCGATGCGCATGCCTGCGCCGAGCGGATATCGACCTGGGTTGACCACTTCCCCCTCGACGTACACACTCGGCGGGTCTACCCTGAAGAGGCTGCGGTGCACGATGATGCGGTCGCGCGGCTGCACCAGGACGTTTTCGAGCGGGTCGGCATCGAGCGCCTCGGCGAGATTCACATTCAGGATTCTGACCCGGCCGTCCGGCTGGGTGCGGAACAGTTGCGCCGAATCAAGCGCCGCATCCGGCAGTAATCCTCCGGCTTGATAGATCGCATCACGCAAATGCATCTGGCCCGAGGTTTTGTACTGGCCTGGAGTGCGCACCTCTCCAGAGAGCCAGATTACCGGAGCGGCCTCCAGATCGTATCGACCGAAGATGCGTACGGTGTCGAGAGGTTCGAGCTTCGGCGACGCGGAGGGATTCACGAGCGCCGCCTCCAGGTCGAAGCTTTCCACCACTGGCCGCCAGTCCGGCTGGCGCAGGGAGATGATTTCAGCGTAGTGCCTGGCCGGCTCAGGAAGAAGGTCCTGGTAGGAGGATAAGAGATTCGCGACGCGCATGCCGGGAGTGTAGGCATAACGCCCGGGTCGCAGGACGTGGCCTTGGAGGTAGACCTCAGCGCTATTGTAGGGGGCGATCGGGAAGATGTGTACTTCGTCGCCATCGCGTACGCCAAAGCTAGCGAGCTGGCGGCGAACGGCCTGGGGATCGCTGGTTTCGTCCAGGTTGACGCTCAGCATGGTGCGCTTTTCGTGCGCCTCGAGCCGTTGAACTTCAATGTGACGCAGGGCCGCGGCGGGAAGGACGCTGCCCGCCAGGTCGAGTGCCTCGGCGAGATTCGTTTCGCCACGCAGTTCGTAAACCGCTGGACGGCGTACCATGCCGTCCACGGTCACCTGCGGGCCGACCGGAGGCACCAGCAGAGTGTCACCATTCTCGAGGTTTTTCAGGTCACCGCGAATGCCATGGAGCAGCAGGTCGTAGACGTCCACCTCGTCGACGAGTTGCCGGCCACGGGAATGGCGCAGAAGGCGAAGCGACCCGCGCGGGGTGACGCCTCCGGCAGCAAACAGCGCGTTGAGCGGGGTCGAAAGCGAGCTGATGTCGTAGGCGCCCGGTGATGCCACCTCGCCAACCACGTAGACGCGCACGGTGCGCAGGCGCCCGAGCGAAACGTCAGCGGACACGTCCCGGTACTGCGTCCGAAGCACGCGCTGCACGACCTCTTGCACTTCACCAAGTGTTCTGCCGGTCACCAGGAGTGGCCCGGCCTCCGGCAACGAGAGGCGGCCTTCGCGGTCTACGGTTCGGAACAGCCGCTGCGAAATCCCGCCCCAAAGATCGATGGTCAATCCATCGCCCGGCCCGAGGACGTACTCCGGGCCAGCGGGAAGATCCATGGGAATCCCTGTGCTCTCGGGAGGCCGGCGGAACACCTCCAAACCAAAGCGTTCAAGATGCCCCGTGCGCGGCGCGGCCTGCACGTAGAGATCGTAGAGCGAGGGTACGTCAGCGTAGGGGTTGGGCGACTTCACCATCTCGACCGGCTCGGAAATCAGTGGAATCAGAGCTGGCTTCGGCTGGGTCCGTGACGCAACGGTGTGCAGCGCCTCCTTCTCTGGAAGCTCGGGGAGGACAGCAGGCATCCCGCCCGTAACATCGGTGACGTCTTCGAGCCGAAGCGAACCGGGCTGCGGGCTTGACTTTGCCGGCCCTGTAGTGGAAACGGCGCTCGCCGTGAGCAGGAACGGAGGAGTGAGGTCAGGGCGCTGAAGGTCTGGGGGAAGCGTATCGGCCCCCGGCTGCACGGGTGGTGCAGGGTTGGGGGCCGGTGTGGGTTGGCTCGTCTGTACTGGGGAGTATGTCGCCACAGAAGGTGCTGATTCAGGCCCCAGGTCAGTTGCCGCACGGGCAATCCGGGCCGCGCGAGCCTTCCGGACCAAGTCTTGCTCTTGCCCCTCGGGCGATTGTGTATTGATCTGTGGTGTCAGGTAGCCGTAGCGTTGCAACAGGCGGGTGGCGAGAGCGCGGAGCCGCGGATCGTTTTCCAGCCGATCCAGAATGGCCAAATCCGCCATATCCTGTTCCGCAACGATTTGCCCTTTGTCGGTGGCCTCTTTGGCCATTAGGCGTTTTAGCTCCACCATGAGGCCGGGATCTTTGGTCAGGAGGTCGCGGATCTGCGCGGCCGAGGCAGACACTAATTCGAGGTTATCTGTACCCCAGTCGGAGGCTCGTTCGTGCTCCAGGGGCTCGGAGGCTCGTTCGCGCTCCTGGGGCTGGGAGGTTCGTTCGTGCTCCTGGGGCTGGGAGGTTCGTTCATGCTCCTGGGCAGGGGCGGCCGACGCGGTTGCGAATCCGACAAGGAACATGACGAGCGCTCCAGCGACCATCCGCGGGGTGAGCGCAAGCGTGCTGGGCAGGATATGAACCGTGCAAATGGAGAGGCTCCCTGGAACCAAGTTTTGTTTGCGCAGCATCTTCTTGCTCTTTGCTGGGCTGGGAAAACTCTCCGGGACGTCGGCCTTATCTGGAACCTCTTTCACAATCTCGATGTCAGGCTGATCCGGGAATGTAGTGAGAGTCACTTGGTGCATAAAGCGAGGACGACCTGCCACCAGAACACGCATAGGCTTTTCCATTCCGCCTCCAAGGGGAGCTAGTGATAGCCATAGTCGACATACGCAAAAGGGTCAAAAATGTAGTCGTGGAAGTAGCCAAAAAGGACGCACAGTCGGGACAAAGGTTAGTTTGTCAAGCATCAATTTGGGGCTTACCCACGTTCCACTTAGGCAAAGGTCGGTCGTCCTCCACGCAGCGAGAAAACCGCTGTCAACCGGAAATTTATGCACGGCACACTAGCTGATATCGGCAGGTCTGAAATTCAACCTGAACAGATTACGACCTTCAGGAGCCTGGGCCTAAGAGGGGCACCGAGGGAACTCTTCCCGGCCTGGATCGAGGCAGCATCCAACATCCGAATTCAGTAATGTTAACCATTGGGCCACCGCGATACGGCGTTTCTTGATCGGTCGCCGTCAGCAGCCTAAACTCGGGATGCTTGATCGCCGGAGACGCCCGACGGATCTGGATCGAAAGCATGGGCGACGGGCGAGGGTCGTCAATTAATGGACATATTGTTGATGTGTTGTTCAGGGTTTGCAGCTACGGAAGAAGCAACGAAAAGGTGCGCTCGCATTGTGCGCCCCGCGGTGAACCTGCCTTTGCGATTAGCCGAGTACGCAAAGCCGATGTAGCCCTTGCGTGGCGGCCAGCACGAGCGCGTCCGCATGGAAAAGAAAGAAATGATGCGCGTCGGACATGAACGCAGGTCTGTGCTACTTCGGCGATGAACTCTGCGGAGCGGTCGAACCCAACAGGTCATACACGCGTCGAATGGTGACGGGGCCTTGCAGGGAAGAGTTCTCGAGGCGTGAAACAACAGTGAGTTGTTTGCCATCATCACTCAACCGGAACGACTGCGTAAGTTTGGTGCCGTGGTCTAGCTTTGTTTCGGCCACCAGCGTATCGCCTTGCCAGTCGGTTTTGGTGGTGGAAATCTTTTTCCCGTTCGAGTCCCGGTCGTCGTGCTTTTTCCCATCCAGGTAAAAGGTCCGGGCATGGTCCGAATCGTCGGTGATCACCACTTGATCAGGCCGTTGGTCGACTTGCAAGAACTTAGGATTCTCGGCCAAGCGATCCCAATCCTCGGCGCTTACGGTGCTTCCGCGATTGGCTTGTTGTCCACCGCGGCGGCCCATGCCGCCACGCCCCATCCCGCCGCCCGGCCAGCCGCCCCCGCCGCCCGGATAGCCGCCTCCACCGCCTGGCCAGCCGCCCCCTCCACCTGGATTTCCGCCCCCAGGACTACCACCTGGGTAGCCGCCGCTGTTGGCAGTTGAGCGCTGGGTGCTCTGCGCATCAGTAATCTTCTGTTGCGCATCGTCGCTTTGGTCTTTGTTGAATTGCCATCGCCCGCCCAGTTTCGGCTGATTATCTCCGGCGCGGGCCACTCCAGCCAGTGACGTCGCCAATAAAAATGCACCCGCCACAACTACGCTCTTTACTGCAAAGCTAAAACTTTTCCCCATGGGTTATCACCCTCCTTACTTTTCACGTCCCTGTCTCTTCTCCTTCGATTCTGAGTCTGGGCCAGCGGTTGTACGGCGGGCAGGGTAGCGCAGACCTGCTCTGCAAGGTCTGCGGCTCTTGGTTGTGTGACTGAAAAAGTCCTGGACCTAACGGGCTCGTTTAACCGGATCTTCTCTCCCCCTGAAAAAGTCAGGTCCATCTTTGGCAACTGACCGGCATCAGGACATGGAGTGAACGGGGGAGTGAACGGGGGAGTTGATTTCGGCTACTTACTCTGCTATCCTCGCGATGAAAAAAGAGAGGACTGCGAGTCCTTGCCCTCTCTCTACCCTAAGATTAGAGCTGGTGGCCTAGGAGATCATGGCACTTCCAACCGAAGATGTTCTAACCGAAACAGGGCGGCGGTTCCGCCATTCCGTTCTTCTTCTGATGGCTTTTTCAATTCTTGCCAGTGTCTCTACTGCCCAGCAGAAGAAGGGGCAACCCCCGCAAGGCTTGGCAATTCTGGAAACCATTCGTGAAGTCAGGGAACTCCCTTCCGAGGAAGCCCGGCTTAGGTACCCGATTCATGTGCGCGGCGTCGTGACTTATGCCGACAGAAGACAAAACGATCTCTTCGTTCAGGATTCCACGGCGGGCATTTACGTTGACTACGGCCAATCGGCTCAGGAGCTTCACTCCGGCCAATATGTGGAGATCACGGGGGTCAGCGGCGTCGGCGATTTTGCTTCGCAGATTGAGAATCCCAAAATTCAAATTCTAGGTCAAGCACCTTTGCCAGTTCCCAGGAAGATTTCGGGCGAAGTATTCCTTACCGGGGTTGAGGACAGCCAGTACGTGGAGGTCGAGGGTATTGTAAGGTCGGCAGCAGAAAACCAGGGGCGGTTGCTGCTGCACGTGGCCTCGGGGACTGCCATCATTCCTGTTTACGTTTTGGACTACAAGCCCATTCCTCAAGATCTAGTGGGAGCCAAGGTCGTGATACGGGGCGTTTCCAGCGGGGCTTACAATCCCCGGCTCCAGTTCCTAGGCGCCATCCTGGAAGTGCCAACCGTGAAGAATATGTCCCTGGTGGCGCCCGCGCCGGCTGACCTCTTTTCGATCCCCGTGCGGCCCATCCACCTTATCCAAAGGCTGGCTACGGTCGAAGCTTTCAACCAAGCCGTGCACGTTCAAGGGATCGTCACGTTGCAGCGACCTGGCCAAGTGATCTTCATACGAGATGCGCAAGAGGGCTTGGAAGTCGAAACGCGCCAAGCGACACCCTTGAATGTCGGCGACCGGGTTGACGTGGTGGGATATGTTGCAGTGGGTGACTACAGTCCCATGCTCAAGGATGCGGTCTACCGCAAAATCGGCACCGGCGCAGAACCTCCACCGATGGCCGCAACCGCAGATCAAGCCCTGTCGGGGATTTATGATTGCGAGCTCATCCGGATGCGAGGGCGATTGCTGGGCGTCTCAATCCGCGCCAATCAAAGGTCACTCACCATCAACTCGGACGGTGTGATGGTCGAGGCCGCGATTGAGGGAGCGGCCGGACAAGAAATACCCACCCATGCCCGAATAGGCAGTTTGGTGCAATTGACGGGAATCTGCAACGTCCGGGTTGACGAGAACCGGAATCCCACCGGATTCGCTCTACTGCTCCGCTCGCCGGCTGACATTGCGGTGCTGCAACAGGCCCCCTGGTGGAGCCTCCAGCGTACCGTTTACCTTCTAGGCTTCACAGCTTTGTTGGCCGTCGGAATCCTGGTCTGGGTTGGCATGTTGAGGCGGCGGGTGGGACAGCAGACCGAGACCATCCGGGCCACCCTGGAGTCCACTGCGGATGGAATTCTGGTATTGGATGCCGCCGGAAACATCGTGGCCCACAACACGAAGTTCGCCGAGCTTTGGGATATTCCCGAGTCGATTCTTGCCTCGGGCAAGGACCGCGAATGGTTGGACTTCGTTCTGCCGCTGTTGAAGGATCCGGACGCCTTCGTCGGGAAAATGCGCAGCTTGTATGAGGACTCCGAAGGATACTGTGACGATCTGGTGGAGTTCAAAGATGGACGCGTCTTCGAACGGCATTCCGAGCCTCAGCGGGCCTGGGGGAGAAACATTGGGCGGGTCTGGGGATTCCGCGACATCACCGAAAGGCGACAAGCGGAGAAGGCTTTGGAGGAAAGCGAAGAACGGTACCGCATGCTGTTTCAACGCAACCTCGCCGGCGTCTACCGCGCCAGCCTCTCGGGGCGAATTCTGGATTGTAACGAAGCCTGCGCGCGCATTTTCGGTTTCTCCAACCCGAGTGACCTGGTGGGGCGGGATGCCTCGGAGCTTTATACGAGCCCCGCGGCACGGAAGGGGTTTACTTCCAGCCTGCAAGAGCATGGCTCATTGACTAATTTTGAACATTGCCTGGTGCGAAAGGATGGCACCCCTGTCTGGGTACTGGAAACCGCAACTTTGATCAAGGACGGCGACCAACTGATCGAAGGCACCATGATCGACATTACGGCGCGCAAGCAAGGCGAGGCGGAGTTGCAAAAAGCGAAGGAGGCGGCGGAGGCCGCCAGCCGGGCGAAGAGCGAGTTTCTGGCGAATATGAGCCATGAAATCCGCACGCCCATGAACGGCATCCTGGGCATGAGCGAACTGGCGCTGAGCACGGACCTGAGCGCTGAGCAACGGGAATTTCTCACCATGGTCAAGTCGTCGGCGGACTCCCTGCTGACGGTGATCAACGAAGTTCTGGATTTCTCCAAAATCGAAGCCGGGAAACTGGATTTCGACTTAATCGAATTCAACCTGCGCGATAGCCTGGAGGAGGATGTCCGGATGTTCGCATTTCCGGCTGACCGGAAGGGCATCGAACTGATTTGCGACGTGGCCCCGGAAGTGCCGGATGTGATGGTGGGCGATCCAACCCGATTGCGGCAAATCATAGTAAACCTTCTCTCGAACGCACTTAAATTTACGGAGCATGGCGAAATCCTGCTGCGGGTCGAAGTGCAGGCTCTGGCTCAGAATGATGCTGTGCTCCACTTCTCGGTACGGGACACAGGGATCGGGATTCCCTGGGACAAACAGCAATACATCTTCGAGGCCTTCGCGCAGGTCGACAGCTCCACTACCCGCCGCGTCGGCGGAACCGGACTTGGCCTGACGATTTCGGCGCGTCTGGCCGCGGCGATGCAGGGCCGCATCTGGGTAGAGAGCGAATACGGGAAGGGAAGTACTTTCCATTTCACGGCACGATTTGGCCAGGCCAAGCCAGGTGCGCACCCGGCAAGAACCTCGCCCGTCACCCTGCACGGAGTGGCGGTTCTGATTGTGGATGACAATGCGACGAATCGACGGGTGATGGATGAGACGCTTTCTTTCTGGGGCATGAAGACCTGTCTAGCGGCGGATGGTTTTCAGGCGCTCATGGTGCTGAAGCACGCCCAGGAGAGTGGGAACCCCATTCCTCTCCTCCTGACGGACGCCCACATGCCGCTGATGGATGGTTTTCGGCTGGCCGCGGAAATCAAGCGAGAGCCCCAACTGGCAGGCACTCAGGTCACCATGGTGACCTCGGGAGGCCAAGTCGGAGATGCGGCGCGTTGCCGCGAGCTGGGGATATCCGCCTACCTCACTAAGCCGGTTCGGCAGGCGGACCTTCTGGAAGCCATTGTCAGGGTTCTCGGCTCCAATGCGCGGGCAGAGGAGGCGGGAGCGCTGGTGACGCGCCATTCCCTGCGCGAGAACCGCAGAGGCTTGCAGATCATGGTAGTCGAAGACAACATTGTGAACCAACGCTTGGCCGAGCATCTCCTGCGGCGTAAAGGCCACATCGTAACCATCGCCAACAACGGACACGAAGCGTTGGAACTTCTCGGGCGACAGAACTGCGACTTGGCTCTGGTGGATGTCCAAATGCCTGAGATGGACGGGCTACAACTTACGGCCGCCATCCGGGAAAAGGAGAAGAGCACAGGCGCACATTTGCCGATTATCGCCATGACCGCTTACGCCATGAAGGGTGACCGCGAACGTTGCCTGGCAGCGGGCATGGATGACTACATCCCCAAGCCGATCAATTCCAGGCAGCTTTTTGATATGATCGAGGGCGTGCAGAGCGTCGGGCTCAAGGCCCCCCCGGCCACGGAGTCAGGGATCAATCAGGAAATCCTCGACGAGTCGACGCTTCGCGCACGATTCGAAGGGGAGCCGGAATTGCTTCGCGATGTGGTCAATCTCTTCCTGGATGACTGTCCGAAGTTATTGGACGGTATCCGCGGGGCTGTCGAGCGTAGCGATGCGCAAGCACTCGAGCGGGCTGCCCACAAGTTGAAAGGAACGGTGGCGAATTTCTCGGCTCGTGCCTCTTATGACGCGGCGTTGCGTTTGGAGGTGATGGGCCGTGGGGGCCATCTCGAGCAGGCTAGGGAAGCCCTGGCGCGGCTCGATTCATCCCTCAGGGAGTTGAGGCCCGTATTAATTAAACTGAGCGGCGGCATAGAGCCATGAAGATATTGGTAGCTGAAGACGATCTCGTAACCAGGCGAATGTTAGAGGCCTACCTGGTGAAGTGGGGTTATGAGGTTGTGGTGGTGGGGGACGGCCAGCAGGCTTGGCAAATCCTCCAGCAGGAAAATGCTCCGCGCCTCGCCCTCCTGGACTGGATGATGCCGGAAATGGATGGGATGTCCATCTGCCGCGAGGCGAGACGGCTTAACCTCCAGCCTTATATTTATCTCATCCTTCTGACCGCGAGGAAATATCAGGAAGATGTCATCGCGGGACTCGAGGCCGGGGCGGACGAGTATTTGACCAAACCTTTCGATCCTTATGAGCTTAAGGCGCGTCTGCGCACCGGAGCCAGGATTGTGGAATTGCAGGATAGCCTGATTCAGGCGCGCGAGGCCCTTCGTGATCAGGCGATGCACGATGCCCTTACCCAACTGTTCAATCGTCGTGCCACCATGGATATCCTAGCGTCGGAATTGAGCCGCGCCTCGCGCGACCTGAAACCCCTCACGGTGATGATGGTAGACATCGACCATTTCAAGTCAGTCAACGACAGGTTTGGGCACCCGGCTGGAGACGCGGTCCTTTGCGAGGTGGCCGGGCGGCTACGGTCGTCCATGCGCGCTTATGATACCGTGGGGCGCTTCGGAGGCGAGGAGTTTCTGGTGGTGGCGCCCGGTTGCGACTCAACGCCGTCCCGGGCGCAAGCGGAGCGGCTTCGTGAAGTTATTTGCTCGCAGCCCATTAAAGTCAAAGATCTCTCCATTAACATCACGGTGAGCGTGGGAGCAGCGACGGCGCGCGAGCCCAGGCCGCAGGACTTGGAAGTACTGCTCTCTGTGGCCGATAAGGCACTCTATCTGGCCAAGGAGAGAGGCCGGAATCGCATTGAAGGCGAATGCACCGCCCCACCTCTTGCCGCCACACCTGACCCCCCTGACGGCTCCACCGCCCGATAACCTACGAGCCCCATGATGTATAACCGGCTTAAAGCTGCCATGTGGCGAGGTGAGCTCGGCCATACTTCGAAGTACGACGCTTGGTGTATAATGGCCGTTATATGAGTGACCGGCACGCGACCCCGACCGAAGCTGAGCTGAGCATCCTGCGCGTGCTCTGGAGCCGCGGTCCCAGCACGGTACGCCAAGTTTACGACGCCCTGTATCGGGGGACCGAAATCGGGTACACCACCGCTCTGAAGCTCTTGCAAAATATGCTCGCCAAGGGCTTGGTGACGCGCGACGACCGGCAACGGCAGCACATTTATGACGCCAGGGTCCCAAAAACGCCGACGTTGAATGCCGTAGTGCGGAAGTGGATCGACAAGACTTTTGCGGGGTCGTCTGCGGCTCTGGCGATGCAAGCGCTCGATGCCAAGCCGCCCCGCCGCGTGGAGCTCGCGCGCTTGCGGGAGCTCATCCGGGAGATCGAGAAGCGCGAGGGCAAGGCATGATGAGCGTCGGTCAGGGCTACTGGGTCTACCTCCTAGCCTGGGTGGTTCTGCATTTTACCTGGCAAGGCCTCTTCCTGCTCATTTCCTGGCAGGCCTGCGACAGAATAATGAGCGCGGCGCCGCCCCAGACTCGCTATCGTGCTGCTTGCTTCCACTTGACGGCCCTCGCCGCCGCCCCCCCCCCCGTTCACTATCCTGCTTTCACATCGCGCTCTCCAGGCCAGCATGTCGGCGGGCCGCTGGGCTGCCTCGCCCGCCTGGGTGCAGAGCATCAGCCGTCCACTCTCACTTGTATGGCCTCTAAGGAGCGACCCATGCGGAATTCAACCTTCTCCCGTTTCGAGGTCTCGGAGCTGACCGAGACGAATGGCTCCACACGACGTCTCGCAATAGCGTGTTTGGTGGCGATCGTGGCGTTGCTGCTCGGCCAAGCAGCATTGGGGATCACAGTTCCCGTGCCCGCCAGCGATCAAACCATCGCTCCCGAACGCGCGGCCCAATATTTCGCGGAAGCCGAGGCCCTCTCACGCCAAGACGGCGGGCGCCTTTGGGGCGTCTCACTCTACGGACCGATGATCCTGGTTGACCCGGAGAGCCACCAGGCGGTTGCCAACCAAGCCGACGGGGAGGGGAGGCTGACGAAAAGTGGAAAGGTCTTTGTGGGGAAACTGCCTCCAAGCATTACGGTTGCCAATACGGCTATAGACTGGGCCGGCGTACACTGGACAATGGTAATGTGGCCCCTTACGGAAGATCCCGACGGCCGGGCGCTCCTGATGATGCACGAGTGCTTTCATCGCATCCAGGATGCGCTGGGAATGCCGGCCGCGAGCCCGGTCAACGCGCATCTGGAATCGCGGGAGGGTCGCATTTGGATGCTGCTGGAGTGGAGGGCGCTCGAGGCCGCCTTGGAAGAGACCGGGGCGCCGCGCAAGGCGGCGCTCGACGATGCCCTGCTCTTCCGTGCTTACCGCCAATCCCTTTTCCCTAAGGCTGCCGAGGAAGAGCGCGCGCTTGAGATGAACGAAGGGCTTGCGGAATACACGGGGGTGAAGCTGAGCACGCGGTCGATCTCCGAGATGACCGCGCTGGCAGCTTGCGGCCTGCGACAGGCACGCGAGTGGGCAAGCCTGGCGCGGAGTTTCGCTTACGATACCGGTCCTGCCTACGGCGCGCTGCTCGATTCCTCCGGTGCCGATTGGCGCTCTCAGGTCAGAACGACACGCGATTTTGCCGCTCTGACCCGCGCCGCTTACAACCTAGCAGCGGCAGCCCCCTCGGCTGAGCGAGCACTCGTAAGGGCTCGGGCCTATCGCGGTGAGTATGTGATCGCGACGGAAACAGAGCGCGACAGAGTTTTCCGAGAACGCGTGGCGAAATATCGCGCCGCGTTTCTCTCCGGTCCGGTGCTCATCCTTCCCATGGGAAAGACCTTTAACTATAGCTTCGATCCAAGCCAGACGTTGCCTCTCGACGATACGAAGACGATCTACTTCTCCTCGCGCGTTACCGACGACTGGGGAATACTCGAAGCCCCGGGCGGAGTCCTGCTCGTACGGGAGGGCCAATGGAGGGTTCAGGTGCCTGCACCGGCAAAGTTGAGTGGAACCCCGCTCCAAGGTGACGGCTGGACGCTGACTCTGCAAAACGGTTGGCTGTTGGCCCCTAGCGCCCGCGCCGGTGATTACGTCTTGAAGCCGGAAAAAGGTCGGCCATGACGCATGCGGCCCACTCTCGCCGTGGTCACTTGCGTGGCGAGAAACGGCTGCTGCCTTGCTCTGTCGCCAAGGCACTAGTCAGAAACAGCACTATTTTCGGCCAACTGTCAGACTGCGCGCGGGAAGTCCCCTCAGGCGTTCCTCCGATTGCGACCTTCATGCCTTTCCGCAGACCCCGCATCGGTACGTATGCAGTGGGTTGGCGGGCGGCCACTAGGGCCGCCCCTCCAGCGCGCGGATTTCCACGTGGATTCTCCCCCTATTCGGTGGAGCGGTCAATGGCCTTGGAAGTAATTCATGGAGTACGGCAGCGGAGCCTGCGGAGATGCCGCCTTCTTTCCTGTCTGCCTTTTGCTTCGAGAACTTCGGTCCAGTTGAACAGGTTCCACAGAAGAGGCTATGGCTATGGTCATGCGTTTGGCCCGAGAAGAAGGCCTGTTTGCCGGGACTTCGACTGGCTGCAATGTCATCGTCGCTTTGCGATTGGCCGAAGGATTGAGACCTGGCGCGAATATTGTCACGGTCATGTGCGATACAGGGATGAAATACCTCAAAGCCTTTGGAAAGCAGAAGGCAGAAAGCAGAAAGTAGAAGGGGGACCAAATTCAAAAGCCGGAGTCCTTGAAAAGCAGGTCCGCGCTACCCGATTCTCTGCGCCTGCCATTGCCCTCTGCCTTCCGCCTCCAGCCCCGAAAACACGCTGTCATTCCGAGCGAAGCGAGGAATCTTGCTCTGCGCTGGCGCCGACCGGAGTCCGAAGAACCAGAGCGAGATTCCTCGCTTCGCTCGGAATGACAGAGCTTTCTTAAGGTTTCCGGCTGCCGCTGGCGGCATCAGCGACTGCTTTCTACGCCGTCGCCTCCAGAACCGAGTTTGCCCAAATGTAGTAGGCTACATGCGGGCTCCAATACTCGCACGTCCGCCAGTCCAGTGTGTACTCGAGATCGAGCACAGGTTCATCGTACACGTTACCCGCGATTCCATTCATGATGCCCCCCGGAATCAACCCCACAAAGCGCGAATGTGGAAAGGGATTTCGCATTCCTTCACCCGTCATCATGCAGGAAGCGAAGGGATTCGCTCCCAAGATCCACTCAAGTTGGCGATAAGCCAGCGACACGTATGCCTTCCCAGCGTCGCCGCGAATGCGAGCGAGCCAGCCAAGCGCCAGCGCGTTGGCAGCGTAGTGACAATTGGCGCCTTGCCACCAGAACTGTTTCCGGACGGGGTGGAAATAGCGGTAACTAAGATTGCCGGCCAGCGTCCGGTATTTCTCCGGCGTGGGCGAGCCGATGAACATCCCCAGCGGAATGATCCGGTAGCAATTCCGGCTCGACATGGGCACAAGGTATTCATCCGCGTGCAGCCGCACCGCGTCCAGCCACGTTGACCGGTCCGGGGCATCGGGGAAGGTGTCATAAAGCTTCAGCAGAGCGAGCGGTGGGAGGGCCGAATTCACTATATCCACGTACGGTTCGTCGCCTTGCATCCAGAAACCGCGCACCTGTTTTTGGCCCCCAAGGTACTCCGTGTTTTGTCGCTTCAGCAGATCGCGTCCGAGCAGCAGAGCATGCTGTTTGTACTCGCTCGCGCCGCTGGCAAGGAACAACTCCGAGGCCGCCATGGCCCACCAACTCACGTCCTGTGTTGAGGACGGAGGCTCCGGGAAGGCCTGCCAGGCGCGCATGGCCGCCTCAAGACATTGGCGGGCGTAGGCAGGATCGGTCGCCGCGTAGCATTGCCCGGCCAGCGCCTCGAGGGTGGCGAAGACAGCGGTCGTGCCAGAGCGCTTGTGCGGATTCAGATAGCGGTCGTCGGGCGTGCCGATGATGTTATCGGTCCAGTGATTGTCGCTGTTGTCGCCGTTCACGCCACCCGCGACGTCCGCCCAGATCTTGCCGTCCGCGTCCTGCATCTTGAGAAAATA
>Ga0187782_10001136_pt1 | contig 19087 bp, 21 predicted proteins | sample 0715_SJ02_MP15_2_FD_132454 | JGI IMG/M metagenome (GOLD analysis project Ga0187782, IMG submission 132454) | Tropical peat soil microbial communities from peatlands in Department of Meta, Colombia - 0715_SJ02_MP15_20_MG | ecosystem: Environmental > Terrestrial > Soil > Wetlands > Peat | place...
GAGCACCTCCTCTCGGGGATGGGCGAGCTCCACCTCGAGATCACCCAGTACCGGATCGTCAACGACTACAAGGTCGAGATCGAGGCGTCGAAGCCGATCGTCGTCTACCGCGAGGTCGTCCGCCACGAGGGCGGACCGTTCGAGGGGAAGTCCCCGAACAAGCACAACCGGTTCTACTTCGAGGTCGAGGCGCTCCGGCCGCCGTCGTGGACGCGATCAAGGAAGGCGAGATCCCCCAGGGGAAGTCGTTCAAGGACACGAAGACCCTCGTGACGAAGCTCGAGGGGCTCGGGATCCCGCGCGACGAGGGACGGGGGATCATCGCGGTCGAGGGGACAAACATCCTGTTCGACGTGACCAAGGGGATCCAGTATCTCAACGAGACGATGGACCTCATCGTGGACGCGTTCAAGGAGGCGATGAACCGGGGCCCGCTCGCCAACGAGAAGGTCTACGGGCTCAAGGTGCGTCTCGTCGACGCGAAGCTCCACGAGGACTCGATCCATCGCGGTCCCGCGCAGACGATCCCCGCGGCGCGTTCGGGGATCTACGGCGCGATGGTCCTCGGTGACCGCCTCCTCCTCGAGCCGTTCCAGAAGGCGACGGTCAACGTCCCGCAGGAGGTCCTCGCGGGCGCGACCCGCGAGCTCCAGCGCCGCCGCGGGGAGATCCTCGACATGACGAGCGTCGGGGACCTGCAGACCGTGGTCGCGAAGGTCCCGGTCGCGGAGATGTTCGGGTTCGCTTCCGACATCCGCAGCGCCACCGCCGGCAAGGTCCTCTGGGCGACCGAGTCGATGGGGTTCGAGCCGGTCCCCTCGGAGCTCCAGCCGGGGGTCGTCGCCGAGGTCCGCCAGCGGCGCGGGCTCAAGCCCGAGCCGTACGACGCCGCCTACTACGCCGGATAGGCGCCGGCCGCGACCGATCGTAGCTACGACTCATCGTAGTAGCTTGAGTCCAAAAAGCTACGACACAACGTAGTGGGTTACCGTCAGGGCGGGGCGATCCCAACTGCCTACGGGCTGTAGTAGCTTAGGCTTCCGGAGCGACCGGCTCCGCGCGGTGGGTCCGGGGGGCACGCGGCTCCTCGAGCAGGGCGTCCAGCGTCTGTTGGCCCCTCGGCCGCGGCCCCTCGGCGGACCGGGACTTGAGCGGCCAGGAGCCCTCGTGGTCGAGGAGCCAGCGCTTCCGCCAGAGGCCCATCCCGAAGCCGGTGATCTCGCCCCCCTGGCCCACCACGCGATGGCACGGGATGACGATCGGGATCGGGTTCCGTCGCATCGCTCCCCCCACCGCGCGCGCCGCCCCGGGGAACCCCGCGCGCCGCGCGAGCTCCCCGTAGGTCACCGTGTGGCCGCCGTGCACCTCGCGGAGCGTCTTCCAGACGGCCCGGTCGAAGTCGGAGGCCGTGTCGGGCTCCACCTCGACTTCGAAATCCTTGCGTTCCCCTCGGAAGTAGTCGCGCAGCTGTCGGGCCGGGCTGTTCGGCGGGAACGGGGGGTTCCGTCGGACGGCGCCCGCCGGGACCCCGGTCTGGTTGACCCCCTTCTCGAGGAGGTCGACCACCCGCACGGTCGAGCCGAGGTAGCTGATGCGGAACATTCCGATCGGGGTGGAGACGTCGGAAAACTGGAGGGTCTCGGCCATCGGCGGGGGAGGTACGTCCGACCTTATCTCCGTTTCAGTCGGGAGCCTAGCTCTCGAGCCCAGTCGGACCGATCGTGAACTCGGCGGCGCCCTCGGGCAGCGACCGGTGCTTCACGAGGACGACCCGCCGCCGCGGGCCGGAGAGGCGGTCGAACCGTAGGATCGTCTTCGCGGCGTGGTTGAGGAAGGAGCCACCGAGTGGCTCGAGGGTTCCCTCGCGCATGCTCCGCCAGACCTGGTTCGTGAACAGCACCGGCACCGGCGCCCGCAGCGCGGCCGAGACGAGATCGGCGACCGCGAGGGAGAGCGACTGCCGGGCGTCGTCCTCGTCGGGTCCCGAGAGCGAGAGGCGGTAGAAGGACGTCCCCGAGTCGACCACGATGAGGCCGACCGGTCGGGTCCCCTCGCGCGCGAGGGCGCAGGCGGTCGCGACCGCCTTCCCCTGCTCGGCGAGATTCTTCGGGGTCGTCAGGAGCCAGCGCTTCAGCACCCGGTCGAGGTTCTCGCCCGCGATCGCGCGCAGGCGGTCGACGCTGACCCCCTCGGTGTCGATGTAGAAGACCCACCGGTTCTCGAGGGCCACCCGGAGCGCGACCTCGAGACAGAAGAGCGTCTTGCCGCTCCCGCCCTCCCCGTAGATCTCGGTCACGGAGTCGGACTCGAGCCCGCCGCCCAGGAGGCGGTCGACCGATGCGATCCCCGTCGGGCACCGGTCCACAGCCATCCGACCTCCGAGACCGTCCGTCAGGTTAACCTATCGCCGGGTCGGCGCGCTATCGGCCGATGGGGTAGGCGACGCCGAGCTCGGGAGACCGGACGGACGGACCGGCCTTCTCGAACGCCTCGGGATGCTCGGTGTGGATCGGGTAGACGCTCCGGGCGGCCGTCGCCGACACGATCTCGAGAAGCTCGGGGCCCGACGCATGCCCGCTCGCGTGCATCTGGTGGAACTCGAGGCCGAAGTGCTCGAGCCAGTTGTGCATCACCCGGTCGTCCACGTCGTCCTCGCTGAACGGCTCGCTCATCGAGTGGATGAACGGAGCGCCTTTCGGGGGCCGGAGGTCGATGAGCTCGGGGAAGTGGGCGAGGTCGAGGGCGAGAAGGTAGCGCTTGCCGTGCGCCCGGACCTCCTCCGCCGTGAGGGCGCCGTCGAGGTAGGGCCGCTCCCATAGGTAGGAGACCCGTTTCTTCCGCGCGTACACCCGGAGCCCGGTAGCGTTCCCCGGTACCGGGATCTCGCCCGCGGCGAACCTCGGCGCGACCTCCGTCAGGAGGTGCGCGGTGCGCACGGAGACGACGAACTCCCGGTCCGCGGAGAGCGCCGCGTCGTAGAGCGTCCGAAGCCGGTCGATGTCGCGGGGGTACGTGCAGGCGAGCGCGAGCTCCGGCCGCTCCGTGAGCACCCGGTCGACGCTCGTGCGCACGCCGGCTTCGGAAAGGTTCCGGCGGGGGTCGGGGCCGGCCCGGGTCCCCTCGATGAGGAGGGCGTCGACCTTCTCGGCGGCGACCGCCTGGAAGAACGCGTGGGTGTCCGGGGCGCGGGGTCCGTGGTGGCGGAAGTCGCCGGTATAGGCGACCGTTCCCTCGCCGGTGCGGACGAGGAACCCGTAGGCGAACGGGATGGAGTGGTCGACCGGGAACGGGATGACCTCAATCCCGCCGACCCGCACCGGAGTGCGGTCGCGGAAGACCGTCCACGGGTGCTCGCCGTACTTCATCCGCGTCGACTTTTCGATCGCGTCGAGGAGCGTTCGGGTGCCCGACCCGACGTGGACGGGGATGGACGGGTCGACCAGGTCGAGGTAGCCGGCATGGTCCGCGTGCGCGTGGCTCACGAAGATTCCGTGGACCTCGGGCTCCTGGTAGGGGAGGTCGCCGTCCGCGAGCGCCTCGCGCGAGTAGAGGCCGGGCACCCGGGGAATCAGGTCGAACTCGAGGAGGTCCTTCGCCCGCGAGGTCGACCGGGGCTGGAGGTAGTCCACGTAGTACTCCTCCGCCCGGGGCGAGAACGACGGGCCGAAGTCGAACAGGACCCGGTCCGCTCCGGCCTCGATGAGGATCTTGTTTCCGCCGATCTCCCGGACCCCGCCCAGAAATCGGATGGTCGGCGTCTTCACGGGGGAGGGAGGGGGCCGACCCTGAAACGGTTTGTCGGTCCCCTGCCCGAGAGGCTTTTCTCCCGGAGTGCTGCGAGCCGTGCATGGCCAGGACACGACGGAGCGGCCGGCGCCCGTCCCCGGGATTCGTGGGTCGCAACCCCCGCGCGTCCGAGGGGGCGCACCGCGAGGTCCGGGAGCTCGCCGTTCGGATCGCCGAGGGGGTCGCGGGGCGCACCGACGCCGCGGTGCTGCTCGCCGGAAGCTGGGCACGCGGCGCCGCCCACGAAGGCTCCGACATCGACCTCTGGGTGGTCACGCGAAAACCGCCTCGCTCGCGTCACCGAATGCTCGAGCGCAGCGGCCGCTTGGTGAGCGTGAAGTTCAGCACCCCGACGGAGGAGCATCGCGAGTTGCGGGACCCGAGCCACTTCGACGGCGCGGTTCCCGGATGGCGGTCGGCCCGGATCCTGCGCGACCCCCGGGGAGTCGCTCGACGCCTCCAGCGGGACGCGGAGCGATTCCGCCGCTCGTCCATTCGCCGGACGGTGCGCCGGTTCGTGGCCGACCAGCTCGCCGAGTGGGCCGAGGAGGTCGTCAAGCTGCTCCGCGCGCTCGAAACGGGGGAACGGGAGACCGCGTCGGTCCTGCGGAACCTCATCGCGAACCGCATGGCGTTCCTGCGACTTCTTCCCCTGGAGGTGTGGTGGACGACCGAGAACGGACTCTGGGAGGAGGCCGGGCGGCGCGCCGGCGGGGAGTTCCGCCGGGCCCAACGGTCGGCGCTGGGCACGGACGGGTCGACCTGGAGCGAGAGCTGCGAGGCGGCCCTGCGCCTCTACTCCCTCACGGCCCGCGCGAACCTCCGATACCTTTCCGGGGAGAACCGCCGGGTCGTGGAGGCGGCCTGCCGCCGGGCGAACTATCCTCTCCTTCGGGGCGTCCGGGCTCGGCCGAACTAGCGCGCCTTCAGGACCTTCTTCACGTTCGGGTGTTCCTTCGTGAAGATCTTCCCGCCGCAGTTGTCGCAGCGGACCCCGAAGAGGTTCGCGTCCGAGGGCAGCGCTTCCCCGCACCGGATGCAGCGGAACATGACTACCGATTCGACCTTCCCCCGGCGCTTAAGCGTTGCCGGCGGTCGTTTCGCGCTCGCTCCGCTGGATGGGCGGCGGGGCCGCGAAGACGTAGGCGTTCGAGGCGAACCGCGTGCCGCAGCGGCGGCACTCGAATACGCCGCTCGCGACGCGGTGGAGCGTCACGGTCGAACACCGCGGGCACGCCGCGTCCGGACCTCGCGCCCGGTCGATGTCAAGGACCCGGCGGCGGATCCGGATCCCGTAGCGGGGGCCCATCCACCCGGTCGGGCCGGCCTTCTTCGTCCGCTTGCTCATGCCGAGCCTCCCCGCGCGAGGGCGCGGAGCCGCTCCCCGTGCTGGAACGCGCGGCGCACGACCCCTTTCACGTCGTCCGGCGAGAACGCCCCGACCAGGCCCTTCTGCATCGCGACCACGCGTCCGGCCTCGTCGGTCGCGACCGTGAGCCGTCCCTGGGCGGCGCGTTCCTCGTCGAACGTCGGGTCCACCACGATCGTGTCCCCGAGGCGCACGAACGTGCACTCGATCGGGAAGTGGACGACCTCGAGCGGGTAGTCGGCCTCGGCGACCTCGAACCGCAGCGCGGGTACGGTCGCGTGGGCGAGCGCGCTCACCGCGGCGAGCGCGGCGGCGTCGATCAGGTTCCCGGAGTGGTCGAGGACATGGACGTCCACGTAGCAGACCCAGCTCTTCTCCCCCGGCGTGACGCAGAGCCGGGTGAGGTCGATCGTCTCGGCGGCGCGGATCGCGCGGTCGACGACCCGCGAGACCTCGATCGCTCCGGGCTGGGGCGGTCCGGGCTCGAAGATCGCGTTCGAGAGCGGGATGAGCTCGGCGTTGGTCGTGAGGACCCCCGCGTTCGGCGTGTCCGCGAACGGCTTCCCCGGCTCGAGCTTGATGCCGGCGACGACCGCGGTGTCGCCGATGCGGACGAGCGCGGAACCGTCCGCGGTGACGACGAACCCGGGCTCGACCGTCACGGGGCGGTACTCGTCCGGCGCGCGGCCGTCGAGCCGCTTTCCCTCGGCCGCCAGGTCGAGGATGTGGGTCGTCAGGATCTCGGCCGAAACCTCCTCGCTCATGACGAGCCTCCGACCGGGCCGACCGCGTAGCGCTCGCGCAGGGCCTCCTTCATCTTCTCGTAGATCGCGCGGCAGCCCTGGACCCCGAGGTCGAGCGCCTCGGAGAGCTCCGGCTCGGTCATGTGGCCCTCCATCTGGAGGAGCACGAGGCGGCCCGACTGGGGCACGAGCGCCATCGGCAGGTCGGCCTCGCCAAAATTGTCCTCCTCCTTCTTGAGGTCGAGGGCGATCTTCCCGGCGACCTTCCCGACCGCAACGGCGGGGAGCAGGTCGACCATCGGGATCCCGGCGTCCGCGAGCGCGAGCGACGCGGCGACCAGGCCCGCGCAGCGGGTTCCGGCGTTCGCCTGGAGGACCTCGATGTAGATGTCGATGCTCGTCCGCGGGTACTCCTCGGCGAAGACGACCGATTCGAACGCCTCGCCGATCACCTTCGAAATCTCCTGCGAACGGCGGTCGAGCCCGGGACGCTTGCGCTCGTCCACCGAGAATGCCGCCATGTTGTACTTGCACTGGATGACCGCCTTGTGGTTCTGCTGGAGGTGCCGGGGGTGGACCTCCCGGGGTCCGTAGACCGCGGCCATCACCTTGTTCGCTCCCCACTCGACGAACGCCGAGCCGTCGGCGTTGTGGAGGGCGCCGACCGAGAGCTTCATCGGCCGCAGTTCGTCCAATCGTCGTCCGTCGATGCGGAGCCCGTCGGGGCTCAACAGCACCGGGACCTCCTTCGCTCCTACGCTTCCCATTTTCGTTCTCCTTGGAATCTATCGGTGACGTTCAGTGGTCGCCGGGCTCGATCGGCTCCGGCGAGTCGTCCTCCTCTCCCCCGGTCTCCTCGTCCGCCTCGGAGGGGTCGATCGGTCGGGAGGGCGCCTCGCGCGCGCCGTGCCCGGGGGGCGGGGCGCTCGGTCCCCTCCCGTCGGTCGGCGTGGTCGCGAGCAGATAGCTCTCGACCCGTTCGGTAAGGCCGGAGCGCTGGGCGTTCTCCTCGACGAGGCGGAGCACCTCGCTGACGCGATGGATCGCCTCGGGAGAGCCCCCGATCCAGACCCGGCCGTTCTGGCCGACCACGATGTCGGCCCCCGTGTGCCGGCGGATCGTGTCGATCATCGAGCCGTTCCGCCCGACGACCCTCGGGACGCGGGCGGGGGAGATCCGGGCGATCGTGCCTCCCTCGAGCTTCCCGAGACCCTCGCCGTTCATCGTCACCCCGATCCGGCCGGTCGGGTCGAGATTCTCGACCTGGACGACCACGGCGTCCCCGACGCGGAGGAACCGGTCGGTCTCCCCGACCTCGACCTGCCAGGGGGTACCGGTCATGTGAAGCGGGGCCCAGCGAGGGGCCCCGATGTCGAGCAGCCAGAACGTGCCCTGGACGTCCGCGACCGTCCCGAGGACGACGTCCTCGGGCTTCGGGATGTACCGGCCCGAGAGCGGGATGACCGAGACGAGCGGCGGCCTCTCGGAGAGCAGTCCGAGTACGCTCGCGTAAACCTTGCCGCCGGTACGGTACGTTCCGGGCCCGGGTTTCAACCCCTGGGCGCGGATCTCCTCTCCGGGAAGAACTAGTGTCCTTCTCCCGCTGGGAGACGAGGGATGACCCTCGCGGCCACGACCTCGGTGGCCCGGACGATGACCTCGGGACATGTTTCCTGCTGCACCGGGCGCGCTCGACCGAAGTGCCCTATTTAACCAAAGCGGTCTCGATGGCACCCTTGGTCCGGGCGCTCAGCTTCTCGTAGAGCTCGGTCTGCATGCCGGCCGGTATCTCGACGATCCCGCTCCAGCTGCCGTCCGACAGCCAGTTCTCCTCGAGCAGATGGCCGAGCCCCTTCACCTCGCCGATGACCCGGGGGTAGAACTGGGCCGGGAGCTTGATGCGCACCTTGACGACGTCCAGGCGGATCGGGATGAGCGGCCGGAGCTTCGCGAGCACCTCTTGGACCTGTTCGTCCACGGGGCGGAACGGGTCGATGTGGACCTTCGCCTCGGCCATCGCGGCCTCGATGCGGGCCGGGGGATGGGGGGCGCCCGTCTGCGGGTTCATGGCGTTCCGGGCGATGGTGGCGACGATCTGCTGGTGCTTCGCCGTCTGCAGGCGGTGCCGCTGCTCGGTCGTCACCTGGACCTCGCCCTTCAGGACGATCGTCCGCGCGATCTCGGCCAGGTTCCGCGTGTGGAACGTCTTTTCGAGGTGCTCTTCGGAGATCTTGTCGCCCTTCTTGGCGTCCTTGAACACCTGGTCGAGGGCGAGCTTGTCGGAGAGGTCGACCGGTTTCCCGTCTTTGAGGTCCTGAACGGCCTGGGGGTCGACCAGCACCTCGAAGCGCGACCCCTGGGTCTCCCACCGCGCGATGACCGCGTCCTCGACCTTCACCATGGGTGGAGCGTGAGGGAGCCGGTCTAGGGGCGGCCGGTCTTCCCCGAGCCGCCGACCGGCGGGAGGCGCTGGACGTACTTCTGGACCTCGTCCGCAGGGAACCGGGTCATCCCCTCGCCGACCTGCGTCGAGCAGACCTCGACCTGGGAGAGATTGCCCCCCTCCTCGAGACCCGCGCGCAGACCCTCGAGCGCGAGCAGGATCGCCGCGTCGCGGTCCATCCCGGGACGGTACTTCTGTTCGAACAGGTCCATGACCGGGCCCTTGTTGCCCCCCGTGCTCGCCGCCTTGAAGCTCGTGAGCGAGCCGGACGGTTCGGTCTCGAACAGATGGATCCCGCCGTCGTCGTAGCCCCCGACCAGGAGCGCGGTCCCGAACGGCCGGACCCCGCCGAACTGGGTGTACTGCTGCTTGTAGTCGCAGATCCGCCGCACGAGGAGCTCGACCGACATCGGCTCGGAGTAGGTGACGCGGTTGATCTGGGCCGAGAGGCGCGCGTAATCGACGAGGACGCGGGCGTCGGCGACGAGGCCCGCGGTGGCGCACGCGATGTTCTCGTCGATCTGGTGGATCTTCTCGAGGCTCGACGCCTCGGCGAGCTTCGGGTTCGGGATGCGCCGGTCCGCGATGAGGACGACCCCGTCCGCGTAGACGACACCGGCCGTCGTGGCCCCCCGTCGGACCGCCTCTCGGGCGTACTCCACCTGGAACAGCCGTCCGTCGGGAGAGAAGACCGTGATCGCCCGGTCGTAGGCCATCTGGCCGGGTTGCATCTCCATCGGGGGAACCTCGCCGCGACACTGAGGCCCCCTTTATAACGAGCGCGCGGGCAGTAACGCACCCGTCAGCCGGTTACGCCGTTCCGGTCGCGCTCGACCGGGCCCCGGCGGGCGCGGCCCGACAACCGTAAGTGCCGCCGGCGACCCTTCCGACCGATGGCCGGTTCCGACGAGCCTCCCACCGCTAGGACCGGAGGGTGGCGCCTTGCGGACCGCGCCTCATCGTACCTTCGGGGCGCCGCCGAACAGCCGGTCGAATGGTATCCGTGGGGCCCCGAGCCGTTCGAGCTCGCCCGTCGCTCCGGTCGCCCGCTCCTGCTCGACATCGGCGCTTCGTGGTGCCACTGGTGCCACGTGATGGACGAAGGGACGTACTCCGACCCCGAGGTCGCCCGGCTCCTCCGGCAGCATTTCGTGGCCGTGAAGGTCGACCGGGACGAGCACCCCGAGATCGACCGGCGCTACCAGCGGCAGGTCGGGGCTCTCACCGGGGAGGGCGGCTGGCCGCTCACGGGGTTCCTCACGCCGGACGGCGAGGTGTTCCTCGGCGGGACCTACTTCCCCCCGACCGACGGCCACGGCCGTCCGGGGTTCCGTCGCGTGCTGAAGGAGGTCGCCCGGCTGTGGCACGAGGAGCCCGAGCGGGTGCGGGAGAACGCACGGGCGATCCAGGGTGCGCTCCAACGGATGCGGGAGCAGCGCTCCTCGGGCGATGCCTCCCTCGACCGGTTCGTGATGGGCGTGGAAGGCGAGGTGCACTCGAGCTTCGACCCGGTGAACGGTGGTTTCGGATTGGCCCCGAAGTTCCCGCACCCGACAGCCGTCTCGTTCCTCCTCTGGTCCGGGTTCGAGCGGGGGTCCCAAGAGAGCTCCGCCCGCGCCCGGGAGACCCTTCTGCGGATGGCCGACGGGGGCATGCACGACCAGGTCGGCGGCGGGTTCCACCGGTACTCGGTCGACGAGGGCTGGCACATCCCGCATTTCGAGAAGATGGGCGTCGACAACGCGGCGATGGTCTCCGCGTACGTCGAAGGGGCCGCCCGGTTCTCGGACGACCGGCTCGAGGAGGTGGTTCGCTCGACGGTCGGCTGGGTGCGGGGGGTGCTCGCCGACCCGGCGGGGGGGTTCGGGGCGAGCCAGGACGCCGACAACCGGCCCGGGGACGACGGCGGATACTTCACGTGGACGAGGTCCGAGCTCAAGGAGGCGCTCGACCCGGCCGAGTTCCGGCTCCTCACGAGGTTCTTCGGGGTCGGGACGGACGGCCGCATGCCCCACGACCCCGACCGCAACGTGCTGTTCCGGATGCTGCCGCTCTCGGACGCGGCCGAGGGGATCTACCCGGCGGAGGCGGCCCGCGGCGCGCTCGATTCGGCGGTCGCGAAGCTGCGGGCCGTGCGCTCGCGACGTCCGACCCCCGCGGTCGACCGCGCCCTCTACGCCGACATCAACGGGAAGTTCGTCGGCGCGCTCGCCCGGGCGGGGGCGTTCCTCGGCGACCGGACGGTCGTCGCGGACGCCCGCAAGGCGGCCGAGCGGTTCCTCGCGGAGGCGTTCCGGCCGGACCAGGGGGTCGGGCATCGCCTCGGGAGCGACGGGGCATCGGGCTACGGGCTCCTCGAGGACCAGGTGTCGTTCGCCTCCGGCCTCCTCGAGCTCGCGGGGGTTCTCGCCGCGCCGAAGTTCCTCGAGCCCACCGTCGGACTTCTCGAGCTCGTCGACCGGGAGTTCCGCGGAGAGGACGGGCTCCTGCGCGACCTCTCTCCCCGCCTCTACGATGGGGCGATGGTCGCCGATATCGGCCAGCCTTCGTACCCGCTCGAGGACAGCCCCCACTTGTCGGCGAACGCGGGCGCGGCGCTCGCGTTCGTCCGGCTCGGTGCGCTCACCCACGACGACCGCTGGTTCGAGAAGGCGCGGTCCCTGCTCGGTGCCGTCGCGCGCCGGATCGAGGGGGCCGGCCTGTTCGCCGCGGGGTCGGCGCTCGCTGCGGGACTGCTCGCGACCGCGCCGGCGACCGTCGTGGTCGAGGGAACCGGGGAGCGCGCGGAGGCGCTCCTCCGCGCCGCCCGCCGTGCCTGGCACCCGAACGCCTGGGTCTTCGAGGGCCACCCGCCGCCGCCGTTCTCGCTGCCCGGCGAGCTCGAGGCGATGGGCTCGGGCCGGGAGCCGCGGGCACTGGTCTGCTTCGGCAACTCCTGTGCGCCCCCGGTCGACGACCCCCGCGGGGTCGCTACGCTGCTCGCGAGCGGGGGTCGGCCCTCGCGGGTGGCGTGAGCACCCCGAGGTCGGTACCGTCGAGGAGGTACGCCCGGGCGACGCCCCGGGCGAGGAAACGGCCGTAGAGGAAGGAGCGGCCCCGCGCCGGGCGGTTTCGGTTCAGTGCCTCGGTCCCGGTGAGCGGATTGAACGCGGGCAGGATCACCATCTCGCGCGCGCGGGGCTCGATGTGGCGGCGGCGCCGGGACGGTCGGCGCGCCGGTGGCTCGCGCTCGAGCCGCACCCAGCATCGGCGCTTTCCCTCGGGGTCGTCCGCGGTCGGCGCGAGGCGAAACCCCGGGTGGAGGTGTCCTGCGACCAGCCGGGGGGCCCGAAGGACCCGGTTCGACGGCCAGCAGTGCCCGTGGAAGACGCCGACCTCGTCCCGAACGATCCCCGTGGCGGGGTGTACGACGACCTCCCGGGGGAGGTGCCGGACGATCCCCACGTCGTGGTTCCCGAGGACCAGCTCGACCGCCAGCCCTTCGTGGAGAAGCTCCGCGAAAAAGTCGAAGACGACGGGCCGGAGCGCGGGCGGTGTCCCGACGATCGGGTGCTTCGCGTCCCCCGCGACCAGCACCGCGTCGGCGCGGGTCGTTCGGACGAGGTGGACGAGCGTCGCCGCGAGACGGTCGGCCCGGCCCTCGGGCGGGCCGAGCGGCCGTTCGGGACTGCTCCCGAGGCCGAGGTGGACGTCCGCGACCACGAGGGTCCTCGTCCCGGTGCGGCCGGTCGGCTCGATCGTGAGCGCCGGCGCGTCGGGAACGGGACGGATCGGGCTCTCCACGGACCCCGGAGGTGGCCGACGACCAAGACAGTTCTCGGTCGTACCGGCGCTTCGTTCTCCGACAGGATTCACCATCCTGGCTTATATAAAAGAGGTAATTGGATAACACCGGGGGACACTCGGTGCCGTCGTCGCGAGAGCGGTCGATCGAGCGGGTCCGCGAGCTGCTCGAGCGCGCGGGATTCTATGTCGCGGACACCCACGCGATCCGCCCCACCAGCTTCGACCTCGCCGGTCGGCGCGACGCCACGCTGCTCCTCATCAAGGTGCTGAAGAACATCGACGCCCTGGATTCGGAGGAGGCGGTCCGCTTGCGGGAGCTCGGCGGACTGTTTCCGGCGATCACGCTCGTGATCGGCCAGACGTCGGGCGCCTCCGAGCTGGACGCCGGGGTCGTCTACACGCGCTACGGCGTGCCGATCGTCAACGAGGAGACCCTCCGCGAGTTCCTCGAGAAGGCGCTTCCCCCGTTCCTCTACGCGAGTCCCGGAGGGACGTTCGCCCAGGTCGACGGGCCCCGGCTCCGCGAGCTGCGGAACGAGCGGGGACTCTCCCTCGGCACCCTCGCCGGGATCGCCGGGGTCTCCCGCCGAGCGATCCAGCTCTACGAGGAGAGTGCCGGGGCGGAGGCGCTCGTCATCGAACGGATCGAGTCGTTCCTCGGCGAGACGGTCGTTCGACCGATCGACCTCTTCGAGTGGTCCGCTCGCACGCGGACCGACGCCGCGGAGGAGAAGCCCGAGAAGGAGCGCGAGGCTCCGGCCGAGCGCACGCTCCCGCGCACGGGCGACCCTCTCCGCGACGGGGTGCTCCGGCAGCTCGACGGGATGGGCCTTGAGATCACGGTGACGGTGCGGGCCCCGTTCGACGCCCTCGGCCGGACCCCGGAGGTGCTGCTCGCGACCGTGGGGAGCCTGCGGACCGCCCTCCACCGGGCCGAGGTCCTCCACGGACTCGCTCGGGTCGCGGAGGGGCACGCGCTCTTCGTCGTCCGCGACCAGGTGGCCCGCTCGGCCATCGCGGGACTTCCGATCCTCTCCGTCCATGAGCTGCGGCGGCACCGCGACCCCGACGAGCTCATCGAGGAGATCACCGAGCGGGAAGGCCCGTGATCACCGCGAAGCTGGACGACCCCGCGGGGGTCCTTCTCGTGGCACCGGTGCGCGGCCTCGCCTCCGAGGTCCCCCGGCTCCTCACCGAGCTCGAAGCGTTCCGGCCCCAGCAGGTCGGCCTCGGGCTCTCGGCCGACGAGCTCCGCAGCCTCGCGGACTACTTCGTCGTGGCGGAAGCGGAGCCGCTCGTCCCGCTGACCTCGAACGAGACGAGCGAGGTGCGGGGTCTCGTTCGGTTCGGCGAGGTGCGGGTGCCGAACCCGTCGTTCGTGGAGGCATTGCGTTGGGCCGTCGGCCGGGCGATCCCGGCCGAGCCGCTCGACCCGGACGACGAACGCACGGCCGCGCTCTTCGCCGAGCACATCGGGTACATCGAGCTCGTCCGTCGGACCGTGCGCGAGCGTCGGGTCGCACGGAGCCCGCCGACGCCGTCGTCGCCGGACGAGTTCGCCCTCGCGTGGGACCGCGAGGTCGCGTCGGGCCGGGGGTCGCGCGACTACGCCGAGGCGCGGGACCTCCACTTGGTCGGGAGGGTCCGGTCGCTCGCCGCCGGGGGACGGTCGCTCGCCGCGGTGGTCGACCGGGAGCGGTTCGATTCGATCCGAACGCTCTTCACGGAAGGCCCGCCGGCCGCGATCGCGTGAGCCGGTCCGCTCACTCCTCGCGGGCGAGGATCCGCTCGAGCATCGCGCGCCCGGCGCGTCGGAACTCCTCGAGCGTCCCCTCGTTCACGAGCATCCCGTCCGCGACCGCGAACGCGTTGCCGATCCCCCACTTGAGCTCGCGCCGGTCCCGGTCGTAGAACTCCTGGAGGTCCGCGCCGTCGTCCGCGCGGCTCCGGCTCGCCATGCGGTCGTGGCGGGTCTCGGGCGACGCGAAGATCCCGAGCACGAACAGGTCCCCGAAGTTGTGGCGGAAGACCGTGACCTCGGCGTCCGACCGGCAACCGTCGACCAGCATGCGGGTCTCGGTGAGCTTCGGGATCGCGCGCTGGGCCCAGACCCCCGGCCCGTGCTTCTCCCGCTCCTCCGACGCGACCCGCGCGACGTTCTGGTTCGTGACGGGGAGGCCGCGGCGGCGCGTTTCGTCCCGCACGAGGTCGCCCATCTTGAGGGTCGCGAGGCCCATCCCGCGGGCGACCCCGACGAGCTCGTCCTTGCCCGAGCCGGGCATTCCGACGGTGACGATGAGTTTCATAGGGTCGGCGGAGGCTCGTCCGGCGGGGTCCGGGCGGGGGGCGCGTTCGCCTTCAGGTTGTCCGCGACCTCGCGCTCGGAGATCAACTGCAATCGGTCCGCACGCTGGCGGTAGGCGACCGCTTCCTGCTCCTCGAGCCGCGCGGTCTCCACGTATCGGTCGACCTTCACCTTGAGCTCGGCGGTCTTCTGGGTCTTCGTGGCGGCCCGCAGCTCGAGGGCCCGCGCCTTCTGCTGGCGGTCGACCACCTTCTGCTGGAGCTTCCGGACCCGGTAGTGCAGGTTCGTCACGTCCGAGCCGATCGGGGCGCCGCCGGTCTTCTTGGTCGCCGCCTCGATGTCCCGCTCGTGCTGCTTCATCTGCTGCTCGATCTCGGGGATCATGGCGAGGTTCTTCTGGGCCTTCTCGCGGAGGACGGTCGCCTGGTGCCGAAGCTTCTCGATCCGCGTGTTGAGCCGCGCGACCCTCTGTTGGGCGCGGGCGGAGGCCCGGTCGTGGCGGGCGGCGATCTCGCGAAGCTTCGTGATGTCGGCGTACTGCTGGCCGATCCACCGCGACTTGCGGGCCGCGAGCGGGGTCGCTCCCCCGAGCGGTTGGGGGGTCTCTCCCCCGCCGGTCGCCATCGCTGCAGAGTGACCCGACCGCGAGATATAGCCGTTTTCTTGGGACGGAAAGCGGGACCCCGGGCCTACGCCCGCGGCGGCCGCGGGGGCCGGAGGAGCGGGGCGAGCCGCTCCGCGAGCGCCGATGCCGGCAGCCGGTCCTGTGCTTTCGAGTCCCGGGTACGGACCGTGACCGTGCCCGCGGCGGGGCCCGAACCGACCGTCTCTCCGTCCACGGTGACGCAGAAGGGGGTCCCGGCCTCGTCCATCCGCGCATACCGTTTCCCGATCGTCCCCGCGTCGTCGTACTGGTTCGGGATTCCGGCGGCCGCCAGCTCGTCCGAAAGATGCCGCGCGAACGGCCCGTGTTCCTTGCCGATCAGCGGAAAGACCCCGACCGGCACCGGCGCGAGATAGGGCGGGAGGCGCCAGACGGTCCGCTCGCCGTCCCGCGCGAGATGGCGGTCGGCGAGCGCCCAGAGGCAGCGGTCGGGACCGAACGTGAGCTCGAGCACGTGCGGGAGCACCTTCCGCCCGCCGGTGAGCGTGACGGAGAGGTCCTTGCCGGACCCCTCGCCGTGGCGGCCGAGGTCGTAGTCCCCCCGGTAGTGAACGGCGCCGATCTCCTTGAACCCGCCGAGGCTTTCGAGGTCGACCTCGACGTCGAACTGGATGCGGTTGTAGAAGGCCCGTTCCTGGTCCGACTTCTCGAGGAGCCGGATCTGGGCCGGAGGGATCCCGAGGACGTCCCGGTAGAACCGGTAGGTGTGGGCCAGGTGGTAGGCATAGGACTCGGGGATTCCGCCCGCGTGGACCAGGTCCGCGGCCGGAACGTGTTCGACCTCCTCCGAGCCCGCGAGGCGACGGGCGGCCCGGACGACCGGAAGCACCTCGTCCCGGACCCGGTCGAACGCGACCGGGAACCCTTCGGGGTCGAAGAAGATCTGGAGCTCCGCCTGCGTGAACGAACGCATTCGGAACAGCACCTGCCGGGGAGCGATCTCGTTGCGGTACGCCTTGCCGACGATCGCCACCCCAAGCGGCAGTGCGCGGCGACCGACGTCCCACATCCGGGGGAAGGCGAGGTAGCTGCTCTGGGCCGTTTCCGGGCGCAGGTAGACCCGTTCGCGGCCCGTGACCCCGAAATCGAGACCGAACATCAGGTTGAACGGCCGCGGGACGCTCAAGTTCGAAGAGCCGCAGCTCGGGCATTTCACGCCTTTCGACCGGACGATCTCTCCGATCTCTGCCGCGGTCAGGCCGTCGACCCCCTCGGGTCGCACCTTCTCGAGCACGGTGTCGGCGCGGAATGCGCTGTGACAGTTCTCGCACGTCACCTCGGGGTCGGTGAAGTTCTCGAGGTGGCCGGACGCCCGCACGACCGCCTCGGGAAGGATCTCCGAAGGCTCGATCACGTAGTAGTCGTGCGAGAGCCCGACGAACCACGCGGTCCAGGCCTCCTCGATCCGGCGTTTGAGGGACGCGCCGAGCGGTCCGTAATCGTAGAGCCCTTGCGCCCCACCGTAGATCTCGGCGGTCGGCCAGAGCACGCCCCGGCGTCGGAGGAGTGCGTACAGTTCGTCGCTCTTCATCGGTCCGAGGGTCCGGCGCGACCTCCGGGTCGGAACCGGACCATAAGGTGTTCGGTCGTCCGGGTCGCCACCTGGTAGGCCGGGTCGTCCGGCGGCAGACGCAGGACGACCGGAGGGACGGGCATACCGGGGGCGACCCGGGCGGACTCCGGCGTTCCGAGCCATTTCCACGGCTCGACGAGCGCGGCGCGAGCGAGGAACGCGGCGGAGACGGGCCGGCGCCGCAGTCGCGAGGCGACGTAGGCGAACTCCATCTCCCGCCAGACCGACGGGGCGTGGAACATCGCGTTGTCGGTGCCGAGGAGCACCGAAAGACCGAGGCGCTCCATCGCGCCGAGGTCCGGTTGACGGGCGAAGAGCGCGTTCGACCGCGGACAGACCACGACCGAGACGCGGTCGTCCCGCACCGCCCCGAGGTCGTCCCGGGTCGCCTTTGCGAGATGGACCAACAGGTCCGGGCGAGGGTCGAGGTACCGCTCGGGGGGCTCCCGGACGGCCTCGCTCGCGTGCAGGGCGAACCGTTTGCCCGCGGCGTGGCAGGCGCGCGCCACGGTCCTCCGGGTCTCGTCCGTTTCGTCCCGCGAGCTCGACAGTCCGACCCCGTCCGAGACCGCGAGGAGCTCGGCGAGCTCGGTCCGATCCACGGGCCGGGAGAGCGGACGTCCGAGGGCCAGGACTCGGACCCTACTCCCGCGCGCCGCTTCCCTCAGGAGGTCTACTCCCGGCCGTCCCTCCTCGCGGAAGTCGACCGTGACCGCGACCCCTTCGCGATCCATCCGGTCGAGCGCGGCTCGGATCGCCCTGCGCTTCGCGTCCGGGGAACTACGCGCGAGGAGCCGGAACTTGTAGCCGTGGGGTGGCTGGATGAGCCGCGAGACCGGCCCGGGGGGGGGTTCCCGGACCGATACGGCATCCCCGAGGTGAGTGTGCGCGTTGACCGGGGACGGCGTGACGATCCCCCGGACCGTCCGCTCGTCGCGACGGCGGCCCTCGGCGCCCACGGCGCCGACCTCGGTCACTCGCCCGCCACGTATGCGCACGTAGGCCGGTCGCGCCCCGTCCAGGTCCAGGATGGCCCCGACGACCAGCATGACCGCGGAAGCGGGAGCTTCCTCCCGCATTAAGCCACGCCCCGCTCCCCCAAGCGATAAGGGAGCGGGCGACTCCCGGGGGCACCCGCTATGACGGCATCGCTCGCCGACCGGCCCCGGGACCTCTTGGTCTCGGGCCACATCAACATCGACCGTTTTCTCGCGGTCCGCTCGTTCCCCCCCCCGGACCGTACCGTACCCGTCCTCGGCCACCGGGCGGAGCTCGGCGGGACGGCGACCAACATCGCCCGGTCCGCGTCGCGGCTCGGCGTCGCGACGGGTCTCATCGCCCGGGTCGGAGACGGGTTCCCCGATGCCTACCTCGCCGAGCTCGCGACGCAGGGGATCGACGTGCGGGGCGTCGAACGGGTGCGGGGCCTGCCGACCCCGACCTGCTACATCCTGGAGGAAACCGGAGGGGCCCAGAGGACGCTCATCGACCAAGGCGCGATGGCGCACCCGACGATCGGGCGGTCTCCTCCCCGATGGCTTTCCGACTACGCGTGGGTTCACCTGACGACCGCGGACCCCGACTTCCAGATCCGGCTCGCGACCTGGGCGCGCGGGCGGGGGATCCACGTCGCCGCGGACCCGGCCCAAGAGATCCACTACCGCTGGGACCGCCGGTCGTTCCGCGCGTTGCTGGGCCTCTCGGAGGTCCTGTTCGGGAACCGGAGCGAGATCGCCCGGGCCGCTGAGTTCGTCGGAGCGCATCGGACCGAGGCGCTGCTCGCGTTCGTCCCGCTCATCGTCCGTACGGAAGGACGGAACGGTGCCTCGGCGTTCTCCCGGGCCGGGAAGTTCCACGTTCCGCCCGTGCGGCCGGGACGGGTCCGGACGCTGGTCGGGGCCGGCGACGCTTTCCGGGGCGGGTTCTACGCGGGGTGGTTCGCGGGCCAGCCGCTGCCGCGCTGCCTTACCGCGGGGGCGCGAAGCGCGGCGCGATGGATCGAGGGACGGAGGTAGCCGACCGATGGAGATGCACGCGTTCGGACGGTTGACGCCCGTCGGGGTCGCCCGTCGCCGGCTCCTGGAGGCGGCCCGACCGGTCGACCGGGTCGAGCGGGTTCGGGTCGAGGGCGCGTTCCAGCGCGTGCTCGCCGGGGACGTCCGCGCTCCGGTGCCCGTCCCGTCGTTTCGGCGGACCACCTGGGACGGCTACGCGCTACGGAGCCGGGACACCATCGGGGCCCGAAAGGGCCAACCCGCCGAGCTCCGCGTGGTCGGGGAGGTGTTCGCCGAGCAGACCTTTCCCGGCGTGCTGCATCGGGGGGAGGCCGTCGCGATCGCCACGGGTGGCGCCGTCCCGAGCGGCGCGGACGCGGTCGTCATCTTCGAGGAGGTCGAGCGGAAGGACCGGGCGCTCCGA
>Ga0187782_10001137_pt1 | contig 19076 bp, 16 predicted proteins | sample 0715_SJ02_MP15_2_FD_132454 | JGI IMG/M metagenome (GOLD analysis project Ga0187782, IMG submission 132454) | Tropical peat soil microbial communities from peatlands in Department of Meta, Colombia - 0715_SJ02_MP15_20_MG | ecosystem: Environmental > Terrestrial > Soil > Wetlands > Peat | place...
AGCCTGCTTGCGGCTCCCCGAGGCTTATCGCAGCTTGCCACGTCCTTCATCGCCTTCTAGCGCCAAGGCATCCACCGTACGCCCTTAGTAGCTTAATCATAAAACTCACTCAATACGTCGTCTGCCGGGATGCTTCCCCGCTTGCGACCGGAAGGTCGCCGCTAGATGCTCGCCGCGGTGGCTATTCCGCAGCTTTTCCCGAGCTCGTCCGCCCCGCATCTTGCCGATCCATTATTCCCTTCGCCGATTGCTCGGCACCGGGACTATCGACTCTGCAATGATCAGGTGCTTGACTGAGTTCGCCTTGTAAATCCACAGTACTGCTCAACATACTCGAGCAGAACTTGTAATAATTCACACCATCACTCCCCCGGGCAGACCGTAATCGGCCCGGAGTTATCGGCGTGAACTTGCCAGCCTTACTGTTGTCAAAGAGCTTTGTCCCTGAGTCCCTCAGGGGCCTCAGCTCGCGCTGAAGCGTCCTCCTTCCGGAGGACCTGGGCAACTTTTGACGGAATCCCGAAAAAAGAGCCCATAAAATACGAAACCCGGCGCCGAGCGCCGGGCACAATCACTCGCTTCGAGTGATTTTGCGCGATGCTCAACGATTCTATCCTGTGCTAATAAGGCGCCTCACTATAGGATCTGTTCCTTGGATTACTTCAGACCCGACTGTGAATCCCCTGCACGGTCCGACACTTTAGGGAAGTCCCGAACCATTTGTAATCTTACTATAACCTCCTGCGATGTCAAGTGCTGTGCAAAACTTTTTTTCATAGCTTTCCACACCCCTGTGGACGCTGTGAAAATCCCGCAAAAACGATGCTTTTCCGCTCATGGCTTATCCGCCCCTGCCCATTGCATGATGCGAAGAACGGGCTTTCCGTCGAGATCTTCGAGAGGAAAATAGACGAGGTGAGTTTTGGAATCGACCGCAACCGTGTGGGCGTGGGGTAAGTGCAGCTCTCCAACAAGTTCAAGTGTCCGGTTTGCTTCCTGAAATATCTTCACCTGGCCGGACTCCGCTGCGACATAGAGCCGCTTCGCTCCGGTGTCAAACGCGAGAACATCCGGATCGCGTCCCACAGAAAACGGCGGGCCGACTCGCATACTGTTCAAATCCACTACAACCAATTTGCCATTGCTTTCCCCGGCTACAAAGGCGAGGCGATTCTCGACATCGAGTGCGATGCCGTGGGGGTCTTCGAGCCAGGTTAAAGGCGTCCTCGCGGTGATCCTGGCTCGTAATGGATCGATCGTTACCAGGTCGTTCCTTCCGTGGACGGCAACATAAATTCGGTCCGCTCCGCTATCGTACACGGTGTTGCCCGCGCCACCGCCGAGGGGCATGCTGCTGGCCAATGTATTGCTTGTTGCGTCGATGAGCGCATCGGCATTTCCATGTTCATCCGAGACAAACACGCGCTGCACGGTTGGCGCGTAGGCCAGACCATCGGGATATTTGATCTCTCCTACTTGCGCGATGGTTTTGAGATTTGTCTGGTCGACGACGGCCACCTGATGGTCTCCGGTGACAGAAGCGAAAATTCTCCCGAGTTCGGGGACCGCGAGCACCCCGTGGACGCGGCGAAAACCGTCCAGGTTTGCTACGACGGACCGGTTTTTGGTATCGAAGACAACGAGCTGATCGGCATTCATGTGCGCTATATAAAGGCGGCCGTCGACCGGGTTGAGGCTCTGGTAGTCAAAACGGACTGCCGGGCCAGGCAGGGGAACATCAGCCACAACGCGCAAAACATCGTGTTTTTCAGGCGCATTCAAACGCGCGGAGGGCAGTGGAAAGGTCGTGAAAAAAACGGATGTCGCCAATAGAGAAATGATCGCCAGGGTGCGCATAGAGCTCACAAGGAGCAATTATCTTTGTGCTCTGTGCGGTTCGTCAAAAGGAATTGGGGTCTGGAGAGATTCGATCCAGACCCCGTGCCCGCACTCAGGGTCCGAAGACCGTGCTACGCGGGTCCATCCGGAGTTCGGCCACCACACAACCTTGCACGAGTGCGCGAAAGATCTATGAGCCGTTCGGCTTAATCGGCGGCAGGTTTGGCCTGTTTTTTCTGTGCTTCTTCGGTCCAGGGCGGTGTGATGCCATTCACGCGGGCGTAGGCGATCGACTGGCCAAGATGTTCGTGGTTGTGGGTGACCAGGATGTAGACCACGTCACCGTCATTCGCATCGGGGCCGAGTTTCTTCTCTGGCTTGGCAAAATCGGCGTTCGACATCTTTTGCACGGCAGCCATGGCGTAGGCGAACGATTGATTCAATTGCTCGATAATCTTGGCTTTGTCGGTGGTAGATTTCTCAAAGCCATCCCGCTGATAGCCGGGAGCCGGAGCCGTGCCGGTCATCATGGTCGGGATGCCATAATTCGCGCCAGCCACGTGCAGAAACAATTCGCTGACCGAACGGGTTCCCGCTTCCGGGCGCCAGGTGTACTTGTCGGCAGGGATCGATTCCGCCAATTCCGTATATTTCTTCTGCATCCCCTGGAGGTCCACCAGAGCCTGGGCTTTCATGTCGTAGCTTGGTGGGGTCTTGTCCTCAGACACGGAGCCTTGGCTTTGCTGTGCCGCAGCGTTTTTTCCCTTGGCATTCGCCGTGAGCCCGGTGAGTAACCCCAGGGCGAGAGCGATCATGAGCATCTTTTTCATCTTCATCTCCTTTGCAAGAACCTGATGGGCACACCGACCCTTTGTCATGTGGCGGATACCGAACTTGGCCCGCGCACACCCGACTGCATTTAGGAACATAGACGCTCGCCGTTAGGTTTTGTTCTCGGTCCCTCCGCGGCAGCAGGGAACCGTTCTGCCCGTTCAGCGCCAGAGAAAGTAAGTATTTTGCTTTCAGTAAAGTAGACTGACAAGGGCCAGGTGAGTTGCCTTCCCCGGAAGAAAAAAGGCTAAGAAGCCCTCGCTGCCTGCCTTTCGAACAAATGTCGAATCGTCGATTCGACTACTTGGCCTGAAGGGTTTCGATGTAGGTCACGATGTTGCTGATGCGCTGCTGCACGACGGTGTCGTGGAATTTGTCGAGTGACTGCAGTAACGGACCCCAGACTGGCATTTCCGCGGAACCATGGGCTCCAGTGCTACCTTCGCCGAACTTCAGCACGCTGGCCACCTTGTTGGCGGGATACTTTCCATCATTCTTGTGGGCCAATTGCGTCAAATCCGTCGGCGGCGCCTTCATGGCGCTGGCCGCCGGCCCGTGGCCTTTTCCATCAACACCGTGGCATGGAGCGCAATACTGCGTGAACATCTCTTTGCCCGATGCGGCATTCGTCTGCTTGATGGTGGTCGACTTGACGGCGGGTTTCTCCTGCGCAAGGCATAAGCTCGTGGCCACCACTAACATACCCAGCAGGATCATGCTCTTTTTAAACATGAAAGTACTCCTTTCTGTTGGGATAGATTCGCGGTGAGCGTTCTGGATCCTCTATCCGTAGGCTAAGGGAAATATCTCACGGGGCAGAAACAATCCTTGTGACGCACGTCACACGCGACGTGCAGGGAAGGGCACGAGCAAACGCGGAATGGATCGGGTCTCTTATCTAGAAGTGGAAGACTACGCCTGCAACGAGTTGAAAGTTATTCTGCGACCCACTGAAATAGCCGGTGTACGTCCAGTCGCCTTCACCACGCAGGGATAACCGGGAGTGCACGCGATAATCCACGCCGACTCCTGCCTCGGCCATGATTGCGTTTCGGCTTCCCAAGGCGGTCTGCGGCTGCAGGTGGCTTCCTCCGACCAAGGCATGACCGTACGGCTCCCACCGTGCACGCCTTCCGCCGATGCGAATACCGCCCAAGCCTCCGAAAATCTTAGCGTGATTGTTCGAATTAAAGACCGTCCCCCCGAACGCCGCCACTATGTTTCCTTCCAAAGCGAACCAGGTGTTGGTGTAGTACGTCAGCGTGGTATTCAATCCGAACAGGTTTGCATCGAACGCCTGTGACTGGAAGCGCAAGTAGTCGAATCCCACGCCCAACTGCCAGCGGTAATCATCGCGGTCGCCGAAGAAGACGTATTTCGGAGTGGGCGCTGCTGGAAGGGCGGCCGGCTCAGGGGTTGCGTTTGCGTCTCCCAACAAAAAACTCCCCGCGCCATTCGTGGGCAAGAAAGTCACTTCCGAAGCAGAAGTTCCTTCAAAACTCGCCGCCGCATTGGTCCGGCCCTGTGCGCCATTATCCTCTTGCGCGCTCGCCACGCAGGCCAACCCCACAATCAACGCCATTCCGAAGAAAGCCTTCTTCATACCCTTGCCCTCTGCCTCTCCAGCCAGTGCCCATGTGCATTCTGGCCTGTTTTTCCAGGGTAGCGAATCTTATCCCGTCTGAATAAGTCTATCCCCAAAGAAGTGCCGAGGCGGGTAACGGCTCAAACGAGATAGGCATACTATAGCGCATTCGGCTCGTTATGCGAGGAGTATCTGGATGAGACGTTTTGCCTGCTTGATAGCTTTGGCGGAGTTATCGCCCGACATACTGCTCGTTGGCAGGAATTAGGGAACCACGTAGTAGTTGTGAATACCTGCGCCAAGCGAAACACTTGCGCTGGCCGCTTGTGGCACCCACCAGGCCTTACGCATCCACGGATGGCTGCTGCGCATCATGCGATGGCCCAGGTAATCCATAATCACCGGCGTCACTTGCGTCGTCGCGTAAATCGCGCCCGAATGCGCGAAAGGCCGCTGGACCGGATCTCCCTCGATGCCATATCCGCCGCCCACAGCGCGGCGCGTGGTCCACGCGTCGAACGCCGCTGCCCCGTGACTCACAGCCATCAATCCGTACCAGAAGCCGCGCTGCCGAGAAGTCTCATAGGATTCCGCGGTGGCAGGCTTCACTGGAGTGCTCAACGCCGCCGGTTCGATCGCAGGCAGACCCGCTTCGCCACCCGACGCGTCGAGGTCCGTTCTTGGAGCTGCAGCCATCGCCGCCTTAGGCGTCGGCGCATCCGGCTTTACGGACTCTGACTCCTTGGTCGCTGGGAGAGTGGGTGAGCTTGCTGCTTCCGCAGCAGGCTGAGCTGCGGAATTTCGTGGCGTATCGTTCGGAATTGCAGTGCAGCAGAACAACAAAAGTGTGGTGAGGACCAATGACCACCTCAGTTATTGCAGGCCGGGGGAGGGTTCCGGGACAGCTGCAACTTCTTGTACTTTACTGTACCACCGGACAGGTGTCACTGGCCTATTGGTCATGGTGGAGTAGTACTCTTTTCCGTCCTCTCGGACACCGGGGTCCTGGCCCATTGGTACCGGGCTCTTCTGGTACGCGACCCGTGCGCAGGGAAGAACTGCTATAATCCGCGCGATAGCTTTACTTCCTGTTGGCAGAGGCAAAATGCCCGGTTCCAACTCTTCCTCGGCGAAACGTGCACGTCAGCCGCAGCCCGGTTCGAAGCCTCCCCAATTCATCGTGATCGAAGGTCCATTGCGCGTGGGAAAGACCACTCTGGCGCGCATTCTTGCCGAGCGGCTTCATGCACGGCGGATCTATGACTGCGAGGACAATCCTTTTTTGGCAGACTTCTATGCGGAAAAGGCGGGCGCGGCCTTCCATGCACAACTTTATTTTTTGATGGAACGACAAAAGCGGATTCGCGAGGCGCTTTCGACAAATGCGCCCGGCCCGGTGATTTCCGATTTCCTGATGGAAAAGGACCGCATCTTCGCTAACCTGAATCTGGACGACGCGGAACTGAAGCTCTACGAACGCTACTATGAAGCCCTTACACAGGAACTTCCCCAACCCGAACTCGTCATTTATCTTCAGGCCAAGCCGGAAGTGCTTCGGGCTCGCATTGCCAAGAAAAAGGCAAAGGAAGAAAAATCCATCTCACCTGATTACATCGAGGAAGTTTCCCGCGCTTACGAGCACTTCTTCTTCCGCTATGAGGGCGCCGACTTGCTGGTGATTGACACCTCGGAAATCGATTTTGTCGAAAGCAGCGAAGACCTGCAGCAGCTGCTGCGCCGCTTGCAGGAACCGGTCAAAGGCACGCAGTATTTCCTACCCCTCGGCGGCACGGACTAGACACTCCGCGTTCCGCTACTCGGAACCATTTCCCTTCCGCCGCAAACTAAACTACAGTGCGTCACGAGCCTGTTAATTTCCTTCAGGAGACCAGTTATGGATCTTTGGAGTCGCAGGAAATTCTTTGTCACCACTCTCGCCGGTGGCGCACTCGCCGGAACGACGAATCTCTTGGGCGGGACGCTGCCGGTCCCGTCTTCTCCTCTATCCGCTTCCTCCGCGAGACGCCCCCTGATGATCTCGGCGGCGAACGGTCTTCATGCGCTCGACAAAGGCATGGATATTCTCAAGTCCGGTGGAGACACGCTTGACGCTGTCGTCGCCGCGGTGACGGTTGTGGAAGACGATCCCAACGACGACTCGGTCGGATACGGCGGGCTGCCGAACGAGGAAGGTGTGGTCGAGTTGGATGCCAGCGTCATGCACGGCCCCACGCGACGAGCCGGGAGCGTCGCTTCCGTGCAACGCATAAAGAATGTAGCACGGCTCGCCAAAACGGTGATGGAACGGACCAATCACGTGATGATCGTCGGGGATGGAGCACGCCGCTTCGCCGCGGATGAAGGATTTGAAGAGATGAATCTCCTGACCGAACATTCCCGCAAGATCTGGCTTGCGTGGAAAGCTCGCACCAGTTTCAACTGGCGACCCGGCATCGATAGTCCCGAATGGAAGGAGCATCTTTCCCAGATCTTCGATGATGACCAGGAGCAGATTGCTTACGCTATCCGGGTTATCACCCACCCTCCGACCGGCACGATCAACTGTCTCGCGGTGAATGAAAAGGGCGATGTCAGCGGGAGCACCACGACGTCTGGCCTGGCATGGAAAATTCCTGGGCGTGTTGGCGATTCGCCGATCATTGGAGCCGGGCTTTATGTCGATGGCGACGTCGGAGGCGCGGGTTCCACAGGCAAAGGCGAGGAGAATATCAAGGTTTCTGGCGGCCACACGATTGTGGAACTGATGCGCAAGGGTGTAAAGCCGGGCGATGCTTGCCTTGAGGCACTCGGGCGAGTCTCACGGAACTATAATGGGGATAAGAAAAAGCTTGGTACGTTTGAGCTCTCTTACTATGCGTTGAATAAAGACGGCGAGTACGGGTCGGCTTCTCTGTGGAAGAGCGCCTATGACCCTTCGAAGAGTGCCCATTTCGCCGTGCACGACGGCACCGCGGCGCGCCTTGAAGCGTGCCGGTATTTCTTTGACGAGGTCGGCCACCTGGAGGATTGATCTTTCCCGCCAGATTTCTGTCGTATTCTAGAGGGCCATGGACCAGGTTGACATTCTGATTGTGGGCGGCGGCGTTGTGGGATGCGCGGTCGCCGAATCCTTGTCCCGGCGCTGGCAAGAGGTTTTTCTTGTCGAGCAGTTTCCGAAGTTCGGCATGTCCACCAGTACGCGCAACAGCGGTGTTATTCATTCCGGCATCTACTACCCGAAAGATTCCTGGAAGGCGCGCCATTGCGTGGAGGGAAATCAGCTGACGAAGGAGTTTTGTGTCAAGCACAACGTTCCCCATCGAACCACAGGAAAGCTAGTGGTAGCAAAGTCAAAGGAAGAAGAGCCGCAACTGGTCGCGCTCCTGAAAAAGGGGCAGGAAAACGGCGTAGAAGGTCTGCAGATTGTCGATGTGGCAGGAATTCGTGAGAAAGAGCCGCATGTGAAGGGATATTCGGCGCTGAACGTCCCTTCGACAGGAATTTGCTCTGCCGAAGAGCTTGTCCATGCTTACGCCCGTGTGGCTGAACTGCAAGGCGCCAATCTGCTCACACACGCCAAGGTGGAAGCTGTCGAACCCGGGCAAGAAGGGGTTCGGGTCGTGTTGCGCATTGGGGACGAAGAACAGTCCGAGGTGGAGACGGTTGAGGCTCGTTGCGTCATCAACGCGGCCGGACTGTATTCGGATGAGGTAGCCAAGCTACTCGGGCCGCGCCCCTGGACGATTTATCCAGTTCGTGGCGAGTATTGCGAGATTCGTGGTCCACGTGCCGAACTTATCCGCAATCTCGTTTATCCGTTGCCGCACTCCGACGGGCTGAGCCTGGGCCTGCACTTTACGAAGACATTGTGGGGAACGCTGCTGGTAGGACCTACCGCGAAATACGTGGATGGCAAGGACAATTACGAGCGCGATCGGCTGACCATCCCGGAATTTGCCGACGACGCAAAGAACATGGTGCCGGAAATCAAAGAGGGGGATTTACAACTCGCCTATACAGGTTTGCGGCCGAAGCTGATTCCGCCGTCAGGGCATGGCATCGCCGATTTCGTGATCGAGCCCGACCGCGAATTTCCCCAGGTCATCCAACTGGTCGGCATTGAATCGCCCGGCTTGACCGCCGCTCCGGCAATCGCCCTCCATGTGGCATCGCTCGTGGAAAACATCCTGAACTGAAGCCCTATTCCACTACGACGCGCAGGAACTTCTTTTTCCCGGCACGCAACAGAAACTCATAGGGCTTGCTCAAATCGATCTCTTTTCGCGGATCCTCGACGCATGCCCCATCGATCTCCACTCCGTGTTGCTTGATAAGCCGTTCCGCCTCGCTCTTCGATGGCGCCAGTTTCAATTCCACGAGCAGGGCCGTTAGCTTCTTGGATGGACCACGCGCAATCTTGCTCACCGGCGCCTCCTCGGGCGCCTGTCGATCGCGAAACACTCTTTGGAAATTCTCGGCAGCTTTCCTGCCAGCTTCAACTCCCTGAAAATCCCCCACAACCTCTTCCGCCAGACGCATTTTTGCGTCCATCGGATGCAGCTTCCCATCCGCCACTTCTTTCTGTAGCTCCGCAATTTCGTTTGGCGCGCGGTCGGTGACCAGTTCATAGTATGGCCACATCAGTTCGTCCGGAATCGACATCATCTTTCCGAACATTTCCTCTGGCGCTTCGGTAATTCCCACATAATTGCCAAGGCTCTTGGACATTTTTCTTTGGCCGTCGAGCCCGACAAGAATCGGCATGGTACAGACAACCTGGGGCGACAGCCCGTACTCGCGCTGGATTTCGCGGTGCACCAGAATGTTGAACTTCTGCTCGGTCGCGCCCAGCTCCACGTCGGACTTCAGCATCACCGCGTCGTAAGCCGTGAGCAGGGGATAGAGCAGTTCGTGAACCGCAATGGGCAGGTTGTTCTCCAGTCGCGAGCGAAAATCCTCGCGTTCTAGCATCCGCGCCAAGCGGTAATGTCCGCAGAGACGCACCACATCGTAGCTGGACATTTTCCCCAGCCATTCGCTGTTGTAACGAACTTCAGTTTTGTCCTTGTCCAGAATTTTGTAAACCTGCGCAAGGTAGGTCTGCGCGTTAACCTCCACCTCTTCGCGACTGAGCGGCGGCCGCGTCTCCGACCGTCCCGTGGGGTCGCCGATCATCGCCGAGAAATCGCCAATCAGGAAAATGGCGGTGTGGCCCATGTCCTGAAAGTGTTTCAGCTTGCGCAACACCACCGTGTGCCCGAGGTGAATATCCGGGGCGGTCGGATCCACGCCAAGGTACACACGAAGCGGCTTTTCCGACTTCACGGAGTTCTCAAGCTTCTGCTTCAACTCATCTTCGGGAATGACTTCGGCCACGCCCTTGTTCAGGTAGGCGAGTTGTTCTTCTACGGGTTTAAAGCGCGGTGTGGACATTTTGCCGTTTACCTGCCGCCCGATAGAACGCGGCGGCCTTCAATGCGGTATTTCCCTCCGAGAACGATGTTCACAGCTTGGCTGTAGATGCGGTGTTCTTCCTTGAGAATACGCTCGGACAACGTGTGCTCGTCGTCGCTATCGAGCACCGGCACCACCGCCTGCAGAATGATAGGACCTGCGTCCAGGTTCTCATCCACAAAATGCACGGTGCAGCCTGCGAACTTCACGCCGTGCTCGAGCGCCTGTTTCTGCGATTCGAGCCCCGGGAAGGACGGCAAGAGGGAAGGATGAATATTAAGGATTTTCTGCGGAAACGCAGCGACGAAATAGGGTGATAGCAATCTCATGTAGCCCGCGAGGCAAATCAGGTCCACGCTGTACTCTTGCAGGATCGCCACGACTTGTCGGTCGTACGCTTCCCGTTGTAATCCTTTCGACGGAATCAGGCGCGTGGCGATGCCTCGCGTTTCCGCTCGCTTCAATCCCAGCGCGTCCGGCTGATTGCTGATCACAATCACAATTTCCGCGCCGCGAATCCTTCCCGCGGACACACTTTCCGCAAGCGCCTCAAAGTTCGACCCGCGCCCGCTCAACAGCACACCCATTCGCTTCTTCATAAACAAAAAACGTTAGCACACCTCGCACATGCGTCCAAATAAAGGAATCCTCCTGCGAATTGAAAAAAAAATGGCGACAGGTCAGGTTCAGACGTTACAACGATCGCAATCTTCTTTACCCGTAAGGGAATCTCAGCGACCTGTTCCTAATTTACCCTTCTTGCCAGTAGTCCAGGCTCGCCCTCTTTCTTATTATCCGGAGCGTAGAGAGATTTCTCGAGCAGCGACCGGGTTCCCCCCTCCTCCAGTTCTGCTCTGCACCGCAAAACCTGACGAAGGAAGTTCCGCCCATGCACAAGATGCTATTTGTGTGTTTATCGCTCACCTGGTCTCTTGTAGCTTCCGCGCTCCTGCCTGAAGCAGCCCGTGCACAAATGAAGGCGAATCCTACTTCCTTGACCTTCGGTAATATCACCGTGAATACCGCTTCCTCCCCGGAAACGCTTGTGATCACCAATGAAAGCTCGCAGCCTCGCACCATTCAGCGCGTTTACAGCTCTGCCGCGCAGTTCAGCGTCACCGGTCCTGCCATGCCCTTGAGGCTTGCGGCCCATGCAAACGCTTCCTTTCAGATTAAATTCGCTCCTAGCTCGGCAGCCAGCTTCAGCGGGTTCATCATTGTGAGCGTGTACAACTGGGGGAACAGAACCTCCAGCATGTTCATTTCTGCGAAGGGGATGGGGGTCGCGGGCGCTTCGACGCCACCAGCAAATAATCCCCAACCGAGCAATCCACCGACGACAAACGACCCCGCCCCGTTACCTACCTATCTGCTTTCTGAGAGCACGGGCAGCCTTACGTTCGCGAATACTCTGGTAGGATCATCCGCCTCCCAAACGGTTTCTCTCACGAACACGGGGACGGGCGCTGTCACCGTTTCACAAGCCACCATCAGTGGCTCGGGCTTCAGCCTGAGTGGGTTCTCGGGATCGACGACCGTTGCCCCCGGATCGAGCGTAAAGCTCACCGTCAATTTCGCCCCGACGGCTGCGGGAACGGCAACGGGCAACGTCACGATCGCCAGCAATGCAACGAATTCGCTGGCGTCCATTTCGCTTTCCGGGACAGGAGTTCAGGCGCAAATTTCCGTTGTCCCCGGCAGCATCAGCTTCACAAATGTATCCGTCGGCGCGACCAACACGCAGTCGCTCACCATCAAGAACAACGGCACTGCAGCGCTGACTGTTTCCCAGGCCTCTCTACCGGGCGGCTCTTTTACTTACTCCGGCTTGGCGCTGCCCTTTTCTCTCGCTGCCGGGGCTTCTTCCAGCTTCACCGTGGCCTTTGCGCCTACGTCTGCGAGCAGCTTCTACGCCAATCTGGCATTAACAAATAACTCGCCCACTTCTCCGCTGACCATTCCGTTGTCTGGCACGAGCGTTGCCTCCGTTCTGCAGCTTTCCGCTTCCGCCACCTCGCTCAGCTTCGGGAGTGTGACCACTGGGTCCAGTTCCACGCAGGCTGTGACGTTGACCAACACGGGAAATTCCAGCGTGACCCTCTCGAGCGTCAGCGTCACCGGTACGGGATTTTCCTCATCGGGTATCACACTACCACTCACTCTGGCGGCCAGCCAGTCGACGAGTTTCACTGTGGCTTTTGCACCGAGCAGCGCGGGCGCATTGACCGGAACTGCCACCGTGGTCAGCAACGCTTCGAATTCGCCGTTGTCCATCGCCCTGTCGGGCACAGGCACCGCTCCTGCTACTTACTCAGTGAGCCTGAGTTGGACCTCTGGTTCGTCATCTGCAGCGGGATTCAACGTTTACCGCGGATCACAGTCCGCCGGGCCTTTCACAAAGATGAACTCCAGCCTGCTCGCCACAACTTCGTACACCGATACGACCGTGGCCTCGGGGCAAACCTACTACTACGTCGCGACCGATGTGGACGCCTCCGGAAACGAGAGCACCTACTCGAACGTAGCCAGCGCAGTCATTCCTTGAACGTTGCAGCCGTCTCAGTGTGGTTCTCCGGCGAGAAGATACCCGCCACCCTCGACGGTGCTCGGCATGTCGCTGTTTGTCCCGCCACTCAAAAAATCTGTTGATGGAACACGAACAAGGGAGTATCGTTCGAAAGTTGGTAGCGAATAAAAAGCGAATTTTGGAGGCAGCCAAAATGTCCACCGAACGCTCATTGCGAGATCTTGTTTCCGTCGGCCCCGCAATGCTCCGCGATTTCAATCTTCTGGGGATACGCTCGGTCTCCCAACTGGCCAAGCAGGATCCTCGCAGGATGTATGCGCGGCTCGAACGGTTGACCGGAACGCATCAGGATCCTTGCGTGCTCGATACGTTTCAAGCCGCAGTCGCCCAGGCAAGAAATCCTCGGCTGCCCGCACAAAAGTGCCAGTGGTGGTATTGGAGCCGAAAAAGGAAGGCTCTTAGAGCTTAACCAGGGCTATCCGCAGAGTGGATTCGGTCAGGCCAGATTCAGCGCGCCCGAATACACCAGGCGGGCCTTGCCCGTGTCGCCGCGCTCGATGCGCCCAATGCGGAAGAACTTCTCTCGCCGGCGCTTCAAGTCGGCTTCAGCGTTCTTCACGTGTTCCGCGGGCACAATCACGATCATGCCTATGCCCATGTTGAACGACTGCAAAAGCTCGTCCGTCTCAATCTCTCCGAGCTTTGCCAGGTATTTGAAAATCGGCGGAACCGCCCATGCGTCCAGATCGATGATGGCCTTCACCCCACTCGGCAGAACGCGCGGGAGATTTCCGGGGATGCCGCCACCTGTAATGTGCGCCATGGCGGAAACCCAGCCTTTGGCGAGGAGAGCTTTCACCCCTGGCGCGTAGCACAGATGCGGCTTCAGCAATTCCGCTCCAATCTTGTTCCCTACTTCCGCCACGTACGTTTCCGGCTTCAGCTTGGAGACTTCGAACACGAGTTTGCGCGCCAGCGAATAGCCATTCGTATGCAATCCTGCGGAAGGCAACCCGAGCAATGTGTCGCCCGGCTTTACGGCTTTACCGGTCAAAACCTTCTTCCGCTCCACGGCACCCACGATAAACCCCGCCAGATCGTATTCGCCGGGGGGATAGAAACCCGGCATTTCGGCGGTCTCGCCGCCGATGAGAGCGCATCCCGCCTTCCGGCAAGCCCGGCTCATTCCGTCGACGAGCTGCTCGACCACGTTCGGTTCCAACTTGCCCATCGCCAAATAATCGAGAAAGAAAAGCGGTTCGGCGCCCTGCACCAGAATGTCATTCACGCAGTGGTTTACCAGGTCGCCGCCCACCGTTGAGTGCACGCCCATGGCCGTCGCGATCTTCAGTTTTGTGCCTACCCCGTCCGCGCTCGAGACCAGCACCGGTTCGGTCCAGCGCTTGCCGTCCAGGGCAAACAGCGCGCCGAAGCCGCCGATTCCTCCAAGAACCGCGGGTGAAAAGGTCTTGCTGGCGAGGTGGCGGATGCGCTGCTTCGCGTCATCAGCGACAGCAATGTTCACTCCAGCGTCGGCGTATTTCATCTTTGGGCCGCCTTCAAGGTCTGTTCGCCAAGCTACATCTGGTGTCGAGCTTGCGGGCTCATAACCACTGGGACTTGAGCGGCTATGAGGAACAGCGCGATTCGTCGCAAGTCACACAGCGGGCGGTCTACATCTGCCGCAGCCCCGCCTCTCGGAGTGCCAGGGCCGCCTACAGCTTAAAACACATGGAACAGTCTCCGCCACCGTACAGTTCCCGGATGAATGAGAGCGTTCGCGTAGGCTTCAAATCGCGCGGCTATATCTCCATTCCATGCATCTCTCGGCGCGTCCAGCGACATGTAAATAATTACCGGCGTACCCAGAATGTCCTTGCGTGGCACACAACCCCAGAAGCGGCTGTCGTAGGAGTTGCCGCGATTGTCGCCCATGGCAAAGTAGCAGTTGTCCGGCACGCGGTAGGGGAACCTTGTCACTTCGTAGCCAGGCGGAGCTTGTCCGGCTGGCGCAGGCTCGCTCGGCCCAGTGGTGTAGGGCTCATGCAGTCTTTGCCCGTTAACCCAAACCGAGCCGTTGCGAACGTCAACAAGATCGCCCGGCAAACCGATAACGCGCTTTACGTAGTCCGGCTGGGCGGGATCGAAGGGGGGCTTGAAAATGATGATCTGCTGGCGCTTCGGATTTCTCCAGAGCGGTACATGGATATTTGTGAATGGAATGCCTGCATCATAGCCGATGCGGCTCATGATCAGGTGATCGCCGATCAGAAGCGTATTTTCCATGGAGCCCGAAGGAATCACCCGCGCCTGCCCGAGCGTGCCGTTGATCAGCAGGAACGCAAGAATCACCCAGAACCAGGCGATGACCTCGCTCTTGACCCGCTCACCTAGGGGCACGGCCGCTTCTTCTTTTTTCGCCTTCACTTTCACCGCATCCGCTTTCACGATTCACCCTAACCAGCCAGAGACGCCAAAGCCCGTTTAGGCCCCGCGCATCGTGGCCGCTCTCAAAACGTTTCGAATAATCTCTTCCAACGAACCTTGCTCGGATGAAGGACGGCGTCGCCATAGGCGAGAAAACGCTCGCCGATATTGCCGTTCCACGCTTCCTCGGGCTCGTCGACCGACATATAGATAGTCACGGGCGTGCCGACAATCGCTTCTCGCGGAACGCAGCCCCAGAATCGGCTGTCGTAGGAATTGCCGCGGTTATCGCCCATGACGAAGTACTGATCCTTGGGAACGGTGAGGGGCAGGCCGTGGAAGCGCGGCAGCATTTCAGAACGGGAAGGAAGTTCAGTCGGACCGGTAGTATAGTTTTCCTCCAGTTTCTTGCCGTTGATCCAGACGTGGCCGTCGCGGACGTCAATGGTTTCGCCCGGCAGGCCGATCACCCGCTTGATCAAGTCCGGTTGGTTTTGGCCGTACGGAGGACGGAAGATCACCATCTGCTGGCGCTTGGGATTTCTCCAGAGCGGTACATGGATATTCGTGAACGGAATGCCTGCATCATAGCCGATGCGGCTCATGATCAGGTGATCGCCGACGAGCAGCGTATTTTCCATGGAGCCCGAAGGAATCACCCGCGCCTGCCCGAGCGTGCCGTTGACCAGCAGGAACGCAAGAATCACCCAGCACCACGCGATCATTTCCCTCTTCACGCGCGTGCTCATAGACGCTTCCGCTTCCGGGAGCACCTTCTTCCTGGCCACTTTGTTTGCGTCAGACTTCACGTTCCACCACAATCTCCTCTGTAAGTCTTGCCGATCCGTTCTCTTCTCTCACTTCCAACTGCACCAGGTCGGTCGGGTAGACACCGGTGTAGCAGGAAGTGCAGAACTCCCCGTTCTGATCATTCACGGCCTGGCGCAAACCCGGCAGCGAGAGATAACCGAGCGAGTCCGCGCCCAGATACTTGCAAATCTCTTCCGGCGAGTTAGACGAGGCAATGAGTTCTTCCTTTGTCGGGGTATCCACGCCGTAATAACAGGGCGAAATCGTCGGCGGGCAACTAATGCGCATGTGGACCTCTTTCGCTACCGCCTCTCTCATCAGACGCACCAGCTTGCGGCTTGTGGTCCCCCGGACGATTGAATCGTCCACTAATACGACGCGTTTCCCGGCGACTAAGTTCCGTACCGGATTCAGTTTCAACTTGACCCCGAAATTGCGGATCGCCTGGGAGGGTTCGATAAACGTGCGTCCAATGTAGTGATTCCGAATCAGCCCCATGCGGAACGGGATCCCGGACTCGAGCGAAAAACCAATCGCAGCCGGCACGCCGGAGTCCGGAATGGGCACGATCATGTCCGCTTCCACGGGATGTTCCCGCGCCAGCAGGCGGCCCAGCCTCTCTCGGGATTCGTTCACGGAACGGCCAAAGACAGTGCTGTCCGGGCGGGAAAAATAGACGTGTTCGAAAATACAAAACTGATGCGGTTTCGGTGAACTGAAGCGGATCGATTCGATTCCCGAGCGCGAAATCCGAAGCATTTCTCCAGGCTCTATATCGCGAACGTACTCCGCGTTCATCAGGTCAAACGCACAAGTTTCCGACGCAACTGCCCACGCTTCACTGCCTTCCACGGTAGTGATCTTCCCGAGCGCCAGGGGCCGGAAGCCGCGCGGATCCCTCACCGCGTACATCTCTTCCGGCGTCAGAACAAGCAGGGAGTACGCACCTTCGACCTGATTCAGCGCGTCACCGAGGGCAGCGGAGAAATTCCGCGCCTGCGACCGCGCCACGAGGTGCACAATCACTTCCGTGTCGCTGTTGCTCTGAAAGATCGAACCGCGATGCTCGAGCCTGCGCCGCTGTTCCGATGCATTTGTGAGGTTGCCGTTGTGCGCCACGGCGATTTTGCCCTTGCCGCAGTCGACCATGATCGGCTGCGCGTTCAGGAGCGCTTTGTCTCCCGCAGTCGAATAGCGGGTGTGGCCGATCGCGCTCGGCCCTTTCAATTTCGCCAGGACATTGGGCTGAAAAATCTCCTCCACTTCTCCCATGGCCTTGTACACGTTCAGGTCAGTGCCCGTGCTGGCCACGATTCCCGCAGACTCCTGCCCGCGATGCTGCAGCGCGTAGAGTCCCAAGTAAGTGAGGTTGGCCGATTCCGGGTGCCCGTAAACGCCAAACACGCCGCATTCGTCGTGAAACCGGTCGTCCGCGTGGGCAAGTTTCTTGTTCATAGGATCTTCAACTGGCGCTCGAGCGAGTACGCCCAAATCTCTTTGAGCACGGGGACCTGCGCCGACACGACTCCATGCCCCTTATATTCGATGCGCAGCGCGTTGTCACCGGTCACCTTGCCGATTTCCTGCGCCTCGACTCCATATTGTCTCGCAGTCGTTCGAACAGCGGCAAGCTTTTCGCAAGAAGCGGAGACCACCACGCGCGCGCCGGATTCGCCGAACAGGGCATATTCGGCATTTGCGGCACGATTCAGCCTGGTCTCGGCCCCCAGGCCATTGGCGGCAAAGCACGATTCCGCCAGCGTGACCGCCAGCCCTCCATCGCTGATATCGTGCGCCGACTGAACTGTTCCGGCCTGCGCAAGGGCCACCATGCAATCGATCAATCGTTTTTCTGCGGCAAGATCCAGCGCCGGTGGCTCACCGGCCACGATACCTGCAATCGTCTTGGAATACTCCGAGGAGGAAAACTCCTGGGCCGCCGTAGGGCCTGGCCTAGCATTGGCATCGCCCTCAGCCGCTCCATCGAGCAACAAGATCACGTCGCCTGCGGTACGGAAGCCCACTTTCAAGACTCTCGTTGCATCTTCGAGAAGCCCGAGAATGCCAATGACCGGGGTAGGGTAGATCGACTTGCCCAGAGTTTCGTTGTAAAAGCTTACGTTCCCACCCGTGATCGGCGTTCCGAGGGCCATGCAAGCTTCGCCTAGGCCATCAATCGACTGGGAGAATTGCCACATGACTTCCGGCTTTTCCGGGCTGCCGAAGTTCAGGCAGTTGGTCGCGGCAATGGGTCGCGCGCCGCTTGTGGCCACATTGCGCGCCCCTTCCGCCACCGCATGCATGGCCCCGACCTTGGGATCGAGTTGGCACCAGCGGCCGTTCCCGTCCGTCGCCAGAGCCAGCGCGCGCTTCGTTTCTTTGATTCGCACGACCGCCGCGTCGCTCGCACCCGGGCCGGCCAGGGTGTTCGTGCGCACCATGCTGTCATATTGCTCGGTAATCCAGCGCTTCGATGCGATGGTGGGCGAGGCCAGCAACTTTCTGAAATTCTCGGTCAGGTCCGTGCCATCGGCCAGGAAAGGGAACCAATCCCTTTCGGATTCCTTCCGCGGCGCAGGTTCCGCAATCGGCCGGTTGTAGATTGGCCCTTCTTCGGCCAGAGGATGGGCGGGAATCCGGGCGGCGACTTTTTCGTGGTCTTTCACGACCAGCAGCCCGCCGGCGGTCACATCGCCGACAACCATCGCGTCGAGACCCCACTTCTTGAAGACTCCCAGGACATCCTGCTCGCGCCCCTTCTCCGCCACGAGCAGCATGCGTTCCTGCGATTCGCTTAGCATGATTTCGTAGGGTGTCATGGCGGTTTCGCGCTGCGGCACCCTGGCCAAATCGATTTCAATCCCGGTGCCCCCGCGGGAGGCCATCTCGCACGTCGAGCATGTCAATCCCGCCGCGCCCATGTCCTGAATGGCCACCACCGCTCCGGTCTTCATCGCTTCCAGGCACGCTTCGAGCAGCAGTTTTTCCGTGAACGGGTCGCCGACTTGCACGTTCGGGCGCTTCTGTTGTGACTCTTCCGTGAACTCCGCCGAGGCGAGCAGCGACGCGCCGTGAATGCCATCGCGTCCTGTCTTGGCGCCGACGTAAATGACAGGATTGCCCACACCCCTTGCCTTAGCGAGAAAAATCTCTTCCTTACGCGCGATTCCTAGCGCCAGTGCATTCACCAAAGGGTTCTGCGAATAGCACGGTTCGAATGCGACTTCCCCGCCCACGGTTGGGACTCCAAAGCAATTCCCGTAACTCCCCACGCCGCGCACCACCCCGTCCAAAATTCGTCGGTTCCTCGCGGCTTCCCCTTCGCTCGTGGTTTTCGAAGAGGCAATCTCGCCAAACCGCAGCGAATCCATCACGGCAATCGGCCGCGCGCCCATCGTGAAAATATCCCGCAAGATGCCGCCTACGCCGGTGGTGGCGCCTTGGAACGGCTCCACATAGCTTGGATGGTTGTGTGACTCAATCTTGAACGCGGCTACCAGGCCGTCGCCAATGTCCACCACACCGGCGTTTTCGCCCGGACCCTGCACGACCAGTTTCCCGCGCGTCGGCAGGCGCTTCAAATGTACCTTGCTCGACTTGTAG
>Ga0187782_10001138_pt1 | contig 19067 bp, 18 predicted proteins | sample 0715_SJ02_MP15_2_FD_132454 | JGI IMG/M metagenome (GOLD analysis project Ga0187782, IMG submission 132454) | Tropical peat soil microbial communities from peatlands in Department of Meta, Colombia - 0715_SJ02_MP15_20_MG | ecosystem: Environmental > Terrestrial > Soil > Wetlands > Peat | place...
CTTAGGTGCAAGCGCACCATTTCGGGAAGAAAAAGTCATTGACTTTTGTCGGAAGACTAGTAGAATCATACGCTTCCAGTTAGCCTTTCTGGGCTGGCGACCGGCCTTGCAGTTGTCTTTGCCCGACGGAGCCCCTGAGAATCCACTTCGTCGCGGAAAGAATCTAATTTTACGAGGCTATTTTAGAAAACGAGGGAATTATCGTATGGCTAAGCGACGTGGAAATCCCAACTGGGGCAAGCCCGAACCGATTGGGCCGATTGTCCCGACTATTACCGAGTTTGAACAGGTTGTTCGCGAGTACAAGCTGACGCCGGATCAGTATCTGCGTTCCACCCGTCTGCGCGAGTGGGCCCGGCGCAACAAGAACTCCAAGTACATCCCAGAGCCATTGCTTGAGGCTTGGGGATTCGAGATCGAGTCCACACTCTAACACGGCTCGAGATAATGCCTAGACCAAGGGTCGCCGTCCTGGCGACCTTTCGTTTCTGTGGCCCAGTTTTGCTTGCTACAATGATCGCGATATGACGGCGCGAGCCCCATTCACCGATGTTCCCACGGCTATTGAGGAAATCCGTGCCGGCCAAATGGTTGTGGTCGTGGATGATGAAGACCGGGAAAACGAAGGCGATCTGACCCTGGCGGCTGAGAAGGTCACTCCGGAAGCGATTAATTTCATGGCTAAGTATGGCCGGGGCTTGGTCTGTCTGGCGCTCACTGAGGAACGGTTGGATCATCTGCGCATCGGACTCATGAGCGCAGAAAATACCTCTAATTACGGAACAGCATTTTGCGAAGCCATTGACGCGCGCGAGGACGTAACCACCGGCATTTCTGCCTATGATCGCGCCCGTACGATTGCAGTGGCCATCGACCCTGCCACCCGCCCCTCTGATCTGGCCCGGCCCGGCCATGTATTTCCTTTGCGGGCGCGCAAAGGCGGTGTCCTGGTGCGCGCCGGGCAAACCGAAGCTTCGGTTGATCTCGCCCGATTGGCTGGACTGATTCCGGCCGGAGTGATCTGCGAAATTATGCGCGACGACGGGACCATGGCCCGGATTCCGGATCTAATCGAGTTCTGCAAAGAGCATGGAACCAAGATGCTGACCGTCGCCGAACTCATCCGCTACCGCATGCAGCACGAGCGCTATGTCCACCGGGTGGGAGAGGCCATGATCGGCACGTTATATGGGGAATTTCGCCTGATCGCCTATGAAAGCGAGATCGACGGCGGAGAATCCCATGTCGCACTGGTGCGTGGAGACCTCGGAGGCGAAGAACCGGTGCTGGTTCGCATGCATTCGCACTGCGTGATGGGCGATGTTTTTGGCTCAACGGCCTGTGATTGTCACGCCACGATTGAAGGCTCAATGGAGGCGATTGCGCGCGCGGGAAGGGGCGCATTGATTTACCTGCATCAGAGCTCGAAAGGATTTTCCATCGAGCACATAGGCGAGCGGCGCGTTTTGATGTTTCATCGTGATAAGCGACTACCTGCTTTGCCCGAAAGCGAGCGCAAAACCCAGCGCGAAATTGGCATCGGGGCGCAGATTCTCTCAGATTTGAATCTGCGACGAATTCGCCTGCTTACCAACCACCCGCGGAAGGTCCCCGCTCTTGAAGGCTTCGATATTGAGATTGTGGAGCAGGTACCGGTAGCGCTAAGTACATCTCATTTTCGATCCTGAGCCTCTGGCAGTCGTTTCAGCCGACCGTCGACCTTTATGCGCTTCCGGTGTAGAAATCCGCAATCACGTAATGCGCGGAAGGAGTCGCGATGATCCGGCGCTGTATTGATGCCGACATTCCGGTTATAGACGCTATCATCAATGAGGCGGCGCGCGCCTATCGTGATGTAATTCCGGTCGATTGCTGGCATGAACCTTACATGTCGCGGCCTGAATTGCTGGCGGAGATTGCTGCTGGAGTCAACTTCTGGGGATGGGAGGATTCAGGTTCGCTAATCGGTGTCATGGGTATCCAGAAAGTGCACGACGCAACCTTGATTCGCCATGCCTATGTGCGGCCGGCGCGTCAAAGTCGTGGCATTGGAAGCGCGTTGTTAAAGTCTCTGGTCAACCAGGCAAATGGACAGTTGTTGGTCGGCACATGGACCGCCGCCGAGTGGGCCATTCGCTTTTACCAGCGACACGGGTTCCGCCTGGTCCCAGCGGAAGACAAAGACCGCCTGCTTGGCACGTATTGGAATATTTCCCAACGGCAGCAGGAGACTTCGGTTGTGCTGGCATTGCCGGTTCGAAGGTTCTGATGATGGGCCTCAGGCGAGAACAGCCACGCGAGGCTGCTGAGCCGAAATCCGATCTAGAACGGTTTACGAGCTACAACCAGGCTGTCGTTGATGAAGAATTGGGCGGAACACTGGCGCGATCCGCAGATCACAGGCAACAGTCCGGCAATTTGTTTCCTTGTTACGAGCCCGAGAGTGCCACACTCGGGGCACGACAAAACCGCCCAATAGGGATCGTCTTTTTCACCGACGCGACCGGCGTTCTCCAGCACGAAGATCGTGCCCGGAAGCATCTGTTCCGGGATCCATTCGCTCAGGATGTCCAGTTCTCCCACCATCTTGCCTCCTAGTCAGGCGAACGTAAGCGGAACCAAACTTCCCTGCTCTATGAAACCAGCCTTGCGCTACGTGAATGAGACCTTATGTCCTTGGCTGTTTTTCTTGCACGAATCTCTGCGCGCACCTCTCGAACTGCGTCACTGAGACAAACCGCCAGCATCGGCTGGCGCGCGTTTCGTAAGATGTCCACAATCTGCTGCGGCGAAGTTTCCAAATAAAGGCTCCTGCCATCGGTCAGCAAGTGGTATTCGGACTTGCCGCTCACCGTTTCTGCCAAGCGTTTTCCGAATTCTCTCTGCAGAAAGCGCATAACCTTGCGCACCCGCTGCAGCGAAAATCCCTTTCGGCGCAACTGGCAGATGACCGCGATCTCGGCCAAATCCTCCATGGAGTACAAACGCCGATGTCCTTCACGCGCGGGAACTACTACGCCGCGCTCATCCCACCATTGCAGTTGCCGCGGCGTAATGCCGGTCAGCTCAACTACATCCCGAGATGTAAAGTGATCATTCAATTCGGCTAAGAAATGTTTTAAACAAATACCAACAAGATTGTTTGAAACATTCTAGGCCGAGAGCTGCAACTGTCAAGCCAAGATTATGTGAGGAAAAGGGTTACTAAGGGAGTTCACAGCTCGACTGGGGACTGCGGGGGCATCACGGGAATAGGCAGGGAGTTACCGGGAAACGCCCCCGCCCACGAAATGCACGATCTCCAGGGAATCGCCTTCGTTCAGGTTAGTGTCGGCCCACCTATCGCGGGGCACGATGTTTTGATTGAGCTCGACGGCCACGCGATCGGCTTTCATCCCCAATCGCTCGAGCAATCCCTGAAGCGATAGCGGAGGCGGGAAATCGCGATCGGCGCCATTAATCTGAAGCTTCATCGCACTTTCATCTTATCAAGTGACGTGGCAGCCTGAGCGTCGCATGCCGGTAGCGGCTCTTCCCTTCTCCTGACAACTGCCGCTACACTGATTGAGGTATGAACATCCCAACTCAGCCCAATATCAAACTGGTAACCGCCCCGGACTACCGGGAAAATTACGCGAACAGCGTGCAAGTGCGTGTGAATGTTTGGGATTTCTTCCTTGTCTTCGGCACGCTGCAGCAGCAGAGCGAAAACCAGGTCGAAGTCAAGAACTTCCAGGGCATTTATCTGAGCCCGCAGCAGGCCAAAGCATTGCTGGCGATTCTGCAGCAGAACGTCGTGGGATATGAAAACGCCTTTGGCGAAATCAAGCTCGACCCGCGAATGGCGGCAGCCGGGCCGGTTCACTAATCGCGGTGATTGGGGATGCTGACTCGCGCAGAGTGAGCACAGCGCTGCTGTTTGCCCTGTTCTTTGTGCTGCTCTTCACCCTCCATATCCCCCTCTTGAACCTTCCATATTTTTGGGATGAGGCGGGATATTATGTTCCCGCCGCGCGCGATTTGCTGCTGACAGGTTCACTGATTCCACGTTCGACAGTCTCCAATGCACACCCGCCCCTCGTGATGGCCTATCTTGCCCTGGCGTGGAAAATTGCTGGCTTCACGCCTGCGGTGACCCGCATTGCGATGCTGCTGCTGGCTGCCTTTGCTCTGCTCGGCGTTTTTCGTCTGACCCAACGGATTTCGAACACCGAAGTCGCGTATGCGTCCGCGATCTGCACAGCGCTGTATCCTGTTTTTTTTGCACAGAGTTCCCTGGCGCACCTCGATTTGGCCGCGGCGGGATTCACGTTTTGGGGGCTGCGGGCGTACGTTGACAACCAGCGATGGTCAGTGGCGATTTGGTTTTCGCTGGCTGCGCTGTCGAAGGAAACTGCCATTCTGGCGCCGTTAGCACTATTCGGCTGGGAGGTAATCACCAAAACCTGGCCCCGGAAATCCTGGAATGGCAAGAAACAAGGCCTTAGTGGCACGGTCGAAACCGCGCCATTGCACAGCCCCCACCTTCCTTCGATCACCAGCCCGGCGTCTGCTTTCCTGCTTTTTCCGATCGTGCCGCTGGGGCTGTGGTACGCATACCATTGGCATCAGACCGGATTCATTTTCGGCAATCCGGAATTCTTCCGCTACAACGTCCAGGCCACCGTGCACCCTTTAAGGGTGGTACTCGCGCTCGGGATGCGGCTGTGGCAGATCTTGGGGTATATGGGGCTTTATCTTCTGACCTTGCCGGCCCTTTTTGCGTTATACCTGCCGGCCCTTTCCGCTCGCAGCAAGGAGCAGCAGCAAATTGAGGAGGATGTGCAATTCGCTTTTCTGACGGTGATCGTTGCCTATGTCCTCACGATGGCGGTGATCGGTGGCGCGGTGCTGGCCCGTTACATGCTCCCGGTGATTCCGTTGGTCATTATCGCCTGTGTTTCGACGCTGTGGCGACGAGTGCGCTACTGGTGGGCGGTCGTCGGGATTGTCGCTGTGGCGTTCGTAGTCGGATGGTTCGTCAATCCTCCCTACGGATTCTCCATGGAAGACAACCTGGCTTATCGCGACTACATTTTGCTGCACCAGCACGCCGAAGACCTTATGCAAGAACACTACGCCGAGTCCCGCGTTCTGACAGCGTGGCCAGCCAGCGACGAAGTGACGCGGCCATACCTTGGATACGTGAGCCATCCCATGCACGTTTTTCGCATTGAGGATTTCACCGTGGAACAATTGATGGCCGCTGCCGATCTCCGCTCACAGTTCGATGTTGCACTTGTGTTCTCCACCAAGTACGAACCGCCCCATCCGTTCCTTGAACACTGGCATTTGTGGCTGGAGTGGAAGAAACGATTCTTTGGATATCACCGTGATGTTCCACCCGAGGCGGCTGCAAGACTTTTAGGCGGACGGCTGGTGTATTCAGAATACCGCAGTGGACAATGGGTGGGAGTAATTGAAATGGAGCAAGAGCAGGAAGCGCAACTCCACGGATGGGCGGTCCGCTTCACTAAGTTTGAGCCATCACATGGCATGAGTGCGTCTTCACGATGAGCCAAACATCGCGTCCGGGGCGTAGTTCCAAGGCATCGCGGGCCGCAAGGGTGAGATGAACTTCCACTTCTACGCCGCAATTGACCTGCGCGCTCACGATAACGTCGCGCTGCTCCAGGGAAATCAAGTTCCCTGGGATGATGTTGCGCGCGCTCAAGCCGTGAGGTCGCATAGTAGCCAGCAAAATATCGCCGGCGCGAATTCCGATTCGCAGTTTTGAACCGATCTCCGCCCGAACCAGCGGAGTCTCGAACTCGACATCGCTGTTCGCGATGCAACAAGTCATAGTGCCGCGATTTTCGTGGATTGCGATTACGACGGCGGCGAAAATATTCTCAAATCCCACCAGCTGCGCCACCGTTTCCTGACGCGGCGCAGTCATTACTTCATGGGGAGTGCCCTGAGCCACGAGCCGGCCATTTTCTAGGACGATGACTCGCTCGCCAAGGGCAAAGACCTCCTCTCGACTATGAGTGACATAGAGAATGGGGATGCCATGGGCCAGGTTCCAGGCGCGTAGATCGTCAATAATTCTGGATTTAGTTGGTGCATCCAGAGCGGCCAATGGCTCGTCAAGCAGCAGAATGCATGGATCAGTGACAAGCGCGCGCGCCAAAGCGACTCTCTGCCGCTCTCCGCCGGAGATTTCAGAGGACTTGCGGTTGCGCAGGTGGGAGATGCGAAAGGATTCGAGAATTGCATCGGTACGCTGCCGCTGTGCACTTCCCGTAAGTCCCGCGAGCCCGTATGCAATGTTCCTGGCCACAGTGAGATGCGGAAACAACGCCAGATCCTGGAACACATAGCCAACCTTGCGGTCTTGAGCAGGCAGATTGATACGGGCATCGGAGTCGAAGAAAACTTTATCGCCGAGCACAATTTTTCCACCGCTGGGAACAGTCAGTCCTGCGACGCAATCGAGCAGCGTCGTCTTTCCTGCTCCGGAGTGCCCAAAGAGAATGCTGATTCCGGGTGACATTGCGAAATTTGCCTCAAGGGCGAAATCGTTGCCGGCTCCGGCTAGACACTTGGTGATCCGCACCAAAAGGACATGCGACGGATAGTCTGACTTAGATACCTTCACAACTGGTTGTTCAGCAGTACGCATGTTCTAACCCTGAACCACGAAGAATCCGCAGTTCCGCGAAGTCCGCAACTCAGTTTGTGAACAAGATGCTCGCGTTGGTGTCATAGTGATCCAGTGTTTTTTTTGTTCATTTCCAGGGCCATAGCGCCCAAATTTTTCGATTCACCCCGTAAACCAGGCAGAGAGCTGCAAAGGAAATGGCCAGCAATACCCCGGCGGTTTGATTGGCCGACGCGAAATTGAACGCCTCGACTTGATCATAGATATCGATTGAGACTGTGCGTGTAACACCGGGGATATTGCCGCCAACCATGAGCACGACCCCGAATTCCCCCATGGTGTGGGCAAAACTCAAGGCCACACCCGTGACCAAGCCAGGCATGGAAAGTGGAAGCACCACTTGGAAGAACGTCCGCGGTTTCGACGCACCCAGGGTTGCCGAGGCGGCTAGCAGCTTGGGATCCACTAACGCAAATGAGGCTGCGAATGGCTGCACCGCAAAGGGCAGGCTGTAAATCACGGAACCGATCACCAGTCCTGTAAATGTGAATGCTAATGTGTGCCCGGTCATAGCCTGCCACCAACGTCCGAGTGGACTGCGTGAGCCAAGTGCGATTAAAACGTAGAAGCCCAGTACAGTCGGGGGCAGCACAAGCGGCATAGCTAAAACCGCTTCGGCGAGGAATTTCCAGCGCCATTGTGAATAGGCGATCCAATAAGCAATGGGAAGACCAATGAGGACGAGAATCCCGGCCACCAACACGGCCAACCGGATTGTGAGCCAAAACGACTGCCAGTCCATTTCTTGCCGGTCAACGCGAACTTGAAGAACTCAGTATAGACAAGTGAGCTGTTCAGTGTCCCAATCTGGGATTCAGCGGGGCGTGATGTTCAGTGGTCACAAGGCTACGGTCACAGCCTGGCCGATACTCGGGACGGAGATACGAGAATGGAGATTGAGGAAGCAATCCAGGTCATCCGTGCACTCGCCAACGGAGTTCATCCTGAGTCCGGAACTGCTTTGGACGAGGGATCGGTTTGTCGAACGCCAGGAACTGTTAAAGCCCTGAATCGTGCGCTGGCCGCATTGGTTGCGCAGCAGGAACGCGAGAAGAAACGGCCCAAGAACGCAGGAAAGAGCTGGTCGCATGAAGAAGATGCGCAAATCTGTGAGGAGCTGCGTCAGGGGTTGGATTTCAATCAGATCGCCAATGACCACAACCGAAGCGTGGCTGCGATACTTGCCAGGCTGGTGAAACTGGGAAAGATCACGCCGGAAAAGTCGGGCCACATATTTCCACCCAAGGTGGCCTAGTGGAAAGGATTGTGCGCAAGGCAAATTGCGGGCAAAAGTGTGCCCTTGCTCTGCTGCTACTCTCCACGTTTGTAAGTTGGGCAAGTTCCGCACAGGTAGCGCCTTCCAGCACACAGATCAATATCCGCAAAGAACGGGTGCGAGCAGAGGCCTGGTTTGCGCGTGGCCGAACTATGCCAGCGTCATCAGGGGCCAGGCTTCGTTACCAAGCGCACGAACAGAAATTGCGGATGCGAGCGGCGCGCCAGCCGACGGTCGAAAAGAACCTGTTGTCGCAGCAGTCTTCCTCCGGTTGGAGTTCGCTGGGACCTGCGCCATTGGCCTCAGATGCAAGCGGACTAGGGCAGCAGGATTATGGCTGGGTCTCCGGGCGAGCTACGGCAGTGGCGATCGATCCCGCTGACCCGACGGCGAACACTGTTTACATTGGGGGCGCTTACGGGGGAGTCTGGAAATCGAGCAATGCTGCATCACCGAATCCGGAAGCGGTGAACTGGGCGCCTCTTACCGATGACCAAGCCACATTAGCCGTCGGAGCGATCGCCGTGCAATCGCAATTGTCCGACCCGAATCCGGAGAACACCGTTGTGCTGGTCGGGACAGGGGAAGCCAACAGTTCGACAGACTCGTATTACGGACTGGGAATTCTGCGCTCTACCGATGCCGGCCAGAGCTGGTCTTTGATTCAGTCGGACAGCAGCGGGAGTCACTCCTTCGCAGGCCTCGCGTTCAGCAAGATTGCCTTCAGTACAGCCAACCCCAATTTGGCAGTAGCGGCCGTCGCGGGATCCTCAGAAGGAATCCTCGAAGGTTTGGCGAATCCCATCACTGCAAACCTGGGAATCTATTTTTCTACTGACGCGGGAGACTCCTGGAACTACGCGAACGTGCAAGATGGCACGGTTGCTACTGCACCGGGTTCGGTGAGCACGGTAGTTTACGATGCAACAGCAGGACAATTCTTCGCCGCCGTGCGCTACCACGGCTTCTACTCTTCACCAGATGGCGCCAACTGGACACGGCTCGCAAATCAGCCCGGCACGAGACTGACCGCGTCGGCTTGTCCCGCACAATCCAGCAGCATGATGTGCCCGATCTACCGCGGCGAAATTGCGGTCGTACCGGGCCGGAACGAGATGTACGTTTGGTTCGTTGACGTGAACGACAATGACCAAGGGATCTGGGAAACGACAAATGGCGGCTCAACCTGGATTCCTATCAATGACTCGGGGATCACGAACTGCGGCGACGACCTGGGATGCGCCACAGAGGACGGGACATACAACCTGGAGCTTGCAGCGGTTCCTGATGGAGGCGCAACCGATCTCTATGCCGGCGCAATCAACCTTTACAAATGTCAGATTAACGGCGTAGTACCGGATTGCAGCGGTACTACGCTAAACACTTTTCTTAACCTGACGCATGCCTACGGCTGCAGCTCGATTGCGAAAGTCCATCCCGCACAGCATTCCATATCATTTCTGCTCAATAACGATACGCAAGACGTCATGTACTTCGCCAATGATGGTGGGATTTATCGTTCCCTCGATGGTTTCGCTGGTTTGACGACTGGCGCGTGCAGCGGCAGCAATCAATTCGATAACCTCAATCAGACACTGGGTCCGATAACCCAGTTTATTTCCTTCTCGCAGTCGCCGGGTAACAATGGTTACCCCATTCTCGGCGGAACGCAGGGCAACGGATCACCGGCAACCGAATCGGCGCTTGCGGATACGCCTTGGCTGAACGTAGCCGCAGGCGATAGCGGCTATAACCAGATCAATCCCAGCAATCCCAACGAGTGGTTCGTGTCTACGCCTCCGGATGCGGCTTCCGGCGTAAATATTTTTCGCTGCGAATCAGGCATCAATTGCCATACCAAGGATTTTCAGAACGATCAGGTAGTGAGCAGCGCCACACTAGAAGGTGACACTGGCGCCTACTATCCACCATACTTGCTAGACCCACAAAGCTCAGGTGAATTGATAGTCGGCACATGCAGGATATGGCGGGGATCGAGCTCCGGTACAGGATTCACCGCTCTCAGCAACAGTTTCGAAACCGGGGGAGCAGGTAGTTGTACTGGCAGCGAAACTAACCTTGTGCGGTCGCTCACGGCAGGCGGTCCAGTCGATACAAATGGCTTCTCGAACGTGATTTACGCGGGAACGGATGGTTTTGGTCCCCTGATTCCCACAATTCCCAGTGGCGGGCACGTGTGGGTGAGTACGAACGCTTGGAGTGGGACCTCCACTTGGGTTGACCAAACCGGCTCACTTAACCCTAGTGCATTTCCAATTTCCGATGTTGCCCTCGATTCTTCAGATGCCAGTGGCATGACGGCGTACGTGACGATCATGGGTTTCCACGTCTCGCATATTTGGAAGACGCTGAATGGAGGCGCAATGTGGACAGACTTCACAGGTAACCTTCCCGACGCTCCGGCAAATGCCCTGCTGGTTGATTCCAGTACGAGTCCCAGCGTTGTATACGTGGGGACGGACGTAGGAGTTTTCACAAGCTCTTCTCTCAGTCCAAGTTGGAGCGAACCTGGCCCCCCGTATCTCCCTGACGTCGCGGTCACTGCGCTTCGCGTGTTTAGTGATGAGCGTGACAAATGGTTGCGCGCCTCCACTTACGGACGTGGGGTTTGGCAATTCCCAATTATCACGACCCCAGACTTCCTGAGCGCGGTTTCCGACACGCCTTTAACTGTCTTTGCCGGTTCGCAGGGCGTTTTTCAGGGATTGATCACCTCGTTAGATGGATATGCCAGTTCCGTGAACCTGAGCTGCAGCGCCGGCCTGACTGCGGCACCCTCCACGTGTTCGTTGAATCCGACTCAGATAACACCTAGCAGTTCAGGAAGCGCCTTCACAATTACGACTGCGGGGACGGCTGGGGTTTACACCTTCAACCTTCACGCTGTCGGGACGGATAGCAATACGACCACGCACGATGCTGCAGTCACGTTCAATGTCGTGGACTTCAACCTGACAGCCCCGTCGGTGAGCAGTATCACGATGGAACCGGGAACGACTTCGGCGCCAATCGGCTTTCAGGTGACCGCATCGGGACCATTCGCGGGAACTGTCACTTTATCGTGTGCCGGGCTGCCGGCCGGTACAGCCTGCAACTTTCAGCCATCGGCTTCAGTGTCCCCGAGCGCGAGTAGCCCGGCGTCAATCAGTCTGACGATCATGACAGGTACGAATACGACAGCAGGGAAATTTCCGGTAACCATAGTTGGGTCGGTAGCTAACGGCCCAAGCAAAACTCAAAACCTATTGCTCACCGTAACTTCTGATTACTCCCTGGTCATTGCTAATCCATGGCTCAGCGCTTCGCAGAATGCTACGGCGGTCTTCCAAGGCACAGTGACCAGCCTGAACGGCTATAGCAGCCTAGTGGATCTGAGCTGCGGCAGCGGTGCGCCGCCGACCTGCAATGCTGTGCCACAAAGCCTGACTCCGGCTGCCAATGGTGCATCATTCACGGTTAAAGTGAGCAGCAACAAAATTCAAACCTATAACTTCATCATCTCCGGCGTAGGCACAGATCCTTCATCCGTCACGCACACTGTTGCAGTATCTTTCATTTCGACCACCCCGAACGCTAACTTCACATTCTCGATCATTCCTAATTCGCAGTCAGCGTCGATTGCAGCGGGGGAAACTGCAACTTACAAAATGACGCTGTCGCCCTGTACGTTATGCGGAGCGTTTCCGAGCGCAGTCTCTCTATCGTTTGCGGGCTGCCCACCTCTGAGTACTTGTTCGCTGAGTCAGACCAGCGTGGCGGCTGGTAGCGGCGCCACTAATCTCAGCTTGAATGTTCAGACCAGTGCCGCTATCGCGGCGAGTGCATCCGTCGCACTGTCGAAATGGCCAATCTACCTGTTCTGGTTATACCTGCCGGGGCTCATCTTTGTGGCCCAGGATCGTCAGAGCGGATGGTGGCACCCACGAAAGCGCGGAATATCGCTCCTCTGCCTGACTTCGATCATTACAGCGATTTCACTAATTGCTTCCTGCGGAGGTGGTCTTCAGGGTGGGTCAACGGCATCTGGAAATCCGGGCACTCCACCCGGCAGCTATTTCATGACCGTGACGGCAACGATGAACGCATCTCCGTCAACGCCTGAACAAACAGCAGATCTTACGTTGACTGTCCAGTGATTGGTTCCCAAAAACCGGGATACTGCGTGCTTGCCAGAACAGGTAAGATGACGCCTATGTTCACCTTCCAGCCTATAGGCTACGCACGAACCCCGTACAAGGACGCGCAACAGGTTCCCAAAGGTTTGGGCGCAAAGCATGAGGCGGAGGGTGTGCTCGAGATATTGTCGAAATACGAAACCGGGCTCACTGATATCGAAGGTTTCTCCCATCTGATCGTTATTTGGGTGTTTGATCGCTCCGAAGGATTCGAGTTGCTCGGCACCCCGCCTAGCGACAATCGCCCCCACGGCGTTTTTGCCACCCGATCTCCAAGGCGTCCGAACCCAATCGGGTTGACCGTCGTTGAATTGCTTCGACGTGATGGTAGGATACTCTACGTTCGCGGCGTGGACATGCTTGATGCCACGCCGATTCTCGATCTCAAGCCTTGTCGAGCATCCCGTTTGAGGATTTGCGGCGCGGCTGGTTGGCCGAAGCCGAAGCGCGAACGAGCAAATAGAAACGCACTTTCTGCTGGCACCTAATCCCCACGAAAATCTAACCTCTTACTGGCGGGCGGATGAAGTTAAAGGGACAACTGGTTGCGTGGACACAATTGAATCGCTCATGAGCGTAGCCGAAATAGTAAGTAACCCGGGGTGACTACACGTGACAAGAGGTCCCTCCATTTTGCTACGACGCATTCGACTGGCATAATCAAGTACAAACATGCTTCGCGATTCCACATTCTCAGGTTTGCTGACGGATCTTTACGAGCTCACAATGGCTGCCGGCTATGTGCAGAGCGGGTTTGATGCTCACGCCAGCTTCGAGCTTTTTGTTCGCAGCCTGCCAACTCGGCGTAATTATCTGGTTGCGGCCGGCCTTGAACAAGCGCTCGACTTCCTCGAGAACGTCCGCTTCTCCCAGGAAGAGCTTTCGTATCTCCGCTCTTTGCCTGTATTTCGCAAAGTCTCGGCTGACTTTTTCGATTACCTGTCGCGGTTCCGCTTCACAGGTGATGTCTGGGCGTTGCCGGAAGGAACAATCTATTTCCCCGGTGAGCCGCTGCTGCGTGTAACGGCTCCAATTGTGGAGGCACAGCTTGTCGAGACAAGCCTGTTATCCATAGTTCATTTCCAGAGTGTAATAGCGAGCAAAGCAGCCCGGATTACGACAGCCGCAGCGGGGCGGCAGGTAATCGAATTCGGTTCTCGTAGAGCCCACGGCATCGAGGCCGGCATTCTGGCCGCGCGTGCCGCCTTCATCGGGGGTTGCGGAGGCAGCTCGAACACATACGCTGGACACCGCTTCGCAATTCCGATTTACGGAACGCAGGCGCATTCCTGGATCATGGCGCACGCGGACGAAGCCGAAGCGTTCCGCACTTTCCTCGATGTTTTTCCTGAAGCGACCTTGCTGGTAGATACCTATAATGTCCGCGCGGCGGTCGAAAAGATTATCGCGCTCGGCCGCAAGCCCCATGGCATCCGCCTGGATAGCGGCGATGTTCTCGCCGATAGTCGCTGGGCGCGTGAACGGCTGGACCGAATCGGCTGGAGCGACGTCCAGATCTTCGTTTCCGGCGACCTCGATGAAGAGCGCATTGAAGGATTGCTCAATAGCGGCGCCCGTATTGACGGATTCGGCGTCGGTACCGCTCTTTCCACGTCCTCCGATGCTCCTTCTTTAGGTGTGATTTATAAGCTGGTGGAGCTCGAGCGCGACGGGCAAATCCATAATGCCGCCAAATTCAGCGAAGAGAAGCATACTTATCCCGGCTGCAAGCAAATTTTTCGGTTCAGTGATCAACAAGGGCGATTCTCGCGCGATATGGTTGGACTCGCGAATGAAACGTTTGCTGACGCAGAGCCACTTCTGGTACCGGTGATGCGGCAAGGCCGGCGGCTCGATGTCCAGCATGAGCGTCGGACCGCACAAGTTGGGCGGGAACGTTTCATTGCCGGCCGGAAGCGGTTGCCGCAGCACATCAAGGCACTTTGTCCGCCACAGGAGGCTTTCCCAGTCCAGTACAGCAAGGCTCTGAAAGATTTGTTCGATCGCGTGCGCCAAAGCCTCGTTCATGCTCGCACCTGACGCCACAAAGAGCACGGGGCAGTCCTTAATTTCCTACGCCTGACAGGAAAGACGCCGTTATCACCTGTGCGCGTACGCTGGATCACTGAATTCCGGTCGGTTTTGAGCTAGGAGTGAAGAAGGGCCGACATAGCTCGGTGCGAGCCTAAAGGAGGGAGACCTATGAGAATGCTCAAGGTTCTTGCGGTCCTGGCTTTTGTGCTGGTCTTCATTCTCATCCTTGGCAATGGTCCGAAGCAGCGAGCCCCCAAATACGATGTGGCCACCGAGGTGGGGGTTGAGGGCTTAGTCCAGGAAGTGCGACAGTTCTGGTGTCCGGTGAACGGCGACCAAGGAATACACTTGATGCTCAAGAGCGATGGCGGAGTCCTTGAAGTACACGTCGCCCCTCTTCGATTTCTGCAGGGAAACAGCTTGAGCTTCCGCAAGGGAGATCACGTTAAGGTCGTCGGATCGATGGTGACGTACGAAGGTCACGAAGCGATGATTGCGCGCAAGATCACACGTGGAGATGAAACCTTCGCATTCCGACAACCTAATGGCCGGCCCCTGTGGGTTGAGCGCTCACGTACATTTGTGCGTTAGCTGAGGTGTGGAGAACCGTGTGTTTACTCGACATCACCGGAGGGTGGTTTGAGGACGCGTTCCCAGGTTGTGCCCTCTGGTGTGTCTCTGAGCTGGATTCCTGCCTTCAGTAGCTCCTGGCGGATTTCGTCGGCACGTCGATAATTTCGATTTTGCCTCGCCGATTTCCTTTCCTCCATTAGCTTCTCAATATCAGCCTCCGCGATTCCTAGATCCTCTGTCTGTACCAGCATTTCCTCTGGAGCGGTACTGAGAAGGCTGAGACCTAACGCAAGATCAAAGAGGCCAACATTGCGCAAGACGGCGGCGGGAGGCATGTGCGCATCCGAGAGCAAGGCCGAAAGCAGCGCCAGCGCATGTGGAGTATTCAGATCCTCGGACAAAGCCTTGTCAAGAACATCAGCCCGATTGAACTCGGCTGGTAGTCCTTCCTCCAGTAACTGGCGAACCAGACGAAAGCTGGCACCGCGCGAGTATTTCGTCTCCTCCAGTGCCCGGTACCATTGCTGAGGGCCAGCTCTCTCCCTGAGCTGGGCCACCGTCTTCAACATCCGATGCAGACCTGTTTGCGCCGCTGCCAGAGAGCTCATGGAAAACTGAAGCTGCTTGCGATAGCTAGCCATCAACGTGAAATAACGGTAGGAAAGAGGATGGAACCCGCGTTCGATCAGGCTTTCGAGGCGCAAAAAATGGCCCGTTGACTTAGACATTTTCTCTTCCTCTAACATGAGGAACTCGTTATGCATCCACACATTGACTCCGGAAGAATCGCTGTTCAGGAAGGCTTGATTTTGCGCAATCTCGTTGACGTGATGAACCTGGCGATGATCGACACCTCCGGTGTGGATATCGAAATGACGACCGAGGTATTTCAAGCTCATCACAGAACATTCCAAATGCCATCCCGGCGCGCCCGGCCCCCACGGGCTGTCCCATTCCATCAGACGTTGCTTTCCGGGAGGCGACCGCCGCCACACCGCAAAATCGGCAGGATGTCTCTTGCCAGGAATGGCCTCAATTCGTGCCCCAGCCTGTAACTCCTTCGTGTCCAGCAACGCAAGCCGGCCGTAGTCCTTTACTTTGCTGGTATCGAAATACAGCCCTGAGTCCAATAGGTACGTGTAACCTCTGTCGTCCAGAACTTTGGCGAAATCCAGCATCTCCCCGATGTGATCCGTAGCTTTACACCAGACCGAAGGAGGCATGATATTTAAACGATGCAAATCCTTCCGGAATTCCTGAGTGTAGAACTCGGATAGTTCCCACGGCGACTTCTCGGACCGGGCCGACGCCAGTTCCATCTTGTCCTCGCCCTCATCCTGGTCCGACGTCATATGACCAACATCGGTGATGTTCATCACATGCAGGACTTCGTAGCCTTTGAACTGCAAGGTCCGTCGCAGCGTATCGTTGAAAAGATAGGCTCGGAGATTCCCAAGATGGGCATAGTTGTATACGGTCAGCCCGCAGCTGTAGAGCCTGACGAAACCTGGGATGATAGGCTGGAACTCTTCGAGAGTCCGCCCCATGCTATTGAAGAGATACAAAGGAGTTTGCCGAATGTTAGCAACCGAGTTGGCTTGCGATTGGGACACAAGATAAGCATAGCAGTGTAGCATTGCCCCCGGTCGGTTCGGTGTGAGACAAGGAGAGCAAACCTGAAGGGATTGAGATTAGCTAATTACGCTGCAACGCCCAGCTTCTCGAATTCCTGCCTTAATTGCTGCGTGTTCTCGACGCGAATCGCGTGCATTCCCAATCGCGACGCGGCCTCGACGTTGAGAGGACAATCATCCACAAAGCAGCATTCACCAGCGGGATGCTGTGTGATTTCCAACGCCAGACGATAGATACCTTCCTCTGGCTTTCGCAACCCCACATAACAGGAACTTACGAACACATCAAAGATTTCGCGCAGTCCGTAGGTTTGAATGCGGTGCAGATTTAGTTCAGTCGATTCATTGTTAAGTGTCGACATCAGATACATGCAGGAGTTGGCTAGCGACCGCGCCAAGTCCAGCCTGTCCTGGCATGGTTGCGAAAGGGAAAACATGAATTTTATAAAATCGTCGAGACTGAACGATCGTGGTCGATAAAAGACCGTGCGTTGCAGGTAGTCCTGTAGGGTGATTTTGCCACGCTCGAAGGAAGACACCAGCATCTCATGCCGGTCCTCAAAATCCAGTTCATCCAAATGAAAGTGCTGCAACGCTTGGCGGCGCTGGTTGCGGTCCCATGCGTTGCTGAGCAGCACACCGCCTACGTCCCAGAAGATTGCTCTGATTTCGGCCAAGATGGGAGGATAGCATGCTCAGCCAAATCTTAGACAGCTTACCGTTCATTGCAGAGCAGATTGGGTAAGTTTAACGGCGCAGAAATTTCCGGCGCCGCATGGAGTGGTATTTCCCGTCGGCGGGGCGTGCAAGGTTCCAAAATAAATACTGCTGGTTTGAGGGTCCGGGCTGACATTGTCGATGGTGAAAGCGCTGGTTCCACCCCATTCATTGGTAGCGGTGTTATTCGGCGCGGTGGTATTGGAAGCTATGCGCGCGTTCACGGTCCACTCAGTCACTAGGTTGGCTCCGGTGGTGCCATTGTAATTACCGGTCCCGACGAAAAGCCGGTCGTTGGTTCCGTCATAAAAGTCCAGCAGCGGAGAGCAACTACCATTGGGATTGGCCGCGCCATTGATGTTGCGGTTGTCGGACACGGCGGGGGTGGTGTTCAGCAGCCCGTTGGGCGAACTGAACGAGAGCGCGTACAAGCTCGGTTTGGCTCCGTTGTTGGCCTGAGTGCCACAAGCGTACAACGTCCCCGCCCCGGTCGTCGGACCACTGGTGTAATAGGCATTGTCAAAGTCTCCGTCCAGCATGAACTGTGAGGCTGGCAGGCCAATATCCGCGACCGTTTGAGTCGTAAGACCCACATTGAGCTGCGAAACGATGGAATGAGCGTCGGTCGCGTCAGCCGACGAAAAGACATACACAAATCCATTGGTGGAGTCTACGATTGGCGACAAGATAATCGGGGTACCGGCAACCGCCGCGTCTGCCACGGCGATCGAGGCGACCTTGGTGAAGCCCGACGGTCCCGGCGTGTAGGCATAAACAGAATGCCCGTCGGACACAAAAACGCTGTTGGTAACGGAATCATAGACAGGAGATGTGAGGTCCGTTCCGGCGTTGACCGTGATGCAATATTGCACTGCCGGTGTGCCATTGAATACTCCGCTGATACGGTAGAGCTCTCCGTTATTCGCCCCGACGTAGGCAGAGTTGCTGCCGTAATCGATATATGGAGAGGAGTTGTTGTTACCCGACTTGTTGGCAGTGCACCCCGTCACAGTTGTATTCGTGTAATCCAGCCGCACGATGGAAGATCCACCACTGCCCGGCGTCGCTGGCGCGGTGGCGCTGGTGCCTTGGCCACTTACCCAAGTCAAAACGTCAAACATCGCATCAGTCGCACTCGCGGATTCGATGAAGGCCACCTGGCTTCCAGTCAGCGAAAGCACCGGTGACAAATTTACTGGCCCTGTGCCCACCTCGTATGACCACATAACCGTAGGCTGCGTGAGGTTGGTTGTGGGTGGTGTCTGCGGGCCGTTAGGGCAGGAGGAAGAGCTGGTTCCCGTATACAGATTATTAAACGCCACAATGTTCGCCTGAGTTGCAGATGGAGTGGCGCCAATCACGAACACGACAAAATCGTTAGCGCAACTATATCCGACAGTATTAAAGCTGTACTTGGCTGGCGTCTCGCCGATCGGCATACCGCCATTGGCGCCGAGCGACATTGCCCAGTCCACTCGCATCTGTCGCCTGGGCCGGAAAGGAAGTTCCGGTCTCGGCCACGGCCGATAGAACAAAAACCCACTACGGCGTGCCCATTGGAGCCAGCTGCGAGGATCCCGTGCCGCTGCGGCTGCAATCTCAGGAGAGGCGCCGTTGGTGAAGAGTATGTGCCGCGTGCTCCAGTCCTGCGGCAGGCCAATGTGGAGATCGGCCCGTTCCTGCGCCCGCGATGAGATGGTCGCCAGCAGGATTCCGGCCGCAAAGCTCAGAATCAGAAACGATAATAAGATCCTGTTAGTGTTCTGCTTCAACATGCCTTCTCAACAAAGGGAAGTCTCCCACAATATTTTCCCTCAGCTTGCGATAGCCCGGCTCTTACGTTAGTAACTGAGAAGGAACCATTTGGGACCGGCGGGGAGACACGGAAGTGGTTCAGAACAGGCTTGTTATCGGCTGGCAAAAGGGGCGAACCC
>Ga0187782_10001140_pt1 | contig 19043 bp, 17 predicted proteins | sample 0715_SJ02_MP15_2_FD_132454 | JGI IMG/M metagenome (GOLD analysis project Ga0187782, IMG submission 132454) | Tropical peat soil microbial communities from peatlands in Department of Meta, Colombia - 0715_SJ02_MP15_20_MG | ecosystem: Environmental > Terrestrial > Soil > Wetlands > Peat | place...
CGCCGAAATCGGCCGCATCGTCCTCCATCGGGAGCTGCGCGCCCGCGAAGGCTTCCAGGACCGAACGGGGCGCATCCTTCGCTCCGTCGGCCTCGGCGGCCAAATCCTCTCCGACCTCGGCATCCATCGAATCCGCCTCCTATCGAACACGCCCATGCACATCCCTGCTCTCGAGGGCTTCGGCCTGGAGATCGTCGAACAGGTTTCCATTCCGGTCGAAGAATGCAATAGAGCAGCCGTTAGCTGACTGTTTTCGCGCTGTGGATGCCCTCGACTGGCTTCTCGATTCCGACCCCGCCATCCGCTGGCAGGCGATGCGCGATTTGGCCGATGCTTCTCCTGCCGCGATTGCCGCCGAGCGCGCCCGCATTCCCCGCGAAGGGCTTGGCGCCGCCATTCTTGCCGCCCAGCAAGCGGACGGATCGTGGCGCCGGCCAAACACCCCCGTCTGGTCATCGACCCTGTTCACGTTTCTTTTTCTGCGCTCAACCAGCGTCGACCCCGCGGAACCCGCCGTTCAATCGGCCGCTGCTCGTCTTGAAGCGGGCTTACGTTGGAACAACCTCGGCGGACATTGGGAATTGCGGCCGCCGCATACCGGAGGGAACACGTTCTTTGCAGGCGAAGTGGAACCGTGCATCAACGGAGGCGCGCTCGCGGTTGGATCGTACTTTGGCCGTCCGAACGAAAGCCTCGCGCGACGCCTCCTCGCCGAGCAACTCGAAGACGGCGGCTGGAACTGCGATGCACCGAAAAGTTTCCGCTCGTCGTTTCACACCACAATTTGCGTTCTCGAAGGACTGCTCGAGTTCGAGCGCGCCGTCGGGTCCGCCCCGGAGATCGCAGCCGCCAAAATACGCGGAGAGGAGTACCTGCTCCAACGTCGCCTGTTCCGGCGGCAATCCACAGGCGAGATCGCCAACCCGGAGTTCCTCGAACTTGCGTTTCCGCCCCGCTATCACTACGACATTCTTCGCGCACTCGATTATTTCCGAGCTGCCGGAGCTCGCCCGGACGAACGAATGCTCGATGCCGTCGCTTTCATTGCAAAGAAACGGCAAAGCGACGGCCGATGGCTCCTCGATCGCTCCTACGACGAGGCGCTTGCCGTCCCATTCGGCGAAGCGGCCGGCGACCCGAGCCGGTGGAACACGCTTCGCGCGCTTCGCATGCTTCGCTGGTATGGGACTCGGGCCAAGCGGCAATAGCGAAGAGCATACACAAAACGTCGGCGGTCAGTAGACCGTCTACGGACCTGCAACCCCGCCCTCACCCCTGCCCTTCATCAGCTCCAGCCACTCTCGGCTGTACATTCCCTCGAGATCGCCAAGACGGTGCGTTTCTCCAGTCAAAACGTTCACCACAGGCAGTGCCGAAATCCGCTCCAGCCGTCGAGTCCCTGCTATGTAATCCATCCTGCCGGATTCATCTCTTGACTCGCGAATCAAGGACGGCAACGCACGAATGTTCTTCAGCGAACTCTCCACAAATCGCCGAGCATAGTCCTCCCGCACGAAGAACGCGTTGCTACCGGCGGAATTCGTGCCGGCAAAGGAATATCCTTTGCGCGCCGCCAGCTGGCGCAGCGCCGCGATCGAAGCTCCCGCATACAAGTAGCTGAAATGGGCCTGGACGCGGTTAAAGTCCGCCTCGTACGGTATCGAAATGGCATGTACGTCGCCAAAAACCGCGTTGTATTCGCAGACTACGATGATCGGTTCGACTACCCGGATCGCCTCCCATACCCAATAGTCGTTTCCGTCGATATCGATGCTCAGAAGTCCAACCTCGCCTGCGAAGCCCGCGCTTCGAATCAAATCGTCGATGTTGTCGCGGGTGATAAAAGCGGGCTGTGCCGTCAGATCGTGGGTCCAGGCCAGGCCATCCTCTCTCACCGCATCGACCATGGCCGAGGAGCCATCCATGATCAGCCCGCGCCAATTGCGATTTTGGAGCAGAAACCGTGTGTTCGATTCCCGGTATGTCTCCACTCCGAATTCGATGAAAGATCTCGACGCGGGCGGAACATCGGCGCGCTCGATCAGCCAGTCGATGATTCCGTCTTCTCCCCATTGCGAGCTCACTTTGAATTCGGCGTCCGCGAGGGAAGTTAGCGAATTCCTCGATCGAACCTCGAGACAGGCCATTCTGCCTGTCAGCAAGTGATTCTGCGCGATGAGTTGCCGATTCTGCGCGAGCAAGGCATTCGTTTCTCCCTGCAACCACCGCTTAACGGGGCTCAGCGCCGTCTTGATTGCTCGCTTCAACAACTCGCAGCCGACCTCCTCTCAAGGCCAACGGCGCCTTCGCACGCTCAGCTAGGAGCTAATAGCTAACGGCCAACAGCTAGCCCCTCAGTCCCCGCCTTACCGCGCGTATATAAACTTCCCGCACAGCGCCGTTGACTTTTGCATCGCCTCGAACGTGAACACCGGCATCTCGTCGCCCGAAAAGAACGCCACCCTGAGCGCCGGTCCCGTCACATACGTCGCCATCCATTGCGTGTTCTCGTCTCCGCACAATGTGTTCTTGTGCGCGAAGCGCTGCCGCGCGGGCACATCCAGCCGGTACAGTCTCCCGCCGATCCCCGCATTCACGTCCGCATCGAATACCGCGCTAACCTCTACCGGCTTCAACGCGCGAATGGCGGCAAGCGGAAACGTCGCCAAGTCGATCGTCACCCTGTCCTTGCCAATCGCGATGTCGCTCGTGACAGCCTTGGCCTCCGAACTCGCGGCGTTCCAGAGCCCGCGATCCTCCTGCGCCTCCATGCGCGTCCCGCCGCACCCCACCGTCAGCATAAGACCCGTCGCAATCAGCGTCCACTTTCTCATTCGGATCTCTGATCTCTGCTCTCTAATCTCGTGCTCCTCGCAGCAGATGTCCTGATCCCTGACCCCTGCCGCGCGGCTACCACCCCAATACATACGCAAACACCAGCGGCGCCACAATGCTCGCGTCGCTCTCGATAATGTACTTTGGGGTCTTCTCTCCCAGCTTGCCCCACGTAATTTTCTCGTTCGGCACCGCGCCCGAGTACGATCCATAACTCGTCGTCGAATCCGAAATCTGGCAAAAGTACGCCCACAGCGGCACATTCTCCCGCTGCAAATCCTGGTGCAGCATCGGCACCACGCAAATCGGAAAATCGCCGGCGATCCCGCCGCCAATCTGGAAGAAGCCCAGCGGAGTCTTCCTCGTCGTCTCCGTGTACCACTCTGCCAGCTCCATCATGTACTCAATGCCCGTCCGCACCGTGTGCACCTTCTTCACGTCGCCTGAGATGCAGTGCCCGGCATACATGTTCCCCAGCGTCGCGTCCTCCCACCCCGGCACAAACATCGGCAAGTTCTTCCTCGCCGCCGCCAGTAGCCAGCTATCCGTGGGATCGATCTGGTAGCTCTTCTCGAGCACTCCCGAGCACAGAATCTTGTACATAAATTGATGCGGGAACCACCGCTCGCCCGCCTTATCCGCCTTCACCCACTCGGCCAGAACCTCGTTCTCAATCCGCCGCATCGCCTCCATCTCGGGGATGCACGTGTCCGTCACGCGGTTCATGTGCCGCCCGAGGAGCGCCGCTTCATCCCTGGGCGTCAGGTCGCGATAATGCGGTACGCGTTCGTAATAGTTGTGCGCCACCAGGTTGAACACGTCCTCTTCGAGATTCGCCCCCGTGCAGCAAATCCCGTGAATCTTGTCTTTCCGGATCATCTCGGCCAGCGACAGCCCCAGCTCCGCCGTGCTCATCGCCCCGGCAATAGTCACAAACATCCTTCCGCCCTCGGCCAGATGCTTGTTATACCCCTCGGCCGCATCCACCAGCGCCGCCGCATTGAAGTGCCGATAGTGATGCTTGATGAATTCGGTGATCTGCCCCATATCGTTCCTTCCCGCTCCAACCATCCAACCTACCACAGCGCATCCAACGCTCAGTAAATAGGCGCTTTTGTAGCACTGAAATGCGGGGCAAAAGACTCGATGCGTGTGATGTCAAAAATGCATATTGACATCATCGGCATATGGTAGTAACCTCGACACTATGTCTCGGGTCGCATTCACTCTGAGAATTGATTCCGAAGAACGCGCCGCCCTTGAGCATCTAAGCAAGATCGAGCGGCGCCCTGTCAATCAGCTGCTCAACGAAGCGCTCAGGAGCTTTCTGCTCCGCCGCAGGCCGAAAGAGCGCAGCCTGGAAGCGAGCATCGAACGGCTACGAGCTTACCGCAAAAGCGATCCCGAATTCCGCAAAGCTCGCCAAGCATTTGTCGAAGCCGAAACAACCATGAAGGATCCTCTCGAAGGCGAAGTCATTGAGGGCCGGATCGTCGATGGCCAGGTTGAACCCATTGGGCCCGCTCAGAGCAAAATCCGAGAGATTCTAGGTGCCTAACTGGGACGAGGATAGTCCTCAGCTGCGCCAGAACCTGACCAACGTTCTCGATGAAATTGCGCTCGCTGCCGGGCAGCGGAAAACTCCGACCCTCAATTCGGCAAAGCGCTGGCATTCTCTTCTGATGAAGGACCTCACTGTAGCCGAGGCGCGATTTGTCGGGACATTCCGGGGCCAGCCCGGGCTCGAAGATATCCAAGTGCATGTGAAAGGCAATTACGGCGTCGATGCAGCCGAAGTTGCCGAGGAACTCGTAAACTTTGAGAGAAAGCTCAGCGCGCTTATCGATGAATTGGACTCGATGCTGCCCACCGGGCAGGAGCCGGATGCCGATCGGCTTGCCGCCATCGTCGATCTTTGCGCCTGGGTCCACACCGAATGGGTACGCATTCATCCGTTTGCCAATGGGAACGGCCGCACCGCCCGCCTCTGGGCCAACTGCATCGCGATGCGCTATGGGCTGCCGCCCTTCGTTCGCCTGCGGCCCCGCCCGAATCACGGATATGGAGATGCTGGCGCCAAAGCCATGCAAGGCGACTGGAAAGCAACAGCGGACGTCTTTCGCCGCTTGCTCGACGTCTTCCTTGACGAGGCCGATAGCTGGTAACAATGAGCAGTGCCGACCGTGAGATTATCGCTCCTTCTATCGAACCCAAACTTGTACTACGTCGCCACAGACTGCCGCGGGCACTTGCACATGTGTTCCCCGTCATAGACGGCCCGGGCACGCCGTGTTCGCATTCAATCGGTCTCGCTCCCCTGGCTGAGCCGCCTTCAATCCGGGTACCGGTTCGAGTTGCTGAACGAGCTGAACATGAGACGGATCCTGTCCATCGCTTTAGTTCTTCTGCTTTCGAGCCTCGTTGTTCGCTCCGGAAGCCCTCAAGCGCTGGTAGCTGGAAAGGAGCGTGCAGAGGCGCTTCGCGTTATCGACAGTCTCCCGTCGATGGACTCGCTGGCGTGCCGCATCGACCTCGCCGGGAATCCGCGCTTGGACTTCACGTTCCGGTATATTGTGCGATTCTCAATTCATTGCCCTCTTGAGGGAGTGATCCAACCCGGCACGAAGTTGATCGCCTTCCTAAGAATCACGCCCAAATCCCGCGAGCCTTCGATTATGGCGGGGGAGTTCGTCGTACCTGCGATCGAAGTGAAAAATCGGACAGATTTCGATGCTCCGCCGTCGGATATAAACGTTTCGATGAGCGGAGGGTTCGTTCTTGGGCAGGGACACTACTTCGTCGAGATCGTTTTGACAGATAACCATGGCCACACAGCCCGCAAAGAACGGGAACTGAAGTCGCGCGCCACCACGATCGGCAAGAAAGTGTTGGTGCCGCTTCCTCCTGAGAGCGTCGCCCCTCTGGAAGAGGCACGATGGGAAGGCCCACGAGCGAACAAAGGTTTGCGCGTTATGGTCTTGTTGAACTCGATTAAGCCATTCCAGAACGGCCGCCTCTGCACAGATTGCGGGCGGACGTACCTCCTGGAACCGCTCGTCAGTCTGCTCGACAACCTCCCCTGTCAATCGGTAAAGCTCGTTGCCTTCAACCTCGAACGGCAAGACGAGTTCTTTCAGCAGGACAGTTTCGATGCCGGCGGCTTCGCGAAACTCGAAAGAGCATTGCAGCGGACGGACCTCGATACCGTACCCTACACAGCTCTTCCGCAACTCTCTTGGGCAAGGTTTCTAGTTGACTTGACGGAAAGGGAAGTCTCGTCAAAGGATTCTCCGGATGTCATGATTGTCCTCGGCCCATGGAGCGGCTATTACCCTGACGCTCTGCCGAAAGAGATGGTCAAGAAGTTAGAGCGGTCCACTATTCACATCTTTTATTTCGAATTCTTTCCTCCTGAAGGCGGCGTTCCAGATCGCGTGCAGCAGGTGACCGAGAGCCTCCATGGCTCAACCTTTTTCATCGGCACGCCAGAGACACTGGCAAAAGCCATCGGAAAGGTGCGGCTTCAGCTCAATGCTGCGCCCGCGGCGCTCGGTGGACGTTGAACTGCGAGGAATCGCAAGCAAGCTGGCGTGGCTCCGAGCCTAAGGATCGATCGGTACGTCGCTTTGACGAATCCCGCGCAGCCGGAGGCACCTCGTGCATGACAACAAATCCTGTATTTCGGAATCTGGGATTCCGCAGCTCTCAATCCCGAGAGTCACAGGTCCGCTCGCTTTCCTTTGGTCGGTGGCTCAACCAATCACTTATTACTTTTTTGCATCCATCCCGCCCAATCTTCATTGCCCACTCACGCGTTTTCCGTCATTCTGTAATGTACGCACTACGCGGTAACGGGAATCGTCTAAAGCATGCGAATCCATCTCAGGCTGTTGCGCCTCGCAGCGCTCGTCCTCGCAGTGTTAGCCTCTGCCTCCGCGCAAACTCTGTCACCCGCCCCAACCAATCCAATCGCACAACCCGGGCCATCTGCGCCGGTCCCGCAACCCGCGGCCGCGCCATTTGCATCGGTCGCGCAGCCGATACCCGCCACCGCACAGCCCGGCGCAACACCGCTCGCGCCATCCGCACAACCAGCATCCATTCCCACTGCGCAGCCGCCCGCACCACCCGCCGTCTCTCCCGTCCTCCAATCCCTGCTCAACTTCCAGGAATCCGACGTCAAGTTCGCTCTGTCCGATTTGATGGACATTCTCGAAGACCGCCGCCACGAAGGCTGGGTCCTCGCCGCCTATCCCGACCCCAAGACCTCTCACCCGCTCATAGGTGCCGGCTTCTCGCTCGATCTTCCCGCCCGCGACCATCCTCAGCGCGACCCGCTCAATCCCAATCTCTTTGCCGAGCCCTCCTCGGCCGAGCTGTGGCAAGCCGCCGGTCTCGATCCAGCGCGCCTCGCCGAAATCCTCGACGGGTTCAACCGGCAATTATCCGCATCGACGGCCAGAGATTTTCGCCGCAGCATCCCCTCGCTTGCCGCGCAAATCAGCGACGAAGACGCAACCAAGCTCGTCCGCATCGCCGTCATTCAATCCATCGTCAACGCAAAAGCCTACTGCCGCAACTTCGACCGGCTCACCGCCTCGCAGCAAATGGCGCTCACTCAGCTCGTCTATCAAATGGGCGTCAACCTCGAGGAGTTCACCGAATTCCTTTCGCTCATCAACCAGGACACACTCGCCGACAGCACGACAGCCGCGACCCGCGACGCCCCCTTTTGGAAATCGGTCCAGCTATCGCTCGAGCAAAGCCAGTGGGCGCGGCTCTATCGCGCTCGCGCCATTGCGGTCGTCGCCATGCTCGACCCCAAGTATCCTCTCGACCCCTCGTTGGCCGAGCGCCGCGTGGGCGCCGTTCTCCGTCCTGCCGTCGTGCATCGCCGCCGCGGTCGCGCTTCTGCATCAACGCAGCTCGTCTCGCATCGCAGCGGCCATTCCCGCTCCGGCCGCGTCAAACGCGCGCATTCCCGCGCCAAAAAGAAAGCTTGACCCCGCCAAGAACGGCCTTTCCCGATTTCCTGGGCCTCAAACTTTGCGGGCCGCGCGTGGAAAATTCCGCACGGCCCGCATATCGCCACCTCGCCCCTACTTCGCTGCCGTCTTCGCCGCCTCCGCCGGCCGGATCACATGTACCGGCGCCTTCACAACCGAAAAGACCTTCGCCGTCTTATCGTTGTTGAGCACGGCCGTATCCAGCACACTCAGCCGATCTTTGTTCTCGGGCACTTTCTTCCAGAGGCATAAAGAATTCCATCGGAAGCGGAAAGCGTCGCGCCACAGCAAATAGCCGGTGCTACACTGCTGGAATGATCCACGATAAGGCCTCCGTGGATGCGATCCGCGCTTGGGTTGCCTATCAAATCGAGCTGATTCAGTCGCGCGGGGGGGGGCAGGATCCCAAAGCCGCTTTGATCCCCTCGAGGTCGCGTACAGCCAGGTTGTCGACGTTGAGGCCTTCTACCTCGATGGTCTGGATCGCTTCGAAAGAACCCCCGATCAGGAAGCCAGGTGGCTTTCGGATGCGGAACGGGCGCTCTCAATCTGGAAGGTACCTGAAAAGTCGAAAAGAGCACCCCGGCGGTTGTCAACTGCGGTGCATTCCCAAAGACTACCGCGAGATCTCCATAAGTAGCTGATTTATTGCCGCTTATTCCCTTGTCTTTTCGTCCCCTTTCTTTGCATAGAATTACGCTCGAATTGGCTAGACTCAAGAGTAGTTGAACTGTGAAACTCTCCTCGAGCCGATGGGCCGATCCCGGGACGCTGCCAGCGTTCCATTTCGGCGTATCCTATTTGCAGGAATCATCCGTGAAGACCTTTACTCTCGACGAAGCGCAATCGCTCCTGCCGGTGCTCGAAGCCCTGCTCAAGCGCGCAATGGAAGGCAGACGCTCTGCGCAATCCGTAGAGTCGGGCCTCCACGGTCTTGCGCAGCGCATCTATTTCTCCGGCGGATTGCGCGTCAATGTTGCCGACGTTGCCAAGCAACGCGCTGAGATGGAGAAACATCTCAAGCGGGCGCGCGAAAGTGTTGCCGAAATCGATTCCATTGGCGTGCAGGTGAAGGATTTGGATTCCGGCCTGCTCGATTTTCCCTGCCGCCTCGACGATCAGGTCGTTCTGCTCTGCTGGCGCATCGGTGAGCCCGCTATCGAGCACTGGCATACCGTCGACGCCGGCTTTCAGGGTCGCCAGCCTGTCGACGAGCGCTTTCGCCGGCGCTCCGGCGACCGGCCCAACTGATCCGCAAGCCCTCTCCGCTTATCGTCTACACTGGCCCTGCATGTGCGGCCGATATCTCCGACGCTCCGATAAACAACGCATTGCCGAGGCCTTTCACGTCGGCATGGATCTGGCTGACCTCTATCTTCCGCCCGACGGCGACATCGCTCCCGGCTCTATTCAACCGGTCGTGCTGACGGGCGAAGCTGGGGACCGCGAGATTCGACTGATGCGCTGGGGCTTCAAATTGCCCGGCCGGCTTCTTTTCAATGCGCGCTCCGAGGGCATCGAACGCTCACAGTTCTGGAACGACTCGTTCCGCGAACGCCGCTGCATCGTCCCCGCCGACGCCATCTTCGAATGGTCGCAGGCGGACAAAGGAAAGAAGAAGCCGAAATACGAAATCTCGATCCCAGGCCGCGAGCCATTTGGAATGGCCGGCCTTTGGAAGGCCTGGAAGAACTCGAAGACCGGCGAATGGGAGCAGACCTTCGCCGTGATCACCGGCGAGCCGAATGAGGTCGTGCAGCCCATCCACAATCGCCTGGCTACGATCCTCGATCCACGCGACTATGAGGAGTATCTCGGCGAAATCGCCCGGCCTCCACTGCATCTGCTTCGCATCGTTCCCGCCGAGCAAATGCGCGCAACGCGGATCGAGGAAGCAACTGAATCGGTACCGCAAATGGACTTGTTCGGCAAAGACGCGGGATGAATCGAGCAGCCTTACAGCTCACGGGCGCCCGCGGAATCGCGCATGCGTCAGGCTGTCTGATGAGTTCGAGGCACGAGGGGTTTTGTAACAAGGGCACGACTTTAGTCGGGCCGCAAAAAGGCGAAAAAGGCAAAGCGGGCCCTGCAGAGCAGCTCCTTGGAAACGACATATAAACACCACACTAGCCAATCTCTGACACGTAAATCGACAGCATCTCCCGCGAAATGACCCCGAGCCGACAGAGCGATTTCTCGTCCTCCTGCGTCTGGTAACTGAAGTCACTGCTCCGCGCGCTAACGTCTAATTGAGCGGCGAGACAAATCGCCGGCCCGGCGGTAGTCTTTGAGTTAAGCCCTTTCGTGAATTGCGGTTGAAGGATTGGTTTCGGCTGGGCATTGACCAGGAGTGAAGACCGTGAATAAGAAGATCGGAATTTGGGCGGGAATTCTGGTTGCTACCGCCGCGCTGTTGGCCGGCTGCTCCGGTTTCTGGGATCTGCCGCCATCGAGCAACAACACCCCCACGTCGACTACTCTTTCGAGCGGGTACTTTTATGTTTTGGATGTGTCAACCAGCCAAGTAATCTCGTACTACATTAACTCCGGGACATTGACCCCTGTCGGAAGCCCCGTTACTGTGCCAAGCGAGCCGATTGCAATCACCGTCGCCCCAAACGACCAATTTCTATACGTCAGCGCACTCTCCAGCGGCACTGGAGCCATTTATGTTTACACAATCTCTAACGGTAGTTTGACCCTGGGCAACAACCAGCAGCCCATCGCAAGCGATCCTGCATTAGAGATGCAAGTAGACTCGACAGACTCTTGGCTAGTGGAGACGTCAGGGCAGGGCACTCTGAATGCAATTCCCATTGTCAGCACGAACGGCGACCTTAACACCTCGGCCCCTAGCTGCAGCACCCAGAACAACGCCTCGAGTCCGATTTGCACCGTTCCGCTCACCGGCTCCACGATTCATCAATTGGCGATCGCACCCAACAATCAATACGTGTTTGTCGCTTCTGGTACGAATGGGACTGAGGCGTTTACCTTCTCCGCGGGGACAAATAACAGTGCGAACCCGTTCGGATCCGCGGCTTACCAAACCGTGGGACCCGTTACAAACGGAACCGGAGCCGCACTTTCGGCGGCTGTCGACCCTAGCAACCGCGTATTGTACGTCGGCGAGGAAGCCGGCTCGGGCGCAGTTTTGCGCGTGTTTACCATCGGCACCAGTGGCGCGCTGTCTGAATTAACTGGCTCAGGCTCGCCGTTCACGGTTGGCGGCAGCGGCCCTTACGGAGTCCTTCCGACAAGCACCGGAGATTATGTGTACGTTGCAAGCTGGAATGGAACTTCCGCCGGTATCATCACGGGCTTTTCCATTTCCGATTCGAATTCGACTTTCTCATTGACCAAGCTCAGCGGCACGAACACGACCGGCGATCAGCCAACGTCGCTCGTCGAAGATAGCGACCATAACTTCGTGCTTGCGGAGAGTTCGGGCGGCAATCCGAATTTCGACGCCTACTACTTCGATACCACGACCGCAGGGCAACTGGACCTGACCATCAAGTCGAGCACGTACGCCGGAGCCTCGCTCGCTGCCAATCACTAGCGGGTCTCAGGCCAATGATGCCTGATTGACTGCGTGGTGCTATTCTCAAGGCAAACGCTAAGAGCAGTGTCGACTCGTCTTTCCATCCTTATCGATTTTCTTCGCAAGCGCGTGCGCGTTCTCTTGTTCGTAGTGTTCGCTGGGTCGAGCGCGCTCATGCTGACCTCGGGCTGCGCGCGGTTCCGGCATGAACAGCATGAGATGGTCTATGTTTCCATCCGCGAAACCTATCTCCATGATCGCGTGGCCCCGGTTTCGGACCGCGTGTGCCAGGTGACGAACGGCCAGGCGCTTCAAGTGCTGGAGCACGGCCGGCGCTTCCTCAAGGTGAAGACGGACAACAACGAGATCGGCTGGATTGAGCAGCACGCCGTGATCGACGGCAAAACCTACGACGCATTCGTCGAGCTGGCCGAGAAGCACAAAGACGATCCCGTCGCGGCGACAGCGGCGCTGCGCGACGATTTGGCCATGCACATTCTTCCTGGGCGCGAGACGGAACGATTCTACTTGCTCGCGGGCAGCACGAAAGTGGAGCTATTGGCGCGGGCATCGGTGCCCAAACACGCGCCAGAAGCGTTGGGGCCGCTGCCAGGGGCGACGAAGGCTTCCCAGCCGGAGAGTCTCAACGCGGCGCCGGAAAAGGGCGCCAAGACAGCCGCGGCCACCGGCGCGGAAGCGCCTGCACGGCAGCATCAAGCGACCGCCGGCGAACCGGAAGCCGGACCGCCGGAGATGGAAGACTGGTGGCTGGCCCGCGATCCGCAGGGCCGCGTTGGGTGGCTACTGGCGAGCAGGCTCGACGTGGATGTGCCCGATGCAGTCGGCCAATACGGCGAGGACCAAAGGTTCGTGGGCTGCTGGATGCTGACCAAGGTTTACGATCCGGAAGCATCCACCCCCGACCACGAGGTCCCCGAATACCTGACTGTGCTTGCGCCGCCCAAATACGGGCTGCCATTCGATTTCGACCAGGTGCGCGTTTTCACCTGGAGCGTCAACCATCATCGCTACGAGACGGGTTTTCGACTGCATCCCATTCAGGGGTACCTGCCGGTGCGCGTTTATTCACAAAGCACGGCCAAAGGGAACGTTCCTGCCTTCAGCTTCCAAATTGCCGGCAGCCAGGATATAAGGACCGATCCTGAGACCGGCATCACGCGGCCGGCGGTCTCTCGAACCATCTCCTACGAGATGATCGAAACCCAGGTAAAGCGAATCGGGCCGGACTTGGGATCGATTCCGATCACGCACGAAACGGAGGAGAAGAAGGCTGAGAAGGCGGGCAGAAAGAAAGGGAAATAGGGATTGCCCGCGTCAGATTGCCCACTTCAAGGCAGGATCACCACGGACCCATCCGCGGTTTCGTGCTTGACGGCCTCCAATGCTCGATTGGCTTCGTCTAGCGGAAACGTCTGCACGGTGGGACGGAAATCGAGGTCTCTAGCGAGGTCGAGAAAGTCGCGCGCGTCCTGGCGGGTCATATTAGCCACGCTGCGCAACTGGCGCTCGCCCCAGAGCAGGCGGTCGTAGTCGAATGCGGGCATTCCGTCGAGGTGAATGGCATTGATCGCGACGACGCCGCCCTTTCGCAGAGCGGCGAGAGCGCTGACGACGACCTTTCCCGAGGGTGCGAAAGTGATGGCGCGGTCGAGCTCGACGGGAGGTTTCGCATCCTCGTCGCCGACCCAGCGGGCTCCGAGCGATTCAGCGGCCTTGCGGTGCGCTTCGCCACGCGTCACGACGTAGACCTCGCAATTCCATGAGTGCAGAACACGGATGGCAAGTGAAGCTGAGCTGCCGAAGCCGAAGAGACCGACGCGCTCGCCGCGCTCGACACCGGCGACGCGGAGGCTGCGGAAGCCAATGACGCCGGCGCATAGCAGCGGCGCCGCGTTGATGGGATCGAGGCCAGGAGGAAGGGGATTGGCGAAATCGGCGCGCACGGCAGCGAACTCGGCGAAGCCCCCGTTGACCGAATAGCCGGTGAAGACTGGATGGTCGCAGAGATTCTCCATGCCGCGGCGGCAGAACCGGCAATCGCCGTCCACGCCGCCGATCCACGAAACGCCGACGCGCGTTCCGGCCGGGAGCGTTTCAGTCGCGCCTTCAACCACTTCGCCGACGATCTGGTGGCCGGGGATAATGCGCGGGCGGAGGGGTGGGAGATCGCGCTCGACGATGTGGAGATCGGTGCGGCAGACGCCGCAGGCGGTGACCTTGAGAAGCACTTGGCCGGACGCAAGTTGCGGGCGCGGAGCATCTTCGATGGAGAGCCATGCGCCCGGAGCGGCGATGGATGCAGTGTCGAATATGGCGGCGCGCATGGGAAGAGGATAGCAATTTCTGCAGTGTCACCGCTCCACGCTGGTCGCGGGCGATCTCCCGGGAACCTTAAGTTGGCCACCCGGGAAATCCGATTTCATCGCGCGAAAAGCGGGAGATCCGAGTACCCGCTAGTTTCCATACGTCGCCGCTATAATCCCCAGCTTCCTGCTTACCACGGCCTTCCTGCTTTCCACGGCAGGGATGATGCTCGGCCCGGCGGAGGGCACTTGCAGCTCCCAGAGGTCGTTGGAAGCGACCGGGTTTCCGAATGAATCGTTTCCTAAGCCGCCGAAGAGCCACAGTGTGCCATTCGGTGCGGTCCATCCGGCCGCGAGCCAGCGGGCTCCGGGAACGTTCGAGGCCGCGAATTGATACTCCGTGCCGTAGACAGCGGGCTGATCGAGGGTTTCGCTCCCTCCCATCCAGGCCCACTCCCCATTGGCGCCCTCAGAGGGGTTGAAGACCCAAAGGTCGTTAAAGCCTTCAAACGGCTCAATTGAAATAAATCCACCGAAGAGCCAAAGTCTTCCGCTCCGGTCAGTCCAGGTGGTTGCACTTTGGCGCGATCCGGGATCGTTGGAGGCCGCAAACTGACCTTCTGTGCCATAAGTGCCTGGATCCCCAGCTTCTGAGGGATTGACATCAACTCCGCCGATCCACTCCCACTCGCCATTTGTGCCCTGGGTGGGATCGAAGACCCAAAGATCGTCCAGATCGCCTAGATTCCCGCGAGAATCAAGTCCATACCCGCCAAAGAGCCGGAGTTTGCCGTTCGGGGAGGTCGAGCCGACGGCTCCCCAATTGGCCCCGGGAGCGTTGGAGGCGGCGAACTGATACTCCGTTCCGTAAGCGCCCTCAGCCTCGCCGGTATCGCTTCCTCCCATCCAGGCCCATTCGCCATGCACGCCGGCGAAGGGGTCGAATACCCACAGGTCGTTGAGCGAGTCTTCGTTTCCCGAGGAGCCATACCCCGCGCCGCCAAAGAGCCACAGTCTGCCATTCTCGTCGGTCCAACTTACGGCGCCCCAGCGGGCTCCGGGAGCGTTAGACGCTGCGAACCGATGCTCGGTTCCGTAAACGCCGAGCTGATCCAGGGTATTGGTTCCACCCATCCAAGCCCACTCGCCATGCTCGCCTTTGCATCGGTCGAAGACCCAAAGGTCGTTGAGAGGACCACCGCTTCCTGAGGAATCGAGCCCATAACCGCCAAAGAGCCAAAACCTCCCTTCTCGATCGGTCCAGGTAACCGAAGAATCGCGAGCTCCGGGAGCGTTGGAGGCGGCGAACTTGAACTCCGTGCCATAGACGCCGCTCGCGTTTACCGTATCGCTTCCTCCCACCCAAGCCCATTCACCGTGCGCACCTTGGGAAGGGGCGAAGACCCAAAGGTCATTGAGCGAGCCAGGATTTCCTGCCGAATCGTACCCCTGCCCTCCGAAAAGCCAGAGCTTCCCCTGCAGGTCGGTCCAGGTGGCCCCGGCTTCGCGGGCACCGGGAACGTTGGATGGCGCGAGCTGATACTCCGTGCCATACACGCCGGGCTGTTCCGGGATATTGCTTCCTCCCGTCCAGGCCCATTTGGGCGCCTGGGCGCCAGCGGAGGATGGGAAGACGAATGCTGATGCAAGCAGGATGAGCGACACCCTGCACAAGGCAACCAGGGACTTTCCCAATAAGCCAACAAGCGATTTCATCGATGTAACTCCTATTTAGGTGTTTGAAGGCTGGGTCGTCGTAAAACCGGGATTCTTGGTCCTTGGGATCGGGTGGGAGCAAACCTGCTCTACTTCGGGGAAACCCTGCCCAAGCAAGTCATTCGTGGGGGAGTGACCGGTTGAACTCCCTCCTCGTCGTATTGGAGTTATCGAAAGAGCGAGAAAAAAGCTGGGTCGAATCCGATTACCGGTTCATCCCCCCCACTCTCAGCGCAAAAAGCAATGGCACGCCAACGGGTGCAGCAACCAGCAGCGGGTCCCATGGAAGTAGTGTGGTGTGTCCGAAGTTCGTTGCATTAAATAAAAGTGGAAGTCTCGAATGCCGGGCGACGAGCTTATTGCACCCGTCCGCGGACTTCGAATTTCGTCAAGGCGAAGATGGAGATTTCATTTTTCTGCTACTTTTGTTTTGCGTGCGAAGCGGTCAGATGCGCGCGAAAATGCGCTGCCGACGCAAAGTCAGCGGATCGAATAACGCAGATAGATGAACTTAAAAATGCAATCGGCGAACAGTCCAGCCGACATTGACACAGATCGCTTAGATGCACAGATATCATTACGAAACAGGCAGGTCAAGATCGAAAGTCCGAAACCAATTCTTTCGTAGGGGCGATGGTAATGGAGAGTGCGCATAGAGGGGTGTGTCGTTGGTAACAGGCAATTCAAAAAGCGTGCTCGCGCCTGGGCTTGGGCGAGGCGAGGCGCCGAGGGCCTTTTGCGCAAGTCTAAAAAATGGAGGAATTGTGAGGCAATTATCCGCGTCGGCGCAGCTCGAGTTCGACCACGCGGAGCATTTCATTTTCCGGTGCGGGCTTGCCGGTCCAGATTTCGAATTGACGTGCGCCTTGCTGGACAAACATTTCGATGCCGCTTACCGTGGTTAGGCTGTGTGCCTTGGCCAGTTTGAGCAGGGGAGTTTCGAGCGGCGTGTAAACCATGTCGAATACCAGCGAGGCGTTAAGCTCGCTTTCTTTGAGGGGAAGCTGTTGCTTGATGCCTGTCATGCCGCAGGGAGTGGTGTTGATGATGGCGTCGAAGCGGGTCTTGCCTAGCGCAGCTTGGCGCAGAACATGAGCTTTGGCTTTGCGGGCCAGGGAGGCGGCGCGGTCGTGGGTGCGGTTGATGATGAACACTTCGGCGCCCTGTTCGACGAGGCCGAAGACGGCGGCATGCGCCGCACCGCCGGCTCCGATTACGAGAATGCGCGCGCCCTGGAGGCGCATGCGTTTTTCGAGAGGGCGGACTACGCCGGCCACGTCGGTGTTGAAGCCGTAAAGCTTGCCGTCGGCGCCGGTGCGGAGGGTGTTGCAGGCGCCGATGCGGGCGGTGAGCGGATCCATGTTGGCGAGGTGCGGCAGGACTTCCTGCTTGAGAGGCATGGTGACGGCCACGCCGCCGAGCGGCAGGTCGCGGACGACGGTGAGCAGATCGTCGAGGGCGCGGACCTTGAGCGGAAGCATGACGGCGTTCACGTTTTCACGGCGAAAGGCTGTCGCGTGCATGAGGGGAGAAAGAGAGTGTGCAATGGGATTGCCGGCAACGCCGAAGATGCGGGTCGCTTGGTCGATTTGATCGAGGCGGTAAACATCGACCAGGGTGCGCGCAGAGACTTGGCCAGGAGCGGTTTCGGCGCCTTCCGCCACAGAGGCGAAAGTAAAAGCCGCGCCGGCGCGCGGGCTGAGGATCCGGCTGATGAGGCCCTCCTCGCCCATGGCGATGCCCACCACGTGGGCGGTAAGCGACAGATCCTCAATCATATTTAGGATGGAGAGGTTGTCAGTTAAGCTGCGAGCCGTAGTGACGACCTTGACAAATTCCGGCTCGAAAGCGGCGACGCGCTTTGCAGTTTGGGTTAGGCCCTCGGGGCGCCGCGTACGGGTGAAGTCGTGCGAACTGATGAGGAGGGAAGCGCCAGCCGCATGGAGGGCGGCGCGAAACTTTGCCAGCTGGGGACGGGTGGATTGTTCGGCTGATTCGACTTCGAGGTCGACAATCTGGCAGCCGCTCTCGGCGGATTTGAGAAGGATTTCAAGCTCGGAACTCAGGGAGCCGGAGAAATGACCTCCGAACGACTTGCGGCGGCAGGTTGCAATCGAGGTGAGTTCTCGATGACGATTTAGGAAGGCTTTGAGGTCGGCAAGAGCGGCGGCCGGCTTGGAGAGGGCATCGAGGCGGAACTCTAAGAAAATAGAATCCTTAATAGCCGATTCGGCGCGCGCAAACAGCTCGGCTGGAGTGTCTCCCTGGACGGCAATGCAGAGCTTCCCGACCCGCAGGCGTGGCACCGCCGGCACCGGCGCGGGCAGCGATTCGAACGTGCTGGACAGCGCGAGAGGCATTTTCTTCAATTGACGCATCTTAAAGGGGTTTCGCTGCCAATGCAACCCGAATTGTGCATTTTTGATGCAGATATCGACCGATGGTCACTTGCGAGTCGTCAGGTGATGGCTTGGTTTTACCGGCTACTCGCCGCTGTGGAAGGATTGAAGCTAGATCCGCAACTCACGCAGGTCGAACGACGAGGAGAATGACGTTGGAACGAAGAGACTTTTTGAAGCGCGCCACGCGGGGCGCGTTTGTGGCCCCCATTGCGGCAACGGTCGAGCGCATTGGGATGGTGCAGGCGGCTGAGCCGGGGAAGACACATCGGTCGGCGCCGCCAAGTGTGCGACCCGGAGTGAGTCTGAACGTGAAGGATTTTGACGCGGTGGGAGACGGCAAGACTAGAGACACGGAGGCGCTGCGACAAACCATCGACCGATGCGCGGTGCTCGGCGGGGGCGAGGTGGTGATTCCTGCAGGAGACTATGCGACCGGTGCGTTGGCGCTGCACAGCAACGTTTTGCTGCGCGTGGAAGAAGGCGCGAGCTTACTCGGATCGGCGGATTTGGCGGATTATCCGATTGCACAAGTCCGCTGGGAGGGTCGCTGGATTAAGGGATACGCCGCGCTGATTTCGGCGATGGATGGAGAAAACCTCGGCATCACGGGCCCTGGGAAGATCACGGGCAGTCCGGCGATTGTGGGGCGCGTCGAACAGAAGAGCGGGATGCGATTGCCCGCGCTTATCGAATTCACAAACTGCCGCAATGTGCGCGTGGAAAACTGTTTCACGAGCCAAGCAGGCATGTGGTCGATTCATCCGGTGTACTGTGACGGCGTGGTCTTCAGGAATTTGACGGTGGATAGCGGCGCGGACGGCATCGATGTCGATTCGTGCCGTCGCGTCCTAGTCGACGGATGTAAGTTCGAGACCGCGGACGATTGCATCTCACTTAAATCGGGGCGCGGCGAGGAGGGAAACATGATCGGCAGGCCTACTGAGGATGTGCGTATTACGAACTGCACGTTCAATGATCGAAATTTTGCCTGCATCGGGATCGGCAGCGAGACCTCGGCAGGCATCCGCAATGTGGAGGTGGAGCATTCGAAGTGCGTGGGGGCGCGAACCCATGCCGTTTACATTAAGAGCTGACCGGGGCGCGGCGCATTCGTCGAGAACATTTCAATAGACGATCTGGATGTTTCCGGCGTGCAGCAGGGGTTCCTGCGCATCGACAATCTGAACAGCGGCAAGCAGGATGAGTTTCCCGTTCC
>Ga0187782_10001141_pt1 | contig 19028 bp, 14 predicted proteins | sample 0715_SJ02_MP15_2_FD_132454 | JGI IMG/M metagenome (GOLD analysis project Ga0187782, IMG submission 132454) | Tropical peat soil microbial communities from peatlands in Department of Meta, Colombia - 0715_SJ02_MP15_20_MG | ecosystem: Environmental > Terrestrial > Soil > Wetlands > Peat | place...
CTCCCGAGAACATCTTCACCATTACCGCCAAGAACCCCGAGACCGGCCAGGGCGTCAAGACCTCCATGCCGATGCTCATCGCCGAGGAACTCGATGTGGAATGGAAAGACGTCCGCATCCAGCAAGCCGACCTTGATGAATCCAAGTACGGTCGTCAAGTCGCTGGCGGCAGCACTTCCACACCGACCAATTGGGATCCCCTGCGCCGCGTTGGCGCCGCGTGCCGAGCCATGTTTGTCACCGCCGCAGCGCAAGCCTGGTCCGTCCCCGAATCCGAATGCCGCACCTCCTCCGGCCGGGTTTTGCATCCGGCCACCAATCGCAGCGTGACCTACGGCTCTCTGGCCGCCAAGGCTGCTACGCTAACGCCTCCGGATCTGAAATCCGTCACGCTGAAGGATCCCAAAGACTATAAGATCGTCGGCCACACCACACCTGGTGTCGACACCGCGGCCATCGTTACCGGACAACACCTTTACAGTATCGATTTCCGTATCCCCAACATGCTTTGGGCCGTCTACGAGAAATGCCCCGTCTTCGCGGGCAAAGTCGTTTCGGCCAACCTCGATGAAATCAAGAAGCAGCCCGGTGTGCGCGGCGCCTTCGTGATTCCAGGCACCAGCGACCTTCTCGGTCTCATGCCCGGCGTGGCCGTCGTTGCAGACACCTGGTGGCAAGCCAAGTCTGCGCGCGAGAAACTCAAAGTGAAGTGGGACGAAGGCAGCACCGCCGAGCAGGGTTGCAGCGATTTTCTCAAGTGCGCCAACGACCTTGCGCCGCAAACTCCCACTATCCATCTCCGCAAAGACGGCGACACTTCCTCCGCTCTCCGGTCCGCCACAAAGACTGTCGAAGCCGCCTACTCATATCCCTTTATCGCTCATGCGCCCCTGGAGCCTGAAAACTGCCTCGCGCATTTCCACGATGGCAAACTCGAATTCTGGTCGCCCACACAAACTCCCGCCAGCGGGCGCCAGCTCGTCTCAAAGGTGCTCAACATCCCGGAATCGGACATCACCATTCACCTGCTCCGCGCGGGGGGTGGTTTCGGACGCCGCCTGACCAACGACTACATGGTGGAATCAGCCGCCATCGCGAGGGAAGCCGGCGTTCCCATCAAGCTGCTCTGGACCCGCGAAGACGATTTCCAGCATGATCACTACCGCCCCGCCGGCTATCACTTCCTGAAGGGTGGGCTCGATTCTTCCGGCAATCTTATCGCCTGGCAGAATCACTTCATCTCTTTCGGCGAGGACGGCAAATTCGCGCCCTCGGCCAACATTCCTCCCAACGAATTTCCAGGTACCTTCGTCACGAACTTTAATTTCGGCGCTTCTTTGATACCCCTCGGCATTCCCACGTTCGCGCTTCGCGCCCCGCGGAGCAACGCCTTCTCCTGGGTGTTCCAGTCCTTTATCGACGAACTGGCCCAGGTGGCCGGGAAGGACCCGCTGCAATTTCGCTTGGACATCCTTGCGCTCCCACGCATTAAGAATCCCGACGTCAAGTCCGAAGGTCCTGAACTCGAATCCGCTCGCATGACCGCCGTTCTGAAAGAAGTTGCCGCCCGTTCCGGCTGGGGAACGCAGAAGCTCCCCGCCGGCTCCGCGCAGGGCATCGCCTTCCAGTTTTCCCATCGCGGTCATTTCGCGGAAGTCGTCCAGCTGCATGTGGGGCATCAAAAACAAGTGCAGGTCGAAAAGATTTGGGTTGTCGGGGATATCGGCAGCCAGATCATTAATCCTGGCGCCGCGGAAAACATTACCCAGGGCGCAGTGATCGAAGCCCTCAGCTCCGTCATGAACTATGAAATCACCATCGACAAAGGCCGCGTCACCCAATCCAATTTCCACGAATACGAACCTGTGCGCATGAAGCAGGCTCCGCCGGTCATCGACGTGCACTTCCTGAAAACCGATAATCCGCCAACGGGCCTAGGGGAGCCGGCCCTCCCACCCATTCTCCCGGCTGTCTGCAACGCCATTTTTACCGCCACCGGCCAGCGCATCCGCACACTACCATTAGCCAAGCAAGGGTACTCATGGGCTTAACCGTACCGCAGCTTTGGCCATGGGCTTTGGCTTTAGGGATTCTTGCGAGCGAACGGCCATATTCCCTCACTGCCGATGCTGATACAATCCAAACACATTCCCCGACGGATCCCGAAACGCCGCGGTAATCTCCGGGGGATGCTCTCCCACTCCTCTGAGAATCGTCCCGCCATGTTCTCTGACCAACCCGATCGTCGCTTCGATATCATCTACCATGATGTGGATCGTCAACCCGTCGGCCTCAAACGGTTTTCGCCCCGTCACCCACGTCCCGCTTACATCTCCCACTCCGTCATCAAACGCCACACTTCCATCCCCTCGCCGACGAACGTTCCACCCAAACACCTGCTGATAGAACTCTCCCGAACTCTTCACGTCCGTGCTTGGCATCTCGATGTAACAAATCTTCCCATTCCCAATCGTCGGCTTCAGTGGAGTTCCTTTCACTTCTGATTCTGCCTTACTCTAATTCGCAAAACCCGCTCGTCGTCCTCGACCCGCTCTCTTGTATTCTTATACCCTTGCAATCTTACGCGTTGGCTCATTCTTTCCCATTTTCGATTACCATACTCTCCATGCCCAACCCCTCCACCTTCTTCGCCAACAAATCCGTTTTCATTACCGGAGCTTCTTCCGGAATCGGCGCCGAACTCGCCTGGCAACTCTCCCAACTCGGCGCTCGACTCACGCTCACTGCCCGGAGAAGGGAACTGCTCGACGAACTCGCGCAAAAAATCGCCGCCTCCGGCAAACTCTCCCCTCTAGTCCTTGTCGCCGACGTCACCAGCGACGAGGACATGCGCAGCTCCGTGTCCGAAGCGGTGCGTGCTCACGGCAAGCTCGATGTTGTTATCGCCAACGCCGGTTTTGGCGTTGTCGGTTCTTTCCAGAAGCTGACCCTCGACGACTATCGCCGCCAGTTCGAAACCAACGTCTTTGGCCTTCTCCGCACCGTATACGCCGCTCTGCCTGCCGTCCATCAAGCCCACGGCAACGTGGTTCTGATCGGCAGCGTCGCCGGTTGGGCGGCAACTCCCGGGGCGTCTCCTTATGCCATGAGCAAATTTGCCGTCCGCGCCTTCGCGAACTCCATTACTCCGGAACTCGCCCTTTCCGGAGTTAAAATCACACTCATTAGTCCGGGCTTCGTCGACAGCAATATCCGCCGCGTCGACAACCAAGGCAGTTTCCACGCAGCCGCCAAGGAACCGATTCCCGCCTGGCTTGTCATGCCTACAAACAAAGCCGTCCGGCAAATCCTCAGCGCCATCGCTCGCGGCCAGCGCGAGGCCATCATCACCGGCCATGGAAAAGCCCTGGTGGCCGTTTCTCGCTTTGCCCCGTGGATTCTCCGCGTGGCAAGCCGCCGCATCGCCACCAAAAGCGGTGGCTACCGATCCGAACCTCAATCCTCGTGAACCACCGTTGGTTGGATACCGTGCATCGGAACTTTGCGTTTGTGGGCGAGTCCGCCATGCTTTACGATGCTTGCATGTTGAAAAACCCGCACCAAACAGGTAACACTTGTTGCGGCGCAGCCGCTTCTTCTGGTGTGGGGAGGCTAAGCTTCTAGAGAAACAGTTTAGCCACATCGTGATTTTGAACCCATCGCCAGAAAAACTGGTCGATGGGTTTTCACTTTTTGGAGCGTGGATCCGCGACAAAGGACGAGTCACGGGTTGAGCCCGCAGGTTAGGCGAGGTTTACGTTGTGTGTGGGGTCGCAAGGATCGAGTCAAGGCGGTCCTTGCTGCCCGTGGTTATGGTTGTTCGAGCGGTGGCGCGGTCGCCAAGTGGCAAGGCATGGGTCTGCAAAACCCAGATCGGCGGTTCGATTCCGCCTCGCGCCTCCAACCTATGTCTCAGGCCGCTCATCCAGGTTTGACCTTCCTCCCTGCCCCCCGCTATCCTCGACTCCTCCCGAGGAGGCTCCATGGGCACTGCCGTTTCCACTCGAACCTTCAAGAATTTCATCAACGGAGAATGGCTTGCCCCAAGCAGCGGTAATTCCCACCTGAATCGCAATCCCGCCAACACTACCGAAATCATTGGCGAGTTTCCGCTTTCTACCCCGGCCGATATGGAAGCCGCCATCTCCGCCGCCCGCGAAGCTTATAAGACATGGCGCCTCGTCCCCGCACCCAAGCGGGGCGAAATCCTTTTCCGAGCCGCCGAACTTCTCGTCAAGCGCAAGGAAGAATTCTCAAAGGACATGACGCGCGAAATGGGCAAAGTTCTTCCGGAGACCCGCGGCGACGTTCAGGAAGCCATCGACATGACTTACTACATGGCTGGGGAAGGACGCCGCCTTTTCGGCCAGACCACCCCTTCTGAACTCCCCAACAAATTCGCCATGAGCATCCGCCAGCCCATCGGGGTCTGCGGCATGATTACGCCGTGGAACTTCCCCATGGCCATCCCTTCCTGGAAAATGATGCCTGCGCTGGTCTGCGGGAACACCATCGTCCTGAAGCCCGCAGAAGACACACCGCTCTCCTCGTATCACCTCGTCGAGACTTTGACCGAAGCCGGCCTTCCTCCCGGTGTGGTCAATCTGGTCAGCGGCGATGGCCCCGGCGCAGGTGCACCTCTCTCTAGTCACAAGGAAGTTCCCGTTATCAGCTTTACCGGCTCTACGGCGACAGGCCGCATCATCGCACAAACCTGCGCGCCCGATTTCAAACACTGCAGCCTAGAAATGGGCGGCAAAAACATCATTCTCGTCCTTGAGGATGCGAACCTCGATCTTGCTGTGGACGGCGCCATCTGGGGCGGCTTCGGCACTACTGGCCAGCGTTGCACCGCGGCCAGTCGCATCGGGGTGCACAAATCCATTTATCTCGAATTTCTCTCTCGTTTCCTGAAGCGTACGCAGAAGCTCAAAGCCGGCAACGGCCTCGATCCGACTATCGATATGGGCCCGGTCATCAACGAGCAGCAACTCCAGACCGTTATGAGCTACGTAGAAATCGGCAAGAAGGAAGGCGCGAAGCTCCTCACCGGTGGGCATCGCTTGGAAAAAGGACCCCACGCCGACGGCTGGTTCCACGAGCCGACCGTTTTCTCCGATTGCCATCCCAAGATGCGCATCGCACAAGAAGAGATCTTCGGCCCCGTCGTTGCCGTCCTCCCGATCGACGGCCTTGAGGAGGGAATTGCCATCGCCAACGATGTTCCCTATGGCCTTTCCGCCTCTGTCTATACTCGCAACGTCAATGCCGCCTTTGCCGCTCTCCGCGACCTCTACACTGGCATCGCCTATATCAACGCCCCCACCATCGGCGCCGAAACCCATCTCCCTTTCGGGGGCACCAGGCAAACAGGCAACGGCCACCGCGAAGCCGCCGTCGCTGCCATCGACTTCTTCTCTGAATGGAAATCCATCTATATTGACTATTCAGACAAACTCCAGCGCGCCCAAATCGACAACAATTAATTGTTACCAGGACCAGGTGTTGATTCGGCATGACATTCTCCTGAGGACTAAACCTACCGTTTCAGCGAAATATCGGGCCGTCATACCGCGCCAAACTCGTAAGGAGCTTGGCCTTAAGGCCTCCGCTTGCCGCCCACGGCAGAACTCCGGTCAAATGAAGAAGCCCAATCCCTTCGCGGTCTCTGCCGTGACCAGTTGACGATCTCCTTTGACGTCCCTTGACAGCCTTTCTAAAATAGATAGTTAGCGCCCGCTGAGGACTGCTGCTATGCGCTATCTCACTCTCCAAGATCGCCGCAACCGTCAGGTGCTTGCCGACATTGTCCGCACCTATATCGAGACGGGCGAGCCTGTCTCCTCGCGGGCTATCTCCAAGCGCTACGAAGAACCCCTCAGTACCGCCACGATCCGCAGCGTCATGGCTGACCTTGAGGATGGCGGCTACCTCTACCAGCCCCATACCTCCGCCGGCCGCGTGCCCACGGCCGCTGCCTATCGCTTTTTCGCGCAGGAAATTGCCTCGCAAGCCACTCTCAGCGTCGAAGACAAAGAGTGGATCCATCGCGAAATGGCGAGTGTTACCACACCTGCGGAAATCACAGAACGTGCTGGCCACGTTCTCGCCGAAGTCTCTAGAGGTCTCGGCATTGTTGTTTCGCCTCCGCTGCGCAAAGCGGTACTCGAGCACGCCCGCATGTGGCTTATTCCGGACGGCCGCGTCGTTGTTGTTCTTATCTCGCCCGGAGGCAACACGCGGGACAAGGTGCTTCGTCCGTCGCGCCTGTTCACGCAGGGGGAGCTCGACGCCACCGCTGACTTCCTCAATCGGCAGTACATCGGCTGGACTCTCGAAGCCATCCGCGCCGACCTCTTGCAGAAGCTTGCCAACGAGCGCGAGCGCTATGAGACTCTTGCGCACAGCGCCCTTACGCTTTGCGATCCTGCTATCCTCGGAGACCGGCCGCAATCGCAAATCTACGTCGAAGGCGCCGCCCGGATTGCCACGGCGCCGGAATTTGCCGATCAGGCTCAGCTTGGGGAGCTTCTTGCTGCCATCGAGGAAAAACAGCGTCTCATCACCGTTTTGAACTCGTGCATTGAAACTCCCGAACCTGTCTTCGTTCAGATCGGCGTCAAGGAAATCTCCCAATCCGGCGAAAACATCGCCCTCATCAGCGCCCCCTATTCGGCACACGACAAATCCCAAGGCTCTCTTGGCGTGCTCGGCCCCACCCGTATGCACTATGAACGTGCCATGGCAGCCGTTGCCTACGTGGCGCAGCTTTTCAGCGAAGCTTTGAGTAAAATTGAATAAGCGAAATCATACAGGCGCGAGGAAGCCTCCATGAAAGACCCCGAATTCGAAATCAAAACAACTACGACTGGTGAGGACAAATCCGCCGCAGAGGAGGCAACGCGGGAGGACGCCGAAACAAAGCGCCTCGCTGCCGAACTCGACGACGTGCGCCAGTCCCTCATCCGTCATCAGGCGGACTTCGCCAATTTCCGCAAGCGTGCCGAAAAGGAAAACCGCGAAGCCGGACAGCGTGCCACCGCCCGCGTCATCGAACAACTCATCCCCATCATTGATGGCTTCGAGCACGCCCTCGCTGCCCACCGTGAAGCTGAATACGAGGGCTATCGCAAGGGTTTCGAACTCATTTACAAACAACTCCTTGACAATCTCGCCCGCCTCGGTGCGCAGCGCGTGGAGCCTCAGGGCCAATCCTTTGATCCGCACCTCCATCAAGCCGTCGATCGAGCTGAAACCACCCAACACGCCGATGGCACGGTTCTTGAAGTATTCCAGCCTGGATACGTCTACCATGGCCGCGTTCTTCGTCCTGCCATGGTCCGTGTGGCGGTTCACCCGAATCCTGCATCGAACAAGTTAGCTAACTGACCATGTCTAAAACCCAACGTGACTTCTATGAAGTTCTGAGCGTTTCGAAAACCGCTACGCTGGAAGAGATTAAATCCGCGTACCGCAAAGCCGCCATGCAGTGGCACCCTGACCGCAACCCTGATCACAAGGAAGAAGCGGAAGTCCGGTTCCGCGAATGCACGGAAGCTTATAGCATCCTCAGCGACCCGCAGAAGCGTCAGATCTATGACACGTATGGTCACGCAGGCCTCGCTCGCGCCGGCGGTGCTTCGGACTTCAATGAAACCATCTTTCAGGATTTCCACGACATCTTCGGCGACTTCTTCGGCTTCGAAGATCTCTTCGGCGGAGGCCGCCGTCGCGGCGGTGGGCGCCGTGTGCAACGTGGCGCCGATCTCCGCTATGACATGACGCTAACCTTCGAAGAAGCATCCACGGGCGTCAATACCAAGATTCGCGTTCCCCGTCAGGAATACTGCGAATCCTGTAACGGCACGGGTGCAAAAAAGGGAACTGGCGTCGTCGCCTGCCAGACCTGCGCCGGTCGTGGGCAATTGGTTTATCAACAAGGATTCTTCACCATCAATCGTACTTGCCCGGCCTGCCAAGGCGCCGGACAAATCGTCAAGGAGCGCTGCCCCGATTGCCGCGGTCAAGGACGTGTCGACCGCGAGCGTACCATCGAGCTCCGCATTCCTCCCGGCGTCGACACCGGCACGCGCCTTCGCGTTCAGGGAGAAGGAGAGCCCGGCCCCAATGGCGGGCCCGCCGGCGACCTCTATGTTGTCTTGGAAGTGAAAGAGCACAGCTTCTTCGAACGTCGCGGCGCCGATCTTTATTGCACCATTCCGCTCAGCATCGCACAGGCTGCACTCGGCACGGAACTTCAGGTCCCAGGCCTCACGGGCGAAGAGCGCCTGAAGATTCCTGAAGGCACGCAAAGCGGTGCGGTATTTCGCATCAAGGGCAAGGGCCTTCCCGATCCCCACGGCGGCGGCCGTGGCGACCTGTACTACCACGTCCGCATCATTACGCCCACGAAACTTACCAAGGAGCAGCGCAAGCTCCTCGAGCAGCTTCACGCCACTCTGAAAGTGGACAACAAGCCCGCTGAGCGCGGCTCTTCACTCTTCGACAAGGTCAAAGACATCTTCGGCTAACCTTAGGGTTGGTGGCTCGCCTCTTTGCGGTTTCAATCAGCCGCCGTAATCTCTTTGTCCGGCAACGCTCAAGAAAACTCTCACCACATATCGCTCCGCCTCTCTGCATTACCTTTTTCTCTTCTGAAAACGGTAAACTGTCGACTGCACACTCCTGACCCATGCGCCGCCGCTTCTTCGTCGACCACTTCGAATCCCAGCGCGCCTCTCTCCATGGCGAACCGGCCCACCATCTCGGCCGCGTTCTCCGTGCCCAACCTGGCCAACTCTACGAACTTTCTGACGGTACCTCCGTGTGGCTGGGCCGAATCGACACCGTTACCCGAGACGCCGTCGACTTCATCCTTCTTGAACAACTCCCGGCCTATACCCCGCAACTCAAAACCACGCTGCTCCTTTCCATCGTGAAATTCGACGCTTTCGAATGGGCCCTCGAAAAAGCCGCCGAACTAGGAGTGTCCCGTATTGTCCCTCTCGCCGCCGCCCGCAGCGAAAAGGCGCTGCTCGCTGCCGCACCGAAGCGTGCCGACCGCTGGAAGAAAATCCTCTTCGAATCCTCCCAACAATCCCGACGGGTACAACTCCCCATCCTCGTTCCCCTCGCAAAGGCCGAATCGGTCTTCGCTTCTTCGCAAGAAGGCACGCGCATCCTACTTTCCGAGTCTCCCAAGGCCTCGTCGCTCCGCACCATTCTCTCCGGTTTACATGAATCTTCCGCCACTCTCGCCATCGGCCCCGAAGGGGGATGGACCGACTCCGAATTCACCGCCGCTCGTGCCAACTCCTTCCGCGAAGGCTCCCTCGGGAAACTCATTCTCCGCACCGAAACCGCCGTGGTCGCCTCTCTGGCCATCCTTAACTTCACCCTCTCAAACGATTGATCCTGACCTGAACCCCCACGTCTTTCTCTTCCGAGGCGCATCCAAAGCCGCCCGAACCCCGTCTAATCCATCGTTGCGGCAACTCTTCTCGCAGCTCAATTCGCGACTGGCCTAATCCGCTGACGCCGTGTTATAAAGGAAAGGTAGTCCGAGATGCGCGAACACGACGAGAACAACCTCCCTCCACAAGGCGACTCCTCTCCCGCCACGAATTCTCTTTTGCTGTCCGACGTTCCGCCTCCTCCCGCTCCCACGCACCAGCTCCTGCGCCATGAGATTCGTGTCTGGACGCGTGACCTTCTGATCGCCATCGGGCTCGCCCTGGTCATCATCGTTTTCCTCTATCAACCCGTAAAGGTCGAAGGCACCAGCATGGCACCGCTCCTCTCCGACCAGGAGCGCATCTTCATCAATAAGTTCGTCTACCGCTTTGAGCCCATCAACCGTGGTGACGTCGTCGTCTTCTGGTATCCCCTTGATCGTTCCAAGTCCTTCATCAAACGCGTCATCGGCCTTCCGGGAGAAACGGTGGAGATTCGTCACGGCATCGTTTACGTTAACGGACGCGAAATCCCCGAGCCTTATGTCCCTCCCCAGTACGCGGACGTCAGTGATTATGCGCCCACCAAAGTCTTGCCAGACAGTTACTTCGTGATGGGCGATCATCGCATCAGTTCCAATGATTCTCGAGTTTTCGGGCCGGTCTCCAGCCAGTTCATCTACGGCCGCGCCGTGTTTGCCTACTGGCCTGTGGACCACTTCGGTTCCTTGTCCACAACCGAGGCCAGTGACAAATGACGTTTGACGGAGGATCCACTGACGGACGTTCAGCACAGACCTGCCATTCTCGCGCTCGAGGACGGGCGCGTATTTAACGGCCGCGCGGCCGGTGCAATTAAGCGCCGCGGCGGCGAAGTCGTTTTCAATACCAGCCTTACCGGATACCAAGAAGTTTTCACCGACCCGAGCTACGCTGGCCAGATTGTGTGCCTCACCTACCCGCACATCGGCAACGTCGGCGCGAATCTCGATGATGAAGAGGCCCCGCGCCCGTACATCGAATCCCTGATTGTCCGCGAATTTTCGCAGGTCGCTTCCAACTGGCGCTCCAGCGAGAGTGCGCAGCTCTATCTCAATCGCAGCAAGATCCCCGTCATCTGGGACATCGACACGCGGGCTCTTGTCCTGCACATCCGCAAAGTCGGAACCCTTCGCGGTATCGTCTCCACCGATGGCACACCCGCCGATCAGCTCGTGTTCGAAGCCAGGCAGCTCCCGCTGATGGCGGGCCAGGAACTCGCCAGCCGCGTCACCTGTCCCAAATCCTACGATTGGCAAAAAGGTTCGATTGAGCTCGCCACCTCTCCATGGGCTGAGCAGATGGGCGAATCGGGCTCGAGCCCCGACAGCCACAGGTTCAAAGTCGTGGCCTACGATTACGGCATCAAGCAGAATATCCTTCGATTGCTGGTGGATCATCAGTGCGATGTCGCGGTCGTTCCCGCCAATACCCGGTCCGAAGACGTTCTCGCCCTTCGCCCGGATGGGGTTTTTCTCTCGAACGGCCCAGGCGACCCAGAGCCAATCACCTACGCGCAGGAGAACATCCGCAAGCTCGCCGGTCGCGTCCCCATCTTCGGCATTTGCCTGGGGCACCAACTCTGTGGCCTTGCCCTCGGGGGCAAGACTTTCAAGCTCAAGTTCGGCCATCACGGGTCGAATCACCCGGTGAAGAATCTACTGACCAATCAGGTGGAGATCACCGCGCAGAACCACGGTTTCTGTGTGGATCCCGACTCACTGCCCTGCAGCGACGTAGAAGTCACGCATCTCAATCTTAACGACCACACCAACGAGGGCATGCGTCACAAGAATCTCCCACTCTTCAGCGTCCAATACCACCCCGAGGCCTCCCCCGGACCGCATGATTCACATTACCTCTTTGCGCAGTTCACGGACATGATGAAAGAGTTCAAGCACCCCGGGAGCTCCCGCGGATGAACCTCACGCTCATTTTTTCGCAACGAACGAACCGGGAGGGAAGGTCCTCTCTTTCACTCTTGCACCCTTTGACTTTTGGACTTCTCATTTCCGCGTCCGTGTGCGCCTCGAGGACTGATGCCTAAACGCAAAGACATCCACAAAATCCTCATCATCGGCTCTGGCCCGATCATCATCGGCCAGGCCTGCGAATTCGACTATTCCGGGGCCCAGGCGTGCAAGGCTCTTCGCTCTGAGGGCTACGAAGTCGTTCTCGTCAATTCCAATCCCGCCACGATCATGACCGATCCCGAACTGGCGCACAGAACCTACATTGAGCCGCTTACCAAGGAATATCTCGAGGAGATCATCATCAAGGAAGGCCCCGACGCGCTTCTTCCCACTGTCGGCGGCCAAACCGCCTTGAACCTCGCCGTCGAACTGGCCGAATCCGGCATCCTCGAAAAGCATAAAGTCGAAATGATCGGCGCGTCTCTTCGCGCCATCAAGGTTGCAGAAGACCGCCTCTGGTTCAAGGACGCTTGCCGCAAGATCGGTCTCGAGGTCCCCGCCTCTGCTCTCGTCAACAGCGCCCAGGACGCCATGCGCCTCTGCGACCAGCTCGGCTTTCCGCTCGTCATCCGTCCCTCTTTCACCCTGGGCGGCACTGGCGGCTCCATCGCCTATAACAAAGAAGAGTTCGCCGAAGCCATCGCTCATGCGCTGGACATGAGCCCCGTCCACGAGGCCCTGGTCGAAGAGTCCGTGCTCGGCTGGAAGGAATTCGAGCTCGAAGTCATGCGCGATTACCGCGACAACTTCGTTGTTATCTGCACCATCGAGAATTTCGACCCGATGGGCGTGCACACAGGCGACTCCATCACCGTCGCGCCGGCGCAAACGCTCACCGACAAGGAATACCAGCGCATGCGCGATGCCGCGGCGGCCATCATCCGCGAGGTCGGCGTCGAAACCGGCGGTTCCAACGTGCAGTTTGCCGTCAATCCTGAAAACGGTCGCATGACCGTCATTGAGATGAACCCGCGCGTTTCCCGCAGCTCTGCCCTCGCCAGCAAGGCCACCGGGTTCCCAATTGCCAAAATCGCCGCGCGTCTCGCCGTCGGTATGTCTCTCGACGAGATTCCCAACGATATTACGCAAAAAACGCCTGCGTCTTTCGAGCCAACCATCGACTATGTGGTGGTGAAAATCCCCAAATGGCAGTTCGAAAAATTCCCCGGTGCCGATTCCACCCTTGGCACGCAGATGAAATCCGTCGGCGAAGTCATGTCCATCGGCCGTACCTTCAAGGAAGCGTTGCAAAAGGGAATTCGCTCCCTTGAGCCCAGCACGCCCTGGCGCGCTCCTGCCGAAACCCCCGATTCTCTCCTGCGTGAAAAGCTCTCCACGCCACGTCCTAATCGTATCCACTGGATTCTCACCGCCGTTGATCGCGGCCTTCCGGCACGCGATATCTGCGAACTTACCAAGATCGACCCCTGGTTCATCCACCAGATCGAGGAGATCGTCCAGGTAAACCGCCGCGCGGCTGCCGTCACCGTGGAGACCGCTTCGAAGGAGATTCTCCGCGACGTCAAGCGCATCGGCACCAGCGACGAGCACCTTGCCCAATTCTGGAAGACCACACCGACCGCGGTGCGGGTGCAACGTGCGCGCCACGGTGTCGGTCCCGTCTTCAAACGCGTGGACACTTGCGCCGCGGAATTCGAATCCTTTACGCCCTACATGTATTCCAGCTATGAGGACGAAGACGAAGCCAACGTCACGCAGAAACAGAAGATCATGATCCTTGGCAGCGGCCCCAACCGAATCGGGCAGGGAATTGAGTTCGATTACTGCTGCTGCCACGCGAGCTTCGCGCTTCGCGCCGACGGTTTCGAAACCATCATGGTCAACTGCAATCCGGAGACGGTCTCGACGGACTACGACACTTCCGATCGCCTCTACTTCGAGCCGCTCACGCTCGAGGACGTACTCGCCATCGTCGAAAAGGAAAAGCCCAGCGGCGTCATCGTCCAGTTCGGGGGGCAGACCCCTCTCAATCTTGCGCTCGAACTGAAGCGCAACGGCGTACCCATCGTCGGGACCGCTCCCGAGTCCATCGATCTCGCCGAGGATCGCCGGCGCTTCGGCCGGCTGCTCGAAGAGTTAAAGATTCCTCAGCCTCGCAACGGCACCGCGCTCGTGCCGGAAGAAGCCGCGCGTGTGGCAGGCGAAATCGGCCTCCCCGTTCTCGTGCGTCCCAGCTACGTTCTCGGCGGACGAGCTATGGTCATCGCTTATGACGTGAACACCGTTCAGGAATATGTTGCCCAAGCCGCACTCATGGGCCCCGCACGTCCAGTCCTCATCGACCAGTTCCTTGAGGAGGCTACCGAAGTCGATGTCGACGCGCTTGCCGACGGCACCGATGTCGTCATCGGCGGCATCATGGAGCACATCGAAGAAGCCGGCGTGCACTCTGGCGACTCTTCCTGCGTTCTTCCTCCCGTCAGCCTTTCGCCAAAAGTTCTGGAGACCATTCGCGATTACACCAAGCGCCTCGCGCTCGCTCTCAAGGTCGTCGGGCTAATGAACGTGCAGTACGCCATCCAGCGCGATACGGTCTACGTTCTCGAAGTCAACCCGCGAGCCTCTCGGACCATTCCTTACGTCAGCAAAGCCACTGGCGTGCCTCTCGCTAAGGTTGCTTCGCGCCTTATGGTGGGCCGCCGTCTTGCCGACATGAAGCTTCCCATCGTGCACCACAATGGCGTCGCCGAAATCGCCGTCCGCGACTACTACTCCGTGAAATCACCCGTCTTTCCATTCAACAAATTTCGAGGTGTAGACACCATTCTCGGCCCGGAAATGCGCTCCACCGGTGAGGTCATGGGCATCTCCACCGATTACGGCCAGGCCTTCGCCAAAGCGCAACTAGCAGCCGGACAAAAACTGCCTCGCGGTGGCACCGTCTTTATCAGCGTCAACGACCGCGACAAGCGAGGAATCGCAACTCTTGGCAAGGAACTTGTCTCCCTCGGTTTCAAACTCGTCGCCACGCGCGGAACCTGCGCCGCCTTTCGCGCTGCCGGCGTTCCCTGCGAGGAGGTTTTCAAAGTCAACGAAGGCCGACCCAACATCGTAGACCTTATCAAGACTGGCAAAATCCATCTCGTCATCAACACACCGCTCGGCCGCGAATCCTTCTACGACGAGAAATCCATTCGGCGCGCCGCCATCCGCTACAACATTACCTGCATCACCACGCTCTCCGCGGCTGAAGCCGCGGTCCGTGGCATCCACTCACTGCATGAGGTGCAGCGCAAGGTCCACTGCCTCCAGGACCTCCACGGCTCCGGAGTCGCGACCGCCGGTACCTCTTCTTCCGGAGACTAATCTATGGAAATCCGTGGCATTCTCCCTGCTCTCGTCACACCCTTCGCTTCCGACGGGTCCGTCTCCCTCTCCGCTGTCACGAGAAACATCTGCCGCTACAATGACACTGCCGTCTCCGGCTACGTCGTCCTAGGTTCCACCGGTGAGTCCGTCATGCTCTCCCGCGAGGAAGCCGATTCCGTCCTGGCCACAGCTAGGGAGGCCGCGGCGCCGAGCAAACTCCTCATCGCCGGTACCGGCGCAGAATCCACTGCCGAAACCATCGCCCGCACCAAACGCGCCGCTGTCCTCGGTTATCCCGTCGCCCTTGTCAAGACTCCCTATTACTACAAGCCGGTCTATCGCGCCGAAACCTATATCCGCCACTACCGCGCCGTAGCCGATGCGTCTCCCATCCCCATCCTTCTCTATTCCGTTCCCCAATTTACCGGCATCACTCTCGAGACGCCCGAAATTCTCGCCCTTGCGGGGCATCCCAACATCGTAGGAATCAAGGACAGCTCCGGCAACATCCAGCGCGTCGCCGAAATCGTCGCAAGTGCCCAGGCCGACTTCCGCGTCCTGACAGGTGGTGCCGCGGTCATCTATCCCGCCCTCGCCGTCGGCGCTCGCGGAGCCATCCTCGCCCTTGCGGCCGCACTCCCGGAAAAGTGCGCTGAACTCTACGACCTTTTCGAGCGCGGCCAGTACGAGCAAGCGCGCCATCGTCAACTCATCCTGGCGAAAGCCTCCAAACACATCGTCTCCGAACAGGGCATCCCTGGTGTGAAGTACGCTATGGACCTTCGCGGCTATCACGGCGGCCCGCCTCGCCTTCCCCTCTTGCCGCTGACGGAAGAAACGAAGCGCTCCATCGCCGACGTCGTCTCGCAACTCCACCCCGCTGCCACCCCCGTTTAACCAATGGCAAAATGCTGCAAATTTGTCATTCCGGGCCGAGTCTGCGAGGCAAGGGATCTCTCCTGCTCTTCCATTGCGCCTTGCTGCCTTCCGTTACCTTTTTCTCCTTCTTTCATCTAACCGCCCATGGACTGTCGCGCCCTTTTGCCAAGCCAGCTACCTCACACTCCGAGGCTTTACCGCGACTTCGTTGAAAAATTCTCGAAACTCGAATCCTTTTACGATCACACCCCCGAATGGAAGTCCGTCGTGCGCCAGTCCAACGGCCTTCCGTTTCCTTCTGATCGCCGCGCCCAGATCACCGAAATCCTTCGTTCCCAGAACCGACTTTTCGGCGGCTCCGCAGAAACTTTCAGGAATCTCGATCGTCTTTCGAATGGGGCTGTCGCAGTCGTCAGTGGGCAGCAGGTTGGTCTCTTTGGCGGGCCCTCTTACTCCTTTTATAAAGCGCTGAGCGCGATCCAGACCGCGCAGTCACTCTCCGAAAAGGGTGTTCCTGCCGTCCCCGTTTTCTGGATGGCTACCGAAGACCACGACGTCGACGAAGTTCGCCACGTCACCTGGTTCCACGAAGGCGAACTACTATTCTTCTCGCTTCCCAAACCTCCCGAGGACGCCGTCCCTGTCGGCCGCATCCGCCTCGGCGACGAAATAAATGAACTTGTCGCTCGCGCGCAGCCGCTTCTCGGACAAACCTTTGGGGACCTGCTCCACGAAACCTACACGCCCGTGGCCACTTACAGCAGTTCCTTCGCCGCTCTCTTCGCCCGCATCTTCGCCGAGCAAGGCCTCATTCTTCTCGACCCTCTCGACGATCGCATCCATCACCTTGCCGCCCCACTTCTTCGCGATGCCCTGGTCCATCGCGATGAACTGAACGATCTTCTTCTCCAGCGCGGCAAGGAACTGGATCGAGCCGGCTACGAACCTCAGGTAAAGGTCACCTCGCACAGCACGCTTCTTTTTTCTCTCGAGGAAGGGAAACGCCACGTCATCACCGCTTCCAATTCTCACTTTTCGAGCGGCTCCACGTCCCTACCACGCGAGGAGTGGTTCCGTAGCGTGGAAGCCTGTCCGGAGCACTTCAGCCCGAACGCTCTTCTTCGTCCCGTCATGCAGGATTTTCTCCTTCCCACTGTCGCTTACTTCGGTGGTCCTTCCGAAATCGCTTACTTCGCCCAAACCCAGGTCCTCTACAAGGGACTTCTCGGACGCATGCCGGTTCTTCTCCCCCGAGCCGATTTCACCCTCGTTGACCCGAAAGCCGAGCGCATCCTGAAGAAGTATCGTCTCGACGTCGAAGACGCCTGGCAGGGCTCACAGACCCTCCGTAACAAGATGTACAACTCTGCTGTCCCCAAGAAGCTCGCCCGCGAGTTTGATGGCAATATCCGAACCATCGAGAAGAGTATCGGCAGGCTTCACAAGGCGATCGCTAAGGTCGATCCCACGATTCAAGGCACAATCGCCCGCGCTGAAAAGCGCATCCATTACCAGCTCGAGAAACTCCGCCATAAGACCGGCGCCGCTCTTGACCGACACGAAAAAGTCATCGCGAAGCACGAGGCCTTCCTCGAAAATCTCCTTTTCCCACAAAAAGGCCTGCAGTCCCGCGATCTCTGTTTCCTCCCGTTTCTCGCGCGCTGGGGCACCGGCGGCCTCAGCGAACTCCAAAAACTCTCATCCTCGAAGAAGCCCGGCCGCCACCTTCTCGTCCCCATCCCTTAGCGGTCGCATTTGCCACTCGTCGTGTGCTCCTCTCTGTGACTCTCCGTGCCTCTGCCCTCTCTTTTTTGAATCTTCTCCGTGAACTCACTTCACATCCTCTGTGTTCTCCGTGGTGATCTTTTCTTCGGCAGCGGAAAACGGACGACGGTAAACTGTAGACTATTCCCCGGAGGCTCCTGTGCAATCCCTGATCATAAAAACGACTCGCCGCACCCAACTAGTGGACGTTACACGAGAGGTTCAACGCGCCGTCTCCGCCCTCAGCACCCGCGACGGCACCTGTTTCCTTTATGTCCCGCACACCACCGCCGGCATTCTCATCAACGAACACGCCGATCCCGACGTCGCCTCCGACGCCGAAGGTGCCCTGGATCGCCTCGTCCCGATGGATGGCCCGTATCGTCACGCGGAAGGAAACTCAGATTCACATGTCAAAACCATGCTCACCGGCGTCGCTCAGTTTGTCTTCGTTCTCGACGGTAAGCTCGCCCTCGGCCGCTGGCAAGGCATCTTCCTGGCTGAGTTCGATGGCCCTCGCGAACGCAAACTCTACGTCAAAGTTCTCCCCGACCGCGTTTAGCAACAGGCTGCAAAACTCCGCTTGTTTCTCCCGCCGTGCGGCATACACTGTGCCCAACGGAGGAGTGCATGCGCCCCCTGCTTGTAGCTCTTTTCGTCTTGACCGTTTCCTCCTTTCCCCAGAGAACGGATGCTCCTCATCCCTTCGATTACGATCCCAAGCTCCCGCTCGACACGCAGGACGTCGGAGTCGACTTTCGCGGCCCGACCGGTATTTATGATCTTTCCTACGCCAGCCCAAAAGGAGGTCGCGTTCCTGCCTATCTTGTCCTCCCGCAAGGCGCGGGCCCTTTCGCCGCCGTCATCTGGGGCCATTGGTGCTGGCCCAATTCCGAGTTTCGCAACCGCAAGGAATTTCTCGACGAGGCCGTCGCGTTTGCTCCCTCTGGCGTTGTTTCTCTCCTAATCGACTTTCCCGTGGCTCGTCCAGGCTACGTCGAGGACCAGGACCCACTTTCGGAGAAACAAATCACGGACATGGAGCAACAGGTCGTAGACATCCGTCGTGCCGCCGACCTTCTTCTCTCTCGCCCCTTCGTGGATCCGAAGCACCTTGCTTACGTCGGTCACAGTTGCGACGCGGCGGCCGGCAGCATTGTCAGCGGCATCGACAAGCGTTTTCGCGCCTTTGTTCTGATGGCCGGCGATCCCGCCGACGAAACAATCGTCAAATCCCAGGAATTCCAGGACATGCGGCAGAAGCTCGGGCCTGAAAAAGTCGACGCTTTCGTTCGGCAACATGCCGTAATCGATCCGGGCAAGTACCTACCGCACGCAGCGCCCACCGTTCTGTTTTTCCAGTTCGCCACGCAGGAGAAATTTCTCACTCCCGAGCGCGCCAAAGCCACCGCAGCCCTTGCCAGTGAGCCCAAGGAGACAAAAGTCTATGACGCGCCTCACGCTCTCAACGCCGAAGCCCGTCGCGATCGTCTCCTCTTTCTAGCCGACCAACTCCACGTGAAGCCTCCCGCCCCCGACGTCATTTCTTCCATCCCGGCTCTCCCCCAACCCCCCGAACCCCCTCAGTGAC
>Ga0187782_10001142_pt1 | contig 19024 bp, 18 predicted proteins | sample 0715_SJ02_MP15_2_FD_132454 | JGI IMG/M metagenome (GOLD analysis project Ga0187782, IMG submission 132454) | Tropical peat soil microbial communities from peatlands in Department of Meta, Colombia - 0715_SJ02_MP15_20_MG | ecosystem: Environmental > Terrestrial > Soil > Wetlands > Peat | place...
CTCTCATCCTTCTGGCCACACACGACCTCCAGTTGTTTGTCTTCGACCACGCGGTTGACGCGCAGCGTGCCGGCCTCCAACGGCTTCCAATCGAGCAGACGCACCAGCCACCGAGGCGTAATCGCCCCATATTGCGGTGGAGTCTTGGTTACGTTCGCCAGTTGGAATGCAGCGCGATCGGTTAGGGAATGGTGCGTTGTGGTTTCTGGCACGAGAGCTTCTCCTCTAATGATTCAAACGGCAGCAATACTAAAAGCGGGTTCCGAAAAGCACATGAAATTCTATGTGATTTGACTTGGAAGTGCTCGATTATTTTGCATTCAAATCCAATTCCTTCACCGGAACATCCCAGTGAGCCGAGCTAAGCAAAATCAGGCTCAATAATGAAACTCGCTTCACTGGCGCTCCGTGCAGGTCCTCGGATCCCGTTCGAGGGACAATGATTGAAGTTGAAAAACCTGACAAAAAGGGAAGGACAGAGACGATTAGCGACAACAACAGCGGATTGTGGAAACTTTCGATCCTCTTGAGCGTCGAGACATGTGCAGAAGCGTAGCTACAACCACGCAGACCGTCAAGCGCCTTACAGCCGTTCGCCAATGCAAATTTGCGATATTCATTATGCAATTTTTGATTTTTGATCATCGCCCACAGGTTTCTTGTCGTTCGACAACCAGAAACTCTTCCTGGCGCATCTACCTTTTTCGGTTATTCTTGTTATAACCGCCCACTATTCAAATAAAGGAACGACCGTGACGAAACCGACGCTCTTAGCCGAGCTGGATGTCGATCAATGGCTTGCAGGACTCGCCAGAATTCCTGCTATGGAATTTTCGCAAGAGAACGTTCAGCGTTATATTCATCAGCATGCGATTGTCGCCGACTCGCTGAAACCCTATACGTTTTTCTCTGCTCGTCAGTACACGCGCAACCTGATCTTCAAGAACGAAGTCTTTGAATGTCTGGCGCTCTGTTGGGATATTGGCCAGTCAAGTTCCGTACACAACCACAATGACCGACTCGGATGGGTTTATATGTCCAGTGGTCGGCTGTCTGTCCAAAACTATGTGGTGGAATCCCGAGATTCAGTACAGCAAACCTGTTGCGTAATTCCGACCGACAGCGCGGAACTCCATGCAGGTCAGGCCGCTGACGTAGATCGGGAAGCGGGCGTACACAAGGTTTGTAATCTTCCTCGCTTTCAGGAACGCGCTATAAGCGTGCACGTGTATCAACGCCCAATGGACCAGTGCGAGGTTTATTCCCTGGAAACCGGTACGTATCAAACTATCGATTTGTCCTATACCAGCGAATACGGTCGGCTGAAGCTTGGAGTGAGATTAGCGTAGGACTAGAATCTCAAAACACCGACGGGGGTCGATGAAAGGGTTGACGGCGATTTTTGGCCGGGGTATTCTGCGCCGCATGTTTCTTTCGCTCTGCCATTTGTTTCCTGCCGGGGAATCGGCGAATTTCAGGACTTTGTGGCTATCTTTGCGCTGATGGTCCGACGGATTGTTCCCTGCAAATTCCCTGATCCGCTTTGTTGAATGTAACCGTACGAGAATAAGGAGCTTCGCGGCGCATTTAGCCCCGAGCCGAGAAAGAATTCCCTGAAAAAATCCCTGTTAAGGCTTGGAGAAGGGTGTCACGGCTCTTCTGAATGGGCAGTCGGTCCCACGTCGCGTTGAAGTGGAGGTGCGGAGGCCGGGGTCATTCGCGTGGAGGATTAAAGGAAATTACAGAACTCCGGCAACACCTGAGTTTTGTGGGAGATCACAAAATCCGATGACTCCAAACGCGCGGAGCTGGGACTGAAGCAAGCGACTCTGCAGTCCGCTACGATTCCAGAATCAATGGAGTGTCCCAAATGCCAAGGGGTCATGAGCCAGCGAATTCCCGGCAGATTGCGGTGCGGAAATTGTGGGGAGCAATGGTCGCCGCCGGGACTCCAGCCCCGCATCCATGTTCCCAACCGTAAGAATTTCTTTAACCGGGCGCGGTTTCGTTGGCGCGAATGTATGTTACCAAGCCTAGACAATATACCAGGCTCCCATAAACACCTAGGGATTTACCCAGGTGCAGAATTCCTTCGCGCCTGTATAAGCTGGCCGTGTCTTCAGGCTGGGGAAACACACTGAGTCCGACGGATTGGGGAGTGGCCGATGTGTCGTTGGAACCTGCACACTATGGTGAGTTTGTTGTTGGCATGTTTCTGCTCGACTGGGATGCTGATTGCCAAGCCGGGCCCAAAGACCGACAAACAAAGCCAAGCGAGCAATCAAACCGACCTGCGAAAAAAGTACGTCCGTCCCGCGGATCCGGTTTTGTATGTTGGTTCGGATGTGTGTCAGACCTGCCACGAAGATATTTACAAAGGCTTTGAAACTACCCCGCACTTCACGACCACTATGGAAGCAAAGCTGGAAGCCCATAAGGGGCCGGAGTGGCATGGCTGCGAAGCATGTCACGGTCCTGGGAAAGAGCATGTGGAGGGCGGAGGAGATAAGACCAAGATATTCACTTTCAAAGATGCCTCGCCGCAAGAGGCGAGCGCGCGTTGCTTAGGTTGCCACCAGTACAGCGAGGAGCATGGGAATTACGAGCGTTCGGCGCACCTGTTGAACGGCGTGGGCTGCATCGATTGCCATGCTCCTCATCACGCGAAAGAGAGCGAGTTCCTTCTGAAGGCCAAGTCGCCGGAACTGTGTTACGGCTGCCACGGCGACGTGAGGGCTCAATTTGCGCGGCCATTTCACCACCGTGTGAATGAGGTCCGACGGCTGGTTCCCTGCAAATTCCCTGATCCGCTTTGTTTCTGGGGACCCGCATTGAATGTAACCGTTCGAGAATAAAGAGCTTCGCGGCGCATTTACCTCGAGCCGAGAAAGAATTCCCTGAAAAAATCCCTGTTATCGGTGGACTCCGTCCTCCGACTCGAACGCCTGCAGCGAATGCCAGTTGGAACTGAAAAGAGCCATTCGCGCTGGATTCCGGCTTATGAGAAGTTGTTAAGCTTTCGAGAGGAATCCTTGGTAAAGGCCACGGTGCAGTTCTTCACTGGGGGTCATGCCCATCGATAGCGGTCCTCGGCGGTTTGGGTTTGCCCTTCAGGGTTCCCACACGAATCGCGGGACTCGGCATCGCCTGCACCACGGTGGTCGCGATTGCGATGGTGCCCATGGGTGCAGAAGGGCGGTCATGGCGGCCCATGACCGGTGTTCGGTTTGTCGGCGACGAAGAGCGAGTGCTTTATCACGCGCGACTCGAAGATGCCAAAGTATGGATCACTGAGGGCAAAGATCCGCCCTCCATGTCGGAATTGGTTACGATGCGTTTGTTTTTTCAGGTGGTCACTTTCTTGTTCTCGACGAAAACTCCTTGAAGTACGTTGACACCAGTTCGGCCGCGTTAGTCTTCACGGTTCCCACAAACCTCGGTTTTGAGAATCTGGTGCTTGGAAAAAGGCAGTTCTCATCGCAGATCCCAGTGATACTCAATTCCGAAAATCGGCCCTTTTTGGGTCAGGCGAATGGCGATATTGTCACTTGAGCCCGTGATCTTCAATCGACTGCCCAGTAGGTAACCCGCGTGCGCGTCCCAATGGCGACCCAACGGGAACCCAAGCACGCCGTTGCCGGAACCAAAATTGCCGTACCCGAAAAAGGACATGCCGCTGAGGGTGCCGTCCAAATACAGCCGGCTCGAATTGGGCACGAGATACCATCTGAATGTGGGACCGATCGCCGGAAGGGGCGCAAAGAGCGACCCCGACGCCGACGTACTCGCGGAAACGGTGCTACCACTGCTAGATACACCGGCACTCGCTTTTAAAGTCGCTGATGTGTAGGCCAGATTGACATTGACAAGAAATCCTAACGACCCTTGCCGGAAGCGAAAAAAGTCATACTGGTAGCCGGGGGTAAAAAGCAGGGATTTTACGCTTGCGTTAGTGCGAATGCCCACATCGAAGGTGTCATCCTGCCAGTTGATTGTTCGACTGAGTGTCGTGGAGCGCGAACTGTTCACCGGCGTTACCGTAAAGAGTAAATGATGCTTCCTCTTGAACCGCCAGTCCAGCCGTCCGCTGGAGGTGGCGTAATTGCCGAACCCGAAGTCCCGCTGCAAATCGAAATAGCCTTCCCCATGTCTTCCGTTGAAATAGCCAGTCGGCGCAGAAATCCACGCGTTTACTTGCAACTTCCACCGAGCACTATCAAACTCCTCCTCGGCCGCCTGAGTGGAAATCGACGGCATCAAGGTGACGATGATGACGAACAGCAGATATCGAGTGGCTGGGTGACCCATAGATATCTCCTTGCAGTCGCGGGGAACTGCTTACAGGTGTCGGAACAATCGCTGCTTTCTTGCCTCCTCTACATCTCTCCATCAAAAACGCACAATCAGGCCTGTACTGATGTCGCCTTGATTCAGGAAATGGTCATGCGGAACCACCCAACAATAGCCCCACCAATTGCACCAGACTCCTCCGTTGCTTGTGTACAGATAGGTCGGGTATAGCGAGCCTGCACACGGAATCCGATGTGCCGTGAAACGAAGTACTTTACTCCGCCTCCCATCGCCCAAGAGAACTTGGTCGTCGAGGTCCCCGAACCGCGCATGTCCGTTGCGCCTAGCCCAAACAAGACGAATGGTTCCACTCTGGCGTTCTCATGTCCCAGTAATGAAAAAAGGAAATTGCCATGGAACTGGTCAAGAGTGGTCCCAATCTTCTGCGGATAAGTTCTGCCACTGAACAGCACGCCTGACGCATTAGTTGGCTGCTGGTTCCATAGGAATTCTAGGCCCATGTATTCGGTCGGATTGAATGTTGCTGTCGCCCCGTAGGCGATGCTGCTGTCGATGTTGATACGGCTTAGGCCCAGTGAGTTTGCCCCGACATCGGTGCCGCCCCCGTACTTATAGCCCACGAACGGCTGAACCTCAAAACGCTGCTGCGCAAAGGTCGTGCAACAGAAAACGGCCAGAAAGGCAAATGCCAACGCGCATCTGGCGGTTCTCGAGATGTACATAGCTGTGTCCATCTACACAACCACACTGTAGGTAAGCTCCCACAGTGGAAGTTCGCGGACCGAGTATCTGTAGGGTATGCGCAGGTAGGCGCAACGTGCAGCTAGGAGAATCCCTAGGTGCTGAGCACCTCGTTGAACTGGTCGATGAGAACGAGTCGAAGTCGTTCTGTTTCGCGAGATTTTCGCCCATTGTTTCGTTGTTTCGGGTCAGTTTGTGACAGCTTTTGCCTGGTGTTCTAGTACTGTCCAACAATAAGCCGTGCTGAATCTCGAGAACTGGTCCAACCAGTTACGCAATCCTTGCGTAGTCCTTTAACTTGGCATATACCCGATAGACGTTGGGGTGTTCTGATGAGACCGAGGACTAACCCCTCGCCCCTCGGTGAAGTCCGGCAGTGCCGCACTGGGGTGACGTGTATCTCGTCACTGTTGCTTTGCAGCCTGTGGGTCCTACTTCTCGCATTAGTTATCGCTGTGCAAGCCCCTATCGCCGCGCAAACGCCGCCAAGGAAGAACATCCTCGTCCTTAGTGAGGTGGGTGAGTCTCACCCCGTGGTCGCCATGGTCACCCAAGAACTTATAACGGGATTAAGCAACAGTCGGGACTACCAAGTCGAGTTTTACACCGAGAGCTTGGACACCACCATCGCTGATAGCGAAGAGTCGCAGCAAGATATCAGAGAGTTGATCATCCGGAAATATCAAAACCAACCCCCGGACATTATTGTGGCTGTGGGACCGACCCCCATTGCATTCTTGGCCAGTATTCCTCCATCGGTTTTTCCGAACACCCCGATCGTGATGTGCTCAGGGGTTCGGGGAATGACCGGCAATCCCCAACTCGACGCGCGCTTTACCGGCACCTGGCTGCAACCTGCACTGGCGCAGACCGTCGATTTGGCTGTCCGTCTCTTTCCCGAGACGCGGCACATCGCTGTCGTTGCGGGGACTTCCGGATTTGACCGGGAAGGGCTGGCACTGACGCTTATAGCCTTGAAGGCATATGAGTCGAAATTTGATTTCCTCTATCTGACGGATTTGAAGATGGATGACCTGCTCGAAAAACTCCGGCAACTGCCTCCTCACACGATTGTTCTCTACGATTCGTTCTTCCGTGATGCCGCAGGCAAGCCATTCGTGAATGCCACTACCGCACTTCCGATGGTGGCGAATGCTTCGGATGCTCCGGTGTTTGGCATGGCTGATAGTTATCTCGGGCACGGTATCATTGGCGGAAACGTGATGAGTTTTGCTGCTCAAGGCCACATTGCAACGCGCATTGTTTCCGCCATTCTCAAAGGTACAAAACCGAAAGAAATTCCCGTCTACACCGCGCCCAATTTCTATATGTTCGATTGGCGCGAACTGCAACGCTGGCACATCAACGAAGCTGCGCTTCCGCCTGGCAGCATCGTTTATTTCCGCCAGATCTCCTTTTGGCAGCGCACCTGGTGGATTTGGACCACTTCGCTTCTGATTCTCCTCAGTCTCTCGGCATTGATGCTTTATCTCCGCGAGAGCAACATCCAACTGCAAATCGCTAAGGACGGGCAACGTGAACTTAGCGGACTACTCATCAGTGCTCAAGAAAGGGAGCGAAGTCGACTCGCGTCGGAACTTCACGACGATTTCAGCCAGCGGTTGGCGTTGCTGGCCCTGGGCCTGGAAAACGTAGTGGAAACTATACCCACGTCACCAGACGACGCCAAACGGCAGTTGCACGGACTGATCAATTCCGCCAGTGAGCTCGGGGCCGACCTCCACACCCTGTCCCACCGACTGCATTCCTCCACGCTGGAGAGCCTGGGATTAGGACCTGCGATCAGCGCGTTGTGCAGAGAGTTCAGTGCCCAACAGAACGTGAAAATAGATCTAAGTTCAGACGACCTTTGTCGGTCGATAGATCCTGATGCCTCCTTGTGTGTCTTTCGGATTGTTCAAGAGGCGCTCCGAAACCTGAAGAAATATAGTGGTGCAAGCGAGGCGCTGGTGAGATTGCGGAGCGTCGGTGATCGCTTAGAGGTAACGGTTCAAGACCGGGGTCGTGGGTTTGATTTGCGAGGATTACACCACACAGAGGGTCTGGGCATCCGTAGTATGGAAGAGCGGGCTCGTCTGGTGGGTGGTGAATTCAGGATCCAGTCCGTAGTTGGATGGGGCACAACGGTGGAAGCGTGGGTGCCCCTTAATTCGGAAAAGGCGAAGGCGCAATCTGAATGACCGGTCAAGTTTCTACGGATCAACTTGTTCATTGTAGGCTTATCATTTCGGGACAAGCACACCTACAGTCGTGTGACCCACATCACAGCCGCTGGGTTATCCACGTATTGAACTATAGGTGCTTCTCAATCAGGCCCTGACATCTGTGATTCCAATGACGGAGCAGTCTCATGGGAGATTATCGTTCAGGTTTCTTGATCGCCGACGATCACGCGATTTTTGCTGAGGCTCTCAAAGTCTATCTGGAACGAACCTATCGCGTCTTGGGTGTGGTTTCCGATGGACGCGCGCTAATTGAGCAAGCCTTAAAACTCAGGCCCGAAGTCATCATCGTCGACGTAGCCATGCCGTTGCTAAACGGTCTGGAAGCGGCCCGCCGAATCAGAGATCAAGCCCCCAATATAAAATTTATCTTCTTGACCATGCGCGACGACCCAAATTTAGCTGCTGCGGCACTCGAACTCGGTCATGTGGCGTTCGTGCTGAAACACTCTACTGGCTCCGAACTACAGGAGGCTATTAAAGTAGTGTTACAAAACAAATCCTATGTGACACCCAAGCTGAAGGCCCGCGATTGGGCCGCTGAACGGTCTCGCGCCCAGCAGTTTGCAAAAGAGTTGACGCTGAGACAGAAGGATATCGTGCAGTTGTTCGCGGAAGGTAAATCGATTAAACAGATCGCGGACGTGCTCGAGTTAAGTGAGAAGACCGTGGAGTTCCACAAGCATCACATCATGGAAGTGTTCGCCCTTCAAAGTAATGCCGCGCTGATATTGTTCGCTTTGAAACGTGGACTTGTCTCCGTTGAAGCCGACTCGCCCGGACGTTCACGGGCCGCCGGCAATCGCTAGTGAATCTTCAACAAGTTCAAATTGACGCCTAGGGATTTCCCCAGTAGCGCTACTGCGTTCATCGAACCTATCTTCTGTCGAGTGGCACTGCCCCATCGGCAACTCGCCATGGCCGCGAGAGTATTAGCTCATGTTGACGGAGGCGGATTTGATTCGCCCGCGCGTATTTCTGGCCGATGATCATTCCGAATTTCTGAGAGCTGAGGTCGCTTTTCTGCAACCTCATTTCGACGTGATCGGGACTGCCAGTAATGGGGCGATGCTGGTTACAGAAGTACAGCGTCTTGAGCCCGATGTGGTTGTTGTAGACATCACCATGCCGGTGATAAATGGCATCGAGGCAGTGCGTAAACTGGTGGAGGCCGGCACCAGCGCCAAGTTTGTGGCACTCACCGTCCACGTCGAAGAAGAGTTCATAAAGGCCTGCTTGCAAGCGGGCATCCAGGGCTACGTGGCGAAATCCCGCATGAAGGCGCATCTGATACCCGCAATCCATGCCGTTCTGGATGGCCTGCCATACGTCTCGCCCTTGTCGCGAAACTACAGGTAGGGATTTCCCCAGTTGCCAGTGCGACCAAACTAGCCTAAATCACACAAATACGGGATTCACTCTACCCGGATCACGACCGTTTGTTAGGGAGCGTGGAAAACCAGACCTATGCATCGGGCCAACCGAATCGGCAACCTCAACTTTTTCGAACGGCTATTGCTGTTAATGGGTGTGTTGCTGCTTTCTATTTATGCTGTTGCGCTCGTCTATCGAGCCGCTTACTCGCATGCCACGGTGCAGAGATTTTGGCGCGAGCGTTCGGTTGCAGCCAAATCTGAAACCTCCAGCCCACTCCCCGCCTTCACCGGCATTCCGGACTTCCGGCTGTGGTCTGCAAAACGAGTCGAAGCCTATCAGGCAGCCATAACGAGCGATTCTCCACGTCCACTGGCCGTTCTGAAAATCCTATCAATCGAGCTGGAAGTGCCGGTTCTTGAGGGCACAGACGATTTGACGTTGAATCGCGCCGTCGGGCACATCATCGGTACCGCTGCTCCTGGCGCGAACGGAAACATCGGAATTGCCGGGCACCGTGACGGATTTTTTCGTGGCCTGAAAAATGTCCGTTTAGGCGACACCATCGATCTCTTCCTTGAAAAGGGAAACTCCAGGTATGTGGTGGACGATATCTCCATTGTAGCGCCAGAAGACGTATCGGTTCTTGCGCCGAAGGCAAAGCCTGCGCTCACCCTGGTCACCTGCTATCCCTTTTATTTCGTTGGTAGCGCACCAATGCGTTACATCATCCACGCTTCTTTGAGCACTTTAGAGAACCCTCCAAAATCTGTGTCGCCCGGCTCTTTAGGCGGAGGGGGAAGGAGGGCCGAGAGTCAATAGTTTTCGGAGCGGAATTCGTTTTACCGCGTCGACAAAAGTCTCATCACGGAGGAGAAAAATGAATGCAGTCAGCAGTTGGAAGAAAATTGGGATCGCAACCGCAGTAGGAACACTCTGCCTTGCGTTTGCATTGTGTGCCACTGCGCAGGTACAAACACAACAAACCACAACCAGTGGCAAGTCCACCAAGGACGTTAAGGTCGAGCGCGGCGAAGTAGTGCTTGTCGACGGTAACGACCTGGTGGTCAAGATGGAAGACGGCACCCTGCGGCATTTGCCGAATGTTCCGGAGAGCGCCAGAATCACCGTAGACGGCAAATCGCTCGGCATCCATGATCTGAAGCCGGGCATGAAGCTGCAGCGCACTATCACCGTTACCACTACGCCCAAAGTCATTACCACGACACAGAAGGTCACTGGCAAGGTCTGGCGAGTATCGCCGCCGAACTCGGTCATCCTCACTCTCGAGGATGGGACCAACCAATCCTTCAAGATTCCTAAGGATCAAAAATTCGTTGTCAACGGCAAGGAAACGGACGCCTGGGGCTTGAAGAAGGGAATGAATGTCACAGCCACCAAAGTCGTTGAGGAGCCGGTTAACGTTGCCGAGCACGAGTATCACGTGAGCGGCACTATGCCTCCGCCTCCCGCGGCTCCCGCCCCCGACTTGCCTATCCTAGTTGTCATGGTGGTGTCAGCAGCAGCTCCGGCAGCTGAAGCAGCGGCGGCTCCCGCAGCACTGCCTAAGACTGCCAGCGACTTGCCGTTGGTTGGGCTCATCGGCTTGCTCTGTATCTTCAGTGCAGCCGGTGTAAAGCTGATTCGCATGGCCATCGGTTAGTGCCCACCTCCAAAGCGAGGAGGAGTCAGCTATCGTGGGCTCCTCCTCTTTGAAGGGACGTCACTGTCAGGTCTACGCGAAGCCGATTTATCCAAGGGAGATGTGTTCATGATGAAAAGAAAAACCTCTCGATTTGTCTGGGAAACGACGCGCACTTGCCTTGCACTCGTTTGCGCCGCACTACTGGTTCCAGGAGACCTGGTTTTGCTTGCATCTTCACCGCGCAACACAGAATCAGGACAGGAAGCCCCCAGCAAGATACCGCCGGACCAACTCGATTCACTGGTGGCTCCAATCGCTCTCTATCCCGACCCGGTTTTGGCCCAAGTGCTTGCCGCGTCCACCTATCCACTGGAAATCATCCAACTCCAGCAATGGTTGCAGCGACACCAGGACTTAAAAGACAAAGCGCTCACTGACGCGGTGATGAAAGAGGACTGAGACCCCAGTGTACAAGCGATGGCCGCTCTTCCCGACGTCGTAAAACGTCTCGCGGACGACATCAAATGGACCACTGAGCTGGGAAATGCATTCTTGGCACAGCAATCCGACGTGATGGACGCCGTGCAGCGGATGCGTAAGAAGGCTCAGGACAATGGCAATTTGAAATCGACCGAACAGCAAAAGATAGAAACCAAGGTGGTCGAATCCAAGCAGGTAATTATTATCGAGCAGGCCAATCCGCAAGTAGTGTACGTCCCCACCTACAATCCTGTCGTGGTCTACGGTCCCCCGATTTATCCATATCCACCTATTTACTATCCGCCACCGGGATATTATGCCGCAGGCATGGCGATTTCTTTCGGTATCGGTGTCGCGGTCGGCGCTGCCTGGGGAGGTTGGGGCTGGGGTTGTGGTTGGGGATACAAGAAAGTGAACGTTAATATAAACAACAACTACGTCAATCACTACAATCGGAACAACATCAACAACAAAATTGGCAGCGGCAACAATAACAACTGGCAGCACAATCCACGACATCGTGGTGGAACTCCGTATTCGGACCGAGCTACCGCTACACAATACGGTGGCACCGCACGCGGCGATTCGCTTGCCACAAGACAGGCCAATGCCCGGCAAAATCAGGCCCAAGGCGCGAACCGCCCTCAATCCGGTACCCGCCCCAGTCAGGGGCAACTAGGCGGACCGGGTGGTGGCGCCAATCGTCCTTCGACGGGAGCTGGAACCAACGCGGGCGCCAGTCGTCCTTCCGCTGCCGGTGGCGCTAATGCCAATCGTCCGACAAATGTCAGCTCTGGGGCTGCAACCGCTAATCGTCCGTCAGGAACCGGAGCAGCCGGAGACCGAATCGGTAATCGCAGCGTATCGCCCAATACTGCGGCCACCTCCAGCAACCGGGGAGGCGCGTTCGGGGGAGCTTCCAGTGGCATGAGCGGGAATTCAGCCCGAGCCAGTAGTCAGCGGGGAGCCGCGAGCATGGGGGGAGCCCGTGCTGGCGGTGGTGGCGTGCGGAGGTAAACTGACCATGACCAGACAGATTTTCACGAAGTCCATCAGAGAGAATTTCTTTTCACCGATATCAGTCGGTGTCCTGCTGTTCTCCTTCACTCTGGGTTCCCTAGCCCATCAGAAACCCGCAGGAGCTTCCCAGCAGTCACAAGCAACTTTTGCGACAACTGCCGAAGCTGCCAATGCACTCGTTGATGCGGCGCAGAACTATGACGTGCCAGCGCTAAAACAAATCCTAGGTCCAGGGGGCGAAGACTTGGTTTCCTCGGAAGACCAAATCCGAGACAAAAACTTCGCAGCTGCATTTGCTGCGAAGGCTCATGAGAAGAATTCCATTGTCGTCAATCCGCAAGATCCGGGCCGAGCCACCCTTGTGGTCGGAAGCGAAGAGTGGCCGCTACCGATACCAATCGTCAAGCGAAATGGAAGGTGGTTGTTTGATTCGAATGCTGGCCGCAAGGAAGTTTTGTTTCGTCGCATCGGTGCAAACGAACTGGATGCCATTCAGATTTGCCGCGGCTATGTAGAAGCTCAAGAGGAATATGCCCTGGAAAAACACGATGGTTCCGACGTTAACCAATACGCGCAACGCATCATCAGCACGCCGGGCAAACACGATGGCTTGGTATGGCGAAATGCAGATGGCAGCCTGGGTGGTCCTATAGCCGAAGGCATCGCGAACGCTTTGGATCAAGGCTATACAGACCGCGGCCAGCCGTACCATGGCTATTTTTTCAAAATATTGAAGGGACAAGGACCAGCGGCGCCCTTAGGCCAGATGGATTTTGTGGTCGAAGGAGCAATGATCGGCGGATTTGCACTCGCGGCTGCTCCCTCTGATTATCGGGTAACTGGGGTCAAAACCTTCATCGTCAGCTATGAAGGGATCGTCTACGAGAAGGATCTTGGTCCCGATACCCTCAAAATCTTCAAGGCAATGCAGCTTTATAACCCAGACAAGTCCTGGAAGCCGACCGACGATGGATGGCCTAGCGAATCATCAGACCTGAACACAAAAGAGTGAACTGCAAAGCTAGTCAGAAACAAGTGCGTTAGGGATTTCCCTAGGTGTGCGGAATCTAGTCGCTTATGCAAGCTTGCCGGATTCAATCCAGCGGTAGGCGTATTTCTTCTGAGTGCATGTCACTGCGGACTCAACGCTCTCGAAATCCGCACTTACTTCTGTTTCGGCGGATAATTCTTGAGTAATTTCGCGACCGCCTTGTCAATGTTCTTCTGCTTCTTGTCTGGCTTTGCTTTTGGATCCAATGTCTTGGAAGCTGTACCGCGCCAAACCAGCTGCTTCTGAGCCGAGTCGTACATGCTCAGGTCGAGTTGCCCGACATAGACCGTCGAGGTAGAGCCGTAAGTCGTGCTTGTTGACATTCCCCCGTATCCGTACCATCCTGCTCCCCAGCCAGGCCCGTAGCCCCAACCCGTGCTATATGACGTGAACTGCTTTTCAGAGCCGAGAGCAGTCTGGTAGCCAACGTAGAGGTCAGCATTATCCGCATCTGTTTTCGTTAGCCCCTTTTTGGCGAGTTCGGTATCAATGGCAGAGGTTATTTGTTTCGAGGTCAGCTGGTCTAGTTGGTCAGCTCCCTTGATCTCCACCCACCTGTACGTTTTGTATTTCGAAAAATCTTTGTCTTTGTCAAAATCGTACCGCACATCTTGGGCAAGGGTAGCGCTTGCACCGATCGAAAACAGCGCCATAGTGAGAATAGTTAGTCTTTTCATACGAAAGTTCTCCTCTCCTTTATGTAACTGCCACCAGGTTTTTCTCTGCCTATAGGCTCGCCACTTCCGCACGGGGACGGCTCGCCGCGCCGTCCGCGACAACGGCACTTAGTGGATCTCTCCGCCGCAGCCCGGTCTCGATATCTCTTATCGAGTCAGCACTCTTTGGTCTTACTTACTCGGCTGCCGGAACCCAAACGTTGTCCGGAGCCGCGATCTCGGAGTTGGACACCTCGGTCTGTATATTCACGCGCTGAAGGCCAGCTTTTTTCTTCGGAGTGGCTAAAAAGACCAGATAGTATTGATTGTCCAGAGTCCGTTGGAACTGCTCCAGGTAGGGTTTAAAGCTGACCGGATTCGATGTGCCAAGGGAGTAGCACTCTCCTCCTGTTTCGTCGGCGATCTTGGAAATTCCACTCAGCCCAAGATCTATGTCCCAGGCGCTTCTGCCCGCACGACCGACGCCAGGCGAATAAATTGAAAAGACGATCACGTTATATCGCTGGCTGATTTCACTAGCAGAGGTCGCGTCCACGCTGATGGTGGGCATGCTGTGATAAACAGGCCCGAAAGCTGGTCCAAGTTGAGATGCTGTAGGCTTTTCGCCACGCAAGCGATCGATTCCGTCAGTAACCATTAACACCTCACGCCGGACGTTTTGTTGAGGCCAGCTCTTTACAAGGCTGATAAGCGAAAGATACGGGCTGTCCATGGTTGAGAAATTGCCTCGCGGCAACCGAACTGCCTTAACGGCAAGGTCATGATCGGTGGTGAAATTCTGAACCATATTCACCGTTGCGTTGGACATGTACGCGACGGCAATTGATGTCGAAGAAGGCTGAGCGTTGATGAATTCCTTGAGGTCGGTGAGATTGTTTCCAACAGCGGAAGTGTTGAGCGTGTCGTCGAGCAAAATTACCAATTGAATAGCAGCGTTGTCCCCCCGAGCTGGAATCAACTGAGTAACCTGCAAGAAGGTTTTGCCCTGTTTCACCTTGACTTCATCCTGGCGGAGCCGCGGAATTTCACTATCGCTTCGAACTGCCAAGTCCGAGATCACCACGTGAACCTGGACCGTGCCCGGAGCGGCCTTTTGCTGCGAGTGCACGGTCTGCACAGCGAACAGCAGGGTGACAATCAGTCCCAGTACCATTTTGCGGGTTCGCATCGTTCTCTCCTTTTCACGAGACTGGCTGGTGTCGAAGATCGCGGAGCGCTTTACCGAAGTTGCAGTGAGCGACGCGAGGTCTGCGACTTTGCATCGTAGAGACGATGTCATGCTAACAGAATGACCTATCAAGCTACGGAATTGCGAATTGCCGTTCCCCTATGAAACATGATCGGGGTTTGTGATGCACCTGGGGTTTTCCCTAGGTATGGTCGCCATGCTTGGCCGCGGACCTGCTAGGCTGCGATGGAAATGCCAACGAAGGTTCCATACTGCTTACACCAGTCAAATATGAAATGGTCAGGTTAGTCTGCTCGCCCTATTTTGTCGGAGGATTAAGGCTGGGATCGAGGTGATGTGCTTCGGCGAACTCAGCTTGCGCTGACTTCGTGTCGTTAAGGCGCAGCAGCGCCATGGCAAGGTTGTAATGGGCATGCGCGGAGGCTGGGTTGAGACGAACGGCTTCACGGTAGCTGTCGGCGGCCTCAAGGAATTGTCCTTCATTGAAGAGTGCAGTGCCGAAGTTGAACCGCACGTTGGCATCGTCGGGTTTCAACGGAACCAGCTTCCGGTAAGTCGCGATGGCGTCCGCAGTACGGTTGGCGGCCAACTGGCTGGCTGCGAGACCAACCAGGGACTCTGTAAAATCTGGTTTTTGCGCGTAGGCCTTTTCGTAATTCGACGCAGCTTGTGCGTAATCCTTTTCCGCATAGTAGGCGTTGCCCAGGTTATAGGTTGCGTAGAACTCATCCGGCTTAAGCGCGAGGCATTTCTCATAGGATTTGATCGCATCGCCGAGCTTGCCCTGGTCGGCTTGCGTCTGGCCAAGAGCCAGCAGGACGTCCGGCTGGTCCGGTTTCAGCGACAGGCTTTTTTCGAACGCGGAAACGGCTTGGTCGTAGCGCTTGGATTTGTAATAGACATGCCCGAGACGCTCCCAGGGAGCAGGCTGCTCGGGATGCTTTGTGGTGAGCTGATGGAGGGCGGCGATCGATTCGTGGGTCTGGCCAGTCTGATCCAAGGCGAGCGCGTAGTCCTCCAGCAAATCCGGTGAGTCGGGGCGCAGCGAGTGAGCTTTGCGAAGAAAAGGCAGGGCCTCCTGGCCTTTGTTTTCGGTCAGCAGCGCCAAGCCTAGATTCCCCAGCGCATCCGCATTTTTGGGATTGCTGGCGACCGCGGCGCGGAAGCAGGAAATGGCTTCTTCATTTTTCCCCAGATGGAGTAGTGCGGAGCCCAGGCCATTTTGCGCCTCGGAAAAGTCCTTGTGGTGTTCGAGAGCCTGTCGGTATGCGATGACTGCTTCTTCGTACTTTCCCTCATGGAAAAGTACCGTTCCCTTATCGGCGTACGCGGCCGCTTTTTCCGGAGCTATCTTGATGGCCTTGTCGAGTGCCACGATCGCTTCCGCATCTTTGCCCTCTGCTTCAAGAGCTTTGCCGAGGTTGTCGAGAGCGTCCACAAACTCCGGTTGAATCTGAAGCGCCTCACGGAAATTGGCGATGGCCTGCTCGTATTCCTTTTTGTGGAGGTGATCGATGCCGCGCTGATTGAGTTTCGCGGCCTCCTGTGAAACACCCTGGCCGTTGTCCGCGTGGAGCGAGGAAGGCCCGCAGTAAACGAGGGCCAACACAGTCACAAGAATTATGCTGCGCTGAACGAAGAACAGCTGCATGGTCAGGGGCTTCAATTGATTATTTGGCTTCGACAGAGGTGCTCTGACTATCGAGTACTGGGTCACCATAGACGGCTCACCTCGCGTCTGGTGGAAATTTACTGAAACTCTTGGAGACTATTTGTTCGACTTGCTTGGGCATGTCCTTCATGCCTTGGCGCGGGTCGCGGATCTTCTTGGTCACCAGAGTTGTCCAAATGGTCTGGTTCGATTTGGCCTTGACGATATGAAACGTAATGTGACCGTCAACAGAGTACCAAACGTTTTGCGGTATGTTGTAAATCGGGCCGACCGAGGCTGTCGATGCGTTGCTTACGTGTGAGTACTTGCCCTCCATTTTCGCGGTCGCGTCTGAAGAGCCAGCGTCATAGAAAATATACAAATCGGGATTTGCGTCATCCTCGGTGAAGCCCTTGGCAGCTAAAACGGCATTGACTCTCTTTACGATCTCTTGATCAATCAGAGCATCGTTCTCACGGCCCTGGCGGGTGATGATGTGATTCTGCGTCCAAGCGTAGCGTCTCGAGTTCTCGAAGTCGAAGTTGCTCTCGGACTTCGTGATGACTTTTTGTGCGGCGGAATTGAGAGCGACAAAAAGAAGAACAGCGGCAGTTAAGGAATATGAAATGGTGGACCGCTTCATGTCGTCTCCTCAAATGTCTTCCATGCCTAGGAAAGTCGCTTGCACGACAACTTGGACATTCTGTATTCCCGGGCCACCTGACAGTACTGAGAAAATTGCGTGTCTGCACCTGGCCTCAGGCAATCCTTGCTCTTTCGCTCCGGCGGATCAAAAACATGCTGGCGCAAACTCCGGAAGCGACCGACGCGGCGAGGATTCCTATCTTAGACATGTCCAGCAATTCTCCTTGCCCAAAAGCCAGAGTGGCAATGAACAAGGACATGGTGAAACCAATTCCACAGAGCCAGGCAGCGCCAAACAATGCTCGCCAGGATAATTCGGGTGGCGCCGTAGCAATGCGGAGCTTGGCCGCTGTGTAGGAAAATACCCAAATCCCCAGGGGTTTCCCGACAAACAAACCAAGTGCTACGCCGAGGCTCACCGGACTTCGTAACGCCATGACTCCGTTTCCTAGTATGCGCACTCCGGAATTCGAAAATGCAAACAGCGGCATGATCAGAAAGCTCACCCAAGGATGAAGAAAGTGTTCAATACGATGCAGCGGGGACTCGACCAGATTCAGCTGGGATTCCATCATGTGAACGGCTGAATGCGCTTCGGAGGAGTTTGGCGATGCAGCCTCAAATCGATCCAGGAGCCATCGGCTGCGCGCAAGAAAAGAGTCGCGATCGACATATGCGCGAGCCGGTATCGTTAGCGCCAGGAGAACGCCAGCGACTGTCGCGTGTATCCCGGATTCCAGAACGGCAAACCAGACAAACAGTCCCAACACAGCGTAGATGAGGGGTTTCCGAACGCCCAGCAGGTTGGCTCCAAAGCAAAGAGCGATACCGACCAGGGCCAGACCGAGGCTGAGCACTCGAATGTGATCGGTGTAAAAGACTGCTATGACCAGCACAGCGATGAGATCGTCTGCGATCGCCAGTGCAGTCACAAAGATTTTCAGCGACACCGATACACGGCTTCCAAGAATGGCGAGCACCCCTAGAACGAACGCTATGTCCGTGGCCATCGGAATAGCCCATCCTCTTCCACCGTTCGCGCCTTGGGCCGTGGTGATATAAAGGATTGCCGGCACGATTGAGCCGCCGACCGCTGCAATCAAGGGAAAGGCCGCTTGGCGGAGCGAAGATAGCTCTCCGATCAGCACTTCCCGCTTGATCTCCAGACCCACCAGGAAAAAGAAAATCGTCATGAGACCTTCGTTAATCCATTCGTGACGAGTCTCTGTTAAAGCAACTCGTCCGAAGCCAATGGAGACCTGCATATCCCAGACTGCGTGATAGCTGTGCTCCCAAGGCGAGTTAGCCCAGACAACCGCCACAATCGTACTGGCCAGTAGCACGATGCCGCTTGCGGCCTGCATTTTGGCAAAGTTGACGAAAGGGCTTACGAGCACCTCGATGGGCAGACTCGGAGAGGGCTGAAGTCCTTCAACACTTTGCGATTCGACGTGTGGACCTTTCAAATGCGATCTCCTACCTAAAACCCTGATTCTGAGATTGTCATGGAGCTATTTCTGCCCGATGACTTTGTCGCGCTTGAGTTGTTTGACGAGAGTCTTGGCATATTGCTTTCCGAGCTTTTCGAAGTCCTTAGAGTAAACGGTATCCGTCTCGCCACTCCACACGAGCTTTTCGTTCTTAACGCTATAGAAATTGACTTCAACACGAATCACAAGATTTTCCCGTCTATAGGAAGTGGTGGGTGTGAACTGGGCATAAGCCATGTTCCAGTAGGGGTAGAGGTAGTAGTAGCCGGGAGGAGGGGTCCAGACACCACCGGTGACAACCTCCTTGGATTCTGTGCGAGCGGCTTTGGGGCGGACGACAGTGCGCCACCGAAAACACACTGTAAGGAAATACGATAAGTACGAGCTAGTGTATTGTCCCATAAATAAGTGGTCTTAATATTGCTGGGAATATAGGCATCTCCCGTGCACAATGGAGGTGTCTATGGCGAGGGGACGACCGAAAGCGGCTTTGGTTTTGGATGCGGA
>Ga0187782_10001143_pt1 | contig 19020 bp, 15 predicted proteins | sample 0715_SJ02_MP15_2_FD_132454 | JGI IMG/M metagenome (GOLD analysis project Ga0187782, IMG submission 132454) | Tropical peat soil microbial communities from peatlands in Department of Meta, Colombia - 0715_SJ02_MP15_20_MG | ecosystem: Environmental > Terrestrial > Soil > Wetlands > Peat | place...
GCGGTGTCAAAGTCGGTATGGACCCCAATCGGTTGCGGATGCTCGTGGCCCCCGGATTTGCCAGCCTGCTCCTGATCCTGCTCTGCCTTTGTGCGGTCGACATGCGCGGGACCGCGTCCCAAGGTTTCTCTATTCCGATGATCCGGCTTCAACACGATCCGAATGAACCTACGGATTGCGGTGACCGGGCAGAGTTCCTTTGGCTCACAAAAGATGGCAGAACCTGGGCCAATAGTGAGGAAATCCCAGCCGGCCAAGTGCAGGCGACCGTCGCCGCACTGATGGCAAACCGTGTCGAGAAGGTCGTCTACGTCGTCGTGGATTCCGAGCTAAGCTACGGACAGTTTGCCAGCTTCTTCGATCAGGTTTCGGGAGCTACTCCGGATCTTCACGTCGTCCTGGTCTCCGGGGAAATTCGCAAGGCATTTGAAAAGAACTTCGACCTATGCGATTTCAAGTATCCCCGCGGATGGCCTCGGAAATGAGGTTCTCACTGCGAGGGTATGGGCTGCAACGGGGCTGGCACAGCAGCGGTGGCAGGCTCGGTGCTCGCAGCCGCTTTGGACGCCGGCTTAGCGGCCGACTTTTTTGCGGGTTTGGGTTGGCCGGAGTGCGGCCTAACGGACTGAATCACCACTGGGCCGGGGAGGGTTTGCGGCGTGCGGATGGCGCCGGCGCTCGAGAATCCACTGGCGGGGGATACGCGGGGCGGCATGACGATGACGTTGTTCGGCTGGTTGTGCTGGACGCGAGTATAGACGCCCCACCCGCCTCCGGCAACGACGAAGACGATGGCAGCGGCAGCAGCGGTGCGCATCCAGCTCGACTGCGGGTCGATCTTGGGCCTCACGCTCGCGGGCCAAGCCAGAACGCGGCCCCGGCGGTTGGCTCCGGCCAAATTGGATAGCCGGTGGGAAATCTGTTGTGGCGCAGCGTGAAGGGCCGCGTGCAGCCGATCTTCAAGGCCTTCGGGAGCCGACAGATTGGCGATCAACCGCAGAGTCTGTTCCCCCGACTGCCAATCGGAGCCAGAAGGGACCGGATTGTGGGGGTCGGCGGTCATTTCGAATTCCTCGCGTGATTGAGCAGGCCGGCCATCAGGTTGCGCGCGCGGAAGAGGCGCGAACGAACGCTGGACTCGGTGATGCCGAGAACGGAGGCGATTTCGACACTGGAGAGCTCCTGAAAGGCCGAAAGTTGCAGCACCTGTCGCTCCTTGGCTGGAAGGCGGTCGACGCAGGCGAGCACGTGGGCATGGTGCTGTGCCGCGGCGACCAACTCGTCGGACGAAAGCCCGGTGGAGGGCAGCACGCGCGTCAATTCGGCCACGTCGTCGGTTTCCGGCCTGGTTTTGGCGCGGCGCTTGCGGTCGAGGACGATGTTCCACACGATGCGAATGAGCCACACCCGGTGGTCGCGAATTTCGCCCAGCGAGTGGCGATGGCGCAGGACGCGGAGAAACGCCTCTTGGACAGCGTCTTCGGCGTCAGCCGGATTGCGGAGAACGGAAAAGGCGACACGATAGAGGGCCGTGGCGTACTGGTCGACCAGGGCGGCCAGCGCTTCGTCTTCCGCACGCCGCTGTTCGTCGCCGTTCACCGCGCTTCGAGGAATTTCCATCCAACCTGCGAAAATGGCTTGGCTGGTGCTCATCAATCACCTGACGCAGACAGCCAAGAGAATGCTCAAGAAAACTTTAACGCAACCGTGAGCAAGGCGCGATGGAGGGGGCGGCAGGCCGTTCGAGACAAGGGGCGTAACGGCGCTATTTGGCAGCCAGTTTTTGCGCGGCGAATTGGCCGGCAGCGCCGTCCTTGTCCGCATCCTTAACCTTTGCCCAAAGAGCGCGGGCTTGATCCTGCTTGCCCTGGGCGGCGTAGAGATCGGCCAGGTCAAGCTGCGCGACGGCAGCCGAAACAGTGGCCGAGGGCTTGGCCACGAGCTGGTTGTAGAGGTCGACGGCATCGCTCGAGCGATTTTCCTGGCGGTAGAGGCCGGCAAGAGCAACTTTGGCAAGATTGGATAGATTGCGGTCCCATGAGCCGGCCGCGGCCTTGAGCTCGGTTTCGGCGTTGCCGTTCCGGCCCAATTCCTGGTAGGTAACGCCGGCAAAGTAGCGGGCTTTAGACGTTTCAGGCAGCCAGGCAAAATCGTGGGCGATGGCGACAAACTGGCGATTGGCTTCCCTGGCGCGAGCTTCAGCGGTGGTGTAGACGCCTGGCTCGAAAGGAGCCCCGGGCTGGGCGAGAGGAGCAGCGTACAAATCGACAGCCGCGCCGAGAGCGGTGTTAGCCGCCGAGGTGCGAAAACCCCAATAAACCGATCCGCCGACGATGAGGAGAAGAGCGACTACAATGGCGATGCTCCATCGCAAAACGCTCGACTGGTGCTCGCCGACCCAACTGGCGCTGGTGGCGGCAGCCTGGGCAAACTTATCCCCCTTAAGGGCGTGACGGGTACGTGTATCCACGGAATCTTTCTAGTCCTTTCGAGATCGACTTCGAGGCGGGTTGGAACAGATAAGGATGGCGGCGCTCGAACCCGATTAGTTTATCAGCGGGATTGGAGCAGGGGCAAACGGATGAAGGGGAAAGCGCTGGTGCGCCGCCGGGACGGTAGGCTAAGGGCATGTATGAGGACTTTCACGTAACGGATCGGTGGAGCGGCGAGGACCTGCACTGCCAGTGGAAAGGGACCATGGTGGCGATTGCCACGCGGCACGCCGATGCGGTGGACGTGCGCTTCGACGTAAATGGGCGGCCGATGTGGATTGCACTGCCTTGCACCGCATGGGTTGAACAGAAGGAGCGCACGGGCAAAGTGATTACGGATCAGTTGGCGGCGCAGGTTGCGGGGCGGTATTTGAAGCAGTCGATCGAGGAGGGCTACGACTCGCGGCGCGAGGTGTACACAATGAGCGTGCCGGAGGTGCTGGAGCATCTGGACGCGGTAGTGGCGGAGGCGAAAGGGCAAGGGGCGATGCCGGTGCTGCCGGCGGGGGTGGCAGAGGGCGTGTCGTAGGCGGCGTCCCGCACCGATATTGCAGGCCGCGAAAGGACGATTGGATCCTCTTTTGGCGGGTCGGCGTCGCTCCGCGACATCGCAGGTAGGCGAGTTCGCGCGTTGTTTCTTTTTAGTCCGTGGCTACGTGCTGCAACTCTGCTTCAGGCTGCTCGACGCGCGGACCGCCGCGCTTGAGAAGGCGGCTCAAGATCACGTAGAGCACGGGGATGAAGACGAGGTTGAGCACTGTCGAGAGCAACATGCCGCCGACAATCGTGGTTCCCACGGAGCGGCGGCCAAGCGCGCCGGCGCCCGAGGCGAAGACCAGCGGCAGCACACCGAGGATGAAGGCGAACGAAGTCATGAGGATGGGCCGGAGGCGGAGTTCGGCGGCTTCGATGGCGGCCTCGGCAATGGAGCGGCCCTTGCGCCGCAACTGCTCGGCGAACTCGACGATCAAGATGGAATTCTTTGCGGAAAGGCCGATGAGCATCACCAGGCCGATCTGGCAGTAGACGTCGTTGGCGTAGCCGCGCAGCGAGACCAGGCCGAGCGCGCCGAGCATGGCCATGGGCACGGCGAGCAGGATGATGAACGGCAGCGCGAAGCTCTCGTACTGGGCAGAAAGAGTCAAGAAGACGACAGTGAGGCCGAGGGCAAAGATGACGATGGCCTGGCCGGCCGATTCCATTTCGTCGAGCGTGAGGCCGGTCCACTCGAAACTCATGCCGCGCATGATCATGCTCCCGGCCAGCTTCTCCATGCTTGCGATGGCTTGCCCTGAGCTGAAGCCGGGCGCCGCCGAACCGTCGATCTCAACCGCGCGGAAGAGGTTGTAGCGGGTGATCACCGGGGGGCCGGCGCTTTCCTGAACGCTCACCAAGTTATCGAGCGGCACCATCTGGCCGGAGTCGGAGCGAACATAGTAACTGTGCAGATCGCCGGCGCTCATGCGGAAGGGCCGGTCGGCCTGAACGTAAACGCGATAGGTGCGGTCGTTGTAATCGAAGTCGTTGATGTACTCCGAGCCCATGAAGACGTTGAGGGTGGTGGAGATTTGGGAGATGGAAACGCCCATGGCTTTGGCTTTTTCGCGGTCGATGGCGACGAGTTCCTGAGGGTCGTTGGCGGAAAAAGAGGTAAACAGTCCAGTCAGCTCTTTGCTCGCGCCGCCGGCTCCCACAATCTGGTGCGCGACGCGGTCCATATCGCTTAGGGTGTTGCCCCCCTGATCCTGAAGCATGAATTGGAAGCCGCCAAGGCTGCCCACGCCCGCAACGGCTGGAGGCTCGAATGGTTGTACAAACCCGCCGTTGGGCGCGAACAGGAGCATTTGCAGCTTGGGCGAAACGTCGTGGATGATGTCGGCGGTGGTCTGGCCTTTCTTGGGATGCTCGTGGGTGCTGGTGTTCACAAACATCATGCCGGCATTCGAGGCGCTGCCGGCCAGGCTGAAACCCATGACGGAAAACAACCCGCCGACGTTGGGATTCTGCGCGATGATGGCGGAGCCGCGCTCGGCGAGGCTGGTGGTGTAGGCGAGGGATGAACCCGGCGGCGCCTGCACGATGACCATGAAGTAGCCCTGATCTTCCTGCGGAATGAAGCCTGTGGGGACGCGGTTGTACATCCAGACTGTTGCGCCGAGACCGGCGAAAAACAGTACCAGAAGCAGATAACGCAGTTGCAGCGCGACATGAATGATGCGCGCATAGGTGCTTGCGGTCCAGGTGATGAAGGCGTCGGCGCCGCGAATGAAGGCGGCAAAGGCGCGCGAGACGAATCCAATGTGGAGAAAATCCAACTGGTGGATGCGGGCTTCTTCGCCGCGAAGGAACAGGGCCGACAGGGCGGGCGAAAGCGTGAGCGCATTGAAGGCCGAGATGGCGATGGAGAACGCAATGGTGAGCGAGAACTGGCGGTAAAGAATGCCGGTGGTGCCGGGGAAAAACGAGACCGGGACGAAGACGGCGATCAACACCAGCGACGTGGCGATGACCGCGCTGGTGACTTCGCGCATGGCGCGCGAGGTGGCCAGATGCGGATCGGAGTGCTCCATGTGGATGTGCCGCTGCACGTTTTCGATGACGACGATGGCGTCGTCGACCACGAGGCCGGTTGCGAGCGTTATGCCGAAGAGCGTGAGCGAATTGATGGAGAAGCCGAAGATCCTGACAAAAGCGAAGGTGCCGATGAGCGAGACCGGAATGGTGACGGCGGGAATGATGGTGGCGCGCCAATCAAGCAAAAAGAGAAAGATGACAGTGATGACGATGACGATGGCTTCGGCCAGCGTGACAAGCACTTCGCGGATGGACTGCTCGACCGCTGTGGTGGAGTCGAATGCGATGGCGTATTGCAGGCCGGGCGGAAAGTTTTTCGAGAGCTGCGCCAGCATGGCCAGGGCCCGGTGATCGACGTCGATGGCGTTGGCGTTGGAAAGCTGCTCGACGCCGATGCCCATCGCCTGATGGCCCTGGAACTCGAGCAGCGTGCCGTAATCCTCGGCGCCGATTTCCGCATGGCCCACGTCTTTGAGCAGGACGAGTCCGTTGGGCGAATACTTCACGACGAGCTTGTCGAATTCTTCGGGGTTGGTAAGCCGGCCGGAGGCGCGAACGGGAATCTGATAGGCCTGCTTGGTGTCAGACGGCGGCTGGCCGAGCTGTCCGGCGGGGATTTCTACATTCTGCTCGGTGAGAGCATTGACGACGTCTGTGGCAGTAAGGTCGCGAGCAGCCAGACGCACCGGGTCGAGCCACACGCGCATGGCGTACTTGCGCTCGCCGAAGATGATAACGTCGCCCACGCCGGGCACGCGCTTGAGCGCATCCTTGACGTAGATATCGAGGTAGTTGGAGATGTACTCGCTCGAGTAGCGGCCGTCGAGGGTGTAGAAGCCGGCGCCAAAGACAAAGTTGAAATTGGATTTGAGGATGCTGATGCCGGTGGAGTTGACGGCGCCGGGCAAACGGCCTTGAACGCTGGCGACGCGGTTCTGCACGTCGACGGCGGCGATGTCGAGGTTGTAGCCGGTGCGGAAGGTGATATCGATCTCGCAAGTGCCGGAATTGGTGCTGGTGGATCTGATGTAGCGCATTCCCTCGACACCATTAATCGATTCTTCAAGGGGAATGGTGACCGCCTTCTCGACGGTTTGCGCGTCTGCGCCCACGTAGCCGGCGACAACCGATACGACCGGCGGCGCCAGGCTTGGGTACATGGCGACGGGCAGATTGGGGATGCAAATGGCCCCGGCCAAAATGATGAGCAGGGCGCAAACAGTTGCAAAAACCGGCCGGTGAATGAAGAAATCGACAAACAAGATGCGTCCTCTTTCTGTGACTTCGAGCTATGAACCGCCGGATTCGGCTATTTGCCGTGAACAATTACGATTGCCGAATTCCCGTGGGTGAAGACAGAAGCCATGAGCCCGGCAGTTGCGCGACGGGGCTCAACCGCCGATGAGAATCACCGGCATGCCGTCGATCAGGAACTGTGTTCCCGACACGATGACGCGATCGCCCGCAGTGAGTCCCGATGCGATGGAATAGTTGTTGCCGACGGTGTCGCCGAGCGTGACGGGCGCGCGGTGTGCGAGAGCCATTCCGTTTTGCTTTTGGACTACGAAGACGAAACTTTGCTCGCCCTGGCGGGTTACGGCGAGAACCGGAACTACGGCCATGGGCTTGGTGCTCCAAATGACTCTGGCCTCGATCAATTGGGCGTTGCGCACCATCTCCGGCGTTGCGTGCACCGGAGCCTTGACGAGAATTCCCTGCAGAGTGCTATCTACTTGAGGCGAAATAAAATCGATCCTTGTCTTTTCGAGCAGCTTGCCGTTATTGTCGGTTAAATCGACCGCCTGGCCCACGCGCACTTCGGCAGAGCGCTCGGTGGGAACATAAATATAAGCCTCGAGGTCGTTGTTTTCATCCACCGTGGTGAGAACGGAGGAAGTAGTTACGTAGTCGCCAACGTGGACCGGCACGTCGCCGACGATGCCGTCAAAAGGAGCGCGAACCGTGTAATAAGCGAGAAGCTGCTCCTGCGTCTTGCGCGATTCCAGGGCTGCCTCATAGTCGGCCTTGGAATTTTGATAGGCCTGCTGGGCTTGGTCGTAGACGTCGCGGCTTGTAACGCCGGCATCGTAGAGCTTGTGCTGGCGTTCGACCTCGACGGTGTTGTAGTCGAATAGAGCCTTTTTTTGCCGTTCGGTGGCACGTTGCGATTCCAGAGCGGCTTCTTGCTGGCGGGGATCGATCTCCACGAGCGGCTCGCCGGCCTTGACACGATCGCCCGAGCGGACATGAATCTGAGTAAGCGCCCCCGACACCTGCGGTTGCATCGTTGCCGACCGGCGGGACTTGATGGTGGCAACGTACTGGCTGCTTTGCGCAACAGGAGCCATCGCCACGGTGACGGTTTGCACCGGCAAGCCTTGCGGCGTGGCTGCAGCTGAAACCGCCTGCTTTTTCTGGCAGCCGGCGACAAAGAAACCTGCCAGCGCGAAACAGCCGATTTTAGCAATTCGTGAAAAAGAGTTCTTCGTCACTCGATTCTTCCTTTGGGCGCTAGCATTCGGTCCCTAGGGGGCTCATTCGCTTTCCGGCCCCGTTCGGCGTATTCAGCCACCGGTTTTGCCGTCGGCCTGCAAGCCCGCGACACGGTTTGTTTGCAACGATCCGGCCGAACCGCGGCGCCGGAACAAGCCGAACGAAGATGCGATCACCCCGTCCCCCGGAAATTGTGCCGCAAAGCTCCCAACCAAAAACCGCCTTGCCATTCTGCCAGCCGCTGAAGTTTACTGAAACTCCCTCATCGGCGAATGCCCACGGCGTTCTTTCGCCGAGAACAATTACGAAACCGCCATTCACTGCAGCGAAAATCGTTCCGGCTTCCTTTTGGATGACGTATTTCGTTGGACGTCGCAATTAAGGCAAGGATACAATTCGTGGCTGGTTGCCTCAAGAGCGCTCCTTAGCCGAGAGCCGCGCTTCATCTGCCGGTAACTCAGCCCGACAAGGCTCGGCTGCCTCCTTATCCCACTACGCAATTTTAATGCTCAAGGTTCCCGGTGAGGGCGGGTTCGGAAGCCAGGCCACGGAGGCCTAGAAGCTAGCTGGAGAAGTGCCGCTGACGCAGTTCGGGCGCATGTGCCGGAGGCTGGGCATTCGCATCGTCGCGGCCAACTCGCCGCGGGCAAAGGGGCGCGTGAAGCGGGCCCACGGCACGCATCAAGACCGGCTGGTGAAGAAGCTGCGGCTGGCCGGGATAGCGAACTATGAAGAGGCCAATCGCTATCTCGATGAGAAGTACCTGGCCGATCACAACCGGTGTTATGCGCGGCCCGCGGCTTAGGCAGTGGATTGTCACCGCCACCGGCCACGGCGCGCGAACTGGACGCAGTGTTTTGGCTCGAAGAGGAGCGCGTGGTGAGCGCCGATTGGGTGGCGAGCTACAAGACGCGCTTGCTGCAACTGGAACGGCCGAGCACGGGGACATTTCTAACGTGCTATGACACTTGTTTTGGTCTGCCTTTTCCCGCCGTAGCAACCCTGCTAGACTTGTCTCTGAACTATCTAGGCGCGTAGCTCAGTTGGTTAGAGCGCTTCCTTGACACGGAAGAGGTCGTTGGTTCGAATCCAATCGTGCCTACCAAGATTCGATTCGGAGATATCCGAAAAACATCCAATAGGAACCGATAAGCCGCTGAAAAACCAGCGGCTTTTGTGTTTTTACGTCCAGAGGCATACCTTGGAAGCCATGTCCCCGTGGGGGCATTTCTGGGGGCATAGTTTCCGTGGCTGGGGGCATTTTATGCCCAGCCGCCTGAGGCGTCTTGCATGGCTCTGACTGATACTGAGATTCGCCGTTCCAGGCCTGGAGATAAGGCGTACAAACTCTTCGATGGTGGCGGGCTGCATCTGCTAGTTACGCCTGCCGGGGGCCGACTCTGGCGCTGGAAGTATCGCTTTGAAGGTACAGAAAGGCAGTTGGCACTGGGCAGCTACCCGGAATTGACGCTGGCCGACGCGCGCGAGCGTCATGTGCTGGCTCGGAAGATGCTTGCTGCCGGCGTCGACCCGATGGCCGAACGTAAGGCAGAAAAGACCGCCGTGCTCCAGAGGCGTATCTTGGGTGCGCCCACGCGAAATCGGATGGAGGCGTCGCCGGCCTGCACAAACCCGGCATCCACAGCGGTACGATCTGTGTCCGTCTGCTGGTAGGCCACCGCTGCGCTCCAGAGCGTATGCTCCCCCGAAAACATTTCCTTGGTCTTTCTTCTTACTGGTTCCCTGTTCCTCCGCCCCGGTGGTCCCCAATCATTCTGCCCTTGACAAAACTCTTCGCCCCTCACCTATTGTTGGCGCAGAGTTGTCATCGGGTCGATCCTCATAGCCCGTAGCGCCGGGACGGAACACGCCAAGGCGGCCACAAGTAAAACCAACAGCACTAAGCCACAATAAGTTGCAAGGTCCTCGCCGCTTACTCCAAAAAGCAAGTTTGCAAGAACGCGCGAAGCTGCCAGTGCGCCAATCACACCAATGGCGATCCCGGCGCATACAAATTTGAGCCCTTGCAAAACAACGAGGCTTCCCATCTGCGCCCGGCGGGCGCCCAGAGCCATCCGAATGCCGATTTCCCGGGTGCGCTGGCCTACGAAGGTTGTCATTACACCGTAGATCCCGATAACGGTAAGCAGCAGCCCTGTCAAGGCAAAGGCGCCTAGCAGCATAAGATTGAAGCGGCGCGGAGCGACGACCCCAGCCATGTAGTCATCCATGGTCTTAATCTGGGCCGGCACTTCACTGTCGCTCGCTCGAATGACATGCCTTACCTGCGATACCAGAAGCTCAGGGTCTCCTTGGCAACGCACAACCCAGAATTGATTCGTGGCAAGCCAGAGGACGGTGTCTGGCGGCGTTTGGTTCATGGGGATGAACAACTCAAAGGCCGGATTCACATTCAGTCCCTTGTCTCTGACATCCGCAGTAATCCCGACAATCTCTACCTGCCGCAGATCATTTGCATCGTCGATTGTCAGGTGACTGCCCAGCGCACCGCCGTCGGGAAAGATCTGGCGCGCCATGGTTTGGTTGATTAGCGCGACTCCGGGAAACTGCGCACTATCGTTTTCAGAAAAACTTCTGCCAGCCTCGATAGGAATGCGCATAGTCTTAAAATAGTCGGGAGAAACGATTCGATAGTAGGCGAATGGAACGTCGCGACTGGTTATCGGCGGACGACCAACAACGGTGAAATAGACAGCGCCAAGGAGGCCACTCATGGGCAGGATTGAGGTAGTCCCCACCGACTGTACACCGGGAAGCACTTCTAGGCCCGCGCGCATCCGCCGTTCAAAGGGCAAAACGTCGTTTAGAGTCTTGTATCTTGCAGGTGGCAGGGAGAGGCGAGCTACTAATAGATGATCCGCGGCAAATCCCGGATTTATCCGTTGCAGGTGGATGAAACTTCTCAACAATAGCCCTGTGCAGATCAGCAACACCAGGGCGAGAGCGACTTCTAACACCACAAGCGCGCTTCGACTGCGATTTCGCTTTCCGTCTGCCGTAGAGCCTTTGCCCTCCGCCTTTAGGGCTGCATTAAGATCGGCGCCCAAGACGTACAGCGCAGATATGAAGCCTAGAGCCAATCCGGCTAACCCCTCAACCAGAAAGGTAAACCCCAACACCCGGCCGTTGATATATACGTCGTTCATGCGCGGAAGATCGGGCGGAGCCAACCGAGGCAGCGAATGTACGGCCAGGGCGGCAAGCAGTATACCTATCGCACCCGCGATCAGCGCCAGGATCAAATTCTCGATTAACAACTGGCGCAGGATCCGGATGCGCGATGCCCCGAGCGCCACGCGAATCGCCATCTCGCGGTAACGGCCCAATAGGGCTGAAAGCACAAGACTAGCCAAGTTGGCGCAGGCAATCAACAATACCAGCCCAACAGCTCCGAAGAGGATTAGCAGGATCAATCGAAAGCTTCCAACGATGTAATCTTCAATCGGCACGAGCTCGATGCCAAGTTTTCGCTCGTTGAACTTCGGGTATTGCTCGCGTAAGTGCGAGGCAAGCGCGGTCAACTGCATTTCAGCCACTTGTTGACTGATGCCGGGCCGAAGCCGCCCAAAGCAGCGCAAAAAGCTGACCGAAGACCGATCCGATCTTCGAGGATCTGCGTCCGGCATCAGAGGCACAGCCACCTCTGCCGGAAAGAAAGGGAAAACAAAGTTTCGCGGTAATACACCCACGACAGTGTAGACTTCCCCGTTGATGTGGACGGTTTGACCGATGAGCGAACGGTTTCCGCCAAAGCGCCTTTGCCAAAGCCCATAAGCGATGACCGCAACGCGGGGTTGATCGGGACGATCGTCGTTCGGCGAAAGGATACGTCCGACAGCCGCATTCACCCCCAAAAGTTGAAAGGCGTTGGCTGAGAGCTTAACCCCTTGGTAGCGTTCCGGTTCTCCTTGCCCGGTGAAATTGGCGTTCCAATTGGCGACCGCCGAGATTTGCTCGAATGATTCATTGTGATCGCGATAATCCAGGAAGTCTGGAAGCGACAACGGCGCTTGGTCAAGATCTGGAACGCGCTCCCAGACGATCATCACGCGCTGGGGGTCGCGAAAGGGAAGTTGGCGAAACAAGACGGCATCGACAACGCTAAAAATGGCGGTGTTTGCACCGATTCCAATGGACAAAGTTAACAGCGCTACGATAGTAAAGCCGCGATTCTTCAACAGCATTCGAAAGCCAAACCGAAGGTCGGACCATAGCATCTCAAGAATGCCGATCATGTCGTTCATCCTTAGCCTGTGTCTTCATATTTCAAGATTGCGCCTGGCATGTCGAGGCAGATCGAAACCGAAGCCTCTCTCGGCATGCCCAGTGTACTATCAAAGCGGGCCAGCTATCGATGCGGGGGCTTCCGGCACCCCGCTCAAATCGGCAAAGCCATTCTTCATCGCCTTATTCCTGAAATTTACGCTGGCGATCGTCGGGTTCCGGTGTATCACCGTCTTTGGCAAGAGGGAACATTTCAAGCGGTGCAAATGCGTTTTTCGCATCGAAGCGGTCCATTCCTCGGCAAGATCGACGTTAAGCCAACTGACTCCATCCCTGCCCGCCTGGACGGTGGGAGGGATGCCATTTCAGCGATCACTCCTGGTGGCGGAAAGCGTATGCTCGTTCGTGGGCGAATAGCCGCTATCGAGGGCTTGATGAATGATGTCGCGATGCCTCTGGACCAGAGCACGCACAGCCCCCGCGCCCTGCACGACGGAACCATGTCCGGGAACCAGGTACCGGGACGACAGACTGTCGATGCGATCGAGCGACTGCAACCATACACTCCATTCAGGAGGTGAGGAGGCGTCCAGGTTCGGCATGTAACCGTTGGCCAGGCAGTCGCCGCAAAACAGCACGCCGTCATTGCCGCACCAGACTGACAGGTTGGTGGGCGTGTGGCCCGGTGTCAGAACCACGTCCACGGTACAAACGCCCAACTCGATGCGGCAGTCGGCGGAGATGGTTTCGTCAGGCAGCTTGAGCCTGGTTCCTGAAAAGAACACATTTGCCTCCCGCAAGCCCCGACGGACCGGGTTGGCGATTGTGTCATTGAATTCCTGAATCTGCTCCTGAAACTCACGTTCGGTCCGGACGACGCCAACGTGGGCCGTGATGGGTGCGCCCTGTCCGGCGAAGTAGCCGTTGCCGCCGATGTGGTCGAAATGCCGCTCGGTGTTGACGACCCGAATCCGATTCTTCGGCTTGACCGCACAAGCATAGCCGTGAATGGATGCTGCGGACAAAGAGTTGCTTCCGGTGTCGATCACCAACGTGACATCCTCTCCGGCAACGAATCCGGCGTTAACAGACCAAGGCGGTGAGTAGCCAAGACCGGTTACGGCGTAGCAGGTGCCTGTGATGTGCATGGTGCTCCTTTCATCGCTCTCCTCGCCGCGTCATACGCGCCAGTATCCCGTCTCAAGCGCCCGAGCCCATTCGTCGCGCATCGCCGCGCGAGCCTTGCGTGCAGCCTCTTCCCATGGATAGGGCACGATCCGAAACGCCGGATGGACGCCGGATTCTTTCAGGTCGATCACCAGATAACGCGCGTGGGGGCTTCCTCCTTCAATGATGTGCGGCGCCGCGTGGTCGAAATCGTCGTACGCCTGCAGTCCGACGCTGCCCGGGTTGGCGACCATTGCCTCGCCGGCCAACGACAGGAAGCGCGCGACATGCGAATGGCCGCACAACACCAGTCCGGTCCGTCCAGCGAGGCGGGCGCGCACCTCGGCAGGCCGCCGCAGGATGGCATGCCCGTGACTCACGTCTTCGATAAGGTATTCGGAATCCGATTCCGGAGTGCCGTGGCAGGCAAACACACCGTCTGCCACCAGGCAAGTCGCGGGGAGCGCGGCGAGCCATTTCCACTGACGGGCTGTAAGCTGTCCAGCGGCGGCACGGTCGGAAGCCCCCATTCTCTCGGACGGCAATTCGACCATCTGGCGGTCATGGTTGCCGCGGATGTGTATCCAGCTGTCGTGCGACATCAGAAAGTCCGCGGTCTCCGAGGCCCAAAGTGGTCCTGACAAGTGGTCGCCGAGATTCACCACGAGATCGGGCGCGAGCTGGGACATGTCCTCTGCGATCGCCTCAAGCGCCCGCACATTTCCGTGAATATCGGACACCACCGCCACACGCATAGAGCGCCTCTAGCTGACCTCTTCCCGGCAGACGTTACGCAGCCATGTGAGCTTCGAGTATGCGCTGCGTTTCGCTTCGATGCCGAGTTTTGCCAGCCAAGTAGTTACTTCGGTCGAGAGTTTGTCAAGGTCGTCGTGAATTTTCTCCCAAACCGGCTCGCCCTGCGTCGCGCAGTATTCGATCTCGCACTGCCGCAAACGTGTGTCGAATGAGTCGAAGCGCGGATCGTCGATGCGGCAGTCATCTGTGTTGATCATGAAAATGTTGCCTGTAGCCAGGCTCTCCGTCACGACATCTACGCGACTGCGGCGCCAACTTGGCAGGGCGCGGGTGCGATAGTTGTAAAACTCCTCGATACGTTGCTGGCGGTCCGCTCCCGGTTCCAGCCATCGGCCGCGGTCGTTGCGCTCCCAGCGCTCGAGCGAATCAAGCCGGAAGATTTTCTTCTTGAACATAAATAGCGGATCGTTCCAGTTCCGTTTGCTCTTGCTCAGGCAATAATGGATGATCGACAAATAGCCGTGGTCGTCGGCCTCGGTTGGCGGCAAGATTTCATAGAAATCGTTGTCGTACGACCACATCTGCACCTCGCGTCCCAACTTTGGTGCGAAGCCCTTCATCTGGCCTCGCCGCAGAGCGGTGTAGATGGCGAGCGAAGTTGCCATGTACGAGTTGCAGCCGGTCAGGTCGAGCTTTTGTTCCAGCTCGATCGTGTGCTGCGCCTGCCGGTAGTAGGATTCGTAGTTGGAAAAATACAGGTGGTTGCGCTCACTGACGTTCCAGATGACCTGCCACCAATTTTGCCGTTCATTGAGTGGCACGGACTGCGGTAGCCGGATGAGCTGAATCGTGTCCAGCTCGTACCGGTAAAGCACATGGGTGAGCGTCGACCCCGTTCGGTCGCCTTCCACCAATCCCAGCGGCACCCAGCCCTCCCAATCGATTCCGGGAGGGAGGGACAACTCGTCGAACTCCTCGCCGGACGGCATGATTCCAACCGCGCCGTTTGGCAGAGGCGACAGGTCAATCGCCGGCAAAGTACAAGTCTGCTGAACATCGGCGTGTTCGGGTAAGGGTACCAGGGCAAGGTGGCGGTCGTAGTCGCCGAGCGGTTCATTGTGCCGCAATTTCCAGGAACCGTAGATAAGGTGCCGGTTCATACGCCGGCTCCCACGGCGGCGACGCGATCTCTCATGAAGCTGAGCTTCGAGTAGAAGCCCTCGTCGAAGTCCACTCGCTCATCAAGCAGGTACTGCTTCGCCATAGCGCAAACCTCCGCGTACTCATCTTCCACCTGGTGAATCGGGCCTAAGATCCGCGACCGCATGTACTCGACCTCGCACTGGCATAGGCTGCTTGCCGGATCGTCCTGCGGACGGCACATGTCGAAATAGATGCCATAAACATTGCCGGTCTCGAGCGACTCAAGCTTGATGTCGATCTTCTTTCGCCGGAACGCTGGAAAGCGCCTGGCGCTATGATTCGGGAACCTCGACCGCACGTAGGCATCGAGCGCGTCCAAACTCAACTCCAAGTTTACCTGCAAGTCTTCGTAGCGCCGCTCGGCGTCGGCTTGGAACCGCTTGTATTTCGCGGTCATGCGGCCATCCGCTTGCGCAATGAACGAAATGTATCCGTCGCTCTGCGCTCCCGAGAACAGTTCGAACATGTAGTTCTCGAAATCCCACACCTGATACTCGTCGAGAAACTCCGGAATGTAGCGGGGATATGCTCCATCGGCGATCGCGCGGTAAAGCTTGCGCGACAGCTTCCAAATATCGGCGCGGTCGCCCTTCAGCGTATACTTCCGTTCCATTTCAATTTCCGGCTCCCACTTTGAGAACCATCCGGTGTGATTGAAGCACTGGTGCGCATCGAGGACGATGGCTGCCGACTCTTGGATCAGACCCGCAAGCGTCTCGTGTGTGGCGGCGCTCGTTTCTGCCGCGTCCCGCCGAACGGCCGAGAACAGCAGTCCGCGGGGCCCGGACGTAAGGTAGTGATAAAACACTGCCTGCCCGCCGAACTCCAGGAGTGCGGTCATGGGGAACAACTCGTGGCACCGGCTTTCTGTCAAGCGCGATACGGTAGCCAGCCGTTCCAGAGTCCGTTCCCGGGCGGTCCATTGGCTCTCAGAAAAGAAATTGATCTCGAAGTCCGCTGCGAGATCCGAGCATCGCCACGATCCCGGCTCCGATGGCGAAAATGTGAAGCACTTGACTGCCTTCAGAGCCTCCGCCGGAATGAGCAAGGTGCTCCGGCCGAATCGCGCCTTGCTGCTCAGCCATCCGTCGAGGACGATGACAGGCTGCGTACCGCGTCCGGTGGGATCGAAGTACTCTCCGGGATTGTGCAGCGAAAGTAGAATTCTCTGACTCATTGCATCTCCTTGCGGGCGCTGCCGCCGCGCGAGCGGACCAGGGCCGGCCCCATGTAAGCTCCCCTCGAGTAGTTGATCACCAGATTGCCTTCGCCCTCCGGTTGAGCACGGACCATCAGACCGCCGAACTCACCGCCGAAACTGAACGACCCGTGTAACAGCCGGCAGCGCTGCATGAAGGTCGTTTCGCTTCCCGCCGTCAACAACGCCAGGTTGGCTGAGGGGACGTCCACACGCTCCTGCACGATATATGTTTTGCCGCTGGCGAGGGCAGCCGCCAGGTGTTCTGTCCATTCGCCGGGCGAACACTCCGCGCCCACGGTCACGCCTTTGCCACCGTGCCCGGTCGCCGGCTTCAGCACCAGCGTTTCTCGAAGGTGGCGTGCCTCACCAAGTACCGCGTCGTCGAGTCGTCGAGTGCGGGGAATGTAGCGGTCCAAGAGACCTGCTTCCGTATTCGAGAATCCCGCGCGGAATTGCGGGTCGGATAGCAAGGCAAATATGGCTTTGTTGCCGAATAGCTTGTAGTGAAGACCCATCGGCATGATCGAAACTCCGTCGCGCACGGCGTCAAACATCGCCGAGTAGTGCGCCGGATTCGCCTTGACATCGGCGAAGTTGAACACGCGGTAAATAACGTCCACCGGTTCTCCGTCATACATCAACTCCGCCCCGGATCGGACCAGATCGCGTGGGCCGCAGATCGAAACGCGAATCCCTGAAGCGCGATTGAGTGCTTCGCTAAGGTACTTCATAAAGCGGACGTTGTCCGCGTCGCCCAGGCCAGCCTCGCCCTCCACCATTGCGATGTGCCCGCAGGTCCCCGCTGCGGCGCGGAACAGCTTAGCGGTAAAGCCGGCCCAGAGCTCAGTTGAGTCGAAGTAGGCAGTATCGCCGGCAAGTTGCGCAACCTGCCTCAGGTACGGCCTGTGGAACCAGTCGAGTTGCTGCCCGCCGACGTTGGTACCAAGGTTGATTTCGAGCAACTTCCAGCCGCGATCGACTCGATAGGAATCGACGCGCGCCAGCACCTTGGCGACAGAGCACGAAAGATCCGGACCGATGAGAAGGTAGCGGAGATTCTCCTCGCTAAAACCGCACCAGCGGCCAAGCGCTTCGAGACTGGAGTTAAATAGACGGTCGGCGAGCGATAGAACGATCGCAATAATCTCGACGCTCGCGCGGTGCAGGTCTAACGCGGTCGCCTCATCGGCAATCACCGGCGAGGCAATCAGCCGATCTCCTTCGTGGCCGTCGCGAAGGAGCCCAGCCTTGGCTATACGAATCGCGAGTTCCTTTTGCGCTGCCGAGAACTGCACATGGAGAGGATCGAGTTGCGGTTGTTGACATACGCCTGCTGGGTTCATTGCGCGACCGCCTCGACGTTGAGATAATATCGATCCCGAAGCGCCCGGTTCAGCCGGATCAATTCGCTTTCGCTCTCAAAGTGAAAGTAAAGCACCCCAACGTAAAACACTGAGGTCGTCTTGTCCTGGACCGTTTGGCCGGCACGGTAGTGAAGATCCAACTCCAACACGCCGGGCAAGGCTTGCAAGGTCTCTTTGGGAGTCATGTCGGCGATCAGGCCATTGCGTGCAGGGAGCCCATACCAGCCGGTAATCGCCTTCGCTGGGCGGCAGCGGACACGGGATGCATCCCAAATTTCCCCAGACGGATCGACAAACGCTTGCCAAAGATCGACTCCATGGTGGATGCGGATGGCGTCGACCACGCCGCCTCCGCCGGGGCGAACCGCGATCTCACCGGCGAGGAGCTCCGCGCCATTGTCCAGAACCTCGAAGTGAGTCACGCCATCGCCTAAAGCGAACGACTCGACGACGCACCTGTTCAACTCAAGCAGGCGCTCGCGGATGGGGTCGGCCTCCGCGAGAATGTGCGATCCGCAGAAGCCGCCCAGGGTGTTCAGGATGCTGCAAGGCTTTGGTTCGAGCGCTGCCTCGATGACGCGGGAAACCGATGCGAAGACAACCTTGCCCGTTCTTACAACCGAGTCCACGTGGTACTCGTTTTGGATCTCGATGCAGCTTTCCAGGATCATTGGCGCGCGGAATGGCGGACGTGAATCGATTACGCCCTCGGCGAGCAGCGTTTCGAAGTGCGCCCGTGAATCGATGCGGTGGGTGTTCATGCTGCCGGAGCCGATGGCGGGCTTTAGGATGACCGGCCATTGCAGCTTGCACGCCGCCTCGGGAATGTCTTCGATCCGATTGAGCGGCAGGAATTTCGGCGTCCTGAACCCGTGAGCAGCAAAGTGCTGCTTCATCCGGACTTTATTGCTGACCCGCTGCGTGGCTTCAAAAGAAAGCCCCGGCAGATCGAAGTAAGAGCGGAGGAATCCACCGGTCAAAACCGCGCGCTCGATTGGGGTAACGATCTGATCGACCGGATTCCTGGACAAGATGTTTTGCAGGACTTGTGCCGCCTGCGTGAAATTGGCTACATCGTCGACCGCGTGAGTCTCAAATGCCCCTTCATATAAGCCGATGTACTTTGGCTTCGCGATCGCGGAAACCCGCGTCCTGCCGTCTTGCAGTCGTTGCCATGGGCTCAATTTGTCTGACGTCAAGAGCACTACGTGGCGCATGCGGCCTCCGCACTGCCGACCTCGAACTCAACCAGCGCGGCGAGAGCCTCGCACCGCGCTACAGCATCGGCCGTATCCGCGCCGCGGGCGATAACATATCCGGCGCGGTCCGCCGAAGATCGCACTGGCCGGATTTGCTCGCCGGGCCTGACGGAAAGTCTTACCTCGGCCGTAGCCGGGTTGTCGCGGACCTCCTCCAAACCCGTCACCGACTTCAGAATTCCCGGTGCGGGTATAAAGAACCGGATCGCCGCGCCTGCATGATGAGCGGGCGCCTGTTGAGGCGGATCCATTAGGCCAAACGCCCA
>Ga0187782_10001144_pt1 | contig 19017 bp, 16 predicted proteins | sample 0715_SJ02_MP15_2_FD_132454 | JGI IMG/M metagenome (GOLD analysis project Ga0187782, IMG submission 132454) | Tropical peat soil microbial communities from peatlands in Department of Meta, Colombia - 0715_SJ02_MP15_20_MG | ecosystem: Environmental > Terrestrial > Soil > Wetlands > Peat | place...
ACATGCTTCTCAGTGTCGTTTATTCCCGTAATCACCGGGAACCTCAAGATAACGTCCCTCCCTCTCCTTTCTGCGAGTGTCCTGAGGTTCTTCTTGATGACCCTGTTGGAGACCCCGGTGTATTTCTCGTGATCTCTCTCGTCGACTATCTTCAAGTCAAAAAGGAAAAGGTCGACAGAGTCGATGATTGATTCAAAGGTTCTGGCGGAGGCCTGGCCCGACGTCTCCAGGGCAGTGTGTATTCCTCTTTCTCTGCATAGAACCAAAACTTCCTTGAGAAAAGCAGGCTGGAAGAGTGGCTCTCCGCCAGAGAACGTCACACCGCCTCCCGAATTATCGAAGAGAAGGACGTCCTTCTCGACCTCCCTGACCAGTTCTTCTGCGTCTATTTCTCGCCCGGCTATCGACAGAGCTCCTGAGGGGCAAGCTTCGACGCACAGAGCGCACTCGTTGCAAGCCGAATGATCTATTACCAAACCGGCGGCTGTGTTGAATGATAGTGCGTTCGTCGGGCATATTGGGATACACCTCTTGGACTGGATGCACCTGTATTCGAAGTACCACAGGCTCTTCTTGGAAGACAGTCCCTCCGGGTTCTGACACCACCAACACCTCAGGGGACAGCCCTTCAAGAACACCAGAGTTCTTATTCCAGGGCCGTCGTGTATTGCGAACCTCTGGATATCAAAGACAACTCCCCTGGTTCCTTGGGTGGCAGCCGACCTCCGCTCGAGTGTCGCCTTCGTCAGCGAGCTAGAATCCCTTATGTTCGGTCCTGGCAATTATCTCATCCTGGAGCCCCTTGGGCAGATTCACAAAGTAGTCGCTGTAACCTGCGACCCTGACCATCAGGTCCTGAAAGTCCTGAGGCCTCGCCTGGGCTTCCCTGAGGAGTTCAGCGCTCACGATGTTGAACTGGACATGGTGTCCCCCCATTATGAAGAAGGTCCTGATCATTTGTGCCATTTTCTCGACGTCTTCGTCTCCCACGAGGAGGTCTGGCGAGAGTTTCTGGTTCAACAGTGCCCCTCCGGTCTGATCCCAGTCGATCCTAGCGACCGAGCCGAATGAGGCCGCTATTCCTTTCCTGTCCGCTCCCTGCACGGGCGAAACGCCTTCAGACACTGGCAGACCGGCGCGCCGGCCGTCGGGCGTCGCTCCGGTGACCCTCCCGAAGTAGACATGGGCGGTGGTGGGGAGGAAGTAGACCCTTCGCGAGGCTCCTCTTATCGGGGTCGGCGGATAGCCTTCGATGATGTCGTTTGCAGAATTGACTATGCCAATCGCGATTGTGTCTGCAGCCGGGTCGTCGTTCCCATACTTGGGGGTCTTGTTCAGGAAAGTCTGCCTCATTGCTTCGCTACCTTCGTAGTCACTGGCTAGTGCTGCGAGGACCTCTTCCATCCCGAAAGACTTCTTCTCGAAGACGTTGTACTTGATGGATGCCAGGGAATCGGCAACCGTACCCAGCCCCACAACCTGGATGTAGCTGGTGTTGTATCTGGTTCCGCCAGAATTGTAGTCGGTCGCCTTGTTCACACAGTCGCAGAGCCACAAGGAAAGGAAGGGCACGGGCAGATGCTTAGCGTAGAGGGTCTCTATTGTGTCATTGCCCGCGATCTTGACGGAGACGAAGAACTTCAGTTGCTCAATGAACGCCCCGAAGAGTTCCTCGAAACTGCCGTAATTCTTCGGGTTGCCCGTCGGGACACCAATCCTCTTTCCAGTTCTCGGGTCGACTCCGTTGTTAAGTGCTATTTCCAAAATCTTCGGGAGGTTGAGGTAGCCTGTCAGAATGTAGGCTTCTTTGCCCAGAGCCCCCGTCTCGATGCATCCACTTACTCCGCACTCTCTTGCGTCCTTCAGCGATTTCCCCTGCCTCAGCATCTTGACCACCACTCCGTCGAAATTGAAAAACGGAGGTTCCCCGAACCCAGGGGTGACGACCTTCAGGGCTTCGACTACGAATCGTTCCGGACTCCTGCTGCTGACCAGAGCGGCAGTGTTGGGTTGTAGCGTCCTCATCCCGCCCAGTACCTCAAGAAGCAGGTAGGAGAGCTCGTTGACGGCGTCAGAACCGTCGGGCCTCAGACCGCCGATGTTGATCTTTGCGAAATCGTTGTACGTGAAACTCTCCTCCAGAGTCACTCCCACTTTTGGAACTGCCGGCTGATTGTTGAACTTGAGCCAGAACGCTTCCAGAAGCTCCTTTGCCATCTGCCGGGTCATCTTCCGACTCGCTATGTCCTGTTTGTAGAAGTCGTAGAGATGCTGGTCCAGTCGTCCGGGAGTGAGGGAGTCCCAGGGGTTCGTTTCATAGGTCACGCCAACATGGACGAACCAGTAGTGTTGAAGGCCTTCCCAGAAGTTTCTAGGCGCGTGCACCGGAACCCAGCGGCAGATTTCGGCCATCCGGGATAGTTCTCCTTTCCTCAACTCGTCCGGCTCCGCACTTGCCATGTCTTCGAGCTTGGTAGCGTATCTGTTCGCATACGCTACAATGGCATCAGCAGCAATTTCCATTGCCTTCAACTCCTCCAGTCTGGCGCTGTAACTTGTGTCGTTAGGATTCAGACCTGCCGCTGCGAGATGGATCTCGTTCTTGATGTCCGTGATACCAATCTCATAGATTCTTCGTCCCCCTGCCGTGTGTCCCGGTGCTCTCTGTTCCATGAATTCGGTGAAGATTCCTGCCCCGTAAGCGTCGAGCCACTCCTTGGAAAGGCTGGAGAAAATCAGGTCCCTCATCGAATTGCCTTTCCAGAAAGGAATTACTGCACTTCTGTACAGCTCCATTGTCTTGGTGTCCACCCTGTATGGCATTTTGCTCCTCGAGTCGAGGGCCTCAAGATCGGCCATGGTGTGCGTAGAAATCTCCGGAAAGGTCGGGACCTCGTTTGGGCCAGTCCCTCGCAGGCCGACAATGAGCTGCCCGTCCTCAACCGGGATACTGACTCTCTCAAGGAGGTACTTGAACGCGAGGGCACGTTGAACAGGGACAGAGTTGCCTTCGGCCCGTACACTGTTGTAGAACTCTGTAATCAGCGCCGCCCTTTCCCCCGAGACTCTGGCGGCCGTCCCCACACTCTCCTCCCTGAGCTTCGCAATCCGGGTGTTGAGAGGTCTGACAGCTTCCCTTCTTCGCGCTATCTCCCTCCGAGTCTTTTCCGTCGCTCCCGCTTGGCGAGATTCCTGCAATTTCTTACCCTTGACGGTGAGCTCAATGCGCCCTTGCGTTTTGAAAACCTTGCTCCTAACCCCTTAGGCATCCACTGACAGTCTGTTCTTAGGAACCTGCGGCGAATCACCAGACAAGGAGTCTCTGCCCAAGAACAGTCCAAATTGAAATTGAAGAAGTAGCCTAAGCGGGAAAAGGATTAAGAAGCCGAATCGGGCAAATTCCCTGATTGCCAGCCCAGTACGATATCATAGTGGTTGGGGCTGGGATAATGGGCGTTGCATCTGCATACTACCTCAAGAAGAACAATCCCAGTAAGCGGATCCTGGTAGTCGACAGATACGGCGCTCCAGGACAGGGCAACACCGGAAGGAGCAACGCCACCTTCAGGAACACCTTCTCTTCTCCAGATAACCAAGTCCTGTCGAACAGTGCCATTGATTTCTTCATCCACGTTCAACAAGACTTGAAAGTGGACATAGGTCTCCAGAAGATTGGTTACCTATGGTTGATGGACGAAGCCCAATTCTCCCGGAGCGAGCCGTTCCTAAGGGGCATGGATGAAAATGGGATCAACGCTGTGAGGTATGGGAAGGAAGACCTCAAACGCCTCCTCCCAAGCATGGTGTCAGATTTCGGGTCTAACGAAGATGCTGCTCTGATGGACCTTCCTCCAGTCGAGTGGGGCGTCTTCGGACCCAAGTGCGGGAGGCTCGACCCTGACAAGCTCGTCAGGTTCTACGCCGACGAGTTCGTCAAAGCCGGCGGCATGCTTGCTTTCAACACCAATGTGGAAGCACTCGCCCTCGGGCCGACAAAGAGGCTGGGCATCGAAGGTGAGCCCTTCGCCTGGCAGGACTTCAGGGTGGAAGGAGTGATGGTTCACGGTCCATCCGAAGAGATGCTCCATGCAGAGACAGTCGTCTTCGCAGGAGGAGCCTGGGAGAACGAACTGCTCGAGCCCATAGGGATGTTCGGCAATGTGAAGGCGAAGAAGAGGCAACTCTTCAGTGTCCAGGCAAATGGAACAAAACTCGACAGACTCCTTCGCTCGAGCGGCTTCAATCCTCTGGGTCTCGTACCCCTCACCATCCTTCCCAAGGCTGGGGTGCATTTCAAACCTGTCAGCGAAGAAAGCGTCTTCTGGGTCGCCTGTGAAGACGACATCAATCGACCGTTTATCAATCGACCCGAGCACGACCTCGAAACATACAGGGCCGAAAGAGACTTTTACGAAAGGAGCGTTTACCCGGTCCTTGTGTCCTACTTCCCGGATTTCAAAGATTCGCCCATCAAGGCCATGTGGGCAGGCCTTTACGGATACAACACGCTCGACTATCTTCCGTTCGCGTTCCGGGACCACAACCTGATTGTCGTAGGAGGTGATAGCGGTAGCGGAATGATGAAAGGGGATTCCCTTGGAAGAATAGTCGATTCTCTTTATCGGGAGGAAGAAGAAACATTGCTTTACGGCGAGGTTCCATATCGTACTTCCAAGCTAAGCTTTGAGAAGAGAGACGTGGAAAGGGAAGAGTGGGTCATCTAGCCAATTGCCGAGGAGAAATATCAGCTCTAGGCAAGAACCAGGCACTCAGCAGTAAGAACGTATTGGTCTAGCGTCTCGGCACAGACCTAAGAGCTTAGGTTTCTGTCTGCAGGCCGCGGCCAGTGGAATCTGTTTATACCGCAATCGACGGTTCGCGCTCAATGCCAGATAGACAGAAAATCGAACCGGCCGTAGTAAAGATGTTGAAGGTCAACATGGGAGTCAAGCCCGGCGAGCGAGTCCTTGTGCTCTCGGACTTCCCGGGGGCCAGCGAATGGATGAGCAAGTCGATTGAACGCCTTTCTGAATTCGTCGAAAGGTCGCTCCTGGCCAAGACAGTGTTCGAGATATTGTCCTCAAGGTTCCCTGACTGCAAAGTGGAATTTTGCGCCTATCCCTCTGTTGGAAGGAACGCAGGCGACCCCGGAGGGGAAGTTGCGGAAAGGATGAAGTCTGCGGATGTAGACATTGCTATAACGACATACTCGCTCACACACACTGAAGCCCGGGAGGGCGCATGCAAAGCAGGGGCAAGGGTGGCCAGTATGCCGCTCTTTCTCGCTGACATGTTCTATGAGGGAGGATCGATGGCCGCTGACTACACGAAGGTGAAGCTGGAGTCCGACGGCCTTGCCAAGATTATCACCGAAGCGAAGGAAATAATCGTCAAGACCAAAGGAGGAACCGATTTGAGGTTCAGTCTCGTGGACAGGAAGGGAATGTCAGAAGCCGGCCTATATACAGACAGTGGAGCATGGGGTAACCTTCCCGCCGGTGAAGCCTACTCTACGCCTCTAGAAGGAACGGGTAACGGGAAGTTGGTGGTGGAGAAAGGGTGGCACCCCAACTTGGAGGAGAACATGACAATCGTCTTCAAAGATGGGAGTGCAACAGAAGTATTGGGAGGGGGAAAGGCCGGGGACGAGCTGAGGAATCTGCTGAAGCCGGGCGTTAACGAAGAACCGTACACGTCGAGACGCAACATGGCGGAGTTTGGAATCGGGACCAACCCGAACGCAAAGAGACCGGACAACACGCTCGAGTCGGAAAAGATCAGAGGCACCATACATATCGCTGTAGGCGACAACGCTCACATGGGGGGTCGAGTCCACGCCGACCTCCACCAGGACTTCATCCAACCGAAACCTGATGTCTGGGTGGACGGAAAGCTCATGATGAAAGAGGGGAAACTCGTCTAGCCGACTCCCTCTAGTCGCTTTCTTGTGTAATAGATGAGCGCCCCAATCATCACAATCAAGAATCCGATGACGAAGTTAAGCTCCAAGAAAATGTAGAGACCAACTATCAATGTGATTAGGACCATGACGACCGTGTATACGCTGACCTTTCTTCCCTTGGAGCCCAACCCGTAACTGACGTGGCTACTCATTATGTAAACAATAATCAAGGGCCTCCGCATCGAGGGGCTCGCATGGCTTCCCTCCCACCCTGCACGGGCAATTAGACAGATGGAACTCCGTTACTCGACTTCAGGAGCTTGTTTACTGTTCGACGCCCCACTCTTTCATGATCTCGAGGAGATCAGGGTGGACGAACTTCCCGTCTTTCTGGACAGGGTTCCCGTCCAGATAGATGGAAGCCTTGGTTATTATTCCGTCGTCGTGCGACGCGGCTTTCCACCCGTAGTCACCCTTCAGGTCCGGTCTGATTAACGGGCCCTGCGAACCCCAACCAACCTGGAAGCAACCCCAGCTTCTCTCGACCTCTGCTATCCCTCCGGAAGGCATGGCCAGCGGGTGATATCCATAGCAGCAGTGGGCTATCCTGTACATGTTCGGGTCGTTAAAGCTGCCCAGGTACTTCCTCATGATTTCTGCTTCCACTCCACCAGATATCTCCTTGATTACCCCCTTCTCCACCTTGAACTTGATTGGGGTGGTGATTCTGTTCCTTATTTCGTCAGGTGGCCAGATATTCCCATCGAATGCCAGGGTGCCATTCATAGTTTCTTCGATGCACGACCCCCCGGTCTGTCCCCCCAGCATTATCACCTTCCGGGTTGCCGCAGTCCCCCCAAAGTCTTCCCACTTCCTGCCTCCAATCTTCCCGGTGAAGTCCGTCCCCGACGGGCTGGTGACTCTGAGTTCGTTGGCCTTGGTTGTTAGCTCTGCAAGCTTCTCTCCGAATTCCACCATTTTCGCATAGTCGACCCATCCTATCGTTCTGACGAACGCTCCTCTGTCCAGATCCGTGAGGCATACGTACACTCTTTCTTTCTTCTCCGCATTGACTTGGGCCCTTGTGTAAAGCAGGGCCTTGACGGTGAATTCTATCTCGACGTCGGCGTCCATCATTGCGGCCGCCAATGGCCTGGGCGGTTCCATGTTGTTCATCTTCCGCGTCTCGGTGAGGACGACGGTTGGCGTGGCTCCCGCTGCGTACGTAGCCGCGGCGGTAGCCGTAAGGACCTCTTCGTCGTTAGATGTGTCTCCGTAGATCAAGACCTCTTCTCCTTTCCTTACGCCACAAACGTACTCCACCAGCTTCCTTGCGGCCAGATTCAATTCATACTCCCACATAATCCCTCAAGCCTGAAACATCCTTTGGAAGTATTAAGCCTTGAGCCGAATCTGGAAATTTTTCCTCTCTTGTTATCCTAAGCAGTTAGTATTGCATCGAATACCGTAGGGAACAATTAGGCATCAGCCGTATATATCGACCGGGTTCTTTTATGAGCGTGATTACTCGTATCGCACGAAGGAGAAGTGCGGTAGGAAGGGGAGTAATAGCAGCCGTGGTTATCATCGTAATCCTGATAGCCGCGGTCGGAATATACTACGCATCGACAGTCACAACGTCGACGACATCGACGACAACAACGTCTTCGGTCTCAACGACAGTGACGTCTTCGAGTTCTATCAACAGTAACATAACGACGTCTTCACAAATACTGAGCCTGACATTCGCCAACGTACCCAACGCCGATCCCGCCAAGGGATCGGACGAAGCGAGCTGCGCAGCCTTAGTGAACCTGTACGACACCCTTGTCTTTCCAACAGCCAGCGGAGCGGTCCAGCCTGACCTCGCGACTTCTTGGAATGTGTCCGCAAACGGCCTGACGTACACGTTCAATCTCAGACAGGGAGTCACCTTCCACAACGGTGACCCGCTCAATGCCAGTGCCGTAGTCTTCTCGATGAACAGAATGATCACAATGGGCCAAGGATTCTCGTATCTCTTCTCGCCGTACATCGTGAGCACCAACGCGACTGGTCCTTATACCGTTGTGTTCCACCTGGGGAAGACCTTCGGCCCGTTCCTGTCTGCGCTAGTCCGACTCTACATCCTAGACCCGGCGCAGGTGATGGCCCACATCGTGTCGGGCCCCTATGGAGCGCTGGGTGATTATGGGTCGACCTGGCTTCTGACGCACGACGCAGGCTCGGGCCCCTACACGATGACATCCGCCAACCTCGAAGCCAACATGATATTCCAAGAGTACACCAACTACTGGAATGGCACGCAACCGAACCAGCCGAAGACAGTCCAGTACATTGGCATTGACGACCCCAACACGGTGAAAGCCCTGTTCACCACTGGCGCGATACAGATCACGGACATGTGGCAACCATACCAGAACATTCAGGCGTTGAGCTCGCTCAAGGGAGCACAGATGGTCGTTATCCCATCGACACAAGAGATGTATCTGATGATCAATACACAGAAAGCGCCTACAGACGACCTGTATGTCAGGGAGGCCATGTCGTATGCCCTCAACTACACCGCAGTGGTCGATCAAATCTTCCCAGGCACCACGCTGTCAGCCGGCCCGGTACCAGTGGCGTTGCCTGGCCATGACCCTGCAATCCCACCGTCCACCCAGAATCTGGCGCTGGCCAAGCAGTTGATACAGCAATCAAAGTACTACAAGGATGGCAACCTCAGCAGCTACCCAGTCACCTACTATTGGGTGACCGCAGTCCCGGCAGAGCAGAAGCTTGCACTCGAGTTCGCCTCGGACATGCAGCAGATAGGCATCACGGTGAACATTGTGGGAACGCCGTGGCTGACGGTAGTCGCTGACCTCGCCAACGAGACCAGTTCACCCAACATAGTCTCAATCGAAGATGCAGCAAGCTACTACGAAGCAGGTTCGCTCCTGCAGTCAAGGTACACGTCTGCGGCCGATGGAACTTGGGAGCAGAACGAGTGGCTGCTGAACTCCACTCTGGATAACATCATCTTGGGTGCAGTCAGCAACCTAAACCAGACGCAGCGCTTCCAGGGATACTACAACGCCCAGGAACAAATCTATCACATGTACCCAACCATCTATGCATTCGATGTCACCGAAGTGAGAGCCTACTATCCGAGTGTCGTCAACTGGTACCCCGCCAACGGGCACCCGATACCCCTGCTGGGGTACGACTTCTACTGGAGAAACGTCTCCTTCTACCCGCAAGCACTGGCCTCGCTAACCAGCTAGACAGCTGGAGGCGGGGTCCATGCCCCTTTTTTTACGGCCAAAGGGAATGACTACGCCCCTTATGCACAAGGACGTTATACCTGACGGGCGAGTCTAGTGAAGCTAGACTGGGGATCATGGGGTTTCATCCTCAAGAGGCTAGGCTACTCCGTCATTTCCCTCTTTGGTCTCTCCATCCTGATTTTCATAATAGCCAGGGTACTCCCGGGGGACCCTGCGAGGCTGGCCCTCGGACCACAGGCTCCCCAATCAGCAGTCAACGCGCTGAGGGCAGCGATGCATCTCAACGACCCGATCTGGGTCCAGTACGGTTACTGGTTGGAGGGAATCTTCACAGGCAACTGGGGTTTGTCCCTCTTTACCCAGAGAAACGTGCTTCTGGACGTCCAAGAGTTCCTCCCTGCCACCGTTGAACTCATCCTAACCGCTGCAATAATCGACATCCTCATCTCCGTCCCCCTCGGTGTCCTCGCTGGGAGACGAGCGAACACTGCAGTGGACAATGTTGTCCGACTAATCTCCTATGTTGGAATAGCCGTTCCCTCTTTCGTCGTCGCAATCATCTTGCAGCTCGTTTTCGGATACACCCTTTTCTGGTTCCCCATAACGGGTAGGCTGAGCCTCGGGGTCACGCCCCCTCCCACTATCACGGGTCTTTACACCATCGATTCGCTGCTTACGGGGAATTTCGGCACCATGCTCAATGCGATCTGGCACCTAATCCTACCTGCATTCGCTCTCGCCCTCGGACCGATTGCACAGGAAGCGAGGATAATGCGCTCGAGCGTGGTTGAGAACCTCGGCAAGGACTACACTCTCGCAGAAATCTCTCACGGCATGCCGGAGAGGCTGATAATGCTGAAGTATCTGATGAAGCCTTCTCTGATTCCGACGCTGACGATTTATGCTCTCGACATCTCGGCCCAAATAGCGAACGCGTTCCTAGTCGAACTGATTTTCAACTGGCCTGGGTTTTCGAGATACGGTCTGAATGCCATGTTGAGCAAGGACCTCAATGCGATTGTCGCGGTTGTCATGGTCGCTGGTGTGATGTTCGTCATAGCGAACATCTTGGTGGATATCGTTGTGGGATATCTGGACCCGAGAATTAGGCTGCAGGTGAAGAGTGAATAATGGACACAACAAAGAGACGAGGTCTGTCCCTTTCTCAGAAATACGGGAAATACTGGTACAAGTTCAGCAGGAACAGGCTCTCGATTGTTGGCCTCATTGCGATAGGCACGGTTGTCTTTGTGGCAATCTTCGCCCCGTGGATTTCCCCGTACCCCCAGAGCGCAGGTCTTTACGTCAATTTCAATCAAGCCAGCTTACCACCTTCCGCCACCCACCTGTTTGGGACCGACGAATACGGCCGCGACGTGCTGTCGCGCTTGATGTTTGGTTTCCGGTACTCTTTGGAACTTGTGGTCGTCGTGCTTTCGCTGGATGTAATCCCCGGGGTAGTCCTTGGCCTGATTGCCGGATATTTCATCACTAGGTGGTTCAGTACGCTGATCATGAGGGTCGCTGACGTTTTTATTGCGGTTCCCCCGCTAATCCTCGCGCTTTCCGTCGTAGCAATATTGAAACCCGGAGGCATCAATGCGTTCCTTGCTATCGCGCTGGCATGGTGGCCGTGGTACACTAGACTGGTCTACGGCCAAGCTTCGTCAATAAGGAACGAAGACTATGTGCACGCGGCCCAACTCGCGGGCGCCTCGTCGACGCACATCATGTTCAGAGAGATTTTGCCGAACATTCTTGGTTCGATTCTGACAAAGGTGTCCCTCGACGGCGGGTGGACCATCCTTATCGGTGCGGCACTCAGTTACGTGGGGTTAGGAGCGCAGGCTCCAATCCCGGACCTTGGGACGATGATTTCTGATGGCTCGGCGTATCTTCCGGCTCAGTGGTGGATTTCTATTTTCCCTGCGCTCGCGATTGTGGTCGTCATTCTCGGATTCAACCTCATAGGCGACGGCGTCAACGATATGTTCTCATCGGAGATTAGGTAGAGTTTGAACCATATGGGTTCGACAAGAAGGTGTTCTTGAACACGTCGTTGGTCCAGGTGGAGGATCTGAAGGTTGAGTACAAGGTATACGAGGGGTGGCTCAAGGTGCTCAATGGGGTGAACATTTCGGTGGGCAAGGGCGAAAAGGTTGGAATCATAGGGGAATCGGCTTGTGGCAAGACCACCACCGTAAAATCGATGCTCCGGCTTCTCGCCAGCAACGGAAGAATCACCCAGGGGAAGGTAACCTACGAGGGCAATAACGTGCTCGAAATGTCGCGTGGTGAACTGACGCACCTGAGGAGAAAGAAGGTGTCAATGATATTCCAGGACCCTTCTGCTGCGCTGAACCCTGTGTTCACCATTAAGGAGCAGATGTACGACATAATTCGCATATCTGCGGATGAGCGCCTCTCGACAAGCCAGGTTCACGAGAGAGCCGTGGGATTCCTGAAACAGGCGGCCCTGCCTGAACCAGACAGGATTCTTGACAGCTACCCATTTCAGCTCAGCGGAGGCATGAAGCAGCGCGTCAACATAGCATTCGCACTGATCTCGGCGAATGAGCTCCTTGTCGCCGATGAGCCTGGGACGTCGCTTGACGTCACGATTGAGGATCAGATAATGAGGCTGCTGAAGCAAATCGTCGACGAAAGAGGCTTGTCAATCATCCTGATCTCCCACGCCCTCGGTACGGTGAAGAACTTTGTCGACAGGGTCTACGTCATGTATGCGGGAACTATAGTGGAAGAAGGGCCGACTAACCAGGTATTCAACGACCCGCGTCATCCATACACGCGTATGCTCATCGACTCGATTCCAAAGTTGACGGGCGGCGGCGTCCCAGAGGGGATACTCGGTCAGGTCCCAAGTTACCTCACACCGCCAAATGGATGCAGGTTCGTGACAAGGTGCCCATACAAGATGCCCGTCTGCGACAGTGCAATGCCAGCGCTCTACAGCGTGGGCGACGGACAGGTGGCAGCCTGCTACCTATACGATGAAAAGCACGGTGCTAAGAAATGAGTGAGCCCATACTTTCCGCCCATGACCTGACCAGGTACTTCCAGACGAACAAAGGGGTGATCAAGGCAGTGGAAGCCGTAGGCTTCGAGATGCATGAGGGCGAGGTATTCGGAATCGTTGGCGAGTCAGGCTCAGGAAAGACGACCATAGGTAACATGATCATAGGCATTTATCCGCCCACATCAGGGACACTCACCTACAGAGGCAAGGATCTCTCCAAGAGCGCAAATCACAGGAGCAAGGAACTCAAGAGAGATATTCAGATGGTTTTCCAGAACCCTGCGTCCTCGCTTAATCCAAAGAGGACTGTACGGCAGGCCATCGAGGTCCCGCTCAAGGTCAACAAAACAGGTGCGTCGATCTCACAGCGCGTCGACGAACTCCTCAGCCTGGTTGAGTTGCCGCTCGAGTTCGCAGAGCGGTACCCAGGCGAATTGGGGGGAGGAGAAAAGCAGCTTGTCTCGATCGCGAGGGCGCTGGGGACGAACCCGTCGCTACTTGTTCTGGACGAGCCTACGTCTGCCCTGGATGTCTCGATTCAGGCGAAGATGATCAATGTTCTTCTCAGACTGAAAGAACGTCTCGGTCTGTCGTACATCTTCATCACGCACAATCTGAGTCTGATGCGGAACGTCGCAGATAGGGTGATGATCATGTATCTAGGCAAAGTCAGGGAAATCGCGTCCACGGAGGAGTTCTTCAGGAACCCTCTGCACCCCTACACCAAGATGCTGCTGTCTTCGATACCAGTAGTGACTGACGTCGAAGAGCGTGCGAAACCTCAGAAAATCATAAGCACGGGGGAGATAACGGGCGCCCTCAACATTCCTCCAGGGTGCAGCTTTCACCCGAGATGTCCATTTGTGATGGAAACCTGTAAGAGTGTAGACCCTCCCTTGCTCGAAATCGAAAGGGACCACTGGGTCGACTGTCACCTGTACCCCAACGAATACAAGAAGACAGAGGGCGCGTGAAGAGACAAACCGACGTCGATAACGTCAATCATTCTTATTACATCTCCTGAGGTCCATGAATTGATTGGATTTACGGCGGGCCCCCCGACTAGTTGTCGCACTCCTGGTTGCGTTCGTCCTGGTCTATCTGACGAACTTAGCTCCGCAGTATCTTGGTCCCCTTGAACAGACAGCGATCAGGAACCAAGACCTCTTTGTCGGTGTCTCGCTAATCCTCATCTCAGTCGGCCTGCTCTGGATGGGAAGATACTGGCGCCATGTACAGTCGGGGAAGAAGCTTGCCTGCTTCGAGCTTGTAGAAGCGGGAATCCTCGCCCTAGCCCTGACGGGGTACTTCGGGATTGTGCTGACCCCGTTCAACATGTGCATAGGCGGCGGAGGCGGGTTCGCTTGCTATCCCGACATCAGTGGGTTTCTCCGAGGCGTCCTTGATCTTGCGGTCATAGTGCTCTCAGAGGAGCTGTTCTTCAGAGCCTACCTGATGAACGAGTTGAACCAGATTCTCGGACGGGGGTTTGGCGTGGTTATCCTTTCTCCCCTAATCTATTCTGCCTTCCATCTCCCTGCACTCCAGGTAGAGGGGTTCGGGACAATCTCTCTGCTAGGATTCGCGGTGATTCTTATCGGCGCGTTCACCCTCAGCGCATGCTACTGGTACACAGGAAGGAACCTGGCCGCTGTGATCCTCCTGCACGCCTACTGGGACGGGGTCGGGGCGCTGGTGCTAATTCCGAACTACGGGCAGTACGATGAGGTCGTACTGATACTTGGACAGTTGACCTTGCCAGCAGCAGTTTTAGTCGGTACGCACAAGCTCTGGCCCGCCTTGGCCAGTCGTTTGCGTCAGGTCAGGCGCTGGGGCGCCTGACAGGGACTTGCATGTGCCTGCAGAGCTCCCTAGTGCCCTGCTACTGCTCCCTAAATTTCGCAGGGAGACCCGTCGCCCTAGCCCGCACTAGAAATCGTCTTTGAAATGCGGTCTGCCTTCAGTCTACTGTCCAGTGCGCCTTCAAATCCGAAAAGAGCGACAAAGAACGCCGCGGTGATTAAGACCACCGTCCAGTGAGTCCATGTCGTCAGCCAGCTGTGAGGAGAGATGCCCAATGGGAGGCCTAGTACGAATGAGACCGGAGAGATGAGGATGACCGCCGCGAAGGTGAGGACGGTCAACGCGTGGGATCTCAGAATCAGCATACGGACAGCGTCGTCCTCCCTTTTTCGCGTATCTTTTTGACCGCTCTCGGCGTTTGCCATCTTCCGACCGCAACCTATCCGAACGGCTTCAAATGAGTTTCGTCCCCGCCGTCGAAGGAGCCAAAGCAGTAGCGATGTTGTCGAGTGGGTCCGCCGTCTAGGACTCAGTGTTACCCCCGGGCTGAGGGTTGGGCCGGGGTCGAAGCAAGGGGCTCCTCTGAGATGATCGGGCGTGCTCCGACCTTGGTCAGTGCGATGATTATCAGGGCAACGACGAGCAGGGCCGCGGAGATTTCGAAGGCGAAGCTCTGCCCCGAGAGGTAGGAGTTTGCAAGGTTGGTCGGGAGCTTTCCAGAGAGGTTTCCTATGAACAACTGGTACACCACCCGGGAGGGGATGACCGAGGTGGCCGCCGTCAGGGACAGTGCGAAGCTCAGAATCCCCCCGGTGTTTCTGAAGGTGTTCATCGTACCAGAGCCCACACCATACTTCGCGGGAGGGGTGGAGGACATTATGGCAGAGGTGTTGGCCGGCCAGAACAGGGCCAGCCCTACACCGGAGATTGTCTCGATGACGCCAATCTCGAACAGTGTGGAGTTGACCGTCAGCTGACTGAACAGGAAGAGGGAGGCGGCTCCTATCATGAGCCCAAGGATTGAAATCCTCCGGAAGCCGAACCTGTCCGTAAGCACGCCCCCTATCGGCCCTACCGCAGCGGCGGCGAGCGCGAACGGGATTATCAGGTAGGCCGACTCGAGCGCCGACAGCCCTTCTATTCCCTCTAGGTAGAAGATGAGCAGGAAATTCACGCTGAATACGGCTAGGAACTGGAGGAGGGCTGCAGCGAGCGAAAAGGCGAAAACTCTGTTTCGGAAGAAGCTGAAATCGAGTATTGGGTTCTTGCTGAACCTAGCCTCCCAGACGATGAACACGGCGAAGATCAGGGGCGAAAGCGCGAGTGCCGTTAGCGCCGTGAGGTCGTGCCAGGAGTACAGAAGCCCCCACGTTATCCCTAGGAGCAGCGACAGCAGCCCTCCCGTGAAGGCGACCGCCGCGGGAAGGTCGAAGGTGCCCCGCTGCCCCTTCGGGGGGAGGACGGTCTTCAGGGTCCTGTACGCCCAGAGGGTCCCGACGATGCCGATGGGGACGTTGATCAGGAAGATCCAGCGCCAAATCGTGTACGTTATGATGACCCCTCCGATGATCACTCCCAGGACGTTGCCTAGGCCCCAGACGACCGCTTGTATGCCGAAGGCCCTCCCGGTTTCGTTTCGGGGGAATGCCTCCGAGAGAATCGCGAATGAGTTCGATGTAAGAAGGGCTGCTCCCGTCCCCTGGACCACTCTGAAGCCCACCAGTGAGAGTCCGTTCGGAGCGAAGCCGCAAAGCGCCGAGCCTATCGTGAAGACGACGAATCCAACGTTGTAGAGGAGCTTCCTCCCGTACATGTCGGCCAGCCTGCCAAGGCTGAGCACCAGAGCCGTGTTCACGACGAGATAGGCTATGATTACCCAGATCATCGTGACGAAATCGGAGTGCAGGTCGGCGGCCATGGGGAAAAGAGCGAGGAGAACTACGGTGCTGTCCACCGCTGCCATCAGGGCGCCTATCGCCGTCACCGAGAGCGCTTTCCATTTGTATTCCATGGTAATCACTGGACTGTAGAGCCGACGCCTCGATGTCAACCACGGAAAAACATGTCGTTTCCAGGGAAGCTTCATTATGACCCTCAGCGTCTCTAACGCTGTGAGCCTCGTCCGTCAGGCACACATGCCAGGGAACTACGAAACCTACGACCCTGTGACGAACAGTCTGGGACCAGTCGTGTGCAAGCTTTGTTGGGAGCGTTTCGAAAAGAGGAACCCGGCGTCGCTTTACACTGTGTGGGTATCCTATAAGGACAGGCGGATGGTCTGGTGGCTCTGCAGCGATTGCACCAAGAGTGTCATGGACGGAGGATATCAGGCCACGATGTTCTTGAAGGTCACCGAGGGCGTGATTCTGTCCCCGCGGCTGGGTGTGTGAGCAGCTCAGGCGGTCCCGAAGGCCTTGCGCTTGACAGGGGTCCCCTTGTGCCCCTTGAAGCGTTCCTCTTCCCACACGTCTGCCCTCTCATGGTAGCCGTACGTCTCCCAGTAGCCATCCCTGTAGTCCGGGAGGAGCTCCATCCTGTTCACCCACTTGGCGCTCTTCCACGCGTAAAGTCCTGGGATGAAGGGCCTGGCTGGGAACCCTTGCTCTGCGCTCAGCGGCTTACCGTTGAGCTTGAAGGCGAGAATCGAGTCCTCCTTGAGGGCGTCTTCAAGCGGGACTGGAGCCGTATAGCCGTCGACACAGTGGAACATAAGCCAACTGGCATCGGGGCTGACTCCTGCCGGAGCCAGCAGATCCCTGATCAGCAGGCCCTCCCAAGCCACGTCTTTGATTGACCATCTGGTTACGCAATGGAACGACCTGACCAGGCTATTCTGAGGGCGAGAGACAAGCTGGTCGTAGGTGTGTTCCGCGGGATTGCTGACAAGGCCATCGACCCTGAGCTTCCACTGTTGGGGGTCTACTCGGGGTATTCCCAAGGCAGCGTAGATCACGAATTTCTTCCCCCAGACCTGATCTGGAGGTAGCCCTGCCTCTGTCAATCTATCCAGGCAGGCGCGTCATTCCTACCTAAGCCTTGCTGAGAAGGTCGGGTATCCGGAAATTCCCATCATCTAGTTTGTTGAGCTAGGACCGGGGCCGCTCGGCCCCCGAGCCGCCACCGTCACGTAAAGGGAGAGCATCAACGCCAGAAGAAGGCCACCGACAACGGTGATTGAGAAGAATGCGTCTGCCATGGCGCCAGTCGTCGTAACGGCGTCGATGGGCAGCGCCTGACCTATTGCCTTCGGGTAGACGAGGGGCTGCAATGAGAATATGATGACGCTGAGCACCGCAAGGAAGACGGCCTTGTTCGCGACTATTTTGGACGTCCTCTGCCATGCGTAGAGGGCCCCAACCGCCAGGGTCAGCAGGACGGGGACGGCCATCCAGGGTGTGAGCAGTCCGGGGGACATCAGCCAGTAGGAGAACACGGAGAGTACTATCCCAATCCCTGTCAACGGAAGGACCAGGTTGCGCAGGGCCGGCAGGTCGAAGAAAACTGGAGCGAGTCCCACCGCAAGCAGAAGCGTCCCGACGACGAAGACCACGCTCCCCGCTGTTACCCAGGAGACGATCGAGAAGGAGCCTGAAGTCAGGCTTACCCCTTGGCCTCCAACAAGGGACGAAAGTAGGACGAGGACCACAATACCCAACACCAAGGTCGCGGCCGCATACGATCTGAATAGCTTCTCCTCATCGAGCCATCCGCGCTTCGTTATGAACTCGGCGAAAGCGATTGAGGCACTCCTTGCCACCCACAGGATAAGAAAGACGATAAGCAGTGGAGTGAATATTTCGGACACGGGGACTAGTAGCCCTGGATAGGCGAAGTCCCCTGTCACCACCCAAAGTGCGCCGAAGGTCCCGGTGACTTCCCAGACGGGGACGATGTAGTCAAGGACCTTGCTCCTCGAAGGCCAAGCTATCAGGAGGCCCACTGCCCCCATGATCTCGGTGATGAGAAGGGCGGCGAACATCGAGAAGGCCGCGTAGTTCACCTCGAAGACTCCGTTCATGTTGGTGCCTCCTTCTTCGAACCTTGGAAAATTCTTGAGTAGAAGTAGAAGGTGACGGGGACGACGGCGAGGTAGAACAGGACGATGATGACCCCAGGAACAAGGAGGGCGTCGGAGGTGTTCGCTGCCTGAGCCACAGTCATAACATTGTAGACAATCCAGGGTTGCCTGCCCACTTCGTCCGTAGCCCACCCCAGCTGGTAGACGAGCATTGCCAGCACCGCCGCAGGGATCCAAAGGTGGAGCAGGCGCTTTGACTCGTATGGCCTCCTTTTCCTGACGAAGGAGACGAAGAAGACAAGCATGAACACGCCTAGCGCCAGCCCCCCGACGGTCATGACGTTGAAGGTGGTGGTAACGAGGAGTGGCGGCCAGGTATTGGCAGGGAACTGGCTCAGACCAGGCAACATGGTGGAATTCGTCTCAAACTTGGCCAGGAGTGCCTGCATGCCCGGTATTGAGATTCCTCCCACGTAGCTCCCGTTTACTATGCTCCCGAAGAAACGGTCAGGGAGGTTCGTGCCATTGACGACGTTGCCGTCGAGGGCTGCATACTTCAGAGGCTGGTTGACCAGGAGGTTCCCCATCTCCTCCGAACCGGAGATTCCAGCGAGGATGATCGTGATGATGGCGATGGCCCCCAGAATCCTTAACGCCCTGCTGTACATTGCCCTCTCGCCGGCATCCCTGGACCTGACGAACCAGTAGGCGAAGTAGGCTCCGATGACCATGGTTCCAGCGAAGAGGGTCGTGACGAGCACGTGGAAGACCTGGGAGACTGTCGAGACCGTAAGGAAGGCGGCGTAGGGTTGGATGCCCGTAATCGTCTTGAAGCCGCTGGTTACAAAAGTGGAGGTGCTGAAGCCGTCGGGCGTGTTCATCCAGGCGTTCAGCATGGTGATGAAAACGGCCGAGGCCAGCGTCCCGAGGACGACGAATATTGACACGGCCCAGTGCGAGTATCTCCCCCGGAACGAGTTCCAAT